>JACLAD010001176.1_pt1 | contig 54659 bp, 45 predicted proteins | sample 8027901 | NCBI WGS metagenome assembly JACLAD01 (sample SAMN15725071, study PRJNA655200) | protist metagenome | isolation source: fluorescence activated cell sorting (FACS) single amplified genomes of... | place: Spain: Blaines Bay Microbial Observatory, Mediterranean Sea | collected 2016-07-05 | reverse complement strand
TTCCTCACCCCCACCTTCATCGCGGGCGACAAGTCGAACAACGGCCTCGTCGCGCATGAGCTGGCGCACAGCTGGTCGGGCAACCTTGCTACCTATGCCAGCTGGCGCGACGGCTGGCTCAACGAAGGTGTGACATCCTATTTCGAAAACCGCATCGTCGAGGAAGTCTACGGCAAGCAGCGGGCAGAGCAGGAATACGCGCTCAGCTACGCATCGCTGGCCGAGGGGATCGCGGAAGCAGGCGCCGACAATCCCAACACTGCCATGCGATCGCCGGACTCCATCAGTCCGTTCGAAACGCAGGGTGTCGCCATCTACGACAAGGGCACGGTGTTCCTTCGCACGGTAGAAAACGCGGTCGGTCGGGAGAAGTTCGATGCGTGGTTGACCCAGTGGTTCGACAATCACGCGTTCGAGCCGGTGACTTCGGAAATGTTCCTCGCCGATCTGCGCGCACACCTGACGGGCAGCGACACGGCACAGGAACAGGGCCTGATGCTGGACGAATGGGTCTACGGCACCGGCCTGCCCGCGAATGCGTGGAAGCCCGATCCGCAGGCCTTCGCAGCCGTGGATGGTGCGGTTGCCGCCTATCGGGCGGACGGAACCCTCCCGGTCGCCAGCACGTGGGCTGGCTGGACTGCGGCGGAACAGCGGCGTTTCCTGGAGGAACTGCCCGAGGAACTCTCGGACGATCAGCTCGCCACGCTCGATAGCAAGCTTGGCCTGTCGAAGACCGGCAACAACGAAGTGCTGTTCCTGTGGCTGGAGGCTGCGCTGCGCAACCAGTACGAACCCGCCGTGCCGCAAGCCGAACGCTTCCTGGCGCGCGTAGGACGCAACAAGTTCGTGAGCCCGCTGTTCACCGCGCTCAATACAAGCGCCTGGGGCAAACCCATCGCGCGCAGGATCTACGCGCAAACGCGCGGCGGTTACCATTCCTATACCCGCAGCAAGGTGGACGCGACGCTGGGCTACGATGTTGCCGCGGCGGATGGCAGCTGAAGTTGCCACCCATGCACGCGGCGCATCTTTTTGCGTTGCAATAGAGGGTTGTTGACCGCACATTTCGGCAATGTTGCGGCAATACGAACTGGTAGAGCGGGTCAAGGCTTACGACCCTGACGCCGACGAGGCGATGCTCAACCACGCCTATGTCTACACCGTGCAGAAACACGGGACGCAGAAGCGCGCCAGCGGCGACCCCTATTTCAGCCACCCGGTTGAAGTCGCCGGGCTGATGACCGACCTCAAGCTGGACCAGGAGACCATCGCCACCGCGCTGCTCCACGACACGGTCGAGGATACGCTGGCGACAATCGACGACATTCGGGCCAATTTCGGGCCGGAGATCGCACGGCTGGTCGACGGGGTGACCAAGCTTTCCAAGATCGAGGCGATGCCCGAGAACGAACGGGCGGCGGAAAACCTGCGCAAGTTCCTGCTCGCCATGAGCGAGGATATCCGCGTGCTGCTGGTCAAGCTGGGCGACCGGCTGCACAACATGCGCACGCTGCATTTCATCAAGAACGAAGACAAGCGGCGCCGGATTGCGCGCGAGACGATCGATATCTACGCCCCGCTGGCCGAACGGATCGGCATGTACGAATATATGCGCGAGATGCAGGCGCTGGCCTTCCAGCATCTTGAGCCCGATGCCTACGAAACGATTTCTGGCAGGTTGGCGCAAATCCGCGACCAGGAAGGCGCACAGGTCGATGCGATCGCGCTGGCGATCAAGCAGTCGCTGGCCGAGGCTGGGCTGAAAGTGGAAGTGAAGGGGCGCGAGAAGCAGCCCTTCTCGATCTGGCGCAAGATGGCCGAACGCCATGTCAGCTTCGACCAGGTGACCGATATCTTCGCCTTTCGCGTGCTGTGCGAAAGGCCGGAGGATTGCTACCGCGCGTTGGGTATCCTGCACACGACCTGGCAGTTCATTCCGGGGCGCTTCAAGGATTACATCAGCACGCCCAAGAACAACGGCTATCGCTCGCTCCACACCGCGCTGATCTACGAAGGATCGATGCGGGTGGAGGTGCAGATCCGCACGCAGGAAATGCACCGGACCAACCATTTCGGGCTCGCCGCGCACTGGGCCTACAAGCAGGCCGACAAGCCCGACGGTCAGGTTGCCTGGCTGCGCGACCTGATCGAGATCGTCGACGCGAGCCACGATCCCGAGGAACTGCTCGAGAATACGCGGCTGGCGATCTACCAGGATCGCATCTTCGCCTTTTCCCCCAAGGGCGCGCTGTTCCAGCTGCCCAAGGGCGCGACGCCGGTCGATTTCGCCTTCGCTGTCCATACAGACCTGGGCGCACAGACCGTCGGCGCGAAGATCAACGGGCGGCACATGCCGCTTCGCACGCCGCTTTCGAATGGCGACGTGGTGGAGATCATCAAGGGTACCGATGTCGAACCGCAGCTGTCGTGGCTGGGCTTCGTCGTGACTGGCAAGGCGCGCGCCGCGATCCGCCGGGCGGTGCGCAACAAGGAGCGCGAAGAGGTCGCCGAGCTGGGCACCAAGCTGTACGACCAGATTGCCGCGCGCACGCCCGCAAAGATCGGCAAGAAAGCCCTGCGCGAGGCACTCAAGCGGCTCGACATGGAGGAAGAGGAAGACCTGATGTACGCCATCGGCGCGGCGCAGATCACCGATCACGAGGTGATGGAGGCGCTGGTGCCGGGGATCACGGCCGGGTTCGAGGAAGACCGCGACTGGATCAAGCGCAACAAGCAGGCAATCTCGATCCGCGGGATCAAGCCGGGCAATGCCTATACCTTGGCCGAATGCTGCAACCCCGTGCCGGGCGACCGGATAGTGGGGCTGCGCCGCAAGGGCGAGAGTGTGGAGGTGCACAACATAAACTGCCTGTCGCTGGCCGACGGGATCGACAATGACTGGATCGACCTCAACTGGGGCAGCCCGACGGGATCGGCGATCGGTCGCCTGTCGGTCATCCTCTACGACAGGCGCGGCACCATCGCCGAGATGGCCAATATCGTGGCGCGCAACAATGCCGATGTGCGCAGCCTGGAACAGGTGCGGGTGGAGAACCCCTTCGCGACTTACGAGATCGACGTGGAGGTGCAGGATCTGGCGCACCTGACCCGCGTGCTCAGCGCCCTGCGTGCCAGCGATGCGGTGGCCCGGGCGGACCGCATATGAGCGGCCTGCTGGGCTACGATCATGTGCAACTTGCCATCCCGCCCGGCGGGGAAGACCGCACCCGTGCCTTCTTCGTCGACCTTATCGGGCTGCGCGAAGTGCCCAAGCCCAACACGCTATCCATGCAAGGATGCTGGTTCGAAGCGGGGCCGCTGTCGCTGCATATCGGGATCGATACCGATTTCCGCCCCGCGACCAAGGCGCATCCGGCTTTCCTGACCGACGATCTGGAAAGCCTGCGCACGCGGCTGGAGAAGGCAGGGGTTGCGTGCCGAGACGACAAGCCGGTTCCCGGGTGCGTCCGCTTCTTCGCCGACGATCCCTTCGGCAACCGGCTGGAATTCGTGCAGCGGGTCTAGCCCCGCACGACGGGATTTATTCCCCCTCGTCCATCAATTCGAATGGCCGTACGGGCACCGGGATATTGCAGATGTCGGCGCCGCCTGCGGGCATTATGAAGAAAGGATCGCGGCGGTTGGCGCGCGCCTCTACGTAGGCTGCGAAGCTGACGCTTTCGGTGGAGAGATATTCGAAGTGCGGCTGCTCGCTTGCCGGCAGGTCTGCGCCGATGCGGACAGACAGGATCGGGACGCGCTTGGCAGGGTCTTCGTAAAAGCCGAGCGGACCCTTGCCGCGCGGCAGGCTGGAGAGGTGCTCCATCCCATCCACGATCCGGCCCACGAGCGCGATATTGCGATCGAGGTGGCGCGGCGCATGGCCAATCACGGTGTAGAGCTGCGAGGCGTCGCCGGTATCGGGCGAGTAGTTCCGGCCCACGCCGACCATGCCGTAGCAATGGACGGGCCACATCCTATTTCCTTTTCCCGGAATGACGTCCGGCAACGGAGGGCCGTCTTCTATTTTTTCGAATGATATACTGGCACCCGCTATTGGAAAGCCGTCGATGTAAGTGACAAAGTCAGCGTAGTTGTCGGTTCCGATTGGTAGGGTCCAAATCTCTCTCCCATGACTGAGAGGGCCAAATCCAGCTAGCGAAGCTGCTTGCAGGTCTATGGGCGGAATTGCCACATAATCCGCCTCGGTCATCACGTTCAGCCCCTCGGGCACCGGCTTGGGATCGACGCCCATCTCCGGGTCGGGCTGGCCCCACTGGGTCACGTAGTTGTCCTGCACGCGCAGCACTTCGCTGCCGTCCCAATATTCGGCGCGGGCGAGGGTGCGGATATTCTCGACCCATCCCTGGCTGAACGGCGCGCCGATCAGCTGGATCACCACCTTGCGCGCGTTGCCCTCGGCATCGGGGGCAAGCGTCATCACGACCAGATCTTCGGGGTCGATGGTCACCCAATCCTCGTACGGGGCAGCATCGACGATCTCGCCCGGAGATGGCGCTACCGGGGTTTCGGCCTCTTGCGCGGTCGCAGAGAAGGTCAGAGCGAGGGTCGCGGCAGCGAGCGTGATGGTATGCTTCATGTCTGAAGGTTTGCCAGCAAAACCTGCAAACACAAACCCCGCCCGTGCTGAGCTTGTCGAACCACTGTACTGTCTTCGGGAGCAACCGCACAAAAGAAGGGCGGCCCTTCGACAGGCTAGGGCGGGCGGATTTGGGAGATCAATCTCCGGTCATGTCTTCCAGCGCATGCATGTCCGCGTCGGACAGGCCGAAGTGATGGCCGATCTCGTGGATCACCACATGGCGCACGAGATGCTCCAGCGTCTCGTCCCCGCGCTCGGCCCATTCGTCCAGGATCGGGCGACGGAACAGGCGGATGCGGGTGGGCAGGTTGCCCGACATCTCGATGCTGCGTTCGGTCAGCGCATGGCCTTCGTACACACCGGTCAGTTCAAAAGGGTTTTCCATCCCCAGTTCGCGCAAGGTCTCCTCGTCCGCGAAATCTTTGACCGCGAAGACGACATCCCCCATCTGTTCGCGGAAGGTGGCGGGGAGGGTGGCAATCGCCGCCAGGCCGAGGGCTTCCATCTCGTCCAGCGTTACAGGTGTACCGAAGCTGCGCATGGCCTGTGCTCTAGCGCGGACGCTGTGCCTTGCGAAGCATGAGTAACAAAGCTAGGGGCCTGCCCTTCCCAAGCGCTCAAGCTGCAAAGCAATAGCGCGGACGGGAACGCGGAGCGGTGGCCGAGTGGTCGAAGGCGCACGCCTGGAAAGTGTGTATACGGTAACCCCGTATCGAGGGTTCGAATCCCTCCCGCTCCGCCAGCTAGTCTGGTGATTTCCTTCAGACTGCGAATTTGGCCTGCAGGGCCGCGCACTTCGTTCGACGGGGGGGCGCCCTCTCGTCGGTCAGGATGGGAGCTCGAACAAGGCCGCTGCGCCCATTCCCCCGGCGGTGCACATTGATGCGACGACCCAGCGTGCGCCACGACGGCGGCCTTCGATCAACAGGTGCCCGACCTGGCGACTGCCGGTCATGCCAAAGGGATGGCCAAGGGCGATCGCGCCACCATTCACGTTCATTCGCTCAGGATCGATCCCCAATGCGTCCCGGCAATAGAGGCACTGGCTGGCGAACGCCTCGTTGATTTCCCACAAGTCGATATCGCCAACCTTCAGCCCGGCGCGATCGAGCAACTTGGGGATAGCGAGCACCGGCCCGATGCCCATCTCCTCCGGCGCGCAGCCGACAGCCTGGAAGCCGCGATAGATGCCAAGGATATCGCGCCCTTCGGCTTCGGCTGTTGCGCGGTCCATCAGCACTTGGGCCGATGCGCCGTCCGATAGCTGGCTCGCATTGCCGGCCGTCACATGCTGGCCTTGCGCGATTACTTCGCCATCACGGAAGACCGGCTTGAGCTCGCTTAGCCGTTCGACCGTCGTGTCGGGGCGCACCCCTTCGTCAAGTGCAACCGTAACAACTTCTTCGCCAGTTACCTTACCGGCCTTGTCGCGGAGTTCGCGCGTGACCGTGATCGGGACGATCTCTTCGTCGAAAGCGCCGTATTCCATCGCGCGCGCTGCGCGCCGGTGGCTCTCGGCCGCAAATTCGTCTTGCGCCTCGCGCGTCACTCCATAGCGGTCGGCGACAACTTCCGCCGTCTCGATCATCGCCATGTAGGCGTGAGGCTGCTGCGCCATCGCCGATATATTGCGCACAGGCCGAGGTGCCTGGGGAATGGCCAGACTGACGCTTTCCATTCCGCCTGCGAGGCAGACATCGCAATCGTCCGCCATGATCGAGCGTGCGGCGATCGCCACTGCGGACAAGCCCGAGCCGCATTTGCGATCCATCGTGATCGCAGGGATTGGGATCGGCAGTTCCGATGCAAAGACGCACAGCCGACCGAGGTTCGACCCCTGCGAGCCGTGTTGCAGCGCCGTACCGAAATAAAGGTCATCTATCCGTTCGGGATCGATCCCTGCGCGCTCTACTGCGGCGCGCAAGACATGCCCGCCCAGAACGGGGGCCTCGGTCGCGTTGAACGATCCCCTGTTGGCACGACCGACTGCTGTGCGGGCGGTGGCGACGATGGCGGCTTCGCGCACGGTGAGTCTCCTCAATATCCAGCTTCGGCCCAGCCGCGACCGTTCGCGGCGAGGTCTTTCAGGAGAGCGGAAGGCTGCCAGCGCGGCCCCAGGTCGGCACCTAGCCGTTCCGCCATGGCGACCACCCGGTCCAGACCCAGCTGTTCGCCCCAGTGCATGGGGCCGCCGCGATGGGCAGGAAAGCCATAGCCGTTGATCCATGCCACATCGATATCGCCCGCGCGCATCGCGATGCCTTCTTCCAGCTCGCGAGCGCCCTCGGTGACGATGGGCAGGAATAGCCGCGCGCGGATCTCGTCATCATCGAAGCTGCGCTGTTCGACGCCGAGCTCGCGCGCGGCCTGCTGGATAATTGCAATTGCTTCGGGATCGGGCATGCGCTTGCGATCGGAATAGCGATAGAAGCCAGCGCCACTTTTCTGGCCAAGCCGGCCGGCTTCCACCATTTTCTCGATAAGGGGGGAGAGCCGCTCTTCCGGAGGCAGAGTCTTTGCACGCACCTCGCGCACCAGTGCCGCAACATCGAGCCCGGCCATGTCGCGCATCGCAACCGGGCCCATCGGCATCCCGAATTCCTCGGCTACCCGGTCGATCTGTTCGGGTGAGGCGCCCTGTTCCATCAGGAACTCGGCCTGGCCGGTGTAGAATTGCAGGGACCGGTTGGCGATGAAACCGTCGCAATTGCCCGCGACCACGCCAACCTTCCCGATCCGCCGGACCAGCGCCATGCCGCTCGCTACGGCATCCGGTGTGCTCGCCTCGCCGCGCACGACTTCGACCAGCTTCATGATGTGAGCGGGCGAAAAGAAATGCAGACCGATCACCGAACCGGGGCGCTTGGTGGCCGCAGCCATGCGATCAATATCCAGCGAACTGGTATTGGTGGCGAGGATCGCGTGCGGGGGCAGCGCTTCGTCAAGCTGGGCGAAGACCTGCTCCTTCAGTTCCATCTTCTCGGGCACGGCCTCGATGGCGAGATCGCACTCGGCAAAGCGGGTGTAGTCTGTGCCATTACCAATGAGTTCCTGTGCAATTCGGCAGTGCTCGGTGCTCATGAGGCCACGCTTGCGCGTCCCCTCGTAGATCTGGTCGATCCGCGCCCGCGCCTGTTCAAGGGAGCCAGCGTCCCGGTCGACCAGCTCCACCGAAATGCCCCTATTGGCCAGCGCAATGGCGATCCCGCTGCCCATCAGGCCCGCGCCGACGATGCCGACCCGCTGGATGGTCAATGCCTCCCCTTGGGAAAGCTTGGCCGCAGCGCGCTCGGCGAAGAAGGCATGGGTCAGCGCCTTATTCTGGTCGCCCCCTTTCAGATCGTCGAATGCGGCACGCTCAAATGCGAGGCCTTCCTCGCCGCCAGCGCGGCACGCTGTCTCGATACAATCGATAATCGATAGCGGAGCCTTCGCGCCCCGCCGTTCCGCCTTCGCTCGCGCCGCTTCGAAGATGGCGCTGTCGATGCCTTGTACGGCATCCGTGCGGTCGAGGATCGGCCCGGGGATCTCGTCCGTCTCAAGGGCAGCGTTCAGGAAATCGATGGCTGCGTTATCCGTGTCGTCGACCAAGGCATCGAATACACCGAGCGAAAGTGCTTCTTGCGCAGGAACTTTCCGGCCCGAAACGACGATGTCTAGCGCGGTGGCCGGGCCACACAGGCGGGTGATCCGCTGGGTGCCGCCTGCGCCAGGCAACAGCCCCAGCTTCACTTCGGGCAGGCCCGCCTGCGCGTCTGGCAGAGCAACGCGGAACGTGCACGCCAGCGCCAGTTCCAGCCCGCCGCCCAGTGCAGCACCATGGATTGCGGCTACGCTCGGCTTGCCGGCCTGCAGTGCGTCCTGGATTTCCCGGACGGTCGGGCTTTCGAGATGACGCCCCTGCTGCATCTCCTTGATATCGGCGCCCGCGACGAAGGTACTGCCTTCTGTTCGCAAGACGATGCCACGCACCGCATCGTCGGCATTGGCCTTGGCGATGGCATCCCGCAGCCCCTCGCGGACCACGACGCTCAGCGCGTTGACCGGGGGATGGTCGATCGTGACAACGGCAATCCCGCGTGTCTCGCGATAGGATACGGGGTTCATGCGGTGGTCCTCACTTAACCAGGAATCCAGCGTCGACGGGGAGTGCGACACCTGTGATGAAACGGGCCTCCTCCGAGCAGAGCCAGAGGATTGCGTTGGCGACGTCTTCGGCCTCGACCCACGGGGTCGGGAGGAGGTTGAGCTTGGAAGCTGCCTTCTCGATATCTGCGGCGGTCGGATGCTCGAGATCGGGCCGGAACAGTTTGAAGTGCTCTTCATGCTCGATCAGCGGGGTCCGTACGGTGGTGGAACACACTGCATTGACCCGGATCCATTTCCGCCCAAGCTCGGCTGCGAGCGATTCCATCAGCCCGATGACGCCGTGCTTCGCCGCGGAATAGTGCGAGACCCACGGCATGCCCTTCAAACCGGCGGCAGATGCGGTGAAGACGATCGAACCACCGCCGGCTTCGCGCAGGTGAGGGATCGCGGCGCGACACGTGCGCCACGCGCCCGACAGATTGACCGCCATCATCCGGTCCCACTGTTCTTCGGTCAGTTCATCGGACGGCCCCATCCCGGCAATGCCGGCATTGGCAATCACAAAATCGAGCCGGCCAAGTTGCCCGACACCATCGGCAATCGCGGCTTCGATCTCTGCCAGGTTTCGTACGTCACCATTGCGCGCCACGATCCGGCGCCCGGCAGCTTCGACCGCTGCGACGGTCTCCTCGAAATCTGCTGGCACGCTGGCAGGAGAATCGGGCGCGACCTCTCCACACACATCCAAGGCGATGATATCCGCGCCCTGGTTGGCGAAGGCGACAGCGGCGGCGCGCCCCTGTCCACGTGCAGCACCGGTGATGAAGGCGACCTTTCCGTCGAAGCGCTTGCTCATGCGTTTTCCCTTTCGGGCTCCCAGGCGTGGATGCCCGGGCCGATGTGCGCCCCGCCGTCGATCTGGAGGAGTTGGCCGGTGATCAGCCTGCCGCCGTCGCTGGCGAGAAATCCGACCAGTTCGGCGATTTCCGAAGTTTCGGTCGCACGACCCAGCGGTACGGCATCCATCCGCGCCAGGATCCGGTCGCGTGCCTTGGGATCGAGGTTCTCGGTCAGGACGATACCCGGACCGATGCAATTCAGCCTGATCCCGTCGTCACCCCATTCGAGCGCGAGCGTGCGCATCAGGCCAAGAACACCCGCGCGGGCAGCAACGCCGTGCGAGGCACCCATAATGCCCCGGTCGATCCCCGTCAGCGAAATGCTGACAACCATGCCACGCCGTTTCGCCAGGTGCGGACGTGCGGCCAGGGTGATCGAAAACACGGATGACAGGTTCAGGTCGATCACCGAATCCCAGCCGCGGCGGGAAATATCGGTCGCAGGAGCGTAAAACTGTCCACCGGCATTGTTGACCAGCAGGTCGAGCCCGTGATCACCCGCTGCCGTAGCGACCAGGTCGACCACTGCATCGGCATCGCGCACGTCGCACACAACGGCTTCGTACGTTCCGGCAAGCCCGGCCGCCTGCTCGCCTGTCGCCTGCAAAGTGTCGATCGTCCGGCCCGCGCCGGTGACGTGGGCGCCAAGCGCGATCAGCCTGAGTGCGATTGCACGCCCGATGCCACTGCCGGCACCGGTTACGAGGCATCGCTTGCCCTCCAGCAAACCGGGGCGAAGCGTATCAAGCGATCCTGCGGCCATGGCCACTCCAGTACTTTTCGCGCAGCACCCGCTTCAGGATCTTTCCCGAAGCATTGCGCGGCATTTCGTCAATGAAATCGATGGATTTCGGGCATTTGTATGCAGCAACGTGTTCGCGTGCCCATGCGATGAGATCGTCGGGGCTTGGGCGCTCTCCACGAGTGCTCACCACGGCCTTGACCGCTTCACCCCACTTTTCGTCGGGCACACCGATAACCGCGACTGCATCGACGCAAGGGTGGGCAGCCAACGCGTTCTCGACCTCGATCGGGTAGACGTTTTCTCCCCCCGTCACGATCATGTCCTTGATGCGGTCGGTCAGGAACAGGTAGCCGTCTTCGTCGAGATATCCTGCATCCCCGGTTCGCAGCCAGCCATCATCGGTGATCGCAGCTGCAGTTTCTTCCGACTTGTGCCAGTAGCCTTCCATCATGCCGGGGCTCTTCCCCCAGATTTCACCCACCTCGCCTCGGGAGCGGTCGTTACCGGTTTCGGGGTCGACGACGCGCACAGCCCCCCAGGGCACGGGCGTGCCTGCGGACCGCAGACGATCGCGATGCGGCCCTTCGAGGACATGATCTTCGGAACGCAGAACGGTGATCGTTCCGTTGACTTCCGTCAGACCATAGCCCTGCACGAAACCGCAATTGAGCGTTTCGAGTGCGCGCGCGAGTACCGCCTCCGTAATCGGGGCTGCACCATACAGAACTTTTCGCAGGGCAGAGAGATCGCGCGTGGGATCGGCCTCCACAGCCGCAATGACCTGCTCCAGCATGATCGGTGCGAGCATCGCATTGGTGACACTTTCCGATGCCATCAGATCGGCAACTTCAACCGGGTCGAAATCGCCTACGAGCACATCGTGCCCGCCTTGCGACATGGCCAGCAGCCCCCAAAGCGCGCCTGCCGTATGGAAGGTCGGCATGCATACCAGGCTCACGCTGTCGGCGTCGAACCCCCATTCTTTTGCAGCCCCGGGGAAGATCGACCACAGGCTGCCATGGGTAAACGCAACACCCTTTGCATTCCCGGTGGTGCCCGAGGTGTAGCAGATCATGCAGGTGTCATCGGCGCGCGAGACGATGGGTAGGATGGTATCGGCCTGTGCCGCGAGCCGGGCCGCGTAACCATCGCTCCCGGTATCATCCAGATCGATGACCAAGGGCGGATCGCTCAACCTGGAAAGCGCATCGGCAACGAGACCGCTCACTGCGCTCGATCCCAGCACGACCTTCGGCGTGCAATCGGTCAATTGTGCCGCAAGTTCCGCAGCGCTGAGGCGCCAGTTCATCCCGACCGAGATCGCGCCAAGCTTGGCCACCGCAAAGATGATCTCGAAATGCTCTGCCCGGTTGCGACCGAGGAAGGCGACACGATCGCCCGGACCGGCTCCAAGGTCGGCAAGTGCGCGTGCAAGACGGTTCGTCGAGCGGTCGAGTTCTTCGTAGGTCTGCGTCCGCCCCTCGAATGTGAGGGCAGATCGCTTGGGGTCGCTGTCGGCAACGTGGCGAAGGATATCGTCGATAGTGTTCATGATGAGATCCCTAGCTCCAAAACGTACCCGAGCGCAGCCGTTCGCCATCTGCGTCGAGTGTCGGAGACGGGGAGAGATTGCCGCTTCCGGGCATGGGCGGCCTGATCCAGCCGTCATTTGACTGGAGGTTGCGCTCGGCAAGCCAGGGGTCTGCGAATGCCTCTGCTGGCGTGGCGACAGCGTCGGCGGGAACGCCCGCGCGTTCGAGCAGCGAAACCCAATCGTCCCTGTCACGGGTGGCAAAGGCTGTTGCCAATGCAGCGGCGAGGGCTTCGCCGTTGTCGCGCCGATCGCGCCAGTCCCAGTCTCGCGCATTCACGGGCAGGGCATGCCCGTCTGCTGCCAGGGCATCGACGAGCGCATGCCAAAGGCGCGCTTCTATTGCGCCGATGGCGATGGCTCGCCCGTCGCGCGCCACATAGATATCGTTTGCCGGCTCAAGATAGCGCGTCCAGGCGGAATCGTCCTGCCGATCCTCGGCAGGCACGCGCCATGCCATCCAGTGAAGCATAACCTCCTGCATCGCAATTTCGAGTCGGGCGCCGCGATCGGTGCGCGAACGCTGGATGAGCGCTGCGAGGATCGACTGAGCTGCCATTGCCGCTCCGCCGAAATCGGCCACCGGCATGGCGGGACGGGTCGATTGTCGTGTTTTCCCTGACCAGGTGGTTGCCGCACCCAAAGCACCCGAGCCGGCGAGAAAATTGAGGTCATGTGCCGGGGCAGACGCCCGCGAGCCTGATCCGAACCCGGTGATTGCACAATATATCAGTCGCGGATTTTCCGCTCGCAACGTGTCCGATCCTATGTCGAGCCGCTCGGCGACGCCTGGCCGGAAATTCTCGATCAGGACGTCTGCCTCGCGCACCAGCGTCAGCATCTGCTCGCGCCCCGCAGCACTCTTGAGGTCGATCGCGACCGACTGCTTCCCGCGATTATACGTGTCGAAGAAGGCGCCATCATAAAGGTGCCGGCCTGGGTCGCCACTAGGCGGCTCGACCTTCACGACCTCGGCCCCGAGCCACGCGAGATGCAGCGCGCAGACCGGGCCCGGAAGCAGCATTCCTAGGTCGATAACGCGGATTCCGTCGAGCGGTGCAGCAATGTCGGATAGGCGAGGATCGCTCATGACCTACTAGGTAGTATGTTCCATCAGTGCCCGTCAAGACTGTTGACCGCAGCCCATTCTGACGACATACTACCGAGTAGGTTATGCAGCGATGTAGAGACGCACCGCATGAAAACCACTATGGGAGAGAACATTATGCGTAGAGCAACCGTACCGTCGCTGCTTGCGATTGCAGCCGTTCTTGTGCCGGCTTCGGCAATGGCGCAGGACGCCAGCGGAACTGTCGCAGGGCAGGATGAAGCCGAAGCTGGCGAAGAGCAGGCCCAGCCTGACCAACTCTCGACGATTGTCGTCACCGCCCAGCGCCGTGAGGTCGGCCTGCAGCAGGCGCCAATCGCAGTCAGCGCCATTTCCGGCGAAGCGATTGCAGAAGATCGCATTCTCAGTTTCGAGGATGTCGCCAAGCGCACTACGTCGCTTTCCTTCACCGCGATTTCCGGCCTCGATCAGGAATTCAACATTCGCGGGATCACGAATACGCGGCTCGACTCGCCCTCGGCGGACCAGTCGATCGGCATCTTCACCGATGACGTCTATGTCGGACGGCCGGGCCTCTTCAATTTCGACCTCTATGATATCGAGCGGGTCGAAGTGGTTCGTGGGCCCCAGGGCGTGCTGCTTGGACGTAACGTGGTCGGCGGGGCGATCAATATCATCACCGCCAGTCCGAAGTTTACGCAGGGCGGTTCCGTCAGCCTGTCTTATGGCAATTACAACGACCTGCTTACCCGGGGCCACCTGACAGGCCCGTTGAGCGAAAACCTGGCAGCGCGCGTTTCTTTCCAGTCGCACAGCAATACGGGCTATTCGCGCGATATTCTCAACAATCGAGACCTGGATGACATCCAGAGCATCCAGGCGCGCGGGCAGTTGCTGTTCCAGCCAACGGAATCGGATTTCGAGGCGCGTTTGATCGTCGACGCTGTCCACGACGAATCGAACGGCATTGCGCAAATCGCCATCGACGGTCCGGACGCCGGGCAGGGTCCATGGAGCGCCGCGCGTGAACAGATCGGGCAGCTGCGCGGCGAGCCTCTTACGATCCGTGAGGCTTTGCCACAGCATCCCATCTTCAAGGGGGATATTGCGCCTACGCCGCAAGGCCTCACGCGTGATGCTGTCAGCATTGTTGGCCAGTTGAGCAAGGGGCTGGGCGATGTGGCCGATCTGCAGGTCGTCATCGGCTATCGCGATGGTCAGGCAGACAGCCAGTACGACCAGACTGGCCTCGGCCCGTCGAACGGCTTCGGGGTCATATCGCCGCTATTGTTCACCACGCCTGTCGGCGAATCCGAAGATGCAACGCAGTTCAGCCAGGAAATCCGCCTCGTGTCGCAACCCACCGAAAGTGGGTTCGAATGGATCGTAGGCGCCTATCATCAGCGCGATGATGTTACCAAGATCGACCGGTTCTGGGGGGAAGTCCCGCTTGCCGCGCTCGACCTTATCAGCGGGGAATCGCTTTGGAACAACGTTGCGGAATCGGAATCCTGGGCTGTGTTCGGCCAGGTCGGATACCAGTTCAGCCCGATGTTCAAGGCCGTTGCCGGCCTGCGCTACTCCAGTGACAAGAAGTCGGGTGAGATCACCGCAACTGCCGTAGAAACCGGTGACCGGTTCAATCCCGGCGGGACCGTGCCGTTAACCCCCCTGGGGCCCACCCTTACCGAAGGTCAGTCATTCACGGCTACCTATTCGGAAAGCTGGGACAAGCTGACCCCGCAATTCACACTGGAATTCACCCCGAATGACGATGTGCTTGTCTATGCGACCTATGCCACGGGCTACAAAGGCGGCGGGTTCGAAGACACGCCCGCCAACGCGGTTGCAGCGGCGATCAGCTACGATCCGGAAACGGTGAACAACTACGAACTCGGCGCCAAGGTCGAGTTCCTGAACCGTCGTGCGCGCCTGAATCTGGCCGTGTTCCAGATGGACTACAACGACCTGCAGGTCACCCAGACCGACAGCAACTGCTTGTGCAGCGTGACGGACAATGCAGCGGACGCTCGTATTCGAGGTATCGAACTGGAAGGACAGCTCATTCCTGTACGCGGACTGGAACTGTTCGGCAGCCTGACATTGCTCGATACCGAATATCTCGAGTTCACCGATTCCCTGGGGAACGACAACACTGGCAATTTCCTGCAGCGCACACCGAAGCATCAGTTCAACCTCGGCATGCAGTACACCCTGCCAGTGGGCGATCGTGACGAACTGAAGTTTCGTGCCAACTACACGGGGAGGGGAAAGACCTTCTGGTTCCCGACCAATGCGCAGTTCGAAGAGTCCTACGGCCTGCTCGATGCGCGGATCTCCTATACCCTGAATGATCGCTGGACTGCGGCGATCTGGGGCCGGAACCTCACTGACACCGAGTATCGCGTGAACGTCAATTACGCGCTGAATGACGAGGTGTCGCGCTTCGGGGCACCGCGCACCTACGGGGCAGAGATCGCCTTCAAGTTCTGACGCGACACGCCGGTCCTGCATTCCAAAAAAATCCGGATGCAGGACCGGCACCTTTTACGTCCGGGGATCGAGCGCTAAGAGTGAAGTGCTGAAGTGGTGAATTGAGCGGAATGAGGAAGTTATGCCGGGGCAGGTGAACAAGGTCCGCACGACACGGGCACGGCCCAACCGCAACGAAGAAGGCCGGCTGGAAATCCTCGCCGCGGCGACAGATGCCTTCATGCGGCTCGGCTACGCGCGCGCATCGATCGACGAGATCGCCGACCAGATGGGCGCGACCAAGGGCAGGGTCTATCACTATTACCGCAGCAAGGCGGATATCCTGATGGATATTCACCGGCATGTGCTGGACATGATGTACTCCGCCGCCGTCGCCGAAAGCCAGGCTGCAGAAGACCCGGCCGACGCCATCCGGCGAATGGTGAGGCGGCACGCGCTGATCGTGATGGAGAACCTGGCGTTTACGCGAGTAGCACTGCTCTCGACTACCGACCTGTTCGTAAACGAGAAGCAACAGGACTTCATGGCCGAAATCTCGAAGGTTCGGCGTGACTACGAATCGCTGTTCATCGATAACCTGCGCAAGGGAATGGATCAGGGCCTGTTCCGGGAAGCAGATCCGAAGCTGCTGGCCAAGCCTTTGCTCGGGTCCCTCAACTGGACGACCATGTGGTATCTCGATCGCCCAAGTGCCACGGACGAAAGCCGGGCCGAGATCGCGGAGCTGATCGTCGACTACGTGATGGGTGGGGTACTTTCGAGGTAGGCCTGTGCCATCTCTCGCAGAACGTCCTTGCGCACTTTCGTCGCGTTTGCGCTGACCGTGACCGGGATCTGGGCATCCAGCAAGATCCTTTCAGGGACCTTGTAACTCGCGAGCATGCTACGAACGAAGTCGCGCAGTTCCTGTTCAGTCGACGTGCTTCCCGCTGCTAACCGGGTGAACGCGACCGCGACATCGCCGCGTTCGAAATCCTTTGCGCCCACTACATGCGCTTCTGCGACTGCCTGGTGACTGCACAGCGCGGCCTCGATTTCCGCCGGATCGACCAGTGTTCCGCGCAGGCGTAAGGCGTCTCCCATGCGTGCGATGAAGCGGAAACCGTTGGCGGTCCGCTCCCCAAGATCGCCGGTCCGCCACCATCCATCATCCGTGCATGCCAGCGAAGTCGCTTCGTCATCACCGAAATAGCCCGATGTCACCGTGGCCCCTCGCAGCTGGATTTCGCCACGTTGACCTGGCTCTACGGACGCGCCTGTTTGCGGATCGACTATTCGCGCCCGGGTTGAACCGTCGAGCAACGGGCCACCGGCATGGCGTCGGTCTTTAGGTGGCGCATCGGGCGAACATCCGGCAACGAAGGCCAGCCCTTCGGACGATCCGTAGGCTTGGGCGGCACGCAATCCCGATCCGCCGCACGGCTCGACTGCGGCTATGACGTCGGCGGGGTCGCGACCTGTGAAAGCGCCGAAATAGCACGTCTTCCAGTCTGGCAAACTGCCACGCGCCAACCGATCTGACTGCACGATCGCGAGGATGAGGTTATCGCCGCCGTGAACATGCGCAATATTGAGCCGCGTCATCGCTTTGGCTGCCTCATCCGCGTCGAACACCGGCATCAGTACGGCCATGCCGCCGGTCATCAATGTCGCCAGAGTGATGCCCAGGCCCCAGATCCCGCACATCGGAAGGGCGCAAAGCACCGTATCGCCCGCGGAGATCGCGAAGCGTTCGGCGGCGGCAGAAAAACGGATCACGAGCCCGGATTGCTGGTGAACCGCAAACTTCGGCTCCCCGGTCGAACCGCTGGTTGCCAACAGGTTGAGCGGTTGGTCGCCGAGCTTGTCAGGGGGAAGGGCGATGTCACCCGCTGGCGGTAGTAGAGCGGAGCAATCGACCATGACCGTCTCGATCGGCGGCAATCCTTTCGCGGCCTCGGCGAGAATTGCAGCAAAGTCGATGCCCTGGAAATCGCTTGGGTGAATGAAGAGCGCAGGTTCGGTCTGCCTCAGAAGATGCGCGATCTCGGTCGCTCGCCAACGCGTGTTGACCGGTGCGACTATCAGTCCGCAGCGCGCGGCAGCGAGCTCCAGTATCGGCCAGGCCGCGACATTGGGAAGGCATACAGCAATCCGTGCGCCTGGCTTCAGGCCTCTCCCTGCAAGCCAACTTGCCCAGCGCTCTACTGCATCGATCAGATCGCCATAGGAAACCTGCTGGTCGCCTGTGGGGTGCGTCACAATCAGCGCCGTGTGCTTGGGATCGTGCCGGGCGATTCTCTCAATGAGCGTGTTGTGCATCCCCTTGCTCTAGTATGATCGGGGCAATCCGACGACCTGCTGCGCGATATAGTTCAACGCCATTTCCTGGCTGATCGGGGCGATGCGCATCAGGCGCGCTTCCCGGAAATAGCGTTCCACATCGTACTCGCTGGCGTAACCCAGCCCACCGAGAGTCTGGACGGCCCGGTCCGCAGCAAAGAATGCGGCATCCGCGCATAGCAATTTCGCCATGTTAGCTTCTGCTCCGCATGGCTCGCCTCGGTCGTAGAGCCATGCCGCCTTGCGTGCCAGCAGCTCGGCCGATTGCAGGTTGGCATAGGCTTGCGCCAGCGGGTGCTGGATCGCCTGGTTCGCGCCGATCGGGCGCTCGAATACGACCCGCTCGTTGGCGTATTGCACGGCGCGGCGAAGTGCGGCGTACCCGATGCCGAGCGATTCATGCGCCAGCAGGATGCGTTCGGGATTGAGACCGTCGAGCAGGTAGCGGAAGCCCTTGCCTTCTTCCCCGATCCGGGCGGATTCGGGCACTTCGAGATCATCGATGAACACTTCGGTAGAGGCGACCGCATTGCGGCCCATCTTGTCGATTGGGCGGATCGAAATCTTGGACCGGTCGATGTCGATCAGGAACAGCGTGATCCCGTCGGTCGGCTTTGCGCATTCCTCGCGCGGGGATGTTCGCGTGACGAGGATCATCTTCTCGGAGTCCAGCGCCTTGGTGATCCAGATCTTGCGCCCGTTGATGACATAGCCATTTTCGGTGCGCTTGGCGAAAGTGCGGATACGGGTCGTGTCCGTACCGGCGTCGGCCTCGGTCACGGCGAAGCACACGTGGCAATCGCCGCTGGCGACGCGCGGGAGGAGCGATTGGCGCAGCTCTTCCGAGCCGTGCTTGGCCACCACGTTCACCCCGAAGATGCTGAGGTGCATCGGGCTGCACCCGTTCATCGCCGCGCCCGAGGCTGCCACTTCCTGCAGCAGCAGCGCTGCCTCGGTAATGCCAAGCCCGCTGCCGCCATATTCTTCGGGGATTGCGATGCCGAGCCAGCCCTTTTCTGCAAAGGCATTGTAGAAATCCCACGGGAACTCATGCTTGCTGTCGCGTTCGCGCCAGTAAGCATCGTCGAAAGTATTCGCGAGAGTGCGAACCGCTTGCTGCACTTCCTGCTGGGTCTCGGTGAGCTCGAAATTCATGCCGTTTCCATCCGTCTGCGAAGCCGGGAAGCTACCCGGCAGTCTGTTCAAGGATATGTGCCAGCCGGTGCTGGCGGTGTATTGCGCTCAGCCAGAGAACATTGCGTTCAGCGTATCGGGATCGAGCGGCGCGCCCGGCTCGATGGCACTTCCATCGAGGACCTGGTCCCAGTGATCCTCGAGCTGTTCGCCGGGTTTCAAGTGCACGCCGGGCGCGATGGCGATGTGTGCACTGGTAAACCAGCCACCGCCCGCAACCAGAACTGCGCCGGTGACGTCCAGATCATCTGACGCAAGCTTGACGATCGCGGGTGTTACGAGATCGGGCGGGAGTTTTTCGCCGAGCCCGGGGGGGAGGGTGTGGGCAGACATTGGTGTGGTCGCGATCGGGGCAAGGCTGTTGACGAGGATGCCATAGCGTTTCCCCTCGATCGCCAGCACGTTGGCGAGGCCGATGATGCCCATCTTTGCCGCGGCGTAGGAGGCTTGCGAGAAATTGCCCCAGAGGCCTGATGGCGAAGTGACGAGGATCACGCGCCCGTGGCCGCGCTCCTTCATATGCGGCCAGGCTGCATGACAAAGGTGATGCGTGCCGTTGAGGTGAACGTCGATCACCGGGTCCCAATGGCTCTCGTCCGACTTGGCGTAGGATTTGTTCCGCTCGATCCCGGCATTGGAGACAAGGATGTCGATCGATCCGAAGTGATCGAGCGCAGCCTGGACGATGGCCTTGCCTCCATCACCGCTGGCGACACTATCGGTGTTCGCTACCGCATCGCCACCGGCCTCGAGTATTTCCTCGACCACTGCCTCTGCGGTCCATGTGCCCGCGTCGTTCTTCCCGATGTCGTTGACCACGACTTTCGCGCCTTGCGCTGCAAGACCTATCGCATAGCTGCGGCCAAGCCCCTGTCCTGCCCCGGTGACGACCGCGACGCGCTCTGCCAACTTACCCGTCATGCGCCAGTTTCCCTTTCGATGATACTGCGCAGGGCGGCGAGGTAGCGCGCTGCTGTGAGGCCATCGACGACGCGATGATCGCAAGCGAGTGTGAGGTACATGGTGGGCCGGGCAACCACTTCGCCGTCGATCACCACCGGACGATCCGCCAACGAACCGACGAACAACAATGCGCTCTGGCGGCGGTTGATGGTCGGGAAGCCGGTGTCGACGCCATAGGCGCCGAGGTTGGAAATGGTCATCACCGCGCCTTCGAAGGCTTCGGCTCCAAGACGGCGCCTGTCGGCGGCTTCGCGCAGCGCAACGATGGAGGAGGAGATTTCTTTGAGGGTAAGGGATGCCGCATCTTTCAGTACCGGCGTCATCAAACCGTGGTCGGTCGCTATGGCGACGGCGACGGAAACATTATCCGGCCGCTCGATCTTGCCATCGACGAATACGCCGTTGAGCGCGGGCTCCCTGCCCAGCGCCTCGATAGCGGCGTGGACCACCAGGTCGTTGATCGAAATACGGGGTGCATTCGCGTCGCCAGCCAGCGCTTCGCGCTCGGTCCGCAAGCGTTCCTTCAGCGCGGTGGCATCCACCTGCACGATCTCTGCGAAGTGGGGAATCTCGCTCCAGCTTGCGGCCATGGTGGATGCCATCGCCTTGTGCACGCCGGTCAGGGTCTCGGTGCTTACAGTCATGCAGGATCGTCCGCCCTCGCGATTACCGTCCCAACCTCGACGGTTTCCCCTTCGGGCACCACGATCTCGCGCAAGGTTCCGGCACGCGTGGCTTCCACCTCGTTCACGGCCTTCTCGGTCTCGCATTCGTAGAGGATTTCCCCCTGTTCGAAGCTATCGCCGACTTGCTTCATCCAGCCGGTAATGGTGCCCTCTTCCATCGTCTGGCCAAGTTTGGTGAGCTTGATTTCGAACATCATCAATCCTTCGTGGTGGGTGCGGCCATGACCGCTTCGATGGCCTTCACTACCGCGTCAGCATCGGGTGTCAGCAGGCCTTCGAGGTCGAGGTTCTGCGGAACGTAGGAGTCGTTTCCGGCGACGCGCACTGGTGCCGCCTTCAGCTTGCCGAAGGCACGTTCCACCACTTGCGTGATCAGTTCGCCCGCAAGGCCGCCCGTGACGGGTCCTTCATGGACGACCACCAGCCGCCCCGTGCGCTCGACAGAGCGAAGCACGGCATCCAGATCGAGCGGGCGAATGCCGCGCGGGTCGATGACCTCGCAGCCGATTCCCTTCTCGGCCAATTCGTCCGCAGCCTTCATCGCGATAGTCGTCATGCGCGACCAGGCGACGACCGTTACTTCATCGCCGTCGCGTAGATTCGCCGCGACACCCAGCGGGACCAGGTACTCTCCCTCTGGCACCGGGCCGCGCCGGTTATAGAGCGACTTGTTCTCGAGAAAGAGCACGGGGTCATCGTCGCGGATAGCGGACTTCAGCATTCCCTTTGCGTCTGCCGGGGTCGCGGGCATCGCGACTTTGAGACCGAAGCTATGCCAGAAATACTGCGCCAGCGACTGGGAATGCTCGGGCCCGAGACCGCCGACGACGCCTTCCGGCGCGCGGATCACCAGCGGCACGGCTTGACCGCCGCCATGCATGTAGCGCCACTTCGCCGCCTTGTTGACGATCTCGTCCATCGAAATCAGCGCGAAGTCGGCATATTGCAGCTCGACCACCGGACGCGCGCCGGCGAGCGCGGCTCCCACCCCGCCGCCGACGATGAAGGCTTCGGAGATGGGCGTGTCGAACACGCGGTCCGCCCCGAACATCTCAGTCAGGCCTTTGGAGACACCGAAAACGCCGCCGAACGGGCCTGCGTCCTGCCCCATCATGAAGACCCGTTCGTCGCGCTCCATTTCCTCGATCAGCGCTTCGCGCAGAGCTGCTCGATAGCTGAGCGTGCGCGTGGTTTCAGATTTCTGTTCGGTCATGCTGCGCCTCCTTCGGCCAGCAGGCCTCCATAGATGCGCTCCGGACCCGGCCTGGCCGATTTCAGCGCCTTCTCGACTGCTGCTTCGAGGTCTTGGGACTCTTCATCGCGGATCGCGGCGAGATCGTCATCGCCCACACCCATGGCTGCCAGCTTGTCGGCGGCTAGCTTTACCGGATCGCGCTCTCGCATCGTGTCGAGGTAGTTCTTGTCGCGATAAGTCTGCGGATCGCCTTCGAAATGGCCCCGGAAGCGGAGCGTTTTCGCCTCGATCAGCGTCGGGCCTTCGCCTGCGCGGGCGCGTGCGACCGCTTCGGCCATTGCTTCGTGCACCGCTTCAACGTCCTGCCCGTCCACGATACGGCTGGGCATTCCGTATGCCAGCGCCCGGTCTGCCACGTCCTCGACGGATGTTGCTTCGCGATGCGCGACCGACACCGAGTAACCATTATTCTCACACAGCCAGACCATCGGGAGCTTCCATAGGGCGGCGGCGTTGGCGGCTTCATGGAACGTCCCGCGGTTGGCCGATCCTTCACCGAAGATGTGGACAGAAACGCGATCGTCCTTGAGCTTGCGCGCACCGAGCGCGGCGCCTGCGGAGAGTACGAAGCCGCCACCCAGCGTGCCGCTCGATCCCATGATGCCAAGCGACTGGTCGACCGCGTGGACGATGCCTGCGCCAAGCCCCTTTGTCGCACCGTCCACCCTCCCGAGGAAATCGCCGAGCAGCGGGCCGACCGGCATGCCCTTGGCGAGGATCTGGGTCACGCCGCGATGGCTGTAGAACAGCATATCGTCATCGCGCAGTGCAGCGCAGGCTCCCGTCCCGATCGCCTCTTGCCCGCGCCCGGAATGGAGCAGGATGCGCGCGGTGCCATCTTCGATCAGGCGTAGGACCACCTGTTCGAGCAGAATCGACCGCTGCATGATCCGGTAAGCATGAAGTAACTGATTTTTCGACATTCCTGCCATGCGCGCATCCGTCCTTTACCTTGGTGCCATGCCATAGCCTGTCCGCGAAGGCAGCGCATCAACGGCCCGATAATCTCATTGACCTACCGAGTAGTATGTGCAAACCATCATTGTCAAGCGGGGGCGAAACCCGGCCCTTCCTGGAAAATCTTTTAGGGGATGATGATGAACTCCATGACGGCGATCGCGAGCACCGATCTGGCGGACGACAGCGCGCTCAGGCGCCGGGTCGACGATCTTTGCACAGAGACGCTGCTGCCGATTGTGCGTGCGTGGCCCGAACACGATCGTACCTGCCGCGAGCTTATCGAGGCGCTTGCGCAGGAGAACCTGTTCGGGCTCGCCCTGCCCGAGGCCTATGGCGGGGCAGGGCAGCTCGATCGCTATTCGCACCTGCTGTGCCTGTTGCGAGAGAGGTTTGGCTATCACGACCCGTTGATCGACACGCATTTCGCGGTGCAAGGCCTGGGGACCAGCGCGATCTTGCGAATGGGTACGGACGACCAGCACAGCCGCTATCTTCCGGGTCTGACATCGGGCAAGACGCTGTTCTCCTTCGCGCTGACCGAGCCACATAGTGGATCTGATGTGTTGGGAATGAAGACCCGCGCGCACCGCGACGGGGACGAGTGGGTCCTCAACGGGTCCAAGATGTTCATCTCGGGCGCGCCCGATGCCGATGTATATATTACCTTCGCAAAAACCGGGGAGGAAGGCGACGATCGCGCCATTACCGCCTTCCTGATCGAGACCGGTACGCCGGGCTTCACCGCGCGCGGCGGGATTGACCTCCAGGCACCCCATGCAATCGGCTACCTCGATTTCGATAATTGCCGGATCTCCGACAAGCAGCGGCTCGGCGAACCGGGCGACGGCCTGCGCGCATCGCTCGGCACGCTGGAAATATTCCGTCCCTCGGTGGGATCGGCCACTGTGGGGATGGGCAAGCGGGCGATCGACCTGGCTTTGAACGTGGTGCGCGAGCGCCATGCATTCGGCGCACCACTGTCCGAACTGCCAGGCATTCGCCTGAAGCTGGGGCGGATGGCGGCGATCGTCGCGGGTGGTGCCGCACTGGTCGAACGCGCAGCGACGATGTGCGACAATGGCGAACGCATCATGCTCGAAGGCGCGGCAGCCAAGGCCTACGCGACCGAGGCGGCGCTCGAGGTGATCCACGAATCGCAGCAGATTCACGGCGGACGCGGGGTGATCGTGGGCTACGAGATCGAGGCGCTGGGCAGGGCTGCGCGGCCGACCACGATTTATGAAGGAGCCTCGGAAGTACAGCGGACCATCATCGGCCGCGCCGAGGCGAAGCGCGCGCGTGCCGGGAAATCTCGTAGGCCGGACAACCTGCCCGACAGCCCGACTGGCAACCTCTTGCGCGAAGCACGCGCGACTTACGAGGCCTGGCTGGATGAAGCGATCAAGGGCCCGGCCGACGAACCTGCGTTCCAGATGCGTCTCGCCGAAAGCGCTATGGCACTCGAAGCGGCAGAGACCGTGTCCGATGGAGACAAGCGGGATTATCTGGCGCAGGCGGCAGCGCGCACCCTGCTGGGCGACATCCACCGAACCGGGGTGGCATTACCGACCGTAGCTCTCGACAAGGCAATGTCGGCCTGCCCGCTTTCCGAGGACGCGCTCGCCCTGCGCATCGCGGGGGACATGCTGTGAGCGGGCTGTGGTTCGAGGAATTCGAGATCGGCCAACGGTTCGAACATGAGTGGCGGCGGACAGTCACCGAGTACGACAACATGCTGTTCTCGAACCTGACGATGAACGTGCAGCCGCTGCACATCGATTTCGAGTTCGCCAAGGGCACCGAATTCGGCAAGCCGCTGGTCAACTCGCTGTTCACGCTGGGCCTGATGATCGGGATGACGGTGAACGACACCACGCTGGGCACCACGGTTGCCAATCTTGGCATGTCTGACGTGCGCTTCCCCAAGCCGACCTTCCATGGCGACACGATCCGCGTGGTCACCACCGTTAAGGACACGCGCGACAGTTCATCGCGCCCCCAGCAGGGCATCGTCACCTTCCTGCACGAGGCGTTCAACCAGAACAATGAGTGCGTTGCGACATGCGAACGTGCTGCGCTCATGCATCGGAAGCCGACGGAATGAGCAACGCCCCTGTTCGGTCATTGATGTTCGCACCGGCGAACCGGGGCGAATTTCTGGCCAAGTTCGGCGCAATACCTGCGGATGCCTTCGCGATCGACCTGGAGGACGGGCTGCCGGCGGCGGAACGCCCCGCGGTGCGCGAGAGGCTGGCCGAAATCCTCGCCGCCGCGCGCGGCCATGCACCCGCTGCTGCTCGGCTGTACCTGCGCATTAATGCACCGGACACTGCAGACTACGAGGAGGATTGCCGCGCCGTTGCCGCCTCGGCATGGGATGGCATATTGCTGCCCAAGGCGGAGAGCGAGCGCGCGGTGGAAGAGGCCGCGGATCGCTGCGGTCTTCCGGTGATGGCGGGCGTCGAGTCGATCGAAGGGCTCTATGCCATCGATGCCATCTGCGCCTCGGCCAGCGCAGGCGTTTTCTTCGGTGCGGAGGATTTCATCGCCGAACTCGGCGGCGTCCGCACCCCGTCTAGCGCAGAAGTCGCCTACCCGCGCGCTGCCGTTGCCATCGCAGCCAGGCGGGCCGGCGTGGAGGCGCTCGACTTTGTAACCGTCGATGTGCGCGACGACGAACGGTGCACCGCGGACGCGATTGCAGGAAAGGCGCAGGGTTATAGCGGCAAGATGTGCGTACACCCGCGCCAGGTCGCGCTGGTCAACACGGCTTTCCGACCGGACGACGCAGCCATCGAAGCGGCGCAACGGATCGTCGAAGGGCACGAGCGTGCTCTGGCAGAGGGGCGCGCAACCTGCGTGGTCGATGGCCGGATGATCGACGAGCCGCTGGTCCGGCAGGCACGCACGATCCTGGCAGCGACCCAGGCATGAGCCGCAAGGCCTCACTCGAACAGCTCGATTGGTCGACGCTGCTCGAACCGGGCGATACCGTGCTTTTTGCGGAGTGCGGGGCGGAGCCGCTTTCGCTCGCGGAAAGTCTCATCGCGCAACGCCATTCGCTCGCAGATATTTCGGTCTTCCTTGGCATGGGCTTCGCAGGCAGCTTCACGCCCGGGCATGCCGATGCGCTCCGCTTTCGCAGCTATGGTGCGCTCGGTACCACCCGCAAGCTCGCTGCGGCGGGCAAGCTCGATATCGTGCCAGTCAGCATGGGCAGCATCCCCGCACTACTTCGCGCAGGCGCCCTTCGCCTCGATGTCGTGGCCATCGCCCTGCCACCGGCGGCACGCGATGGGCGCCATTCGCTCGGCCTCACGGCGCTCTATCTCCAGTCCGCTATCCGCCACGCGCGGCTTGTCATTGCGGAAATCAGCGACAAGATCCCGTCGTTACCGGGAATTTCCATCGGCCCGGATGAAATAGACCTGGCGGTGCGAACTGACCGAGCACCTCCGGAGCTCCTACCAATCAAAACCGATGGCACCGCCCAAGCTATCGCACGCAATGCCGCACCTTTTATCGAAGATGGTGCCGTGCTTCAGATCGGCGTGGGCAGCGCCCCAGAGGCGATCGCTGCACTGCTGAGCGATCGGAAGGACATTGGCATCCACAGCGGCCTGTTGAGTGCCGGGCTGGCCAGCCTGATCGAGCAAGGGGTCGCTACCGGTGCGCGCAAGAACGTAAAGCGCGGTATCGCGACGATCGGGTCGGTGATGGGCGATGCTGCCCTGTATCGCTGGGCGAAGGACAACCCCCATCTGGAACTGGCAGGCGTGGACGAAACGCATCTCGGCGCGGCCCATGTCGAAAACTTCGTCGCTGTGAACGGCGCGTTGTCGGTGGACCTGCAAGGGCAGGTGAATGGTGAAAGTGCGGGCGACCGGCGGTTGGGTGCCATTGGCGGCCAGCCAGATTTTGCGCGCGCCGCGCACCACTCGCCCGGAGGGTGCAACATTATCCTTCTCGATGCGAGCCCCGGCGATGGCAGCATCAGTGCGATCACAGCACGCACGCTTCCCCGCGTCAGCACGCCCCGGTCGGATGTGGATGTTGTCGCCACCCAGTTCGGCGCCGCTCACCTGACCGGACGAACCGAAGAAGAGCGGCGCAAACTGCTAATTTCGATTGCCGATCCTCGCCACCGCGAGGCACTGGAGCGAGGGTTGATATGACACGAGTACGAACAGACTCTCCGATTTCGGCGGAGCCGGCCGCGCGGTCCTATCCCTCGCCCGCCATTGCATGGTGGACGGTGGCGGTGCTGTTTATCGCCTATCTCGTATCATTCGTGGACCGGGTGCTGATCGGCCTGCTGGTCGAACCGATCAAGGCCGACCTGAATCTTACCGACACGCAGTTCTCGCTCTTGCAGGGATTGGCGTTCGCGGTTCTGTATACCGTGCTCGGCATCCCGTTCGGCTGGCTGGCGGATCGCGTATCGCGCAAGTGGCTGGTTGCTGGAGGTAGCGCAGTCTGGTGCGCGGCGACGGTCTTCTGCGGCCTCTCGCACTCCTTCTGGCAGCTGCTGGCCGCGCGGCTCGGGGTGGGTGCGGGGGAAGCGGCCCTGCCTCCATCGGCGGTTTCGCTGATCTCCGATTCCTTCAGCCCCCGCCAGCGCCCGCTCGCGATGAGCGTATATACGGCAGCGTCCAGCATGGGGGCAGGGGCTTCGCTCGTGCTCGGCGGCCTGGTTGTCGCACTGGTAGCTTCCAGCCCGACCTATGAAATGCCTTTTGTTGGCGAGATTTCCTCGTGGAAGGCGGTTTTCATCTATTTCGGGATGGCGGGGTTCGTAGTGACGATCGCCGCGATGACGATGACCGAGCCCGAGCGGGAGAAACGCAAGGCTGCGACGCCTGGCGTCGACAGCTCGCTGCGCGCGCACATGTGGACCTATCGCGCAACCTTTTTACCCCTCCTGGCCGCGATGACGCTGTACGGCGTGATTGCTTACGGACTGCTGGGGTGGATACCGGCTTTCTTTATCCGCACTTACGGAATGGAGGCGAGTGCCGTCGGTGTTCAGTACGGCCTGGTCCTGCTGCTGTTCGGCGGGGCAGGTGGCCTCGTTGGGGCCTGGGTTGCGGCCCGCATTCCGGCGCGGTGGGGCATGCCCTCCCTGGTCGTGTGCGCAGGAGCCGCTGCACTGGTCGCACCGCTGATGACAGCCGGATTTGCAAGCAGCACGGCGTTCGGCGCTCTTGCCTGGCTCGCGGTTGGCCTGCTTGCCTATACCGTGCCTTCCGGGCTCGGGATTGCGGCATTCCAGTCCGCCATCCCGACCGAGCATCGGGGCATGGCCGCCGCGATCTATTACCTCTTGATCGGGCTGATCGGGATGACCCTCGGCCCCCTCAGCGTCGCACTACTCTCGGACAACGTCTTCGGCAGCGATCAACTGCGCTGGTCGTTATCGGTCCTGGTCTGCGTCTGCGCCCCTTGTGCGGCTTTGCTCTTCTTCATGGCCGCACGAAAGATCGTCGATACGCCGGAACAATCCTGACACAACTCAGGCGAAGCTTCGGACTATCGATGCTTGCGATACACGTTGGCGGGAAGCCGCGTCGGGATTGCATTCTCTCAAGATAAGACATTATATCATAATTGTCCGGCGGGTCGGCCGTGTGCGCATGGTGCACGCGGCCAATGGTTCGATCGAGCAGACTGGAAATTCGATCAACGACATGGCGGGCTGGAATGGCGCGTGACACAGCGCTCGACAGTGAAGTGGGGAAGACACGAATGAGACTGGCGACGATTCTGCTATGTTTTCTGCTGGCGTTGCCCGCCTCGGCGCAAGGCATCCAGCAGACCAAGGGCAATTTCGAAGACAAGTTTCGCCAGCTGGACGAAGTCCTCCCCGATCCGAATGTTTACCGCAATGCATCGGGCGCCCCCGGCCATCAGTACTGGCAGCAGGAAGCCGACTACACGATAAAGGCGCGGCTGGACGAGGATCGCCGCCGCCTGAGCGCGGAATCGACCATTCGCTACACCAACAACTCGCCCGACACGCTGCCGTGGATCTGGCTGCAGCTGGACCAGAACATTTTCCGCACCGATTCCATGGCTGAGCTGACCGACGATTTCGGTGGCCCGGGCCGCCGTGGACCGGCGGTCAGCACCGGTGGAGGCGGGGAGCCTGCGCGCCTGTCGCTGGAAGAGGTGCGTCGCCAGCAGGCGATGGAGGATAACGAGTACGGGTACGAAATCCGGTCCGTGCGCCTCGTGAACGGTGGCGACCTGCCGCACACCATCGTCGGCACGCTGATGCGGATCGACCTGCCGACCCCGCTCGAACCGGGCCAGAGCGTCGAGTTCGCGATCGATTTCGATTTCAACATCGTCGAAGAGAACGCGATCTATGCCCGTTCGGGTTATGAGCATTTTCCCGACGATCCGCGCCCGGGCGGCAATGATATCTATCTGTTCGCGCAGTGGTTTCCGCGTCTCGTCGCCTATTCGGATTACGAGGGCTGGCACAACAAGGAGTTCCTCGGGCGTGGCGAATTCACGCTCGAATTCGGCGACTACGACGTCACCATGACGGTGCCGGACGATCACATCGTCGCTTCCACCGGCGTGCTCCAGAACCCGACCGAGGTCCTGACGGCCCAGCAGCGCCAGCGGCTCGAGCGGGCGCGCAGTGCCGACGAGCCGGTCTTCATCGTTACGCCGCAAGAAGCCGAAGCGAACGAGCGCACCGGGCCGAGCGGGACCAAGACGTGGCACTTTGCTGCCGAGAACGTGCGCGATTTCGCCTGGGGGTCGAGCCGCAAGTTCGCGTGGGATGCACAGGGCCACAAGCAGCCCGGCGCCGAGAACGAAACCGTCATCGCGATGTCGTTCTGGCCTAAGGAAGGCGGCGAGCTGTGGCGCAAATATTCGACCGCAGCGGTGGTCCACACCATGAAGGTCTATTCGCGTTTCAGCTTCGATTATCCCTACCCGACCGCGCAATCGGTCAACGGGCCGGTTGGCGGGATGGAATACCCGATGATCACCTTCAACGGGCCTCGCACGACCTTGAACGACGATGGTACGCGCACCTATTCCCTGTCGGAAAAGATGTTCCTGGTCGGCGTGGTGATCCACGAGATCGGCCACATCTATTTCCCGATGACGGTCAATTCGGACGAGCGGCAATGGACTTGGATGGACGAGGGGATCAATTCCTTCCTCGATTCCGTGGCCGGCTACGAATGGGATCCGGACATGCCATGGGGCGGCAGCATCCCGCGCGATCTCATCCCCTACATGGTCTCGAACAACCAGGTGCCGATCATGACGCAGTCGGACTCGGTGCTCAATCTCGGCCCCAATGCCTATGGCAAGCCTTCGGCCGCCTATCATATCCTGCGCGATACGGTGATCGGGCGCGAACGGTTCGACTTTGCGCTGAAGGAATATGCGCGCCGCTGGAAGTTCAAGCGTCCGACGCCGGCTGACTTCTTCCGCACGATCGAGGAAGCCTCCGGTACCGATCTCGACTGGTTCTGGCGTGGCTGGTTCTACACGACCGATCACGTCGATATTTCGCTCGATTCGATTTACAAGATGCGGATCGACACCGAAAACCCGGATATCGACCTGTCGCGGCGTCGGGCGGAACTGGCCAGCGATCCGGCGAAGATCGGCGTATTGCTGAACGAGGAGCAGGATCTGCCGATCTGGGTGCTCGAGCATCCCGGCATCACGGATTATTATGACGAGAACGACCAGTTCACCGTCACCCCCAAAGATCGCGAAAGGTATACCAGCTTCCTCGAAGGGCTGGAGCCGTGGGAGCGCAAGGTGTTCGACCGCGCGGTGAAGGAGGACAAGAACTATTACGTCCTCACCTTCTCCAACAAGGGCGGCCTGGTCATGCCGATCATCCTCGGCCTGACTTTCACCGACGGCAGCACCGAAAAGATGACGATCCCTGCGGAGATCTGGCGTCGCAATCCGCGTGAAGTCAGCAAGCTGCTGGTGTTCGACAAGGGCAAGGAGCTGCAGCAGGTCGTCCTCGACCCCAATTGGGAAACCGCCGATGCGGATATCGAAAACAATTACTACCCGCGCCGCATCATCCCGAGCCGGATCGATGCCTATAAGTCGGAAGGTGGCAATTCGCGCCTCAGCCGCGACCTGATGAACGAGGCTGCCGGAGAATGATCCGCTTCCTGATCGCCTGCCTGATGATGGCCGTGGCAATCTCGCCTGCGGCTGCGCACCAGCAGAAGCTGGCTATCTCGACCGTCTCGATCAACGAGCATACCGGCATGCTCGAGGTGGTCCACCAGGTACCGCTGCACGACGCGGAACATGCCCTGCGCAAGGAAGGCACGCATTCGCCCGATATTATCGGCAGCGAGGCAAGCCGGGAGGCCTTTGCCAGCTATGTGGCAGAGCGCTTTTCCATCCTCCTCGATGGTGAAGAGGCTGCGCTGACCTTTGTCGGCAGCGAGGTGAGCGGCGGTAGCCTGTGGGTTTACCAAGAGATGGATGCGCCACGCGCCACCGCGACGATTGCAGTAAACTCGCAGATTCTTACGGATGTGTGGATGCGTCAGGAAAATCGCGTGAATATCGGCGGGGGCACAGATGTGGAGACCCTCGTTTTCCGCAGCGGCGACGGCTTCAAGACGGCGGAGCTTGCGCGCTGAAGTCGGCTACGCGCCTAGCCGTATGAAGGCGCTGTCGTGTGTAAAGCGCCATCCAGTTCCGTCCGATACCCGGGCGACAGACAGGTGCCGGCGATGCCGGACAAGGGGAGTGAAACAGCCATGAAATTCACGATTGCCGCCATCCTGCTGGCCACAGCCACCCCGGCGCTTGCGCAGGAACAGGCCGTGGAACCTGCTGCCCCCAAGCCCGCCGCAGTGGTCGCCGACGGCATACCGCCGGTCCCGCAGGAGCTGGTGAGTGAGACCCGCCCATACTTCGAATATCGCACTGCGGGCTTCGCCGACTGGGACCCTGAGAGCCGCGCGATGTATATCGGCACGCGCTTCGGCGATGTTTCCCAGCTCCACCGTGTCGCACGGCCGGGTGCTGCGCGCACGCAGCTGACCTTCGAGGCCGAGCCCATCGGCGGCGTATCGGTTTCACCGGGCGCGGGCGATGTGAAGCTGATTTCCAAGGATATCGGCGGGAACGAGTTCTACCAGATATATCGGCTGGAGGACGGCAAGCTGACCATGCTGACCGATGGTACAAGCCGCAATAGTCGCGGAGCGTGGATGCCGGACGGGTCGATGGTCGCCTTCAGTTCGACCAAACGCAATGGGCGCGATACCGATCTCTATCTGATGGACCCGCGCGATCCGTCGACCACGCGCATGCTGGCGGAGCGGCAGGGCGGTGGCTGGTTCGTGGCCGATTTCACACCCGATGGCCGCACCGCGCTGGTCGGCAACTACATCTCGGTCACGAAGATGGAGCTGTACCATCTCGACGTGGCCAGCGGTGCGATTGCCCGGATCACGCCGGAAGACGCCTCTGTCGCCTATAGCGGTCTGCAATATGCGCCCGACGGTCGGCTGTGGGTGGCGAGCGATAATGGCTCGGACTTCAAGCGGCTCGGCGTTCTCGATACGGCGACCGGCACCTTCGATCCTGTCATCGAAGAGCCCTGGGACATCACCGGCTTCGACATTTCCGAAGATGGCGCGACCATCGCTTACGAAGTGAATGCCGCGGGGCAATCGCAGCTCAAGCTGTATGATATTGCTTCGGGTGAGGCGCGCGAAGTCGCGCTGCCGCCCGGTGCACTGGGTGGCCTGCAGTTCGCGCCGTGGGGCGAACTGGGCATGACGCTCGTCTCCAATCAAGGCGCGGCGGATGCCTACAGCGTCGACCCGCAAACGCTCGAGCTGACCCGCTGGACGATGAGCGAGATGGGTGGCCTCGATCCGCAGGCCAACGTGCTGCCCGAACTGATCGAGATCGAAAGCTTCGATGGCGAGACGATGTCGGGCTTCCTCTATGCCCCCGATGCTTCGCGGCACCCCGGGCCGCGCCCGCTGCTGGTGAATATCCATGGGGGGCCGGAAGGGCAGTCGACCGCGACGTTCCTTGGCCGCAACAACTACCTGATCAACGAATTGGGGATCGCGATTTTCTACCCCAATGTGCGCGGCTCGACCGGGTTCGGTAAGCGTTTCGTCAGCCTCGACAACGGCCCGTTCCAGCGTGAGGATTCGGTGAAGGATATCGGCGCGTTCCTCGACCGGCTGGAGGCGGACCCGCGGATCGACAAGGACCGGATCGGAGTGACCGGCGGCTCCTACGGCGGGTACATGTGCTACGCCAGCGCGATTGCCTATGGCGAACGGCTCAAGGGTGCGAACTGCATCGTCGCGATTTCGGACTTCGTCACCTTCCTCGAGAACACGCAGGATTATCGCCGCGATCTGCGCAGGGTCGAATATGGCGACGAGCGTGATGCAGAGCAGCGCGCCAGGCTGAAGGAAATCAGCCCGCTGACCCGCGCGGACGAAATCCGCATCCCGCTGATGGTGGCGACCGGCGCCAACGATCCGCGCGTGCCCGCCTCGGAAGCCGACCAGATCATTGCCGCCGTCCGCGACAATGGCGGCGAGGCCTGGCATTTCCTCGCGCAGAACGAAGGGCACGGGTTCGCCAAGAAGGAGAATGCCGACTACTTCTACTGGTCGACGATCATGTTCTGGCAGCGCCATCTGCTCGGCGAGTAGACAGCAACAGGCGTGCTGAAAGAATACGCCTTCGCGCTGACGTGGCGGGTGGGTGTGTTGGCCTGCGTCGCGGTACTCGTGCTGGTCCTCTATGGTCGGCTCACTTCCCCGCGCGAACAGCCCGGCGAAACTGTCGCGCTGCAGCTTGAGCCAGTGCCGGAGGCGATCGGTCCGCCTGACATGGGGCAAGCACCCGACCCGAAGGCCGGTGCCGTGATCGAGGATATCTGGAAGCCCGCCGCCACCCCGCCCGGTGGGATTTCATGGTCGATCCTGGAGGCAACCGGAGAAACGACGCGCACCGATGCTGAAGGCTATATCGTCTCGAAGCCCCGGTTCACCTCGAAGGTAAAAAGCCTGGAGGGCAAACGCATCATGGTCGCGGGCTGGATGACGCCGTTGGATAATGGAGCGCGGCAAACGCATTTTGTGCTGCTGGGCTATCCGCCCGGATGCCCATTCCATTTTCACGCCAATCCCAACCAGTTCATCGAAGTCTTTGCGGAAACGCCTTTCCGCACCGACGAGGTAAAGGTTCACGTAGTCACGGGTGTGCTCGAACTGACAGGCGAGGACGAGAGCGGGATATTTTACAGATTGCGGCAGGCGGAACCGGGCTGAGGGACGTGAGTCCGGCCCGGCTTCGCTCGGTTGCAGGGTTTCGTCACCAGGCGCGGAAACTTGCAGCGCGCCGGCAGCAAGGATTGCAGCAAGGCTCAGCCAGTTTATTCGGCCAAAGCGGCGCTTCTCCTGGCCCGGCTGCGCCAGTTGAGGATATGCGCGCTGGCAACCATTGCCGCGCCGACCATGAGCGCAAGGCCGGTAAAGCCGATACCGAGCCGCAAGCCGAGGCTTTGCGCGCGATGTCGCGAGACGAGCAGAACGTAACTGCTGAGCGGAACCGCCAGGGCGACCATCATGAGATGGAATTCTTCGGGGAGCGAGAGCGCGGAGCTCCAGCTAGGCAAGATCACCAGGGCCAAGGGAAAGACGAGGCAATGGATGATGCACGCGGTCGAGAGCACCACTCCCGCGCCATCCATGGCGGTGGCAGTCGCGCGGGTCCTGTGCTTCATCGGCGATTCTCCGGATCGATCCGCGGGGTGTCGATAGCCAAGAGGAGCCTGCGCTCCCCCGTTCCGGCAATGGGCGGCGAACGGTGCAGGCAGGGCTCGTGCCCCTCCGCGAACATCCATCCCTTGACCAAGGCGATATCGCCGGCCCCGATATTCAGGAGGTTGTCGGTGTCTGCCTGGTTGGAGGGGGCGAACTGGGTGCCGCGCCCGACATAGGTCGTGATGAGCCGCAGGTCGGTGTAGTCGGCATGCAGTTTTCGGCAGGAATCATTGTCCACGAGTTCCAGCCGCAAGCGCACCTCGCCGCAATTCATCAATTTTGCGAAGCGAGTGGCGAGCTGGCCGATATCGCGGGTGAGCGCATCGGGCAGGTCGCCAAGCGCGGCGACCGCTTCGTGCGGAGCGCCTCTGCCGCGCCTCATGAACGGGTCGAGCATCAGGAGCGGCTTTGCCGCATGTTCCAGCTGTGCTGCCGGGCGCTCTTCCACGATAACGGAAACTCCGGAATCCCGGATCGCAGTCCAGTCGTCAGCGAAGCGTATATGATCGGGCCAGCCCTGGGCCGAGGTTTCGCGAGCAGGCGCGGATGCGAGCAACATGTCCGGTCCCGTATTCAGGTGGTGATGGCGGGGCGGGCGGCGTCACCGATCATGGGCGTGCCCTTCATGATCCTGGTGGTCCTGCACGCCGGTATCCGTCCGCAGATGCTCTCCCGTAAGCCCGTGGGTATGCTCACCGGCATGGCCGCCCAGCAGGACGAGCGCGGCAATGAGGGCAAACCCGGTTGCCTTGGCAACCAGGCTTGTGCCGCTACCGTCCGACGCCAGGAGATGGCTGTGGCCGATGCCGAAATGGAGGAAGGTTCCCGCTCCCACGGCCAGCAGGTGCGGCACGTATGCGCTCGCAAAACTGTCGGTACTGGTGGTGAAGACGGCCGCGACGACCCCGATCGGCAGGGCTGCGACAAACATCAGCAGCAGGATGCCCCCCAGCCAGGGGGCGATGGTGCTGCGCGCAAGCAGCCTGCCGAAGGCGAAGGCTTCCGCCATCTTGTGCACGGCGAGGGCGACGAACAGCACCAGGAGGATCGACGCGCTGTCTTCGGCGCCCATGGCAAAACCGGTCAGGAACATGTGGGTGACGAGGACCAGGGTGACAATCAAAGCCTGGATGCGTGCGCCGCCGTTGCCGCCCAGGCTGTCCAGCACTTTGAGAAACAGTACCGTCGCACCGGCGAGAACGAAGATCAGCAGTGGCTCTTCCCCTTGCGCCTGAACCGCAAAGACCGCTTCGGGGAGGAGGTGCAGGAAGCCGACCCCCAGAAAAATCCCGCCCGCAGCCGCGTCCCCGATCTGCGCGAGCCCCGAGCCGGGGCCACGCCCCGATCCGCGCCAGATGAACGAGATGCTCGCCATCAGCGCAGAGAGGAGCGCCAGCCCGGTGACCGCGATCCACAGCAGTTCATGCCCCGAAATGTCCAACGTACCCCAATCCAAGTTCTGCGCGCCAATGAAGCGCCCTCATGTAACAATGTATCATCTAATGCAAGTTGCGCCGAAAACAGCGCCTTCGATGGCCCGGGACGGGCCATGCCGGCCTGACGATACGGCTGGCTCGCCAACCTCGACAAACATTTCAAAATGATATATGGTCCCAAATCATGATCAAACCGAAAATCCTTGCTCTTGCCGCCGTATCGGTGGCTGTTGCGGCTCCTTCGACGGCTTCCGCCTGCGATCTGGACGGCTTCGATGGCATGCATCGATTGAATCCGTTCGGCGGCATGGCATTTGGCAAGGGATACCCGATGGGCTCTGCCGCGCAGTCCCCTGCGCCCGCCCCCGCTGCGGAGCCTGCTGCGAAGAAGGACGATTCGAACGCGAAGAGGAAGGCCGAAGCTGCGCCCGAGCCGATCCGCCAATGGGAAGAGCAGGGCAATCCCGAGCCGATCTCTCGCGAGGATATGTCGACCTTTACCTGACCGATGCTGCTAACCGTTTCCAACGTCGGCAAGGCGTATGGTGGTGTTCGCGTACTTCGCGGAGCCACTTTCGAACTCGCCCCGCAGGAGCGCGTCCTCCTGCTAGGGCCTTCGGGTTCGGGTAAATCGACGCTCATCAATATCGTCTGCGGGCTCCAGTCGCCCGACGAAGGCACCGTCCTGGTCGATGGGGTGCCGATTGCGGCAGCGGACGGAAGCGCTGCGGGAGACGAGGTCAGGCGGAAGAACCTGGGCATTGTGTTCCAGACCCTGCGCCTGATTTCCGCCCTCAGCCTGCGCTCCAACCTCGCGCTTGCGCAGCGGCTTCAGACCGGATCGAGCGACGAGGGCGTGATTGGCGAGACCCTGGAGCGCCTCGGTATTACGCACCGGGCCGACGCCCGCCCGTCAGAACTGAGCCAAGGCGAGGCGCAGCGCGCTGCGATCGCCCGCGCAATCGTGGTCAAGCCCAAGCTGCTTATTGCCGACGAGCCGACATCCGCGCTCGACCATGCCAATGCAGAGGCGGTTGCGAAACTGTTGCTGGAACTCTCGGAGCAAGCGGGCACTGCCCTGTTGGTCGCCACGCATGACGACCGGCTGGCCCCCTATTTCTCGCGCACCTTGCGGCTCGAAAGCGGCAAACTGGCCGACAGCCCGACCGCGCAGGGAGTGCCTGCCTGATGCTGAGCCTTGCCTGGGCCTATCTGCGTGACAGACCGCTCACCACGGCGCTCAACGTGCTGCTGCTGTCGATCGCTGTCGCCATGCTGATCCTCCTGATGCAGCTGGGGCAGCAGGGTACCGACCGGCTGCAACGCGATGCCGAGGGTATCGACCTGGTGGTCGGCGCCAAGGGTTCGCCCCTGCAGCTGATCATGTCGAGCGTGTTCCATATCGACCAGCCGACCGGGAACATTCCCGGCGACAGTATCGAGCTCTTGCGACGCGATCCGGCGGTGGGGCGGGTCGTGCCGCTGGCGCTTGGCGACAATTTCCAGGGGTACCGGATTGTCGGCACCAATGAGGATTTCATCGCCCAATATTCGCTCGAGATGGCGCAGGGGGCATATTTCGATGCCCCGATGCAGGCCGTCCTTGGAGCGGAGGTTGCCAAGACGACCGGCGCGACTCTCGGGCAGAGGTTCATCGGCTCTCACGGATTGGCCGAGGATGACTCGCAGGGCCACGAACATGCGCCTTTCACCACGGTCGGGATCCTGGAACCGACCGGCGGTGTGGCCGACCGGTTGATCCTGACCTCGGTCGAGAGCGTGTGGGACGTCCACGGGATCGAACATGATCACGACCACGGCGCCCATGAGCATGAGGGGCACGATCACGCGGACGATGCACATTCCGAAGAAGAGTATGCACATGAGCATGATGCAGATGGGCACGATGCAGACGCACACGAGGAAGACGGGGCTGGCGAACCCGGCGATCGGGCTGCTTCCGATCGTCGTCCGGTTCTGCAGGCTGCTTCGCAGGAGCTCGAACCGGAACTGACCGCATTGCTGGTGAGCTATCGCAACGCATCGGGCGCAATCCGCATCCCCTCCATGGTCAATCGCCAGACCGAACTGCAAGCGGCCGTACCGGCCACCGAAACGGCCCGTCTTCTCGGGCTGGTCGGTGCCAGCATCGAAGGGATCCGGCTGTTCGCATGGTTGCTCGCGCTGACGGGTGGGCTGGCGATCTTCGTCGCGCTGCTGAGCATGGCGCGCAATCGCGAAGGCGACCTGGCGCTGCTGCGCGTCATGGGGGCCAGCCGATCCCAGGTGTTCGCCACCGTCATCATGGAAGGCGTCATCACCGCCGCGATGGGCGCGCTGACGGGCCTGCTGCTGGCGCATGTGCTGATCGCCGTGGCGAGCTCTGCCTTCCCGGTCATGAGCGAGCTGGGAATTTCGGCCGTCGATATCATGCCGGCAGAATTCATGTTATGTGCAGCGGTGATTGCTATAGGAGCCATCGCAGCGCTGATCCCGGCATGGCGCGTCTATCGCCTCGACCCGGTCCATACGCTCAGTCGTTCGCAATAGCGGAGCCACTCATGTTGAAACGCACGCTGACTATCGCAGCCATCGCGTCCCTGTCTGTCACAACTGTTTCGGCGCCCCCGGTGGTGGCCATGCAATCGGGTGGGCAGGTCGAAGATATCTGGAAGCCCGCCGCAACGCCCAAGGGCGGTGTCTCCTGGAAAACGCTTGAAGCGACCGGAGAGCGCACCCGCAAGGACTCCGAGGGCTACATTGTTTCCAAGCCGATCTTCACTTCGAAGGTGAAATCGCTCGAAGGCAAGCGGATCAAGGTCGCCGGCTGGATGATGCCGCTCGAAAACGGATCGCGGCAGAAGCACTTCGTGCTGCTCGGCTACCCTCCCGGGTGCCCGTATCATTTCCATGCTGCGCCCAACCAGTTCATCGAAGTGTACGCGGACAAATCCTTCCAGACCAACGAGAGCAAGATGTTCGTGGTCAGCGGCGTGCTGGAACTGACTGGCTACGATGAAAGCGGCATTTTCTATCGTCTGAAGGCGGCGCGGCCCGGCTGATCGGGTTGCGGCAAGACCAGAGGATCAGGGGGGAGGCGGCCGTGCTGCCTCCCCCTTATTCGTTTCCGGCTACAGCCGGTATTCGCCATCCACGCGGCGCAGCGTGCCCTGGACCCCTTCGCGCAGGATGTTGGGCAGCAGCGCCGCCGGCATGTCCTGGTAGGAAACGGGGCGCAGGAAGCGCTCGACCGCCAGCGTGCCGACCGATGTGCTGCGCCCGTCCGATGTCGCGGGGAAGGGCCCGCCATGGACCATCGCATGGGTCACATCGACCCCTGTGGGCCAGCCATTGGCGATGATGCGCCCGGCGAGCTGTTCAAGCACCGGGATCAGCTTCGCTGCAGCCTCGTGATCGCCCTCGTTCATGTGCAGCGTGGTCGTCAGCTGGCCTTCCATGCCCGAGAGGACCTGCGCCACCTGATCGAGATTCGTGCAGCGCACGATCAGCGATGCGGGGCCGAAAACCTCTTCCTGGAAATCGGGATCGGCAAGGAAGGCGTCGGCGGAAACGGTGTAGACCTGTGCGCGTCCGCAGGTGCCCGGTGCCTCTTCGCCCAGCCCGACAAGCTCGGCCCCGCTACGCTCGGACAGGCGCTTCGCCCCTTCGGCATAGGCGGAAGAGATACCGGTGGTGAGCATGGTCTGTCCGCCCACATCGGGCAGCGCCTTGGCAGCGGCGGCAACGAACCTGTCGAGCGCCTCGCCCTCTATGGCCAGCACGATGCCGGGATTGGTGCAGAATTGCCCTGCGCCCATCGACAGCGATCCGACAAATGTCTGCGCCAGGTCTTCGGGCGCTTCGGCAAGGCGCGAAGGCAGCAGAGTGACCGGATTGACGCTGCTCATCTCGGCATAGACCGGGATCGGCACGGGGCGCGATGCGGCATGTTTCATCAGCGCGAGCCCGCCGCCACGCGAGCCCGTGAAGCCGACCGCAGCGATGCGCGGGTCCTTCACCAGCGCTTCGCCCAGCGCATTCTCGGTCCCGTTGAGGAGCGAGAATACGCCTGCTGGCAAGCTTGCCTCGGCCACCGCTTCGGTGATCGCGCCTGCGACCAGCTCGCTGGTTCCGGGGTGGGCAGGGTGGCCCTTTACGACCACGCAGCAACCCGCGGCGAGGGCGGAGGCGGTGTCGCCACCCGCGACCGAGAAGGCGAGCGGGAAGTTCGATGCGCCGAACACCGCGACCGGGCCGAGCGGGATCATCCGCAGGCGCAGGTCCGGCTTGGGCGGCGTGCGGTCGGCATCGGCATGGTCGATGCGCAACGCCTGCCACGCGCCGTTCTCCACCTCGGCGGCGAACAGGCGCAGCTGGCCGACGGTCCGCCCGCGTTCCCCGTTGAGGCGCGCTTCGGGCAAGCCGGTTTCCTTCATCGCACGCTGCGTCAGCGTATCGCCCAGCGCGTCGATCTTGTCCGCGACGAGTCGCAGGAAGGCGGCTCGCTCCGCCAGCGGGCGCGCAGCATAGTCGCCCTGCGCCGCCGCTGCCTGTTCGCAGGCATCGGCCACGTCCTGCGGGCTGGCCGCAGCGAAGCTTTCCCCGAAGGGCTCTCCACTGGCGGCATCGCGGGCCTGGAAGGTCGCAGTTCCGGCCCGGCGTTCCCCGGCCACGAAATTCTCACCGGTCAAAGTCACGCGCACTCTCCCATCTCATATCGGTTCGGCTAAGATCGACCGGCGCGGGCACGCAAAGTATGCTTGCGCTGGCGCCGGTCTGCGTTGTAGGTAGCGCTAACATAAACAACCGGTCATGCAACCGGGATAGGGAGCGGAACATTGGACAAGGCACATGATGCCCCGAATATGGGGCTGATTTCGGCGATCGTGCTGGTCGCGACTCTGGGCGGATTTCTGTTCGGGTTCGACAGCGGGGTGATCAACGGTACGGTCGACGGGCTGCGCCTCGCATTCAATTCGGACGATGTCGGCACCGGCTTCAACGTCGCATCGATGCTGCTGGGCTGCGCGGTTGGCGCATTCTTCGCGGGCCGGATGGCCGACGTCATCGGGCGCAAGAAGACGCTGCTGATCGCGGCGGTCTGCTTTATTGTCAGCGCCTATGGGTCGGGCATCGCGGGGACCTCGACTGAGTTCGTGATCTACCGGATCATCGGCGGTTTCGCGGTCGGCGCAGCCAGCGTGCTCGCGCCCGTTTACATCAGCGAAGTCACGCCTGCGCACCTTCGCGGGCGGCTCTCCAGCCTCCAGCAGGTGATGATCATCATCGGCCTGACTGCCGCGTTCCTTTCCAACTATCTGCTGGCCGAATACGCAGGCTCCTCCATCCAGGAGTTCTGGCTGGGTTTCGAGGCATGGCGCTGGATGTTCTGGATCGAACTGGTGCCCGCGACAATCTTCCTGATCGCGCTGCTGTTCATTCCGGAAAGCCCGCGTTTCCTCGTCAGCCGTTCGCGCCAGGGCGATGCGCATGGCGTGCTGGAACGCCTGTTCGGCAATGCCTTTGCGCAGCGCAAGGTGGGTGAGATCGAAGAATCGCTTGCCAGCGATCACCGTCCGCGCCTGTCCGATCTGGTCGACAAGACGCGCGGCAAGATCCGCCCCATCGTGTGGACCGGCATAGGGCTCGCGGTGTTCCAGCAGCTCGTCGGAATCAACGTCGTATTCTATTACGGCGCGGTGCTGTGGCAGGCGGTCGGCTTCAGCGAGAGCGACGCACTCAAGATCAATATCCTGAGCGGCTCGATCTCCATCGGCGCGGTGATCCTTGCGATCCTGCTGATCGACCGGATCGGGCGCAAGCCGCTGCTGCTGATCGGCTCTATCGGCATGGCGATCACGCTCGGCATCATGGCGGTTTCGTTCATGAGCGGCGAGCTGGTCGACGGGAAACTCGCCCTGTCGGACGATGCCGGCCTGGCCGCGCTGGTCGCCGCCAATGCCTATGTCGCCTTCTTCAACTTCAGCTGGGGCCCGGTGATGTGGGTGATGCTGGGCGAGATGTTCCCCAACCAGATCCGCGGATCCGGCCTTGCGGTGAGCGGCTTTGCCCAGTGGATCGCCAATTTCGGGATTACCATGACCTTCCCGATCATGCTTGCGACGATCGGCCTGACCGGTGCTTACGGCTTCTACGCTGCCAGCGCAGTGGTTTCCGTGATCTTCGTCTGGGTCATGGTTCGCGAGACCAAGGGGCTCGAACTGGAAGACATGCAGGGCTGATCCCGATTGGGGCCGCTTCGCATGTTGTGCGGGCGGCCCCATCGGCTAGCGTGACGCAATGGATCGAGCGAACCCCGTCAAAGTCGTGGTGCTGGGCGGTGGCACCGCCGGGTGGATGACTGCCGCCAGCCTCGCACGCATGCTGGTAGGCCAGGTATCGGTCGACCTGGTCGAGAGCGAGGATATCGGGATTGTCGGCGTCGGTGAAGCGACGCTCCCGCACATTCGCGGCTTCGTGGAAAGCCTCGGTATCGACGAAGCCCAGTTCATGAAGGCGACCCACGCGACCTACAAGCTGGGGATCGACTTTCGCGATTTCGGGCGGATCGGCGAAAGCTATATCCACCCGTTCGGGTCTTTCGGGGATGAGCTGGCCGGGGTCGGCTTCCACCACTACTGGCTGGAACTGAACCGGCGCGGCCTGGCCGGGCCGCTGGGCGACTACTCGCTGTGCGTCGCGGCGGCGCTGGCCAACCGGTTCGAGCCGCCCGCGCAGGACATGTCGCTGCGCTCCACCTACGGCTATGCCTACCAGTTCGATGCGACGCTGTTCGGGCCGTTCATGCGGACCTTCGGCCAGTCCATCGGCGTGACCCGCCACGAGGGGCTGGTGACGCAGGTGGAACGCGACGGCGACAGCGGCGATGTAACCGCATTGCTGCTGAAGGATGGGCGCCGGATCGAAGGCGACCTGTTCGTCGACTGCTCGGGCTTCCGCTCGCTGTTGCTGGGGCAGGAACTGGACGAGGAGTGGGAGGACTGGACCCACTGGCTACCGTGCGACCGTGCGGCGGCGATGCCGTGCACGCACGCGAGCGAGGATATCCGGCCCTATACCATCGCCACCGCCATGCCTGCAGGCTGGCGCTGGCAGATCCCGCTCCAGCACCGGATGGGCAACGGGTATGTCTTTTCCAGCGCGCATATATCCGAAGAGGAAGCGTGCGACGCGATCCGCGGTGCGGCGGAGGGCAAACCGCTGGCCGATCCGCGCATCCTGCGGTTCCGCCCCGGGCGCCGAAGCAACTCGTGGAGCCATAATGTCGTGGGGGTGGGGCTAGCGAGCGGCTTCCTCGAACCGCTCGAATCCACTTCGATCTACCTCGCCCAGATGGCGATCACCTACCTGATCGAGCTGTTCCCCGAAGGCGGACAGATCGAACCCGTCGACCGCGACGAGTTCAACCGGCTGGTCGACATGGAATACGACCGGGTACGCGATTTCCTGATCCTGCATTACCATGCGACGACGCGCGACGATTCCGAATTCTGGAACCATGTCCGCACGATGGATGTCCCGGACAGTCTTGCCGAAAAGCTCGAACTCTGGCGCGAGGCGGGCCGGATCGAGAAATACTCCGACGGCCTGTTCTACGATGCGAGCTGGATCGCGGTCTATGTCGGGCAAGGGTACCTGCCGCAGCGGCACGACGCGCGCACCGCGCTGGTAAGTCCCGATCGACTGAAGGCGGCCGCCGACCGCCTGCAGCAGGAGATCGCCAGCGAAGTATCGCGCATGCCGAACCACCGCGAATACCTACACGCAGAGGCGGCGCGGCTGGCCGCAGCATCATGAGCGAAGCGCGCGAACCCTTACGCCGGATCGTCGTGGTCGGCAGCGGCCCGGTGGGCGTGCTGAGCGCCATCGGGCTGCGCCGTGCCTTGCCCGGCACAGAAGTCGTGGTGGTCGCACTCGCACCGCAGGGTCCTTCGTTTGCCGATTTCGCCGCAACCGCGCTGCCGTTCACCAACCAGCTGCACGAACGGCTGGAGATAGACGAAGGGCGGCTGATCCTCGGCGCGGGCGGCAGCCATCGCCTGGCCACACGCACTTTCGGCTGGGGAGAGGAAGGACAGCAGGGCATCTTCACGCATGGCGGACCAAGCAGCCCCGGCCTGCACACCCGGTTCGCGCGCGACTGGGGCCGCGGGCCGCGCAATGTCGGCGAGCAGCGGCCCGCCGGATCGCTGGCCGAAGTGCTGGCCGATTCAGGGCGTTTTGCGCCTCCGCCGACCGACCGCGACAACCCGCTCTCCAGCGTCGAGTATGCGCTGCGCTGGAATCCGCAGGCCTATCGCGACCTGCTGATCCAGTTGGCGCAGCACCTCGGCATCGGCCATGTCCACGCCCGGATCGAAACTATCGAGCGCGATGGTTCGGGGGGCATCTCGGGGCTGATGATGGAGGGGCAGGGCTGGCTCGATGCCGACCTGTTCGTCGATTGCAGCGGCTCGGCGGCGGTGCTCGCTTCGGCCTTGCCCGAGTTCGCGATCATCGACTGGTCCGCCGCACTGCCGACCCGGCGCATCCTTGTCGCCCCGCCGGGGCAGGCGATGCTCGCGCTGGAAGACCGGACGACGCTGCTCGACGCAGGCTGGCTGACCGAACTCGCCGGGCGCGACGGGTTGCAGACCATGCTCGGGGTGGGCGAGGGCGTGAGCGAGGGGGACGCGGTGCAGGCGCTGGGGGCCGAACCGGTTGCAGAATTCCCGCTTGCGCCCGGCCGTATCCACCAGCCGTGGGTCGGCAATGTTATCGCCATCGGCGATGCCAGCGCGCAGTTCGAGCCGCTCGGCAACTTCAACCTCGACCTCGCGCACCGCCAGCTCGCGCTGCTGCTCGAATTGCTGCCCGGGCGCGATATCCACCCGCTCGAACGGGCGGAATATAATCGCCGGGCAGGGTTGATGATCGACGGGGTGCGCGACCTGCTCTCCTTGTATTACGCATCGCCGCGCGCGCGGCAGGTTTTCGGCGATGTCGAAACGCCCGAGACGGTGAAGGTTGCGCTCGACCAGTTTGCGCGGCGCGGACGCCTGCCATTCCGCGAGGAATCCGCACTACTCAAAGAAGAGCAGATGGAGCTGCTCGGCGCGCTAGGCTTCGAGCGGGGCACGACCCCGCAGGAGGCCGATACGGATCCGCGCGCAATCGAGGCTGCGCAGGCCGAGTTTGCCACGATGGCGCGGCAGGCGCTGGAGGTGGCGCCGCCCTATGTGCAGTGGATGGCTTCGGTCACGCAGCCTAGCTCAGCGTAGAGCGCAAGATCGCGCGGATCTGCTCGAACAGGCCCGGCTGGGGCGCGCCGAGTACGCCCCGCGCATGCTCGGGCAGGTGGGCTGCCGGATCGCCGGTACGTTCGAAGATGTAATAGTCCAGCATGTGCCGCCACACCGCGCGCTGATCGGGCGGCAGGTGGCGATAGGCCAGCATGCCGTGCAGCAGCGCATCGTAAGGCTGGCCAATCCCCTGCGGCTGTCCCTCGGTCCACCAGTAATTCACGAGGATGCTGACCGGGGCGAGCGATTCCACCCCGTGCCACCAGCAATAGGGGATGTAGAGTGCATCGCCGGGTTCGAGTGTAGCCTGCCGCGCGCTGGCCCAGGCATTCTCGAAACGCGGGAATGAAGCGAGGTCCGGCGCAGTGAAATCGACCATGCTCACCGGCGTTCCGGCCGGGGTCAGTTCGAAGGGGCCGGGATAGAGATTGGGCGTCTGGTCGGGCGGGAAAAGCGTAAATCGCCGCTTCCCCGAGACACAGCAGGCGATGTTTTCCTTGATGTCGAAATGCGGTGCCACGGTGATCCGGTTGCCGATCCAGATGCGCGGTTCGACTTGCGGCAACAGCGCCAGCCGGTTCTCGCGGTGGAATGCCGGCAGGAGTTCGGAGATGATTTCGGACTGGACGGCAACGCCCGGCGCATCGGGCATGTCGGCAGCGTTGAGCAGGTCCTTGAGAAAGGCATCGAGGCGTCCCTGGCCCTTCCTGAAATTGAACCCGGTCAGCGCCTCGTTGTAGAAGAACCGCCCCCCCCTCGCTTGGTGGCGCGGCAATCGCGACCACCGGGCGGGTGACACCGCCGTCGATGATATAGTCGACGATGGCACTGTCGCCGGACCGTGCCGCCTTCACCGATGGCCATTCGGCCACCAGACCGCGCAACACCACCGGCTCGCCAAGCTCCCTGATCGCATCGAGCGAGGCGTCGCCCGGCGCACCCTCCCACTCGCGGATGGGTTGGGGGGAGGGCAGTCCGCTCATGCCTGAACGCGTTCGGTCGCCGGGATCGCGCTGCCTTGCTGGGCCAGAAAATCGTCCTGCGTCGGCATCTGCGACACGGCCTGCGCAATTACTGAGTGGATATGGTCGAGCCGCTTGAGCGTTTCGGCCTCGTCCAGCAGCCCCGCCACCGGATGATACCCCTGCGGTTCGACGCCTTGCCCTGCCATCACCGACAGCCAGCTGGTTTCGGTAAACAGCTCCTCGTGCTCGCGGATCACGCGGCCCGAGCTACGGAACATGGCGAGCTTGTCGGCCAGTCCCTCGGGCGGTTCGAGATGGCGGCAATAGCGCCAGAATTCGGAATCCTCGCGTTCGGTCGCCTTGTAATGCAGCACCAGGAAATCGCGGATGTCGGTATATTCGCGCGCAGTGTCGCGATTGAAGCGCGCGATTTCCTGCTCTCCGAACGTGGAGGTCGGGAAATAAGCGATCAGGCGCGCGATGGCCGACTGGACGAGGTGGATGGCGGTCGATTCGAGCGGTTCGAGAAAACCCCCGGCGAGGCCCAGCGCGACGACGTTCTTTTCCCACGCGCGTTCGCGATGGCCTGCGGTAAAGCGTAGCGGGTTGGGATCGGCGAAGGGCTTTCCGTCGAGATTGGCGAGCAGCAGGTCGGTCGCCTCCTGCTCGCTCATATGCGCGGAGCTGTAGACGTGGCCGTTGCCGATCCGGTGCTGCAGCGGGATACGCCACTGCCAGCCCGCAGGGCGGGCGGTGGAGCGGGTCAGCGGCTGGTGCTCGCCAGCCAGCGTGCACGGCACCGCGACCGCGCGATCGCACGGCAGCCACTTGCTCCAGTCGCGGAAGGGCACGTCGAGCGTCTGCCCGAGCAGCAGCGAACGGAAGCCCGAACAGTCGAGGAATAGCTCGCCCTCGAGCTGCGATCCGTCTTCCATCTGCACGGAAGTGACGAAACCGCTTTCGCTATCCTGGTGGACTTCGACGACCTTGCCTTCGTGGCGGACGACGCCCTGTTTTTCCGCGATGGTCCTCAGGTAGCGGGCATAGCGGCTGGCATCGAACTGGAATGCGTAGGACAGCTTCGACAGCGGGGAATTCGGGTTGCCCAGCTGCGGCCAGAAGAACTTGCCTGCCTTTCCTGCCATCGCGGCGATCGAATACTCGTCGATCTCCTCGCGCTTGCCGAGCGCGCGCCCGCGCAACCAGAAATGATGGAATTCGACCCCCATCATGTCGATCCCGTAGCGGCCGAAAGGATGGACGTAGGAATGCCCGGGGCGCAGCCAGTCGACGAATTCGATGCCGAGCTTGTAGGTCGCGTGCGTCTCGCGCACGAACTCGTTCTCGTCGAGGCCGAGCAGGTTGTTGAACGAGAGGATCTGCGGGATTGTCGCCTCGCCCACGCCGACCGTGCCGATAGCCTCGCTTTCCACCAGCTGGACGGACATGCCGGGGAAGTCGCCGAGAATCCTGGAGATTGCCGCCGCCGCCATCCAGCCGGAAGTGCCACCCCCGACGATCACGATCTTGCGGATCGGTTCGCCGTTCATCGAATGCCTCCCACAGCAGCCGATTGTGCGGGCGCATCCTCTGCCCAGGCCCCGGCGCGGCGGAGGAATTCCTCCTGGCTGGGCAAACGCTCGGCAGTGCTGCGGTAGCCATCGCGCATCTGGCGCATGGCCTCCTGCACCTTGCGCTCGTCCAGCGTGTCGGCAATCGCATCGTAGGCGTTCGGCTCGATATTCTGCCCGAGCATCACCGCGATCCAGCTGGTCTGTCCGAAGAGTTCCGCATTTTCACGGAACACGCGCCCGTGAAGCCGCCATAGCTCGATCTTCCGGGCAAGGCTGTCGGGCACATCCATGTCGCGCACGTGCCGCCAGAAGGGCGTGTCGCCGCGCTGGGTCGCCTTGTAATGCAGGATGATGAAGTCGCGCACGTCTTTGTAAAGGTCGCGCATCCCGCGATTATATTCGTCGCGCTCGACCGGGCTAATCGGCTTGTCCGGGAACAGCGCGAACAGGCGCTGGATGCCGTTCTGGACCAGGTGGATGCTGGTCGATTCCAGCGGCTCGATGAACCCCGACGACAGCCCCAGCGACAGGACATTGTGGCTCCACGCCTGCTTCCGCATCCCGGTGAGGAAGCGCAGGGTGCGCGGTTCGGCCAGCACTTCGCCCTCGATATTCGCCAGCAGGATGTCGCGCGCCTCGTCCTCGTCCATGAAACTGCTGGAGAACACGTGCCCGTTGCCCATTCTGTGCTGCAGCGGGATGCGCCATTGCCAGCCCGCGCCATGCGCGGTTGCGCGGGTGAACGGATCGGGCGAGGCAATATTGCTTGTAGGAACGGCGATGGCCCGGTCCACGGGCAACCAGTGGCTCCAGTCTTCGTAGCCTGCCGCGAGCTCTTCCTCGATCAGGAGGCCGCGGAAGCCCGAGCAGTCGAGAAACAGGTCGCCTTCGATGGTCGATCCGTTTTCCAGCGAGACCGACACTACGTCACCGCTTTCGGAATCGCGGTGCGCTTTCGTGATCCTGCCTTCGCGGCGGACTGCTCCCTGCCGTTCGGCCAGCTTGCGCAGGTAGGCCGCGTACAGGCTGGCGTCGAAATGGAAGGCGTAGTTGATTTCGGAGATCGCCGAGCGGGCCCCGGCAGAGGGGCGCCCGAAACGCCTCAGGCCAGCGGCTGCCGTGCTCATCGAATAGTCGCCGATCGCACCGGCACCATCCCGGTTGCGGACAAGTTCGCGCAGGTAGAGCTGGTGGAACGGGATGCCGTGGAGGTCGTGGCCGTAATCGCCGAAGGGGTGGAAATAGCGATCGCCCTTCCGGCCCCAGTCGACGAATTCGATGCCGAGCTTGAAGGTGCCCCTGGTCGCCTTCATGAACTCGTTCTCCGGAATGTCGAGCATCGAGTTGAAGTTGCGGATCGGCGGGATTGTCGCTTCGCCAACGCCGACGGTGCCGATGGCATCGGATTCGACAAGCGTGATAGAGCGTCGGCCATCGTTAAAGAAGCGGGACAGGGCAGCAGCGGCCATCCACCCGGCAGTTCCGCCCCCGACGATGACGACCTTTTCTATGCGGTTCGCGGTAGCGATACCACCAGCCCCGGACATTCCCTCGACCCCTATTGTTTCGTCTTTGCAACACCCGCGAGGCTAATGTGTTTGCCTGCTATTGCATAGGGCGGAATGTGCCGATATGCTCGGTCAATAATAACGATAAGCACTGCCGTGGTATGGTAGCGCTAACATGGGGAGAGGTGGCCGATATGGCTAAAACGCTTAACGGCGGGTCTGCTGACCGCAATTTCGACAAGATTCGTTTTTTCCTGCGCGCTGGTGCGTCGTCACTGGTGCTGGGCGGCTTGCTGACCAGCCAGGCGGCGCTGGCGCAGGACCGGCCGGAAACGACCGAGACCGAGGAAGCGGGCGAGGGCCAGCAGGGCGCAGAGCCGACGGCGGTTGGCGACAACGTCCTTGTCGTTAGCGGGATCCGCCAGTCGCTTGCCAATTCGCAGGATATCAAGCGCGATGCCGATACCGTGGTCGATGCGATCACCGCGGAAGACATTGGTGCGCTGCCCGATCGCTCGGTTACCGAAGCGCTGCAGCGCGTCCCCGGGATCGCGATCAACCGCTTCGCCGGTTCGAACGACCCCGATCACTTCTCGGTCGAAGGCTCGGGCGTTACCGTTCGCGGCCTCAATTTCGTCCGTTCCGAATTCAACGGCCGCACGGCATTTGCCGCCGGCGTCGGCGGGCAGGCGCTGAACTTTGCCGATGTCCCCTCCGAACTGCTCGGATCGGTCATCATCAACAAGAACGCCACTGCCGAAATGATCGAAGGCGGCCTTGCCGGTACGGTCAACCTCAACACCCGCAAGCCGTTCGACCGGCCCGGCTTCCATGTCGGTTTCAGCGCGGAAGCCAATTACGGCGATTTCCAGAAGGAATGGACGCCGACCGGCTCGTTGCTCGTCAGCAACACCTGGGACACCGAAATCGGTCGCTTCGGCATTCTTGCCAGCGGTTCCTTCTCGCAGATCAAGAGCCGCGCAGACGGCATGCAGGTCGCCAACTACCAGACCCGCGACGGAACGCTTGTGCGGACCGCGAACACGACCGATCGTTTCGTATGCCGCAACCCGCTTCCCTCGGCCGAGGACACCATGACCCTGCCTCCGGGCGGGGCAGCTTGCGGCAACTTCGGCAGCGCCGGCGCAGACGGCTTCGCGGACTATGCCGACTACCGTGTCGCACCGGTTGGTGGCCAGTTCCGCACGCAGAATTTCGACCGCAAGCGCGATGGTATCGCCGTTTCGGCACAGTTCGAATCGATCGATCAGCGCACCTTGCTCACGGCCGAATTCATCCGGTCGCACACGACCAATAACTGGGGCGAGTATACTTACGAGACAGCGCCCGACCTGACCGAGTACAGCACGTACCCGATCGGCTGCCAGCAGAACGCCAACGGCCCGAACGTGATCGACGGCAATGGCGCGATCAACCCGGACGACGAAACTCCGCCGCGCGCGCAGTGCCCCGTCGGCGCTTTCACGGATTTCATCTACGACCAGAACAACCTGTTCCAGTCGGGTTACATCGTCGATGCCTCGAACGGCTGGCGCGGTGCCACCAACAACTACGATCCGACGCTGGGCACGGGCGGCTCGCCCTATGTTCCGATCGGCGGTTCGCAGTTCTCGCTCGCCCGTCGGCAGGTCGCGGACGAAGTCACCAATGCAGACTACAGCCTCAACCTGCGTACCGAGCTGACCGACCGCCTGACGGTCGAAGTCGATGCGCAATATGCCACGTCGCGTAAGGAAAACCTGGACTTCAGCCTGTTCGGCTCGATGTTTGCCGATCAGGAGCTCGATATCTCGGGTTCCGTCCCGGTCGCCGTACCGCACAAGCCGCAATACCTCGGCTATACGTGGTCCGCGCCGAGCCCGGATCTGGCTGCGGCGACGGATGCCGAATACTTCGGCGATCCGCGCTTCCAGTTCTGGCGGGCGGCGATGGATCACGCCGAAGACAGCCGTGGCGAACAGTTCGCATTCTCGGCCGACCTCGACTACGAATTCGACGAGGACTCGTTCATCCGCCGTGCCAAGTTCGGCGCCCGCTTCCAGGGGCGTGAGCAAGACGTGCGTTACACGACCTATAACTGGGGTCGCCTGTCCGAAGTGTGGACCGGTAGCCGCCCGATCAACTTCGCCGACACACCGGCGGATGCTTCGGAACGTTACGAGTTCGACAACTTCTTCCGTGGCGAAACCACGCCCCCGCCGGGCGCGTACTACTACTCGGGCGACCTGGTCGGCGATTATGCCGGTGCGATCAACTTCATCCGGTCGATCCAGGACCTCGCAGTCCAGTCGGGTGCGACGCTGGACTGGATGCCACTGGCCGAACGTGCCCAGGCGATTGCCGGCACGCCCTATCTGCCGAGCGACATCCAGTCGATCGATCAGGACGACTATGCTCTCTACGGCATGCTCACCTTCGGCAGCGATGACTTTGGCGGAATGCGTTTCTCCGGCAATGTCGGCCTTCGGTACGTGCGGAGCGATATTCGCTCGGCGAGCTCGCGGGGCCCCGGCAGTCAGGACGATCTGGGGCTGACGGATCCGTATTCGGTGCGCTGCGCACCGCGGAGCCGCCCGCCCGAACTGGGTGGCGGTACGGTCATCCCCGGCGGGATCTGTACGATTGGCGAGACAGCGTATGAATCGCTGCGCGCCTTCGCGGATGGCAGCCTGTCCTACGATGTCAGCTACAATGACTACGACTACCTGCTGCCCAGCCTGAACCTGAAGTTTGGCCTGACGGACGATCTGATCCTGCGTCTGGCCGGTTCGAAGGTGCTTTCGCGGCCCGAGAACAGCTATATTCGCAACTACTTCACGCCCACGGTCGATACCGAGGGTAACTACCTGGCTTCGGCAGGCGACCCGTCGCTGCTGCCCGCAACTGCATGGCAGTTCGACGCCAGCCTGGAGTGGTATTTTGCACGGGTCGGCTCGCTGACACTGAACGCGTTCTACAAGGATATTGAGAACTTCTTCTACCAGTCGGTCCGTCAGGAAACGATCACGAATGCTTCGGACGAGACGCGTACGGTTACCGTTCGCGGCCCTGCGAACTTCGATGGTCACGGCAAGGTGAAGGGCTTCGAGATTGCCTACCAGCAGACGTTCGACTTCCTGCCCGGTCCGTTGAACGGCTTCGGTGCGTCGGCCAACTACACCTATATCGACAGTGAAGGCCTGCCGAACACGTTCCTGAACGGTGGAACGGCGGTCAACCCGTCGACCATCCCGCCGGGTAACCTGCCGCTCGAACAGCTTTCGAAGCACAACTACAATGTTGCGCTGTTCTACGAGAAGGGTCCGATCTCTGTCAGGGGTGCCTATAACTGGCGTTCGCGCTTCCTGCTGACGGCATCGGACGTGATCTACCCGTACTACTCGATCTTCAACGAGCCGACGGGGCAGCTCGATGCGTCGCTCTTCTTCAACGTAAGCGATGCGTTCGACCTGCCGGGTGGCATCCGGATCGGTGTGCAGGGTGTGAACCTGCTCAACGAAGTGACCAAGACGAGCCAGGCCTACACCGGCAACCCGGATGAACTGGCACCGCGTTCCTACTTCATGAACGACCGCCGGTTCTCCTTCATCATCCGCGGCAACTTCTAGTTCCCTTCGGAGCGTAAAAAGGCCGTCATGCAGAAATGCATGGCGGCCTTTTTGTATGCGGAACGGGTTAGCACCGGGCGGAGGGGGCAGGCCTCGCTGGCGCAGATACAGGATCTACGCAGGCACGAGGTCATGCCCGCGCAGGAACGCGCCGCACCGCCACCGGGTGCGTGGCATGTCAGCCCGGAAGCGGATCAGGCGTCGATGAAAGCCTGTGCGATCGCAGTCCGCAGCGGCTTCGCGCGGTACTGCGAATCATAGGGTGTACCCCGCACTTCGAGCCCGTCTTCACGCTTGGCGGGGCCGAAATACTGAAGCCAGTTGAAGCCATCGACCATCCCCCAGGCGAGGATGTCGTCGAGATGGGCATCATATTCGAGCATCAGGTCGAGATAGCGGCGCGAGAAATCGGCGACCTTCTCGTCGCGTGCGGCAATGCCTGCCGGTAGCGCGGTATCCTTCACGTCGAATTCGGTGATCAGCAGGCGGTAACCCATGCCGGTCACTTCATCCAGGAACATGCGCCAGCCACGCTCGTCATAGGGGCCGACCCCGGTGGCGGGATCGATCTCGAACATCTCGATATGCGACTGGATACCCAGCGCGTCGACCGGCACACCGCGTTTGCGGAAACCCTCCAGCAAGCGGAGCACATCGGCGCAATGTTTCGCATGCGCGGGCTCCCAGCTCATGTAGTCATTATACACCAGCTGCCCCTGCGGCAGTTCCTCGCGCGCGGTGTGGAAGGCGAGGTCGAGCACCGCTTCGGGCGATCCCATCGCGCGGCTCAGGCTGGTCTCGATCGGCATGTTGCGATCATGGTCGATCGCTTCGTTGACCACGTCGTAACTGGTGATCTGTCCGCGATAACGGCGCGTTACGGCGCGGATATGCTCGGCCACCAGGCGCTCGCCCTCGCGAACGGGGTTGGCCCCGAAATCATAGGTGTTGAGCCAGTCGGGGAACCACTGCGGGCGATGCCACAGCAGGGTGTGGCCGCGCAGGGCAAGGTCGTTGGCCGACGCCCACGCAGCAATCTGGTCCATCCGCGAAAAGTCGTAGCTGTCCGGGCCGGGGCGCGTGGCCTGCCACTTCATCTCGTTCTCCGGCACGACAATGCCGCATTCCGCCTTCACGATATCGGCATAGCGCGGGTTCTGGATCGAACCGGCATCGGTCCGGCCGGGGGTCGAAGCGACCGCACTGCCGAAGCGGCGGTTTCCACGCATCGCAAGGGCATCGAGGCTGGGCCCGGATACGCCGGACGCAGTGCCCGCGCCCGGTGCCGAAGCTGCCGGAACCATTGCGGCATCGGCGCAGCCCATGACCGGCAAGGCCGCCATCCCCGCAAGCGCGGCGCGGCGGTTGAGAGTGAACCGCTCGATACTCATACGATCTCCACTTCGATGCTTTTCAGCGAGGCGCTGCTGTTGCCAACCGACAGCATCAGCGGGCCTGGCTCGTTGACCTCTTCCATGGCGCGATTCCAGATCGCAAGCCGCCGGGGCTCGACCTCGAAACGCACTGTCCGCTTTTCGCCGGGGGCGAGCGTGA
>JACLAD010015949.1_pt1 | contig 54705 bp, 47 predicted proteins | sample 8027901 | NCBI WGS metagenome assembly JACLAD01 (sample SAMN15725071, study PRJNA655200) | protist metagenome | isolation source: fluorescence activated cell sorting (FACS) single amplified genomes of... | place: Spain: Blaines Bay Microbial Observatory, Mediterranean Sea | collected 2016-07-05 | reverse complement strand
GCCCAAAGCAACTTCATTCCCCTAGAGAAGGGAGACTACAAAGAACTCGAAGAGCGCCCCACTTACGCACCAGTCCTCGAAGTCGGTGGTTCCTACCGACTCCGTAATCGATGGATTGATGCGAGCCCAGAGCCAGAAACTCCAACAGGTTTCCCAAATGCCGGTACACTCTCCTTTGAGCAAGATCTGAGGATCTTTCTGCGCTCAACTGCACACCGCTCAGCTTCGATTCAGCTTGAGTTGGCAACAGCCCAGGCTCCTTTCAACAACGCTGACTTGCGTCCACCAGCAGAGCGACCAAATGCCCCTGATTCGCAGGACGTTGATCTGGTGGCTCGTCAGGCCTACCTGGAGTTTCGTGCGAACCCTCGTGATCAGTTACGCATTGGGAAGCAGGAACTTCGTCTCGGTGATCGTCGTGGCAAGGTCTTCGGCGGGTTGTTGACCGGTATCGCCCAGCAGTGCACAGCAGGCAGCTTCTGTTATGAAGCCGGTGCTCTGAAGCTGCAGGATGATACAGCAGACTGGCTGTACACCCTCTCCTTGGACTACCCACTTTTTTATGAGCTTGATGCAGCTGGACAGCCTGAGAACGTGATGCGTGTCGAAGTTTTTCGGATCATCTACACAGAGCGGAACATTCCACTTGGACGCAACAACGCTCCTGGATTGCGACTCAGTAGCGGAGACTTGGATCGCTTGCGGGGTACTAGCTTTGCGAACACTAATAGCTGCTCATCAGAGTTGAAACGCCAGGCAGTCGTGGGAGGACAGGATTGTACCCCAGTCCATTTCGATGCGACCAGCCAGGATTATTATGGGGTACGTTTCACGTGGAACACTCCGAGCTGGCGTTGGTATTCCGACCTGCTTGGCAACCAGGGGAATCGTGCCTACTACAGTTTAGGGCCAAATAACGACTATGGACAGTCACTGGGAAGTTACGCCGTAGCCGGAGTTGCAACGGAGCATGAGCTGTCTTATCTCTGGGACAATCATCAGGTAACAGGCCTGTTTCTCTATGCCAGCGGTGATGAACAATTGGAAGATGGTGGGTCTATCGACAACACGGGTCAGAACTACCAGCGAAGCATTCGTGCCTTCCACGAAATCGTTCCGGGCACATATCGAGGAACAAACTTTTACTTCAACGGTGGAAGTCCAGATTGGAAGAGTGGAACCGGATTGGGCCACACGATCGCTAACACCCAAATGCTTGGCGCTCGCTATCGTTTCACTGTTGAGGCCTCGGAGACATTCTACGAGGCTGGGCTCTATTACCTGGACCACGTGAATCCGGTGATGACATCATCAGGTGGAAAAGCTACCCACATTGGTATCGAATGGGATAACACTTTCTCCTGGAAGTTGCGGGACTTTGTGACCTGGGACCTGGAGTTGAATTTCTTCCGACAAGGAAAGGCATTCCGCTACGACGACTACCAGCCTTCTGTTAGTGAAACAGGTTCTGCCACACACTTCGCCAGCCGAGTTTACTATTCTTTCTGAATCAAAGCCGACAATGCGACAAGTCAGCAAACAACGAAACACACGTGAAACCAAAATCCAACTGACGATCAACCTGGATGGCAGCGGTAAGGTCTCCGTGCGCTCTGGTATCGGCTACCTGGATCACATGCTGGAGCAGTTGGCCTTCCACGGCTTGTTTGATCTGGAGCTTCAGTGTGAGGGAGACCTGGAGGTAGATTGCCACCACACGGTCGAGGACATCTCTCTGACCTTGGGGGCTGCCGTTCTTGAAGCGCTGGAAGACAAGCAGGGGATCGTTCGCTACGGCCAGATGTATGTGCCGATGGACGAGACCTTGGTGCGTACTGTGCTGGACTTGAGTGGTCGGCCAGATTTTGTGTTCCAGGGTGAATTTCGTCAGCCAGCGATCGGTGCACTGGATACCCAGATGATCCCACACTTCTTCAAGTCCTTTGCGATTGCCTCGAAGACCACTCTCCACATGGCAATTCTGTACGGAGAGAATGACCACCACAAGTGTGAGGGATTGTTCAAGTCCTTCGCCAGGGCCTTGCGACAAGCCACGGAGTTGGACCCAAGACGCGCCGGTGTCACGTCAACGAAGGGCGTGCTGTGAGCCTGAGTGTGATCATCGACTACAAAGTCGGTAATCTGCACAACCTCAAAAACGCCCTGGACTACCTGAAGTTGCCGGTTGCGATCGTGGAAGAGCCGGAAGCCGTCCGTCAAGCAGATCGAATTCTCTTCCCTGGAGTGGGTGCCTTTGGGCCAGCGATGCAGCATCTTCGTGATTCTGGAATGCTGGAGGTGATGGAGGAGAAGGTCCAGTCTGGCGCTCCGCTATTGGGGATCTGTGTTGGTGCTCAGTTATTGATGGAGCTGGGTCAGGAAGATGGTCCGCATCAGGGCCTGGGATGGATCGCTGGAGAAGTCAGCCGCTTTCAGCACCAACTCAAGATTCCACAGATTGGCTGGAACGAGGTCGAGTTCCGCAAGCCTGATCCATTATTCCAGGGATTGCGTGACCGCAGTCACTTCTACTTCGTGCACTCCTATCACCTGCGGCCCAATGATCCAGAGGTGGTGCTGGGTGAAACGGAGTACGGCTATCCTTTTGCCTCGGTCGTGCGCAAGGATAACGTCTGGGGGGTGCAGTTTCATCCGGAGAAGAGTCAGCAAGCGGGTCTGCAGCTACTGCAAAACTTCTGCACCTTGACTTGAGTGCAGCTTCTCCAGTAGCTTCGACCGAGGTTGCTTGGACAACCAACCTACTAAAAATTACTCATAAGGCCGTCCATCTGGGCAGTCTTCTCCACTATAACGGCCAACCCGAAAGGCAGCATGGCATTGGAACGAACTCTCTCGATCATCAAGCCCGATGGCGTCAAGCGTAGCTTGATTGGCCAGATTTTTTCTCGCTTTGAAGCCAACGACCTGCGGATTGTCGCAACCAAGATGCTACACCTCTCCCTACGTGAAGCCGAAGGTTTCTACGCAGTACACCGAGGACGCCCCTTCTACGGAGAATTGACCGAGTTCATGAGTTCAGGGCCGGTCGTGGTCAGTGTGTTGGAAGGTGACAACGCCATCAATCGTCATCGTGACGTGATGGGCGCCACCAACCCAGCTCAGGCCGCAGAGGGAACAATTCGCAAGGACTTCGCCCTGAGCATCGGTGAGAACACGGTCCATGGTTCTGATGCCCCAGAGACAGCAGCAACAGAGATTGCCTACTTCTTTGCGGAAACCGAGATCGTCAACAGCGCTGGTTAAACATACTGGATTAGAAAATCTATTCTTGTTGGAAAAGAACTGGTTTTCTTACCAAAAATTCGCTACGTTGCCGGCTTAGAATTTGAATTTCATCAATAATACCTGTTCCAGAACCCTATGACCGAAACGAAAAAAGCATTCCGCCTCCTCTTTGTTGGAGTAGTCGTCAGCATTGCCGTAGGAGTCTTCTCCGTTGCGGTGTTGTTGCCGATTTTGCCCGACATTGATCGAGACCGGTACCCAAAGAACCTGCAGCAGCAGGGTAACTGATTCCTTGGTTGAATCCCATGGAGGGATGCCGTCGGTCTGGGAATTTGAAAAAGATGGAGAGTCTCCGCCTGCGCCCGCAGGTTTTTCTTGTGTTCTGATAAAAAGTTTGGCGGCAATTCAGAAAAATGATTTTATCAGAAATCAGCCTGTCTGAATACCTCTTGACCTTTCTCTTGAATCCAAGATACCTTCATTCTTTATGGCCTGATCCTTGTCGTGCGCTTGCGAGGAGCACGGACGAAAGGGATTGGGCGCGTTCTGTTCGCGCAGTTCCAGCGAGGTCGCTGCCAGCAGAATCGATCAGGCGGGACGAGCCCGTGGGATGTGGGCAAGCTCGGAAAGATGACAGACGCCTTGGACAGCCCGTCCAAGCGCCAGAATCCTTGGCCCCCCTGCGTTGGTTTCGTCTTTCGACCGATTTTCTGGTTTTAAAAGAAAAAACCTGTGTTTGGCATGAACATTGTAGCATGTGAGTTAAGGAGCCCGGAAAACGGAAAGCCACTTTGGCAAGAGGCTGATTTTGCTTCTCCTTTTTCGGCATTCACTTACAGTTGCAAGGCCGGCCCAAAGCACCTGTTTTAAAAGATGTCGACGAAAGTTGACTGCTTGTCCCCTGCTGCCAGGCGGGGCGGGCAACCAACCGATTCCTAACTTTGTAAGGAGTAGTATGAAAAAGTTTAAAAGCCTGATGTTGGCCGCACTCGCTTCCGCCGCATTGGCAGCCCCTAGTTTTGCTGATGGTCACGGTGGCCCAAATCTTGGGATTACAGGCATCAGTGGTGAAGTAGTCTATGAACTGCAACAATCCAGTACCAGCCCAGACGAAGGTGATTCCATCACCGTGATGGACGCTGAGGTTGGAGACGTGAACATTTCATTCAAAAGTGACTTTTATCAATTCTATTTTGAAAGAGATGATGAAAAGTCCTTGGATAATAGATTGAAAATTGTCCCAAGTATGAAAAGTGGTGACAATTATGTAAAAGCTGTTGGGGAGATAAAAGGACTCTTTGGTGATGCTGGTTCAGATGCTGGCCCATACGGTGATGTTTTCGTCGAAGGCGGAAACCAGTCCGTATATGTGAAAGTGGGTACTTTTGGATCAACTGAATACTATGGCAACGGTATGGGCGTTTCCCGTGCCGGCTTAGGTAATAATGTCGATCCGGACGGAGTATTTGAGAACGGTGAACACTTAGTTATCTCTGGCTTCAAGGGTATTGAGGTTGGTATCAATGCGGGCGACATAAAGTTTGAAGTAGCTGTGCCTTGGATGAACTCTGGTGACTCCTCAACATATGCATTGACAGAAGACGGTGATAGTGATGGGGACGGTGTTTCAGGTGAAACGGTTGCATCAAACATTACTGGTGTTCGACCGGGGATTCAGTTTAGTGCTGGTGATGTGAGCGTCAAAGCAATTGCTTACAGTCTGTCGATTCAGAAGCAGAACAGCGATATTGATACTTTGGACAAGAATCGAACAGGAGCCCAACTTGTAGGAAGCTTCAATGCAGGTTCCGCTACGATCGGAGCATTCTACAGCACTGCGACCGAAAAAGACGGCAGCGCAGACGTTACTCCAACAGCAGGTGGAGCAAATGTTACTGTGGCGCTTGGAAGTGGGCAGAAGGTAGGAGCTTCATTTGACACCGCTAATAATGGTCAAGACGATGCTGCTGAAGTTACTTCAACCCGTTTCTCTGCTTCTTACCAAATGCCATTCTTCGTAGAAGCACTGTCGCTGAAATTGGGTGTGGGTACCTCAACCGAAAGCTCTGACACAGACACCTTGGCCGGTTCCGCAAGTTCTATGGAAGCTGAGTGGGCATACAAATTCTAAGAATCAGTTAAGCTGATTAGTTCCCTTAAAGACGGGATCGTTCGTTTCTGCGAGCGATCCCGTTTTTTTTTGCCTTTTGACCAGATTTCCCCAAATTTGCCCACCTGTTGCAGCGAGGGATCTAAGATAGCTGTTTCCCATTGAACTCGGACTAGCCAAGCGCTTTATTTTCCGCTAGGCTTGTTTTATTTCCTTCTGCTAAACTGTTTGACATTCATGGATTCCAAGGACCTGCGCCAGGTCTTCGGTCGGTTCGCCACAGGAATCACGGTGATCACGACTCGCACACCAGAAGGAGAGCAATACGGGGTAACGATCAATTCCTTCACCTCTGTTTCGCTGGAGCCCCCCTTGGTTTCTTTTGCGCTTCAGCGGAGTTCGCCAATGGGAGAGCACATCCGGCGATCTGGTGGATATGCCGTTAATATCTTGTCGGCAGATCAACAGGAGTTATCAAATCACTTTGCCAGTGATAAACATCGGCAGCCTTTTATGGACTGGCCGCTGCTGAACGGTCCTGCGAGGCAACCGCTGTTGTCGGGTTGCTTGGCAGTGCTCGAATGTCGACTTTGGCAGGAATACGACGGGGGCGATCACGTCCTGTTACTGGCAGAAGTACTGGATTGTCAAGCGTTTGAGGGTCAACCTCTACTTTACTATCGGAGCCGTTATGCGACGCTATAATATGGAAATTGAGAAAGGATTACCGAAGAGCGATGGCTGCTTGCCATTGAATTCGGGGCAAGATGCCAAAATGCAACCGACTCCAGAGGGCATTGTTGGCAGGATGATCGGCTGGCAAACATTCTTGCTGCTGCTCTGTAGCAGTCTGTTGGCATCCTGTTTATCCACTACCCCTGATATCAACAAGCTGCGGACCTTCGCCGAAGACCGCCGTTCTGCCCCTTTTGCACCAACATTGGAAGAATTGACGCTGGAGATGCCCTTTGTTGCTGTGTTAGCGCCACGTACTCAACCGGGAGTGACGAGCTACGCCAACGACAACAGCGTGACCTTCATCAAGTCGATGATGGAAGATGCTGGCAATCTGCAAGTATTTCCTGAAGAACGGATGAGACAAGTGCTGGATTCTAACGAATATCGAATGTTGGATATTACACGTGAAGAAGACGCCATCAAATTTGGAGAAGCGCTACGGGTCAAGTATCTGGTGATGCTCGATACGTCACCAGCCACATTTTCCCACGATGATGACGACTGGAGTGCGGTGGTCACTATGCACCTCTACCAGTTGTCACCAACCAAAAAACTCGCAGAGGAAACCTTCCCATACCAGCAGTCTGAGCTAGAAGATATGCGCCTGGATCTGCGGCCCAAGCTTCAAGCTGCGCTTCCATTGAAGGCCTTTCTTGTTGAGACCTACGAGAGACGTAAAGTCGCCAAGCTGAACGTTGGCATGGACCAGGGCGCAGAGGAACTGGATCGTTTTTCGGTTTTCCGACGTGACCAGCGCTCAAGTCCACCAGAAATTGTGGACCATGGTGGAGGGAAGTCCAGCCGCATTACGACTCATAGCGAAGACTATGGTAAGTTGGTTGGTACTTTGGAGATCTTCCGTAGCAAGCAAAATGAGTCCTGGGCCTTGTTGGAACCAGCGAAGGGTGAGGAAATTTTGCCAGGGGATGCCGCGTTTAAAGTCGTTCGCTATCGAACGGATCCCTTCCGCAAGATTGACCTCGGTCGCTTTGACTGATTTCTTTTCCTGATCTGAGTTGACGTAGGCATCTCCTTTTGCCTACGTCAGTGCTCTTCCTTCCGTTCGCTCCCTCACTTGATTTCTCCTATTTCCACTAGCAATCAAATTGACTAGTGAGACAGTTCTCAACAGTTGATTGATCCTGTCGATTTTGTTAGTTCTTTTCTATACTGCTTTGGCTGAGATGATGGTTGTTATCCAGGTTGCAAAGTGCTACCTCTCTTGTGCACAGCTTGCTACTAAATATTGACTTCATTGGGTGAAGTGAAAAAAGTCTTCTCCACAACGCAAAGCTACTTTTACGGGATGCTATGTTGACAACCTTGGAAGCTACTCTAGAAAAAGATGGCACTATTCGATGGATCGAACCGCTGCCAGGTAGTCGTTATCGAATTTTAGTGACGCTGTTAGAAAAGCTACCAGATGAAGATAGAGAATCGAGCTTACTTGCTGAAGCAACATTGGCTGAAGACTGGTTACGGCCTGAAGAAGAGGAAGCATGGGCCCATTTGCAGTAGGCTCAGTCGTGTTGATTCACTTTCCTTTCTCTGACCTGTCTTCTAGTAAACTTAGACCAGCGCTGCTTTTGGCTGATGCTGGAAACCATGACTGGGTTTGTGCTCAGATTACAAGTCGTCATTATGCCGACAAACGAGCTGTTTTATTAGAAACTATTGATTTTGTGGAAGGTTCTCTGGAGATACAGAGTTTTATTCGTCCGGCTAAATTATTTACAGCAAGCGAATCTTTGTTTCAAAGACAGATTGGTCGGATTTCAAAAGCTAAGTTGAAGGAAACTACACAAATCCTGGTGGCCCTGCTTAATCCAGAAGTAGCATGAAGTCTTCTTTCCCAATCTTGCTGGGAGTGCTCAATGTCACTCCAGATTCGTTCTCAGATGGGGGAAAGTTCCTGAAAGTTGAAGCAGCCCGTTTGCAGGCTCAGTGCATTGTTGAGGCAGGAGCAGATTGGCTGGACCTGGGTGGGGAATCCACAGGACCGGGTAGTGTGGAAGTGTCTCTGGAGGAAGAACTCCAGCGGGTACTGCCAGTGTTGGCCTGCATTCGGGAAGATCATCCGGAATTGACCGTCTCTATCGACACGTGGAAAGCCGAGGTCGCCCGCAGATGCCTCTCGATGGGAGCAAAGGTGATCAATGATGTGACCGCGCTGCGTCGAGATCCCGCAATGGTTGAAGTCGTTGCCGAGGCTGGGGTTCCTGTCGTCTTGATGCATGCCAAGGAAGCCGATGGCCGGACGACCCGAGCAGTCCAGCACTACGACGACGTGATTTCGACCGTGAAGGCCTTTTTTGAGGAAAGAGTCCTTTGGGCCACGCAGCATGGAATCCAGGAAGAACAGATCATTCTGGACCCGGGGTTGGGATTCTTTATCAGCGCCGAGGCTCGCTACAGCTTTGAGATCGTGCGTCGCTTGCCCGAATTGAAAGCGCTGGGCTTTCCGTTGTTGCTGGGACCTTCCCGCAAGTCCTTCCTGGCTGGAGTTTCCCCCGGAAGAGCCCTATCGACCGAGGAACGCCTGATCCCCGGAGTTGCACTGTCTGCCATTGCAGCCTGGCTCGGCGTCGATATCCTACGGACCCATGATGTTCAAGCGGGACGACTCTTGCTGGATACGGTGCAAGCGCTTCGAGAATAGTGAGAAAATTTTGTCAATTGATTTTTTATCGACTGATGATGCTATCAGTGCTAAGTTACTTTGGGTTTTTCAAGTGATAGATTTGATGTATTTAAATCAATCAAGAGTAGAAAAATAAATCATTATCGATAAAATGATTAAGAGTAGAGAAGTGAATTTGAAAGAGAAATTAATTTGGATGAGTGGTTTACTATTGCTGGTTTCTTGTTCTTTTAATGAAAATATACAATCTGATAAACTACTTAAGTTAAAGGAAGCAAAAGAGATTGTAGCAAGTGTATCAAAAATTAGTCCGATATATATAAAGCACTTGAATGTTATATCTCCAGACCACCCTGCAGACGGTACGGGTGTTGTCGTTAGATATCAGAATATTTCTAATGAAACTCTCACATATGTCGATTTCGAAATTCAGCCATATGATTCAATGGGTAAAATCCAAGAATCAGCAATTGATAATAAGTCTGCAAAGATTGTAAGAGATGATGGACCAATTAAACCTATGGGTAATATTGCTGATGTAACTAAAAAAGTGTATTTTTTCGAAATAAATGTTCCAGGCGGAAATTGGAATTCAGTTTGGCTCAAAAAGGAAGTAGTTTGTATAGTAATTAAAAAAGTAACTATAGAAAAATTAGATGGATTAAAAATAATTATAGAAGATCCCGAGAAAATTAAGAAAATTTTTTCAAAAGGATCACATCATTACATAAATAAACACGACCAATCCTTTTTTAGGACCAACCAACTTTATAACACTAATGATTGTACTTACGAAAACCAACTATCCGCCAACAATGACCAAGTGAAAAATTGAATACTGTCCATCTGGAGATAATGATTCCCCTGAAAGTGGTCCGCAGTGAGCTAGCTATAATCTTGGGGTAGTCGTACATCTGAGCAGTTTTCAAACGAACTGGGGAGCGATTGACTATTTCCTCAGCAATATGTGAGACCTCCAGAGTATGACAGCGTTCGGATGCCTTTGTGGTGATTGCCAAATTCCTTGGCTTTGGGTCCAATGACCTGATACAGATGACCTTTAGCCTCTCACAAGATGGCTTGGGTAAGTTTCTGTTAGCTTGCTTAGACCAGAAGATGTTGGAGAATGACCTTTTCACGATGCGGGATCAGCTCGGTGTTGTGGGACTGATTGAATATGTCCATTCAGCAAACTCACAAGATCAAATTTTCTCTACTCTTGGCATTCATAGATAGCGTAGAAGACAGTTCCACTTGATTGGCTTCTATCACAAAGTGAGTTTTGACTACTCTAGCCTCTACCCAGTACTGACCACTCTGATTGCAGTGACTCATACTCTAATCCAGCAGTAAGCTTACCGACTGTGAAGAATTCTTTTCTTTTGCCTCAGAGAGAAGAGTTTCCCCAGAGCAAAAATAGGCTGAGAAATTGTGCAAACAGTGTCTTCTATTTCCACTACATCTTATATTTCTACCGGTTGAGGTCTGAGAAGACTTTGCATAATGGTGTAGTGATGGTGATTCCCTAAGTATTTAAAAATTTTCTATACAAATATCCTCATCTGTAATCTGAGGTTGCTGATAAAGTGACTTCCTGATGTCCTGCCTGTCTGCAATTCCACACAAGTAACCTCCTTCCTTGGTCTCGAGTAAACCTGTCTGAAAAATTGTATAAATTTGAAATAAGTAAGAATTCAAAATTTGCCTGAAAATAATCTATTTTTAGTCAAATTGTAACGAGGGCTGGGAGAGGAGATCTGGAAGATTTTCTTGGGGAAAGAATTTAGCAAAAAGTTTAGTAAACAAGCCCGAGCAAGAAAGAATCTGGGGCTTTTCTGAAGAATGGAAAGTAGGCTCAGCGTAAGAAATATCAAAAAAATCAGGAACTGTATTTGGGAGGAATTTTTGCATTGCACGAAAATCCTCTAATCCAATTGGAAATCCTGCCGATAATGATAAGAAATGATATGCAGTGATCTCGATTCATCCCGGATTAGCTGAAAATTTTTTACCATTCTGAAGACCCCACCCACGTCACGAAGACCTTGCTGAGGTGCAGTTCTCCTCCATCCTTGAGAGAACCCACGAAAATGGAAGTTCGTAGAGAGGGAATTTCTTTTTTCGTGCTGAGCAATGTCCAAACTTTACAAATCTCCGAAACAACTAGCGGTTGAATTCACTGGGAAATCAATCAAAAGATTTTTCGCGCGTTTTAGTGTAATGAAAGCCTTAATCGTCGTAGGTCTTCTACTCTCCGGAAATAGCGCCCAGGCCATCTCTCTAGCTGGTTCAAAGACCGCCCGAATTTTTCCTCAGGAGGATGTGCGCCGATTTCTGGGCTACGGACCAACCACCGGTCAGTATGTGGATTCAGAGCGAAAGATTGACCTCGAAGGAGAGGCCTTTGAAGCAACCCTTTGGCATCGCAGGGGATCCTGGAACTTTACCCAGAGTGTTGGGCTCAGTTACTACCAGATGGATGGCAGTCAGGCCTATCCAGCAACCGCAGAAACTGTCACGATTGATTACAATCGATTGACTTTGAACTTCAGTTTGGGATACGCCTTTGATTTCGGATTTGTTGATGTACACCCTCAGTACATGCTTGGTTTTGGTGATGGGAATTTTGGCTTCACCAAGGAAGGCAATGGAGTGGTGCAGGAACTCGACATGTCCAATCCAATTACTGTCAGAGGGCCACAGATCCTCTTCCACTTGGATCTTTCAGAGAAATATTTTGTTGGTTTGAAGTATGCGGAGTATGGCAACGTGGGTACGGTGATTTATGAAGATGATGAGGGAATCGTAGAACAAAACAAAGTATACATGCTGATCTTCGGCTACCGCGTGAAAAAAACCTACAGCGTTTACAGTCGTGACCGCGCCTGGCATAGCGGGGTCATTGACTGGTTTGGTTATTAGTCGCAAATAACTTTATTGTCGTTGGTGAGGAAAAGATGAAATCAAAACAAGGCATCAAAACAGGAATCATTCTGGGGTTGGCCCTGCTGCTCTTTGGGAGCTGCAAGGAAGAAGAGATGTATACGATCCAAGAGTTCACCAAGCTCGCCTGCACCTTCCATGACAAATCGATTCCTAACGGCCAAAGCGTCACGGCTTATTCAGCAGAATCCCTCGTCTATAACGCCAAGTGTTCCAGTGTAGCCGAAACCCGCACCTGTGAAGATGGTGAGTTGAGTGGAACCTTTGAGTTCAATTCCTGCGTGGAGGAGCCCCCAGCAACCTGTACTTTTGATAACCAGACTGTACTACATGATGGCTATGTGGAAGCTTTCTCAAAATCTTCGGTAGAATGGAATGAGGCATGTGGAAGTGTGAAAGCAATCCGGACCTGCGATAATGGGACACTATCGAACAGTGATTACATTTTTCCAACCTGTGTTACTAAGGAACCATTAAATTGTACCTTTAATAGCCAAATAGTTTTGCATGATGAGACTATTGAGGCGTTTTCAACAAATCTAACAGACTATCCAACAACCTGTAGCCAAATTTCCAAAAATCTAAAATGTACAAATGGCGAGTTTGACTCGGATGTAAGCACTTATGCATATTCTTCCTGCTCAGATGGTTCACCAAGTAGTTGTACTTTGGACAACAAAACAGTTGGGCACAACCAATCAGATAGTTTTGCATTAGCTTCAACAGTTGCATTCGGAGAAAGCTGTACGTACCTAAGTCGGACTTGTTTGGATGGTACTTTAAATGGGGATAGTAATTATAAATTTGCCTCTTGTACTGAGACGGATCCAGTAGATTGTGACTTTTCAGATGGTGGAACATTAGCCCATAACTCCGTCCAGCCTGTAGCCTATAATGCAGCAGTAAGTGACTGGCCCAACGAATGTAGTAAGCCGGGTGTGCATGCTTCCTACAACATATTTTGTACAAATGGAAGCTTTAGTACACCTGATTTTACCTATGAGTTTTGTGTAGATGGAGGCCCTGATAACTGTACATTGACAGATAATAACACTCCTTCCAATCAAGTAGTTGTGTCGCATGGTGACAATGCAACAGCATATTCTCAGAAGACAGTAGGCTATGATCAAAGTTGTGCAGATTTTTCTGCAACAGTAGCTTGCTGGGATAAAACCCTATCTCCATCCGGCTATTCATATAGTGCATGTGCCCCAGGACCGCCAGCAAGTTGTCAATTCAATGGAACGACCAAAGCACATGGAATTACTTTCCCTGCCTATTCTACAAATCAGGTTGCTTGGAATGGCAGTTGTTCAGATAATGAGAGTACTTTAAGTTGCAATAATGGAGTAATCACAGGACCAGATAACCAAACCCATATTTACGCAAGTTGTGGAAAAGCAACCCCTCGTTCATGTACATTCAATGGTCAAACTGTTAGCCATGGGAGTACGACCAAGGCTTACAGAGATAGTTCTAGTGGCAATGGTGGTGATTGTAGCGCTACTGAAGAGAGGTTGTGTACTGATTCAGCTTTAGATGGTACATATCAATATAGTAACTGCTTACATGAAAATATTTTAGTTGGTGCTAGATACAATGCTAGTGGCTCAGGAGTTACAGGATTAGAGTTTACAACAATACCATTAGATATAGATGGAAATTACTATCAGGAAAGAGATAATAGTACTGGGAGTCTTGTAAAATTAAATAATTCTGATTTAAGTGGAACAATTATAGTTAATGGGGTTAGCCAAGTAATATCATTTAACAGTAGTACTAGTGATACTACAGGGAGTCAGGCTCTAGCAGTTTCAGTTGTGATTGACAGTAGTGGTAGTATGAAAACAAATGACCCAAACAAATATAGATATCAGGCTGTTGATTCGTTAATTGATTTATTGCCAGTAAATACAAGATTGCAAGTAGGTGATTTTATAACATGGCCTGTGGATCCACCAACTCCTTATGTTGACAGTGTAATTTCTGATGTAAATAGAAACGTTATTAAAAATGATATTTCAGAAATAGCTCTGGGAGGTACACCACTATATGATTCAATGTATGTTGCACAAGATGAATTGAAAAAAATTAAAAAGACGAGAAATATAATTATTTCATTGAGTGACGGTAAAGATACTAGTGAAAATTTTGATAGTAATTTTGTAATTGGTAGAATTAATACTTTTTCTGCAGAAGTATATAATATTGGACTAGTTGGTGATGACGTAGAGGATCAGATAGATCTAGCTTTTAAAGCTATGCCAAACAAATCAAAATCTGGAGGATCTTATCAGGAAGTTACCAAAGCAAATGCAGCAGATCTCTCAGTCCTTTTCTCTAACCTTGGTAAAACAACTTCTACAGGATATGCAAAAAATTCAGGTACATTACCCAACGGCGTAGATTTAATCGAAGGTACGACCTACACAGGCACCATCACTATTCGTGAAATTACTCACACATTCACGTTTACTCGTTAGTTCTATCTTTTTGTTTTCAGTATGATTGGTCATGAATGATCAACTCTAGTAGTCCTCTAGTTTATTAGTCAACCCGACTTTAGATAGCCTAAGATAATTAACGGAAGCTACTTGTCTGGTAAAAACATTGTTCTTACAGTTGAGTAGGAAGAAGATGAAGAGAAGAACACTAAAAATCACAATAGCATTGGCATGTTCCTTCCTGTGGCTCTTTTCAGAGAACCTTTTTGCCTGCCATCGTTCCGATGTGGATTTTGGTGGCTGGTTGAAAGGACACAGCGCCAACATTGAGATGCAATCAAACAACAGAACAAACAACAGCATCTTTGCTGTTTCTTCCCAGGTTTCTACCGAGGTAACTATCCATCCGACGACTTCCAGTATTTATGCGACCTCGGATTCCTCTGCCACTTCGACTGACTGTCATTGGCGCACGACCAACATTGAAAAATTCTTCAATGACAGTTACCAGCAGATTGCCGAGGAAAGTGCCCAGGGTACGGGTATTCACCTAGAAGCGCTGGCCTCCCTATCAGGATGCAGTACGGAACAGTATGGAACTTTTGAAAAAGCCCTGTATCGCAACCACAGCTACGTCTTTGCGGACAAAGATTATGATGGCTCCATCGATAACTTCTTCAATATCCTCAACACTGATGAAGACCTGTTGCGGTGTTGGGGGCAGTCTTAGCGCTAACTACCACTACCATTCATTCAGATCAACAGTAGGTCCCAGCAGAAAATAAGGGAACAAGCTGATTAACTTGGGAACAAGGAGGGGTTAAACCAATTACTTGAATTTTGTTGCAGAAGAGTTGGATTCTTCGTAGAGTTCTGCATCCCCCAAGCTGGGGGAGAGATTAGTAAAGGTGAGCAATGGACGCGAAACCTAAAAATGCCAGGAGGTGTGATGATGCAGCGAGTCCGATTTTCAGTTTCACTCAGTTTGTTGGGCCTGCTTGCTGTGGCAAGTGGATGTTCCGAAATGAGCCGAGTGGAACTCACAAAAAACAGCCCAGGAGAGCCAACCGTCCTGGAGGGTGCGTGGGCGAGTGTCTGCTACCCCGTGGAGTTGGAGGGCAACACGTATTCTGCAAGGGAAACCGTTGTCTTTAGGGGCAACTCTGCTAATTCCGTGGTCAGAAAGTACGAGGAGTTGGCTGACTGCAGTGGGGAAGGGATAGAAGACGTTCAAAAAACTTCAGGATCGTTCAGCGTCCTGGAGGAGCAGATCAACGTGGAAGGAAAAGATCTGATTGAGGTAGAATCCACGTTTACCCGCTCGCTCTCACCTGACTCGGAATCCATTGGGATCACCTACGCAACCCGACGATACTTCCACGTTCAAGGAGACAGGATGTACGTCGCAAATGATCGAGAAGACGATAGATTAGAGATCGAATCCGAACACTACTGGGTTCGGCAATAACAAGTACGTCAGCGATCGTTCCCCCACTTCAAGTTTGCTTCCGTTTTTCCCGCAACCGCTGCACATGATGAGGCAACCGTTCCAGCAGGGTATCGATGTCGGCTTGCGTGGTCTGCCAGCCCCAGCTCAAACGTAGGCAGGAGCGAGCTTCGGTGGGAGTCAGACCCATCGCCAGCAGAACAGGGCTTGGTTCCAGGGCACCTGAGGAGCAAGCCGATCCTGTCGAGACAGCGACTCCATCCAGATCAAGCGAAATCAGCAGAGTCTCTGCGCTCAAGCCTTGAAAGCCAACGTTGAGGGTGTTGGGTAGCAGAAACTCTGGATCACCATTCAAAAAAAAGCCTTCCACTTCCTGTAATCTCTCCAGAACCTGCTGCTGAAAACTACGCAAACGCTCGGAGAGTTGGGGCTGTTGCTCGAGTACCCAAGCAAGCGCAGCAGCAAAACCAACAGCCAACGCGACGCTCTCGGTTCCCGCCCGCCGAACTCGTTCCTGCTTGCCTCCGGTGATCAAGGAAGTGAAGGCAGAACCCTCTCGCACATAGAGCAAACCAATTCCACCGGGTCCTCCAAGCTTGTGGGCTGTGGCGGTGGCGTAGTTTACTCCCAGTTCCTGCCAAGAGATTGGTATTCTTCCCAAGATTTGAACACTGTCGGTGTGCAGTGGAATTCCATGTTGCTGGGCGATGGTCTGGAGTTCTGTAATCGGTTGGATTACGCCAGTTTCATTGTTGGCACCCATCACACTGACCAGCCGAGTTTCTGGACGAATCAATTCTAGCAGTGCCTCCGGCAGCACACGACCTCCACGGTCAACCGGCAACAGATCCAAGGAAGCCCGCCCTTGTTCCGCCAAATGCTGTGCGGTTTCCAGCAGTGAAGGATGTTCGAGTGGGGAGAGAATCCAATGATTTGGCTTGTCCGCCTGCAGAAATTGTCGGAGGATCGCATTGTTGCTTTCACTGCCGCCGCTGGTGAAACACAGCTCCTGGTATTCCACCCCCAGCAAAGAGGCCAGTTGTCGACGGGCCTCTTCCAGGCGATTCCGGGCTCGACGTCCGGGTCCATGTGGGCTGGAGGGATTGCCGTAGCTGGTGGCCTGAACGGTCTGCATCGCTTCCCACACTTCGGGTAGCAGCGGAGCGGTGGCGTTGTAATCCAGATAGTGTTCGTTTGAGTTCATTGCATGTTGTTTGATTGCTGGAAACGTTGCTGCCTACTGTTGCTCTTGGGACTCTGGTTGCCTGGAATGTTGGACGCCCAGGGTACAAATTTTTTCCGTGTGCCAAAGAAGCAGCCTCCTGTACAAAAGGAAGAGGCTCCACCCCCACCTCCGACTCCGGTTCGACCACCACCAAAACCCAAGCCGACTCCTCCACCTCCGGCTCCACCCCCACCTCCTGCGGATCGTTCGGTGTCTGATGTGATTTTCCTGCTGGATACATCCGGCTCGATGGATGCCTTTCTGCCAGGACAGAAGCAGAGCAAGCTGAAGTCAGCCCAGGAGGCTCTGGATTTCTTTGCGCAGAACATGCTGCAAGGCACCCGCTTTCAGCTATGGAGCTTCAACGCCCGCCTGACGCAACATCCGAACTCCCCAGCGGCCAAGAGCAAGCAGATCATTTTTGAAGAAATTGGCCCTTCTGGTTCGGTTGTCCGTAAGCACTTGCAGCAGCAGATCGCTGGACTGGAGACTCGTGGTGGAACGAATCTTTACCAGGCGATCTTTGAAGCTCTGCGATATTTCCGCTCGCCAAGCTACCAAGTTCCTGAAGCGAATGTAAAGCGCTTCCCTGTCGTGGTGCTGCTGGCCGATGGTCAGGACGATGGCTACTCGGCAATCAATCGCACCCAGGTGCTGCAAAAACGTAAGCAGGTTGAGGAGGTTGAGGTCAAGGTGATTGGCTTCGGGGTCACCCCCAATAGTGAAACACATCGCCAGCTCTGCGAGTTGGCCCGTCCGGCAGCCGATTGCCTAGTGACGTCATCACCCACGGAATTACAGACGCTGATCCGTTCCTTCACCCGCTCCTGACATCATTTCGGAGAATCTATGCGTTGTACCAAGATTATTTGTACCATCGGCCCTTCCAGCCGTGAACCGGAAATGCTGAAACGTCTACAGCAAGCGGGCATGAACATCGCCCGACTGAACTTCTCCCATGGCGACCACAACACCCACGGGGAAGTTGTACGCCGGATTCGTGATCTGAACCAGACCCTCAAGTATCCGGTAGCAGTTATGTTGGATACCCAGGGACCTGAAATTCGAACCGGTCTCAACGAAGTCGATCTAATCGTGGGGGATGAACTTAGGGTTACGATGCCCCCAACAGAGGAACAAGCGGATACACCTGTCAAGACGCTGCACGTCAACTACCAGTACCTGATTGATGAAGTGAAACCGGGTCAATCACTCTCCGTGGACAGTGGACTCGTCAAGCTCAAGGTGCTCAGTCGGGAAGAAGATCATCTGCGCTGTGAGGTGATTCATGGTGGTTTCCTCAAGGGGCGCCGACATGTGAACCTACCGGGAGTGGCGGTACAACTGCCTTCCATCACGGCTAAGGACAAGGAAGACCTGCTGTTTGCCAAGGAAATGGATCTTGACGGCATTGCGCTCTCCTTTGTGCGGAATGCGGACGCGGTGCGAGAAGCTAAGGAGATCCTTGGGGATGAGAGCAAGGGGATGAAGATCATCGCCAAGATCGAGAACCAGGAAGGTGTAGAAAACATGGAGCAGATCCTGGAGGAGGCCGATGGGATCATGGTAGCTCGAGGAGATCTGGGTTTGGAAGTCGACATGGAGGAATTGCCACAGCTGCAACGTCGGATGGCCTATCTCTGTGCGATTCACGGTAAGCGCCTGATTGTGGCCACACATCTGCTGGAATCCATGATCGAATTTCCAGTACCCACCAGGGCTGAGGTGACGGATGTGGCTAATGCGGTCTATGAACAGGCCGATGCCGTGATGCTCTCTGGAGAGACGGCATCGGGCAAGTTCCCTGTGGAAGCGGTCGAGACACTAGACCGAATTGTCCGTAGAACAGAGCGCTATCCAGGGGTGGACTACGCCAGCAAGATGAACTTATCCAGCGCTCGCATGCACCTTGCCGCCGCTGCTGCTCAGATGGCGAGTGAACTACAGTTCAAAGGCTTTGTCGCAATCACTCAGTTTGGGCGTGGAGCTGAGTATATTTCGAACATGCGTCCACGGGGCTTGCCGATTTATGCCTTCACCAACAGCGCACGAACCTATCGTACGTTGCTCTTCTGCCGCTCGGTCTATCCTTTTCTCGTAGAAGACTTTTCGATCAATCCTGAGTTTACGTTGGAGCAGGCGCTGAGAACACTACGCGATCGGGAGGGCTACCAGCGTGGGGAGCAGTTCATGGTGTTGGCAAATATCCTGACGGCAGAAGGTTTTGTCAATTCACTGCAGGTGCGGAAGATTCCTTGAATCAGGTGAGGAGTGGCGACCCTGTGGGGAGGAACAGAGTCGCCGAAGGTCCGATGGCAGAGGCAGCCCGCACCGGACCCTGGGGAGGGGATTTAAACCGATCGGGAGACAAATTCGGGGTAGCTGTGCATACCAAACTCTTCTTCATCAGAGCCGATGTACTCCTCTTCCTCAGAGACACGGATGCCCATGGTCACTTTGAGGATGTACCAGACTATGGCGCTGGAGACGAAAGTGAAGAGTCCAATCACGATGATGCCCATGATCTGGGCGCCCAAGGAGCCATCTTCCTTAAAGAGGCCAACAGCCAGCGTGCCCCAGATTCCAGCAACCAGGTGAACTGAAAGAGCACCTACGGGATCATCAATCTTCATTTTGTCGAAGAAAGGCACCGCGAAGACAACCAAGGCACCACCGATTCCACCGATCAGCATCGCCAGACCCATCGAAGGATAATCTGGTCCTGCTGTGATGGAGACCAGGCCTGCCAGCGCACCATTCAATACCATCGTCAAATCTACTTTTTTAAAGAGAAGCTGTGTCAGAATCATGGCGACAACGGCTCCGGCGCAGGCCGCGATGTTGGTGTTGGCAATGACTGCAGAAATCGCATCAGCGTCATCCTTGGAACCCAGTGCCAGCTGGGATCCGCCGTTGAAGCCGAACCAACCAAGCCAGAGCACAAAAGTTCCAAGCGTTGCCATCGGCAAGCTGGAGGCAGGGATTGGATGAACATTGCCCTGGCTGTCGTATTTGCCCTTGCGAGCGCCAAGGAGCAAAGCGCCTGCGAGAGCGGCCCATCCACCAACAGAGTGAACGATGGTCGAGCCTGCAAAGTCACTGAAGCCATCAATGAGCCCACCCAGTGAGGTACCACCCCAGGTCCAGTGTCCTTGAATCGGATAGATGATCGCTGTCAATACGAGCGTGAAGGTCATGAAGGGCCAGAAGCGCACCCGCTCTGCGACCGTACCGGAGACAATCGAAGCTGCGGTAGCGACGAAGACAACCTGGAAGAAAAAGTCTGAAAGCAAGCTGTGGCCGTCTGCGGAAGTACCTGAAAGAGCAAAGCCAGACCCAAAGACCGCATTGCCTTCACCGTACATCAGGTTGTAACCGATCAGGTAGAAGGCGATACAGGCTACAGAATAAAGTCCTATGTTTTTAGTCAGAATCGCAGTCACGTTCTTCGTGCGAACCATGCCTGCTTCGAGCATCGCAAATCCAGCCGCCATCCACATAACCAGTGCACCACTGATCAGCAGCCAGATTGTATCCAACACATATTTCATTTCAGCTTGAAATTCCATCACGGCCTCTCTGCCAAATAAAGGGAAAGAATGTGGGGGGTGTTTCCACACATTCAGCAGGGTGTGTGCCTGTGATGAATTTATTTTCTAAATCAGCGGCAAGTCATTGATGTTATGTTTAATAATTAAACATAAAAAATTAACTTTGCACATATATTCAATTAAATTGTGATTAGTTTTTATGCAAAGAGTCGAAAAACTGGTCAGTTGTTAAAACAAATGCTGAATGGAGAAGAGAAAATGCTGGATTTAGAAGCAGCAACTCTTCTTACAAAAGAACTGTGAACTCGTAAGCGAGTCCGAAAACGGAAATACCAAACCGATAGCTGTCGTGAGTTGCCTAATCCACAGTCGCTACCACGGAGGTGGTGATGGGTCTCGATTGCAAGATCATGGGTGCTGTGAGTATGATGATTGAAATACAGCATTGAATAAAATGCTCCTCTGCAGCGAACTTTTCTGAGCAGGAGAGCGTTTCGTTTTGAAAGATTTGCGCTTGTCTTGCGAATTCGCTACGGTTTTCCCTTTTTCTGGTGAACACCGAATAATTTGGGAGGCCACATGAGCAGCGATTCGATCAAGTACTTGTTGTCTGAAGACCGTATTCCCCGCGACTGGTATAACCTGATCGCTGACTTACCGTCTCCCCCACCTCCGGTGCTGCATCCAGGCACCCACCAGCCAGTTGGGCCAGATGATCTGGCACCTCTTTTTCCGATGTCTTTGATCTTGCAGGAAGTCGCCTCGGAACGGACGATTGAGATCCCCAATCCGGTCCGAGATATTTACCGACAATGGCGACCTACTCCGCTGTATCGAGCACGGCGCCTGGAGCAGGCTCTCGATACACCGGCACGGATCTATTACAAGTACGAAGGTGTCAGCCCGGCTGGGAGCCATAAGCCAAACACAGCGGTGGCCCAGGCCTTCTATAACAAGGAAGCAGGTGTCAAGCGCATCACGACGGAGACTGGGGCGGGACAATGGGGTTCGTCATTAGCTTTTGCAGGAGCCTTGTTTGATTTGGAGATTGAGGTCTTCATGGTCAAGGTGAGTTTTCAGCAGAAGCCTTACCGCCGAGCGTTGATGGAATCTTATGGGGCAACCTGCACGGCGTCCCCTTCAGACAAGACGATGTCGGGACGCAAGATTCTCGAAGACAGCCCTGATTCAACCGGAAGCTTGGGCATTGCCATCTCTGAAGCCGTAGAAATGGCTGCTCAACAAGAGGACACGAAGTATGCCCTGGGGAGTGTTCTTAATCACGTGTTGATGCATCAAACCGTGGTGGGGCAGGAAGCGATTGAACAGATGGAGATGGCAGATGCTTATCCAGATGTGATCGTTGGTTGTACCGGTGGCGGTTCCAACTTTGCGGGTATTGTCTTCCCTTTCCTCGGCCAGAAACTGCGTGGTGGAAAAGATGTGAGAATCGTGGCGGTGGAACCAGCTGCGTGCCCTTCATTGACCAAGGGTCGTTATGCCTATGACTTTGGAGATACAGGCCATCTGACTCCTTTGACAAAAATGCACACTTTGGGTTCGACTTTCATACCTCCAGGTTTCCACGCAGGTGGATTACGCTATCACGGTATGGCTCCACTTGTCAGTCACATCAAGGAACTTGGTTTGATTGAGGCTACAGCCTATGCACAGTTGGATTGTTTTGAAGCAGGTGTCGAATTTGCCCGAGCAGAAGGAATCATTCCGGCTCCTGAGGCCAATCACGCGGTCAAGGGTGCGATAGTTGAGGCACTACGCTGCAAGGCAGAGGGGAAGAGCGAAGCGATTCTCTTCAACCTTTGTGGACACGGTCACTTCGACATGCAGGCCTATACTGACTACTTTGCTGGAAAGCTCCAAGACATGCGCTATTCGGAAGAAGAACTGGCAATGGCCTTGGCTGGTTTGCCTTCTGTTGAGAACACGGTTGGAGCCTGAGGTGTCAGAACAACCTCTTGATGAAGCAAAGCGCAGGATCAAGGTTGAACAGGTGGTGAGGGACTTCTTCATGATTCTTGATCAGCACCACCTGACTCTAGAAGAAGGACTGGTTGCCTGGAATATGCTCGGCTTCACGATGTTCCAGGAGGCCTATCCCGAGGCTTCTCACGATCAAATCCAGCAGCAGATGCTGGGTTTCTCACAACAGTTGTTTGACTCTCGCCGACGTTGATAAGTGAAATTGTGGCAGTTCTTCGAAAATAAGCCACAAGACTAACACTACCCATCAAGCCAAAGATGTATCTACTGTTCCTGATTCCCCTGCTGGGCTTAACTCTAAGTTGGCAAAGAATATCAAAAAGTTATGCCAGCATTGCACTGATGCAAACCACAGCAATGATCTTGGTGTTTGTTTACTTTGGCGGAATCATTGGATCATTAAGTATATTCAGTGCGACTGTTTGGGTATTAGGTAGTCTCCTATTTGTATATGAAGTGTTGTTTAGAAAATTCACAACGATTAATTTTCAAAGATTAATTCCTTATTTTATTTTTATTACTTTATCTATTATTTATTTTTATTTTTTTAGAGAGAGATATCTTTTTTTCTGGGATGAATTTTCCCATTGGGGAATCTTTGCTAAGGAAATGATTTTTTTTGATCGATTTTATGATCAAAATAGTAATGCTTCTCATCTCAGATATTTGCCTGGTACGGTATTATGGCAATATCTAGTTAATTATTCTTCTTCGTTTGAAGAAAGTGGTTTATATTTCGCTCAATTTCTATTAATTATTGTGCCGTTAATGGTGTTTTTTGAGCGATTAAATATTCATAGAATTTATTGGATTATTCCAATACTAACTGGAATAATTGTTGGTGTTTACAATTTTGGTCATGGAATAGCTAATTTGTATGTAGACCACTTAATTGGGGTATGGTTTGTAGGAATAGTTGCTGTGAATTTTTTTCGATCAAGGAATATTTTTTATATATTTGGCCAAGTATTTCCTTATAGTGTTTTGCTATTGATCAAAGATGCAGGCGCTTTATTCACCATGTTTGCTTTAGCGATTTTTATAGTACTTCAGCTTTATTCTGTGAGATACAAATTTGAGATTAAATCATTTATAAGAAAAAACTATCAAACTCCTCTACTAGTAACATCATTAATTTTTCTAATATTATTTTTGTGGAACAGTAATAGGAATTCCTACGAAATACCAATTGAAGGACAAACAGGTATCGAAGTTCTCAAAGGAGTTCTAATAGGTGAAAGTTCATTTGATGCTACTACTGATGCAGAAATGAGAAAAAATTTTTGGGATATTCTATCAAAACAACAATTGGGTAAAAATGAAACTTCTTGGGGATATAATGAATTTAGTTTCGGTATAATGAAAAGATTTGATGAAGAATTTAGATTAACAACAATGAGCTTTTTCTTTATATCTATTATTTGGTTGTTGGTCTTAACACTAAAAATAAGAGATAAAAAAATTGCTATTGTAATGTTTTTGATAATCTTTTCTAGTTTTATTTATTTATTCATAATTTATAGAAGTTATTTTTTTGCATTTGGAAGATCAGATTTTCCGTCCTATATTAGATATTTTCACTCAATAGCTTTATCTCTTTTTTTATTTTCTCTGTTTGCTCTTCTGCCCGCAATTTCTTCTCAAGGGAATAAGAAATTAGATGCTCAAAAATTCATTTCAATTCTTTCTGTGATATTTGTATTTTGGGTTTTTGAGAAACCTTATCTAAGCCCTATAATCGAAGGAAACAAGCTTTCTTCTTTTCGCCAGCAAATTCAGCCCATGGTTGTGGAGTTGAAGAATAAAATTGAAGATGTTGGAAAAATTTGGGTTTATTTTCCGATTGAAGAGAATGGATTTATGAGAACAATGTTGAGATACGAAATCACGCCAAATCCGGTGACAATCGTTCATTCCAAGAATGCAATTTCAGAAGATATAGGAAAAGTGATCAATTCTTGGAAACAAAGCAATTATTTGTGGTTTCCAGTAAGACCACCACAACAAGAATCAGGTTTTTCTGAGCTTTTTACTAATAGTCCTCCAAGTCAGCTTTACAAAGTAAGCATTGATCAAAATAATTTGTCCTTACAACCTCTTTAAGTGAGATATGCAACCTGACTCCACCGCAGATAGCCGCAGTATTCGTCTGGAAAAACTGCAAAAGTTGCGAGACCAGGGCGCTTCGCCCTATCCTTATACTTTCCAGAGCATTCATACGATCCAAGAGCTTCGTGATCAGGCAGATACACTGTTGACGGATGCAACGCCAGTATCACTTGCAGGCCGCCTAATGGCTGTGCGTGGCAAGGGCAAGGCGATCTTTGCCAACATTCAGGCAGCCCATGAGCGGCTTCAGGTCTATGTGCGCAAAGATGAGGTTGGTGAAGAGTCCTTCGAAGTCTTCAACCTTTGTGACTTAGGCGATTTTCTTGGTTTGCAGGGGGTGATGATGCGCACGCAAACAGGGGAACTGACACTCCGTGCGAATCATTTGGAAGTGTTGTCAAAGGCGATTCGGGCAATGCCGGTTCCCAAGGTCAAGGAGATCGCAGGCGAACGCATTGTCTATGATGAGGTCAAGGACAAGGAGTTCCGCTACCGCCAGCGCTATGTCGATTTAGCCCTTAATGCTGAGGTGGCTCAGGTCTTCCGTCAGCGCTCGCTGATCTTTCAGACAGTACGAACTTACTTGCTGGAGCAGCAATTTCTTGAAGTCGAAACCCCAACATTGCAGTCCGTCTACGGTGGTGCGAACGCGACTCCCTTTGTAACTCGGCACAAGGCCCTGGGAATTGATTTTTACCTGCGGATTTCAAACGAATTGTTCCTGAAACGCCTGGTGATTGGGGGCTTTGATCGAGTATTTGAGTTCATCAAGAATTTCCGCAACGAGGGTATTGACCGCACGCACAATCCTGAGTTTTCCGCATTGGAATTTTACCAGGCCTATGCAGACTACCATGACATGATGCACCACTGTGAGAGCATCTTTGAACGCTGTGCTTTGGCAGTTCATGGTTCTACGCAGTTTGAATTTGAGGGAACAACGATCGATGTTAAGGCACCGTGGCCTCGGTTGACGATGTTGGAGGCAATCGAGCAGTTTGCTGGAATCTCCTTCATGACACTCAGTGATGAAGAAGTGCAGGCATTGTTAGTCGCTAAGGGCTGGCATTTGGATGGAAGCTTCAGTCGCGGTCGTGCCATGCAGTTGATTTTTGAGGAAAGCTGTGAGTCCCAGTTAGTCCAGCCTACCTTCATCACGGACTATCCAAAGGAATCCAGCCCACTTTGCAAGCAACATCGGCAGAATCCCGAATTGATTGAGAGATTTGAAGCCTATGTGATGGGCTGGGAGGTCGCGAACGCCTACTCGGAATTGAACGATCCGATCCGTCAAAGGCAGTTGATGGAAGAGCAGGTGGAGCGAGGCCGAGGTGGAGAAGCAGAAACCCACCCGCTGGATGAGGACTTTTTACGAGCGATGGAATACGGCATGCCCCCGATGGGGGGTATTGGCATTGGAATGGATCGAATGGTCATGCTGCTAACTGGACAGAACAACATCCGTGACGTGATCCTCTTCCCGACTCTACGTCCCGAACAATTTGGGGAATGACACAATGCACTTGGACAAGGGTCTCGATTTTCAGCCAGATTTTACCAAGTTGAACGGCTTGATGCCTGTGGTGGTCCAGGATGCCCAGTCTCAAGAAGTGCTGATGCTGGCCTATGTGAATCAAGAGGCCCTGTCACTCACACAAAAAACGGGTCTGGCTCACTACTATTCTCGTTCTCGTGATCAGCTTTGGCAGAAGGGAGAGTCATCGGGACACATCCAAAAAATTTGTGAGATCCGGATTGACTGCGATCAGGATACGCTGCTGTACCTAGTGGAGCAACAGGGCCCAGCTTGCCATACGGGGAGGCAGAATTGCTTCTATCGCAAGTTGGTTGGTCAGCAGTTGGAGTGGTCTACAGAAAATCGATGAAGAGGAGCGGTGAATTAGAGAGAAGAGACGCTTTGAAGAGGCTTCCCACACTCAGTTTATCAGATGTGGGCTGAGGGTTTGTTGCAAAGAAACGTAGAGCCAGTGCAACGCTAGTTGTTCCTTGCGTTGCTGTAGTTGTTGCAGGGATCGTTCGATGCCTTCCAGTGCCTGTTCTCGCTGTCGGTTGATTGCCTGAACCCGCTGCTGTTCTGTAAAGATAACGCTGACCAGTTGCTCTAGGTGTTGTCGACTGTGAGTAGTGACGACCCAGTTGCCATCCTGTGCATAACTACAATAGGTATTAATGTCCAAGCGGAGTAGATCGTCGGATTCCCGGTAGTCGTTTGGATTGATCCAGAGCCGCTTGGGAACATTGCCCAGACTCCGCATCATCTCCGCAACGATTTCTTCTTCTTCACACCACAACAGTACTTGCCGTCCGGTGAATTCAGCAGGATTTCGAGCAACCTCCTCCCAAGGTAGGCTCCTGCCCAGTTGCTCAACCAGCTGTCTTCCCACTATGGCGACTCGATCAAGTACTTGCTGTTCCTGATCGTACAACTCCTGATGAGCCCGCAGTCGTTGCTGTTCCTGTCTAAGTTTTTCATCTTCACGAAGTAATTTTTCTCGTCGTTCGTCCAACTCCTTGCGTTGCATGGGAGTACTAGCAATCGTCTTGGGTACCTCTACCGTGGGCCATTCTACAAAATCTAACACTGGTTCCAGTAATCCACTGATCGCCTTCCTGAGGTCAATGACGTTGCCTTTCAATTCTACTGAAGGCAGGGTACGTAGGTAGAATCCCTGAAGATCATTGCCCAATTGATGTTGTCCGGGTTGTAGGCTTTCGACACTTTCGACGTTGTTGAATCCACGAGTGGCTAGAATGGAGCGGGCTAGTTCATTCAAGATTGGCAGACTGCCCAAGCAACGGAGCGCCTGTCGTCGTGGAGCAACTGGTTGCTGGCGCTTGGCGTTTGTCTCCAGATACTGCAGGGTACGACGGAACGCAGCCGAATGGTCGGAAAGCTGTCGATGCACCAAGATGGTTTTAATCTTCACATCTCCAAGTGAAAACTCGATCACACCATCCAGTGGTACTCCTGGGAAAAGAAATAATCCCTTTTCGGTTCGGAGCAGCCCTTTGACCTGCTGGGCTTCTACGCTCTTGGCTTGCTGTCCTAAAAAGGTAGTCAGCCACTCCTGCACAGACTGGGTCCTGTCGTCAGCTTCCAGGAAGCGAATCTGATCTAGCGCCAGCAAAGTTTTTGGTGGTAGATCCTGAACAGTGCAACGACACCAGCCTTCTCGTGGGTCAACGTATTCCAGCATGGAGACACGGGATTGCAGGTTGATCCAGGGAAAGGAGCGTAGCTTTTGGGTTAGGAACACTCCGGGATGGGAAACCCGAAAATGCATCTGGTTGGTTAGGCGAACCCAGGGGCTGGGCGGCAAGAAAGGACTCAGCTCTTCCTGAATATTTTCCAACACCAGCGCCAAGGGAACTTCTCGCAGTCGTGCCTGCATTTGTGAAAGAAAAAAGATGCAGTCTCGATGCTCTCGGAAGCCATGTGGCGTGAAAAAGGTGAAGACAGGTTGCAGGTCTTGCAAGTGAGCACAAGTGGACACTAGACGGTCCGGTTGTAAGTAGGAAGGGTCTAGTAGTGTGCCAACAAGTGGGCCGTATCCCGTGTGTTTTTCTAGTCGCTGTAAAAGAAAACGCCAGAAGGATGGATTAAAACCGATACCTACCAGTTGCATGCGGCTCGTGCAGGAAACTTGAACTTGTAGAATTTCCTCATAGCGAGAGCTTTGTCAGGAATCCAAAAAGCTTTGCGAGAAATTTGCAGGAAAATGAGTTAGCTTACACAAAACAACCAGACCTTCAAACCAAACCATCGACAACCTATGCCAGAAGTTGCAACTACCGCAGAGGTTCCCAAAATTATACCGATCCAAACCGAGCACTGGCGCAATCTATTGTCGTTGACAGATGCTAGTCGCAAGGAAAATGAGATCATTTATGCTTGGGGAAAACTCAAACAGCAGACAGAGGCGCATGTGCCAGGTACGGGTCCGTTGGTGCTGGATGAACTCTACCTCGACTTTCTACGCCTGCAAGTGCTCAGCTACCCGATTGTGATCGACTGGAAGAAGCCACTGACCAAGCGGGAGTGGCTGAACTGCGAATCACAACAGAAGGAAGTGACCAACCAGTATGAGCAAATGTATAAGCTATCTGTTCACTTGCGCAAGCGTAGTTCAGAGCGCTATCCAGAAATGGCTCCCCTGTTCGGCATGCATCAGGAGTGTGGAGATGAACTGAGACAGCTGTGGGACTCTTTCCACAGCGCCTGGCGAGATTACAAAAAGGAATGGGAACACCTGCACCGCCAACAGCAAGCACGAAAGCGACGAGAGGCCGGAGGAAAGGCAGAACTCGGGGAGGACAACCCGGATATGCCCCTGGATGAAGAAGTCCTGCTGAAGATTCCACAGCCTCCACCGCTACTCAATCGGGAACGCTGGCATGTGCTGGTTTCAATGTCCCAGATGCTGACGACAGAACTTCGTTATCGGTGCCGAGACATACTCAAGACACCGGTACCGACTTCCAGATTTCCTCCCAGCGTTCAACGTCTGATTGATGACGCCCGCCAGATTCAGGTGCAGACCAATGGCTTTGAATTACTGGACAAGGTGAAGTGGGTGCAGCGTCGCAACGCTCAACTGGTAGCGGAACTCGAGCGACTGACGCGAGAGCCGATCATCACTCCCGACCTACTGAATATTGCAGAAGAGAACCAACCCGAGCGAGAAGAACGAAAAGTCAGAGGATACACGGATGATGGTTCAGGCCAAACTTATGGCCGGGAAGAGAACCGGGCAGAGCATAAAAAACGTCCGATCTGGTGGTGGATGGGTACAGCCGCGGTTGTTGGGACCGTTGTATTCTTGTTGGCGATATTCTTACCTTCCTCAGACCGAGCAGGCTTGGGAGAAAAACTACCTCAATTGGTCTTCAAACCTACTGGGCCAACACGAACGGTAGAGAGTAACCCCGCTTTGCCAGATCCAGAGCCGGTGGATGTCAAGGATATGCTGATCAATCTCAGCTTCGACATGCCCACAAGGCAGGTGTCCAAGGGAACAGCACGCCAGCTGGAGTCTTCTCTAAAAAATAAAAGCAGTCTGCCGGCAGAGTTAAGTGATTTAGGAGCACCCACTGCGGTTCTGGAAGCAGCTGGTGATATTTATCTCTATTGGGCAGACAAACTGACACGCTTTGAAAACACTTTGGAACTCCAACGTACCCTGCAAAAACTGGAACGTCAGTACCAACAGATGCAGCAGAACTTGAAAAACCTGGCTCAAGTACCCTTCAAGGGGCGTGTAGTTCCCACTCAGTCTGATGGTGAAGCTCGCTATGGGGTTGAGTGGCAAGATGAGTCAGGCAATGTGGTGGGAACTCTCTACGAAAATGATGACGGAACCCAACTTCGTCTTCGCAATGGTGAGGTAACCGAGGGCATCTTCTCTCCCTATGAGCTAACGAAGTTGCTTGAGGAGCAAGCCTCGCAACGTTGATTCAACGATTGCTTGTTCGATCACTGACCTGTGAAATAGACAGGTTCAGTAAATCTTTCAATTTTTGCTTGTCAATAATCACTATGATTTTCTCGGTTATCTGGTTTGTTTTCACGGTGTTTGGTAGCGGTGCCTTGGTAGCGGGATTGCTGTTCTTGTGGACTGGTGGTCAGCTTGGTGAGGTCAGTGAAAAGCTGACTCCACAACAGGCAGAACTGCACCTGGCAGAGTTGGAAAAGCAGCGCCAACAGGAAGAAGAAGCCCGAGAACGAGAACAACGGGAAGTCCGGCTTGATCGACTGCAACAACAGAACGAAGCCCTTCAAGAAGAAATCACACGCAAGCAGGAAGAACGTCGGCAGCAGCGTACGTTGACCAAACGCTTTGGGGAAGCAATCCCAGAAGCTCCAGCAACAATACCAGAACCTCAAAACTTTTACGAAAAGCTACGCTCTGGGATCAGCAAGACCCGTGAACAGATGCTCGGTGGGCTAAGCAATGCCCTGCTTGGAAAGAAAGAAATTGATGAAGAGGTCTTGGACAGCTTGGAAGAAGCCCTGTTGGGAGCCGATATTGGACCGGAGACTACTGAACAGATTCTGGAGGTGGTGACTTCTCGAGTTGAACGTCAGGAACTACGTGATGTGGATGCTTTACGAGAAGTGATCAAGGGGGAGATCGTGCGTATTCTGCACAAGGAAGTGCCAATTCCCACAGTTACAGATCGTAAACCCTTGGTGTTGATGTTTGTCGGAGTCAATGGTGTGGGCAAGACCACAACGATTGGCAAAATCGCTGCTCAGTATCGCCGAGATGGACATCGTGTACTAATGGGGGCTGGAGATACCTTTCGTGCCGCTGCCATTGAGCAGCTGACTGAATGGAGCCGTCGCGCCGATTGTGACATTATCGCCAAGAGCCAAGGGGCGGATCCCTCTTCGGTGATGTATGAAGCCGTCGAGAAGGCAGTTCGTGAGGAGTATGACGTTGTCATCTGCGATACCGCAGGAAGACTGCATACCAAGAAGAATTTGATGGAGGAGCTGCGTAAGATGGTGCGGGTGATTCGGAAGGTTATACCGGATGCACCTCACGAGGTGTTGCTTGTGCTGGATGCGACTACGGGACAGAATGCTGTCTTTCAGGCCCGTGAGTTCCGTGAAGCCGCAGATTTGACAGGGATTGTGATGACCAAACTGGATGGAACAGCCAAGGGCGGAGTCATTATCGGGATTGTCAACGAATTTGACATTCCTGTTCGCTACATCGGTGTAGGAGAAGGCATCGAAGACTTGCGTCCCTATGATGCCAAGCAGTTTACAGACTCGCTGTTTTCCTGATCATAAAGCATCTGCAGCACAGCGAAATCCCAAGTTGAAAGCCTGAGTCCAGGCTGCTAAGCCATAACGACGGCTACTGCGCAAGCCAGCTTCAGTGGCCCACCCAAATAAGCCCTGCCAAGCTCCTCCACGTGCCACTTTCTGTGGGTAAGTTGGATTCGATGGTGCTTCCGGTCCTTTTGGATTCTGTAGTTTCGCTTGGTCGTAGGGAGCATACCAATCAGCAGTCCATTCCATGACATTCCCTCGCAGATCATAGAGACCCCAAGCATTGGGTTGTCGTTGCCCAACCACAGCTCCGGAACGGAGGTTTTGCGAGGTCATTTCAAACCAGGCCTGATCTCTCAGTTCAGCGAGAACAGAGTCGGAGTTCTCCACAACACTACCGGCTTGAGTGGCGTACTCCCATTCAGCTTCGGTAGGAAGTCGCTTGCCGATGGAAGCACAGTAACGCGCGCTGTTTTCCCAATCCACATAGACTGCTGGTTGTTCTGGCAGGGTTGTGTCGAAGCCTCCATAACCACGCACACATTCGCGGCACTGAGCGTAATCTGCGTTCGTGACTTCATGCACATCCAGATAGAATGGTGCTAATTCGATTTGGCGAATTGGCCATTCATCGTCTTCCCCTTCCAAACTCCCCATCTGAAACGAGCCTCCATCGAGCAAAGCCATTCCCGGACGATCACTACTACCCTTCGGGATTACTAGTGCTGTAGCAGAATCAGGCTCAGTAGAAATTTCTGGTAATGATAGAATATATTTTGAATCAAAATTATTGTTATCTGCTGCAGCATTCTCCGTAGTCATTTCTATTTCAACAGAATCCTTAGGTTCTGCCTCTGTGGCTTCGGTTGATGGGGCTATCATTGCCACTGTTTCTGTGTCCTGTGAATTATCAACCTCGTTGAGTGGGTCTACTGTTGGAGTGATTGCCTCTTCATCATCAACCGTGGTTGATTGGGATTCTGTAGTTTCCTCTCCAATACCTTCCTGATCATCTACAGCAGGAGAGACTTTGGGCTGCACTACTTCGCTGGTATTGGCGGTAGTATCTGGTTCAGGAATTACTGGGGTAGGTTCATCTGGGAGGCTTTCTTGTTCGCTTACTTCACCGGTCGGTAATGAAGCAAGGCCTGGTGTTGTGGGGATTGCCACAGTAGCTGAGGGAGTAGTTGCACTTTCACTATCGGTTGCTGTCTCGTTTGTTGTGCTTGTGGTAGAAGTGTCTTTAGAGACGGCTGTTTCCGTTTCAGCAGTGTTTTTTTCCTCAGAAGGAGGGGTGATCTCTGTACTTTCAGCGGGTGACTTGACGTCAGCAGCTTCTGGAGCTTGGGGAGTTTTGAATACACTGATTGGCCAGGTTAGCTGTTCGCGTAGCAGCACACGATTGGTCAGTAATTCCTGCAATTCCAAATCAACTTGAACTCCGTCCTGGGTCTGGTTGTATTGGCCTTCTAGTAGCCAATCGGCCCCCGCAAGCCCAGCAAGCTCACGATTGGTCAATGGTCGACTTTGCAGACGCAAGCTGCCATTCCAATCATCTAGAATGCGCTGCAACTGAGGGGGATGAATGAGTTGACGAGGAAGATCGGGACTTAGGCCAAGAAATAGAAGTTGCTGTAGTTGGCGGGAGATCTCAGTGACTTCTTCTGAACCTGCTGGTGGAGCGGGCACAATAGCCAGCACAGGAGCCAACACGCTTGGGTCCAGAGCAAGTGTTAATAAGCGTTCCCGAAAGCCATCCCATTCAGTGGGTAGCCCTTCTGTAGGTTGGGCAAAAGAGATTTGACCCAGGAAGAAGAATAGACAACTGAGCAGAAGAAATTTTCGCATCAATTGCTTCAGGAAGTTGTGAGAGCTAACGCATTTTCGATAAGCTGTTGACATTTTTCCTTGCCGAAGAGCGCAGCCATCATGCTGAGATCTGGACCGTGCTCTTCCAACGTAATCGCGTAGCGCAGCGGAGTCCAAAGATCCTTGCCCTTAATCCCGGTACTTTTCTGAATTTCTTTAACCAATTGCTTGAAGTTGCTTTCATCCCAAGTCTCAGCATCAACCAGGGCGTTTTGAAAAGCACCCAACACAGTTTGGGCTGTTGGTTGGTGCAGGTAATCGATCAACTCTGGTTGTTCAAGTTGAGGCTTATCCTCAAAGAAGATCGCTAGTTTGTCCAGTACTTCGGGCAAAGTAACTAGTCTTGGCTGAATGATCTGAATTGCCCTCCATAGAAATTCTGGATCTGCTCTCGAATAACGTGAGTTGGCCAACCAAGGTTGCAGACGTTGCATCAGGTCATCCAACTCCAGACGCTGCAGATACTGCTGATTCATCCAGTCCAGTTTGTTGCGATCAAAGACAGCACCAGCCTTCCCAACTCGTTCAAAGCTGAATTTTTCGATCAATTCAGACATTGAGAACAGTTCTTGGTTATCAGAAGTGTTCCATCCCAACAAAGCAATGAAGTTGACCAGCGCTTCGGCAACATAGCCCTGAGCCTTGAAATCTTCAACGGCTACATCACCTTGTCGTTTGCTGAGCTTGGAACGATCAGGGTTTAGAATCAATGGAAGATGCGCAAAACGCGGTGGTTCCCAGCCGAAGTAGCGATAAAGCAGAATGTGTTTGGGAAAGGAAGGGAGCCACTCCTCCCCACGAACTACATGAGTGATCTTCATCAGATGATCGTCAACCACACAGGCTAGGTGGTAGGTAGGAAATCCATCAGACTTGAGCAGTACCTGATCGTCTAGTTGACTGCTGTCAATACTGACATGCCCACGAATTAGGTCATCAATCAAGATCTTTTCTCCGTCGTCTGGAATCCGCATCCGAATGACATACGCTTCACCATCTGCTCGGCGCTGCTGTACTTCCTTAGCCTTCAGTGCTCGACAGTATCCATCGTACTTGGGATTCAGACCTTGGGCTTTCTGCTGTTGCTTAAGGTTGTCTAGACGTTCCTGCGTGCAGAAGCAAGGGTAGGCATGACCAGAATCCATCAGGATCTGTAGATGATCTTGGTAGAGTATGAGTCTCTCTGACTGATGATAGGGACCATATTCACCCCCAATATTGGGGCCTTCGTCACAGTTCACACCAGCCCATTGTAGCATTTGCAGAAGGTCTTGTTCGGATCCCTCCACCAGTCGTTGCTGATCGGTATCTTCAAGGCGAAACACAAAACGTCCACCTTGCTGTTGGGCATAGAGAAAACTGAAGAGTGCGGTACGCAGGCCACCAACGTGTAAGTAACCAGTCGGACTAGGGGCAAAGCGGAGTCGAACCATGCAGCAGGCAATATTGAAGATTTTCAGAGTTCATCGGTGCGAAAACGCCGCATCCGAACATTGAGGAGTAAGCCGATGCCAAACATTTGCGAGAGCATTGCTGAGCCGCCATAACTGAAGAAGGGCAGAGGTACTCCGACAACAGGCATGAGTCCGATGGTCATGCCGATGTTGATCAGTACATGCGAGGTCAGAATCGTGACCACGCCGACAGTCAGCATCGCACTGACCCGATCCTGAGTATTGAGAATGTGCCCAAGTGACCAGAAGATCAATGCCATGAACAGCAGTAGGACTGTCAGAGTTCCTACAAAGCCCCATTCTTCTGCAAACACAGAGAAAATAAAATCTGTGTGGTGAGCTGGCAAAAAGTTTAGCTGTCCCTGAGTTCCACCCCCAACACCTTGACCCCAGATTCCCCCATTACCGACAGCGATCTTTGATTGGATGATGTGATAGCCAGCTCCTAATGGATCGCGGGTTGGATCCAGAAAGGTCAGTACTCTTTCCTGTTGATAGGGCTTGAGCACGAAATGCCACGCAATCGGTAGAGAACAGAGTCCCAGCACGATGGATGCGAGTAGCACCCACAGTTTGAGCCCAGCTAGAAAGATCATCGGCATAAAGACTATCAGCAGCAACAGAGCTGTACCTAGGTCAGGCTGTCTGAGGATCAGCAGCAAGGGAACTAGCATCAACAAGCTGGGCCAGATGAGTTCCTTGATACCTAATCTGCCGATACGTTGGCCTTCTCGAAAGTAGTGCGCCAAGGAGAGCACAAGAGTCAGCTTGGCAAACTCCGAGGGTTGCAAGAATATGGGCCCAACCTGTAACCAACGCTCTACTGGTGAACCAGGCCCACCTGTGCCGATAAACAGTACCAATATTAGTAGAAAGATCGCGCCAAGATGAAGGAATGGCCCGAACTGCGCCCAGATTCGGTAGTCGATTACCGTTGCTGTTAGCGCTAGGGCTAGTCCTAACCCCATCCAAATGACTTGTCTTGGCAAAAAACGACCGAGTTGTGGGCTTCCCATCGTAGCAGAGTACATCGCTACAATACCTACAGCACAGAGCATGAGTACGATACTCAACAGTACCCAGTCGAAGTTTGCAAATAGGCGACGATCCAGCATAGGCTGCAAAATCAAATGACGATAAAAAGGCTATCTGGAGAAAACAAGATGAAAGTCGGTTGCTAGCAGAGCCTGTGTCCGGCTTTCGGCTTGCAAACAAAGCTGAAGTTGACTGTAATTGTCGGTTTTTTGCTCCAACTCTCTCTTCTGTACTTCTCGGTAATTATGATTCAGGACTTGCGCAAATACACCGACAGTTTTCTGTTCAAGCTTTTGCTGGGTTTCATCAGTGTCACCTTTGTCATTTCCTTTGGAATGGGCTCTTTTTTTGGCGACCGTAAGGAAGTGATCGCCCGAGTCGATGAAACGGAGATTCTGCAACGAGATTTCCAGCGCATGTATGGTCAGCAACTCGAGTCGTTACGTCAGCGGCTGGGAGAAAATGCTGACCAGATTGCTCAACAGGTAAATTTGCGACAGCAGGTATTCCAGCAACTGATCGATCGACAGTTGCTACTCAACATGGCCGAGAGTCTCAATCTGCGTGCCACAGATTTGGAGGTGCAGGAATACATCCGTCAGCAACCATATTTTCAGAAAAATGGTCAATTTGACTTTGAAACTTACGAAACTCTGCTCAGTCAAAACCGACTACCTACGGAAGATTACGAAGAATCCATACGTTTAGACCTGCTCCTCCAGAAAAAACAGCAGTTGCTGACAGCTGGGATTATCATCAGCGAGAAAGATGTAGAGCAACGATTCCAACTTCAGAATGAAAAGTTGGAAGTGCGAACACTGCAACTCTTGCCGCAGGTCTTTCTGGACGAGGTGAGTGTTAGCGAGGAGCAGGCTCAGCAATATTATCAAGAAAATCCTGATGAATTCCAGACATTGCCACGTTACCGTTTGGCTTACTTTACTTTGGGGATCAACGATCTGACGAAGTTAGAAGATGTTCGTGAACGAGCCGTACGCCGCTACTATGAGCGAAACATTGAAACGTACACGACCCCACCAGAAGTGCGTGCCCGGCATATCCTGCTTCGCGTGCCTGGTGATGCCGATGATGCGGCCAAAGCCGAACGGCGTGAACAACTGCAGGAGGTACGTGAGCGTATTGTGGCCGCAGCAGACTTCGCAGAAGAGGCGAAAGAGGTCTCTCAAGATATGACCAAGGAAAAAGGAGGAGACCTCGGTTGGTTCAAGCCCGGTGAGATGGTTCCAGCATTCGAAAGTGCTGCCTTTGGACTACAACCAGGTGAAATGAGCGATATCGTTGAATCTCCCTTTGGTCTTCATTTGATCAAAGTGGAAGAACGTCGTGAAGGAGGTCAACAGCCGATCGAAGAAGTCCGTGAGGAAATTGTGGCAATCCTGGCAGAGGAAATGGCTCAGCGAGAATTAGAAGAAGCCAGAGATACCTTTAGGGCAACTTTTAATGAAAAATCAATTAGTGACTGGGCTTCTCAATATGGGAAAACTGCTCAGGAGAGTGAATGGTTGGATAGCAGCAGCACACCAGACGATCTAGGATCCGTTCAAGGATTGGCTCAACAGGCCAGTGATCTGCAGCCAAAAGATCACGAGGTATGGACTCGTAATCCTCTTCAAGGCTACGTATTTTACCAGATTCAGGAGAAGCAGGATTCACAAGCTCGACCTTTTGAGGAAGTCCGTGAGATAGCAACCAATCAAGTTCAAGAGAAGCTCGCTCGTGAATTGGCCCAGCAAAAAGGAGCAGGTTGGTTGACAGAATTGCAGGGTGAGCCCACCGCACTGGAGCGGATTGCTGAAGAACTCGAGTTAGAAGTTGCTACGATTGCCTTCAATGCTTCAACACGGTTTCTTCCAGAAATTGGAGACAACCCAGAGTTCCGCAAACTGAGCCTGAAACTGGATGATTCCAACCCAGCGGCTGTTAGTGTTTATGAGGGTCGCACAGACCTGATCGTCTTCAATCGACGATTCGTGGATGTGGAGGATCCGGACACAGCTCGCGAAAGAATCCGGACAAATCTGCGTCTGGAATTGCAGCGAGCTATTGAGACCAAGCAGATTGAAGCATTGCGCTCAACTGCGATGATTGAGGTGGTTGACCCTGTGTTTCGGACAACCGAACCCTAATGCGGAAGCTACTCGCCTGTAGCCTGGGGTGTCTGCTTTGGGGAGTTTCTTCAGTCTGGAGTCAAAGTTCCTCGCTATCAGCTTTATTTGAAAGCTCTCCAACAACAGACTTGCCAAAGCTGGAAATCCAAGCGGTGTTGGTGCCTGAAATCATAACTCCTGGCGCAGAAACGGAGCTTCAGGTTCAGGTTTTCATTCCAGCAGGTTGGCATATCTACTCGATCAAACCGGCTGGTGAATTTGGCCCAGAACCCACCACGTTGACTATCCTCTCTGATCACGCAATCGTCACTCCCCTTCAGGAAAGCTCTCCAATTCGTTTTTACGATGAAGCTTTTGCCCAGGAGTTATCTGTTCATCAGCATGGACTGGAACTCCGGCTACGCATCCGCATTGCTCCCGACCATCCGTCTGGTTATGATGAATTACGTGCACAGCTTGCTTACCAAGTCTGTGACAATCGGATCTGTGCACCACTCCAGACGGAGTTCTTGGCTGCATCCCTGACCATCGAATAGCAAGGAGATTCTCTGTAATGAAAACCGGTGTCCTGCTGATCAATCTAGGCACTCCGGATGCCCCGGAATCCGGAGCAGTCCGTCGCTATCTCAAGCAGTTCCTGAGTGATGAACGAGTTTTAGACATCAATCCACTAGGGCGCTGGTTGCTGCTGAACCTGATCATTCTGCCATTTCGATCTCGGCGCTCAGCCAAGGCCTATCGCAAGGTCTGGATGCCAGAAGGCTCACCACTGCTGGTGTATGGACAGCAGTTGACCGAAGGAGTCCGACAACACCTCCAAGAATTGGGAACCCCCGTGGTATTGGGAATGCGCTATGGGAATCCCTCAGTTGGTTCTGCAATTGAGCTGTTGCGTGAAGAAGGGTGCGATCGGATTCTCGTATTGCCGCTGTTTCCACAGTACGCTTCGAGTTCAACTGGCTCGGCGGTGGAGGAAGCCTACCGAGAAGCATCAAGGCATTGGAATACGCCTCATCTACAATTGATGGAACCTTTCTACGATGATGAACGATTCATTGAGGCCTTTGCAGCTGTCGGTCGGCCTTATTGGGAGCAGCAACCAGATCATGTGCTTTTCAGCTTCCATGGTCTACCAGAGCGGCACGTACAGAAAAGTGATGACACAGGTGAATACTGTCTCAAACAGCCCGATTGTTGTGCGACGCTTTGCGATGCGAACCGGATGTGCTATGGCGCCCATTGTCATCGTACTGCGACTCGCTTAGCAGAGAAGCTCGGTATTCCTCAGGAGAAATACAGTATTAGTTACCAGTCGAGGCTAGGACGTACTCCTTGGCTTAAACCCTACACAGATCAGGTGATCGAAGAAATGCCCAAGCGGGGAATCAAGAGGTTACTGATCTTCTGTCCAGCTTTTGTAGCCGATTGCTTGGAGACGCTGGAAGAAATTGGAATGGAAGCAGTGGAGGACTTCAAGGAGGCAGGTGGTGAGGACTTACAAATGGTACCCTCGCTCAATAGCAGTCCTCAGTGGGTAGAGGGAGTGGCGAGCCTGCTGCGCGAGAAGCTTTGAGCAGGCTATGATTTGAGTCAGAATATTTTTACAGTTGCCTCTGGTACCCAAACTTCTCGATCGTCGGAAGAAACCCCATGAATCCAACCAGAGGTGTATTCAATAATGCGTAGGCCCATTAAGGCAGGCAGCGTGCCTACTAGTTCATGATCTGGCCCTGGTCCGCTGTAGGCTGTGGCCATCGTCTTCAAAACCCCGCAGATTAAAAAGCCATTGTCAGTGACGTACTGATTGTGGACCCAAAAGCGATCTCCTTCGAAATCTTCAACCAAATGCCAATCAGCGTTGGTATCAACATGCCGGAGTGGAGTGTAGCGTGGTGTGGGCCAAGCCATTCCTTTATCACTGGGAGCCAAATAGAGTTGGGCTCGTTCAGAGAGAACACAGCGAGTTTGGGTGGGATACTCGTTGGCCAGAATCGTTACAAGACTACTGAAACTCAGAAGGCCAAGGAGGAGGAGTTTTTTCAACATCAGGGATTCCTCAAAATGAATGGTTCGCCTGTTGCAGCTTTGAGAAAAGTTAGGCAAAGCGACTTAGTTTTTTGGCACGTTGCCGAAAAAATTCAAGATACGTGCTTTTTTTCCTAAAGTTTGGCAATCGGGAACCGATAACAGTAGCAACAAGTTAATTGTGGGAGCTAACCCCGTCTCTCTGTGGAGACGAATTGAAATCTCCCTTCTTTTCTTCCATTGCTTCCTCAGGAGTTCCCATGCTGATCAGCAACCTCGTTTTTGAAGATAGTCTGGAAATGCGAATTCAATCCGCAGATTTTGATAGCCGCGTAAACAGCGCTGTGCAGTCCTTCATGGAAGGTGTTGAGTCCATGCTGGCTCAAGAGCCAGAGCGTCAGCACCCAGCCTATCAGTTCGACCGAGAAATTAGTCCCTCTGAGTGGTTAGCCCTCGCCTGAACTTCAGTAGTTGGCAGCCTGTGGCAGGGTTTCATCGGACCCTGCCGGAGAATTTGTTGAAGTCGTTTGATATGCATCTGGTAGCCAGATTTCAAACTGGACGCCTCCAGCCTCTAGATTCTCTGCACGAATCTCTCCTCCGTGTGCTTCTACCATTTTCTTGCTGATTGCTAGTCCAAGCCCCGTCCCCTTTTCTTTGCCTTCTGTTTGGAAAGAATGAAAAATTACCGGCAGAACTTGTGTAGGAATCGGTGCTCCGTTATCTCTGACCCGAATCAATAGATTTCTACGTTCCTGATGCAGCATCACCGTGATGCTTCCTCCTTCTTGCTCTCTGAGTTTTTCCCAAGCATTCTTCACCAGATTGATTAGTACGCGACTAATCTTACGGCCATCAAATTCCAGCCTTGCGTGGATATTCTTAGGATATTTGTATTGAATGTCCATATCCTCAGCAAAACCAAGATAAACCTCTAGCTGAGTAATGAAATCTTCAACCTGGTGCTGAGTCTTGTTGAGCTGCATTTTTCCACGAGCGAACTCAAGAATATCTTCTGTGAGACCAGCAACATTTTTTGAGGCCAATTCAATCTTACGAATATGTACTAACGCACGGGCCACTTCCATTGGTTCAAGTGTGGGCTTATCCAACTGCTGAAGAACCAGAGAGGAATAACTCATGATGGATCCGTTGGCGTTACCAATATCGTGGCCAAATTCCGCAACGGCATACCCCAATTCAATCAAACGTTGTTCTTGCTGCTTGGCTTTCCTCAAGTCTTCAATGGTGTTTTCCAGTTGTTGCTTGGATTGTTCAAGAGCATCGACATTTTCTTTTAATTCCACCTGAACATTCTGAAACTTCATCCACAAATCTTGTAGAACTGCGACTCGTAGTTCCAATTCGCTAGGGCGTCGACTGGTCGTTGGAAACTCCATCTCCTGTGTTTCATTTTCTCGTCGATAGCGAAGAAATTGTCGACATAGGAGGTCAATCTGACCCATTGTGTTGCTGGTTTTTAACCAGAGTACCAAAGCTATCGAGGCAACAGCTATCGCCCCGCTCAGTAGCATTGCCGCTAACCAATCTGGTGGAGGAGGTGGGGGTACTTTTTGTCGGACAACTAACAGGCCACGGACCTTATCTAGACCAACTGGCAAGGTTAGCAGAATTTGTGAGTCATCGAGTGGCTGAAAGACTTGGTGGGGCGGTAGATCAGGGAGGCTGACCTGCGACTGCTTGACCTGGCGATCCAAGTAAAGCAATTGAACAGCACCCTGAACCTCTTGGTCCAGCAGATCTTGAATTGCAAGTTGCTTGGTCGGTTCATCTTGTCCCAGCAACTGATTGATCTGCTGTACGAGTTTGTTCAGTGCAGTCAATTGAGAGACTGGTAGGCTCGGTTGTGCAGGTTCCCAAGTGAAAAAAGCCAACTGTAGAGACAAGGAAAGCGCAAAGATTACTGCTGCCAACAGTGAAAGCGGTAATTTTCTCAGTCGGCGGGTTCCCAAACGTCTCTCAGGACGAGGGCGTATTGGTTTGCGACGTTGAGATGGGGAGAGGAGCTTCCTGCCCTTTGATCGGAGAGATCGTGATAACATATTTGAAATTCAGATTCTGTTGCATCCATTCAACAAGAATAACCGAAAGTACTAGCCCAACTATGATCGCATTTCAAGTGCCAGATCATTGAAATTTTTTATTTCATCACAAATCACTGTATGCGTATGTAGTGATGAAAAGGCTTGTGCTTTGTTCTCTTTCTACGCAATTTAATCTTTTTTCTATGTGTAAAGAGAAGACTGCGGAGAAAATTACCGGGCTCACACCAAAAAAGGATGAAGCATGGCATTTACTGACTACAAAATTGCGAATTTGTCTTTGGCCGACTGGGGACGCAAAAAAATAACCATTTGGGAAAATGAAATGCCAGGATTAATGGCATTACGCAAAGAATATGAAGAATCCAAGCCTCTGGCTGGGGCAAAAATCACGGGTTCGCTGCATATGACGATGGAAACAGCCGTTTTGATTGAGACGCTGATTGCTCTTGGAGCAGAGGTTCGTTGGTCTTCCTGCAATATTTTCTCAACCCAGGACGAAGCAGCGGCAGCGATTGCCGCACAAGGGATTCCCGTTTTTGCTTGGAAGGGAGAAACTGAGGAAGAATATTGGTGGTGTCTGGAGCAGACGCTCAAGTGGCCAGGAGGCGATGGGCCCAATATGTTGCTGGACGATGGTGGTGACCTGACGGGCTACGTGCATGAGAAAGCTCCACATCTGTTGGATAAAATTCGAGGAGTTTCTGAAGAAACTACAACGGGTGTGCACAGCTTGTATAAGATGTCTCAGGCAGGCAAACTTCGTATCCCCGCAATCAATGTCAATGATGCGGTGACCAAGAGCAAATTCGATAACCTATACGGTTGCCGTGAATCACTGTTGGATGGAATCAAGCGAGCTACAGACGTCATGATCGCAGGCAAGGTTGCCGTCGTCGCGGGTTACGGGGATGTAGGTAAAGGAAGTGCTCAGTCACTCAGGGCTCAAGGTGCTCGTGTGATCGTCACGGAGATCGATCCAATTTGTGCTTTGCAAGCGGCGATGGAGGGCTTCGAAGTGACTACTATGGAAGATGCTGTCTCACGAGGGGATATCTTCGTTACAACTACTGGTTGCTGCGATATCATTCGTCGAGAACACCTAGATGCTATGAAAGATAATACAATTGTCTGCAACATTGGTCATTTTGACATTGAGATTGATGTGCAGTCGCTCAATCAGGACCCTCATATCAAGAAGATCAATGTACAACCCCAAGTAGATCAGTACGAATGGCCAGATGGCAAGCGTATCATTCTATTGGCTGAGGGGCGCCTAGTGAACCTAGGTTGTGCGACAGGACATCCCTCTTTCGTGATGTCTGCAAGTTTTACCAATCAAGTGTTGGCCCAGATCGAACTCTGGCAGAACAATGAAAAATACGAAAATCAGGTCTATGTTCTGCCTAAGCAATTAGATGAGAAAGTAGCACGTTTGCACTTGAGTAAGCTTGGGGTCAAACTCACTGAACTCACACCACAACAAGCGGAGTACATGAGTGTCTCAGCAGAAGGTCCATTTAAACCTTCACACTATCGCTACTAAGTCTTCCGTCTCCCTGCTTGGTTACTCTGGATGATGGGTGGCCAAGCGCATTTCATCGGTACAATCCTTCCGCGAATTCTTCAGACCTAGAAGAAGTTCAACGCCCTCTTTTCGCGCTGGTATCAACAAACTGCCTTGCACCAGACCCCTTTTTTGACAAGACTTGGGAGCCATTCCATCCTCTTTGTCAATCCTGCAGCAGCAGTTCCCCATGTTCACACACCTGCATCTACATACCCAGTACTCGCTACTTGAAGGCGCTATTCGCGTCAAGCAGCTCGCAAAGGTCTTGAAAGAGCGAGGTTTTAACGCCTGTGCCATCACTGATCACGGCAATCTTTTCGGTGCTGTTGAGTTCTACCAGGCTCTTGAGAAGGAAAATTTAAAACCCTTGATTGGTTTGGGAGCCTTTGTGAGTGAAGTTCCACTTGCAGAACATCCGGATCCAAACGCCAATTTGCGCTACTTTCACACGCAGTTGCTTTGCCAGAATCGACAGGGATACCAAAACCTAACCTACCTAGCGAGTCTTGGGTTCACGGATGGAAAGCGGCGAGGCGTCCCTTTGATTGACCATATACTATTAGAGCGCTACCGAGAAGGACTGATTGTCCTGAGTGGTGGAGTGGAGGGAGAATTAGGTAGCCGTATCCTCAATGGTCGCTTGGACGATGCTCGTCAACTAGCACAGTGGTACGCAGATCTGTTCCCGGGTCGCTACTACCTGGAACTTCAGAATACGGGACTTGCTGAACAAGAGGAGGTGAACCAGGGATTAATGCAGCTCGCTGGAGATGTGGGCTTGCCTTTGGTAGGCACGAACAACTGTTTCTATTTGAATGCTGAAGAGGCTGAGGCCCAGCACATTCTCCGGTTGATGGGCATGCAGCGCAAGGTAACAGATCGTGATGCCCCCCAGATGCTAACGGATCAGTGCTATCTCAAGACCGAAGCAGAGATGCAGGAGACTTTCATGTCGAGTGGTCTGCCACTCGAAGCATTGGAGAATACCGCTACGATTGCGGCTAGCTGCGAGCTCTCGTTAGATAATAGTACTTACTACCTACCACAGTTTGAGATTCCTCAAGGCTACACCCTGGATAGTTGGTTAGAGTATGAATCTCACACAGGCTTGGAACAGCGGTTAAAGATTCTACATGAGCTTTATCAATCTTCTGAGCCATTTGAGGAATTCCGTAAATCCTACGATGAGCGGCTTAGCTTTGAATTGAGAGTCATCAATCAGATGAAGTTTCCGGGCTATTTCCTGATTGTTGCGGAATTTATCAATTGGGCTAAGGACAACGGAGTGTCTGTGGGACCAGGTCGTGGTTCTGGAGCCGGATCACTGGTTGCCTACGCTTTGCGCATTACGGATGTTGATCCGCTACGCTATGGTTTGCTATTTGAGCGATTTCTCAACCCAGATCGTATCAGCATGCCCGATTTCGATATCGACTTTGATGTTGAGGGTAGGGATAGCGTGATCGAACATGTACGTGAGACGTACGGTTCGGAAAAAGTTTGCCAGATCTCGACCTTTGGTTCGCTCAAGGCCAAAGCTGTTGTCAGGGGTGTCGCAAGGGTAATGGATTTTCCATTTTCAGAAGCTGATAAGATTGCCAAGTTAGTCCCTAACGAACTCAATATCAGTCTGCAGGATGCCATTGATAAGGAACCTGAACTAGCTCGGATGGAGCGCGAAGGAACAGAAAACGAGCAGAAGTTGATTCGGTTAAGCAAATCCTTGGAAAATCTCAGCACACATCTTGGTACTCACGCTGCGGGAGTGATCATCATGGATCAGGATATCCGTGAGGTGATGCCTGTTTGTACAGGCAAAGACAACACTGTGCAGTCGATGTTTGCAATGAAATACGCTGAGGATCAGGGAGCGGTCAAATTTGACTTTCTTGGCCTACTCAACCTTTCGGTTATTGACAAAGCTCTGGAATTGATCAATCGCAACCGCACCGAGAAAGAGCAACTGGATCTAAATAAGATTCCGATGGATGACGAACTTACCTTTGAACTATTCTGTCGAGCGGACACAACTGGGGTTTTCCAGTTGGAATCTTCTGGAATGAAAAAACTACTGCTCGATATGCGTCCCTCTGTCTTTGAAGATATTGTCGCTATTTTGGCATTATATCGACCGGGTCCTCTGGGATCTGGGATGGTTGAAGACTTTGTTGAATGTAAACATGGGCGAAAGAAGGTGGTCTATCCCCACCCCTTGATGGCAGAAATCCTCAAGGAAACCTATGGCGTAATGGTTTACCAAGAGCAGATCATGCAGGGAGTACAAGTACTTGCCAAGTTTACTCTGGGACAATCTGATTTGTTGCGTCGAGCGATTGGCAAGAAGATTCCGGAGGTGTTGGCTGAGCAGCGTCAAAAGTTTGTTGAGGGCTGTTGTGCAAATCCAGAATTTGTTGAGGGGGTACCTCGTGGGATGAGCCCAGAGGAGAAAGCGAACGAGATTTTTGACTTGATCGATTACTTTTCGGGCTATGGTTTTAACAAGTCTCACACCGTAGCTTATGGTCTGATTTCTTATCAGACCGCCTACCTAAAGGCTCACTACCCTGTGCAGTTCATGGCAGCAGTGCTGAACTCCAGCATCACTAACCCAGACAAGATCGTCAATTTTATCGGCGAATGCAAAGAAATGAGGATTCGGGTATTGCCTCCAGATGTTCGTGAAGGGCGTAAGCAGTTTACGGTCACTCGTCAAGGATATCGTGTACACAAGCGTACTCTACTTCACTTGGAGCAATTCCAGTCGATGAACAGCGCAGAGCCTATTCGAAACGTACTGCGACACCTCCTCACTCCTATGCTCGAAAAAGACTTTGGAACGGAATTGGAGTTTCTACAGGCGCTACAGACCCAGATGGAAGCCCTGAAAAAGACTTTGGATTCTGCCGAATCCAAAATTCTCCCACAACTTCAGGTTGAACTTCAAACCACTGCAAATTCTGGAGAGCTATCTCCGATTCGAAGATTTCTGCGACGAGAGGCCCGGATTGAAGCAGTCCGTTTTGGCTTGAATGCAGTCAAGAATGTTGGGGGCAATGCCGTTGATGCGTTGGTTGAAGCTCGCCAGGAAGTTGAAGAAATCAGTGACTTTATGGAGTTTTTGAAAATTTTGGATTTCAATCGGATGAATAAGCGGATGCTTGAAACACTGGTCAAGTGTGGAGCGTTTGATTCTTTTCATCCTAACCGGGCTCAACTACTCAACGTGCTGGATCACGCAATCCATTTAGCCCAGGAGTTCCAACGCGCAGAAGATGGCTCACAGCAATCACTATTCGATCTGATGGATGAGTCAGAGGCACGTCAAACCGAAACACAACTGGAGTTGCCAGACATTCGCGACTGGTCCCTGAAAGAAAGGCTTAGATTAGAGAAGGAGGCTCTGGGATTTTATGTCTCTGGTCATCCTCTGGATCAATATGCTTCTGATGTTAAAGCTTTGGCAACCAGTTCTGCCGATATTCTTACCGGTATTCACAAAGAAGGAGACAATGTCTCCGTAGCTGGAATTGTCGTTGAGAAGACCATTCGATTGACAAAGAACTCTGAAAAATTTGCTATTGTCCGTCTCGAAGACTTGAGAGGTATTCTGGAACTGCCAATTTATAGTCGAATCTATAACGACTACGGACATCTGCTTGAAATGGATGAACCGCTGCTTGTCAGTGGGCGCATCAGTTTTCGGGATGATGAGTTTGGTTTGGTAGCAGATCGCTTGGAATTACTCAGTCAGGTTCGCTCTGAAAAAGCACTAAGTATGACGATCTGTATTGACCAGGAACGAATGCCTCCGGAGCAGTTGCGCCATCTGCGTGGTATATTTCAAAAGTACCAAGGATCCCAGAAGGTCCACTTTCGTGTCAAAACAGAGAGTGATGCCTCTGTAATGATCCAAACCCCAATGCAGGTTCAGTTGAATCCAAGAATGATGGATGAACTTGAGGAGTTGTGGAAAGAGCAAGCCGCCCTATTTACCTACGCTGTTTGAATATGGTTGGTAATTAGTGGGTTTTCCACAGGGTTTTCTGCCGATATCCTCGTGCATACCCAAGCGATAGAAAGACCTAATACAAGTGAAAGAGTTTGCCAGCGTCTCAATAGAAGGGTCACTCTTCTACAGAGCAGAACCCTCGTCGAAAGCACAATTTCCGAGACTATTCGATTAAAAATATGTTTAATCTTATGTCAACCCTACATCATTCGGAAAGCTGGAGAAAATTCCAATTGTCCGCAATTGAAATGACAGTTTAGGAGTGCGATTCTATTTAGTTGTGAATCTGCCATAGCCAGTACTTTTTGCTCAATCACAGTTTGAATAGCTCATTGAGGAATAGGCATAGAGTAATCGCGTAGTTTTGGTCATGGTATCCTCTGATCAAGAGGCTTGAGTGCCCCTCAACTTTTTGTTTGATGAGACTTAAAAGCAATGGTGTTCCTGCTATTTGATAATGTCAGCTAAGTCAGAAACAAAGCGGAGTGGGTTCAGATGCTGGTCTTGGAATTGCATCCAATTTTTAAGCTTTTTTCAGCCCGTGAGGAGTAATTCATGTCTTTGTTCAACGATACCGCCCAATTACTTGCGCAGAAGACTTTAGATCTGCGTACCGAACGACACAAACTGCTCTCTTCGAACGTTGCGAACTTGGATACCCCCGGCTACCAAGCTGAAGATTTAGTATTCGAGAATTCTTTAGTGGCAGCTCTAGAAGCAGAGACACCAGGTCCATTGAAAGTAACAGATGAGCGGCATCTGGATGGAAACGATGCGCCCTTGCTGGATACGGTCGAAGGACAGCGAATTCGTAGTGCGACTCCCTTCGCTGACTTTGATGGAAATACGGTCGATCTGGACAAAGAAATGGCCAAGATGGCTGAGAACCAACTGATGTACAATGCATCGATTCGGATGCTCTCTCATCAGTTCCGGATGCTTAAAACTGCCATCAGTGAGACCAAATAATGAGTTTTCTATCCGCATTCAATACTAGTGTATCTGGGATGACTGCCCAGCGGCAGCGTGTCAACACAATTTCAGAAAATATCGCCAACGCTGAGACAACCCGTACTCCTCAGGGAGGGCCTTACCGACGCCGGGAAGTAATTCTGGCATCTGTGGCGAATGATCGAACTTTTGAAGAAGAATTGCTCTCTCAAGATCGTTCCGTCAGTACTTCAACTGAGGTAAAAGTTGTGGGCATTGTGCAGGATGAGCGACCACCAATTCTTCGCTTTGAGCCGGGACATCCTGACGCCAACGAAGAGGGCTATGTGGAGATGCCCAACGTGAACATCATGGAAGAGATGGTCAACTTAATGTCCGCAAACCGTTCCTACGAGGCCAACACTGCGGCCTTCAATGCAACTAAGAACATGGTTCAGTCAGCCCTTGATCTCGGACGAAACGCCTAAGGTTTTGGTTGCTTGACCTCGGTGGCCATTCAGGAGGGCCTATGAACGTGCAGAAGCCAACCGCCTTGGATAATAAACTCACTGTTCCCATGCGTCCAACCCAGGCTGCTGTGACAACAGAGAGACCCTTCCAGCAACAGATGCAGCAAGCACTCAGTTCTGTCGATAACTTTGGCAAGGATGTGGATTCAGTATTAGACGGCCTTCACAGTAGTGTGAATCTGCAAGCAGAAGTGCGACAAGCACGCAGTATGTATGAGCGAGCAATGGAAGTACAGCAGTCTCTACAAAAACTTTATCGACATCTACGCTCTGCAGAAAGTGTTTGAAAGAGCGGAATTTTTTGCCCGAAACTCTTGCCACTTCTTGGTTTTACTCTATTAATCAGAACCTATGAAATTGCCTCCTGATTCACTCTCCAGCTTGCAGGGCAAAAGCCTACTGCCCGATCCGTCCCGACCCAGCGTCGCTGAATCTGGCGCCAACATTGGACAAACATTTGAACGAATGCTGATGGAAGTTAATCGTCAGCATCAGGAAGCTGAGCAGAAGCAAGTAGAATTGTTGACAGCTTCTGAGAAAGATATCCACGGAACTGTCATTGCCATGGAGAAGGCAGAAATATCACTGCGACTACTACTGCAGGTACGCAACAAGCTAACAACAGCTTACGAAGAAGTTATGCGGATGCAGGTCTGATCTACTTGTTATCGCTCCTGTAGAACTGTTTGAAAGCAGGCGGTGGAATCAATTTTGCTGGTATCGCACGCACAACTGAGTAAATAAGGGCGTTCATCGCCGACATGCAAGACTTTCCTGAAAATAATCACGTATTGCGAAGAACTGTAAACAAGTCTTCGATCAATTTTCTATCGTAGTATATCCGCTCAAGGCACTTTAGATGGCAGAGCAGGCCGGCGTTCTAGGCGACGTAAGACTCCAGTTTCAAGATTTTTTCGGTTCCTTAAGTATCGCCAAACGGGTCACCGTTCTGGTATCGCTGCTGATCGTCCTAGTTGGGATGGTCTCAATCATCATCATTTCCAACCAAGATAGCTGGGCTCCACTCTACTCAAATTTAGAGACTCAGGACGCCGCACGCATCGTACAAAAGCTTCAAGAAAATCAGATTCCTTACCTGCTCGGTCCTGGTGGAAACTCTGTTATGGTGCATCCAGAAATGGCTGACCAAGCTCGCTTGACGTTGGCCAGCGAAAAGGTATTACCAGGTGGCGGTATTGGATTTCTCGACCTTTTTGAACAGCCAGCGCTGGGTGAAACAGAATTTCAGCAGCAGGTCAAGTATCGGATTGCCCAAGAGGGCGAGTTAGCGCGTCTGATTGGTATGATTGACAGCATTGATCGGGCTAAAGTCTCACTAGCTGTTCCACAGAAAACCTTGTTTTCAGATTCTCAAGAAGAAGCTTCAGCTTCAGTAGCGCTAACTGTTAAATCCCAAGGTATTTCAGAAAAACAGGTCGAAACTGTCGTTCATTTGGTTGCAGGTGCTGTTGAGGGTTTGGAGCCGCGTCGGGTCAGAATTACTGATCAGAAAGGGCGCTTGCTGACTGAGGGAATGGATGATCAGACTGTTGGTGGACGCTTGGACGAACACTATTCCTATAAGCGACGATTGGAGATGGAACTGGAGCAGAAAGTGATTGCCCAGTTAGAAGAGGTCGTTGGAGAAGACCGGGTGCGAGTCAATGTCAACGCGGTGCTCCAATTCGACCGCGAGACGATTCGTGAGCAATTGATTGATCCTGATCAGACTAGCGTTGTCAGTGAACAATTGGTGGACGAAGCCTCGACGGGAACACGTTCTATCCCGGTTGGTCCTGCTGGTGTCACTACCAATCTTCCTGAAGCTACGGGTCGTGAGGCGGCAACGGTTTCTGAATTCGCCAAGAAGAATTCCACAAGAAATTACGAAACATCTCGTCGTGAAATAGTCAAAGAAACTGCATCTGGCCAGGTCTTACGATTGACGGTTTCAGTGTTGCTGGACAATAAGCGCCCGCAAATTCTTGATGAGAGTGGTAACTATATCGGTCGAGACAACATTCCCTGGTCTGAAAACGAAAAAGAAGAAATTCAGAGCTTGGTTCGTAACGCCATTGGTTTTAATGAACCCCGTGGAGACCGAGTTTCGGTGGTCAATATGCCGTTTGGTAAAGCTGTTGAAGAAGATAAGGCAGCTGAACTGGAAGCGACCCGAGTTCGCAACCAGTTCATTTTGGATCTCATCCGCTATGTTGCTTTAGGTGCCGCTGTACTAGCATTGATCATGTTGGTCATCCGCCCGATGGTTCAGCGCTTGAGCACCAAACCTGCAGATCTTGATCTGCTGATGGGCCTGCCAGCAACCATTGGTGAACTTGAAGGCGAGGAGCTTGAGATTCCAACCGAACGCGAATCTGGACTACCTCCCCGCGAAAAAATTCTCGAGATGGCCAAGGGAGATCCGATCAAGACCGCAGGCCTCGTACGTACCTGGCTGCGCGACAAGAAGTAATAGAACAAGACAGTCTTGGTGGCTGTCTTGGAATCCCTGCCGTTCTCTCTCACTTTTCCCACGAATAACTCCTGTCTTATGAGCTCACCAGAGGCCCTTGAGCAATTTACGCTACCCAGTTTTGATGAGGATGTTGAAAGTGAAGAACCAGGCCGTCCTCATCGTAAACCTGACGTAGCTCCTCCTCCAGTACCAACCGGTGAGGTCCCTGAGCATCTTGCCAAGGGGAAAGAATTTGAAGCCATCCAATACTTCGAGGGTTATGACGCCTCTTACCAAGAATCTTCGCATGGTTCTGCTTTTGGTGAGTTGGACACTGGGGAGGAGTCTTATTCAGACGACGAAAAGCAAGAGCTGGCGAGTGTTTTTGCAACAGATAACTTCATCCGAGAGAACTCGCTACTGACGGACGCAGAAGCCTTTGCCAAGTCAATTCGAGAGGGGGCTCAGCTTTATAAAGAGCAACTTTTGCTGAAGACTGAGAAAGCTAATCTGGAGGCAGAGCAGTTCAAGCAAGAAGCACTCACACTAAAGCAAACTATGGAGGACGAACGGCAGGCCGTCCTCAGAGAAGCTCATCTAGAAGCAGATAAGGTCAAGGAACAAGGATATCAGGAAGGTTTTGATGCGGGCTTGCAGGCTGGAATGGAGAAACGTTTCCAAGAATCAGAATACCTAGCCAATCAGATGAATGGTGTCATTGAACAGCTTTCCAATCTGCGGCAAGTTGTCCGCTTTCAAGCAGAGCAGGAGTTGGTTCAATTGGCTGTCCTGATTGCTAAGCAGGTAGTAGTGCAAGAGCTAATGATCAACCCAGAGATGTTGCAGAATATCTTGGTCAAGGCGCTCCGGGAAATTGAATCAAAGGGGAAGATTCAGGTGTTTCTGCACCCAGAAGACTACGAATTCATGCAAAATACCGGGGTTAACCTTGATCAGTACATGGGGGAGGAGCAGACCCTTGTGCTCAAGGTCAATCAAGAAGCGGAGCCGGGATCCATCTTTATTGAAACTGATGATGACGTGCTAAACTTCACCTTCCAGCAGCAATTTGAACAAATTGAGGAGGAACTGAGTCAACGACTGGCAGAACGTCAGGTACAGATGCACTCTGTAGATATGGATGCCTACGATTTTACTGTACCGGAAGAACTGCAAACTGCAGCAGGCGATCCCACAGTCCAAGGAACTGAACCCGAAGAACAACACGTGTTGGCAGCCCCTGAAGAGCAGGAAAATTCCATGGTTTCTGAGGAAACTCCTGAATCGATATCAGGAATGAACGTGGAAGAAGAGTTGGTAGATGCTGTTGATACAAATGCTGAAATAGATCCGGCTGAACTCTTTGTGGGACCCTCACAGACAGAAACTCCTACAGAATCAGACACAGTGATAGATCCCAACGAGTTGTTCGGAAATTTCGATGAACGCTGAAGCTGCTGAGCAGATACGATACTCCCACCTTGGTCCCTACCTGAAGACAGTACAGCGCTTCAAGCCTTTACGAGCGGAAGGCCGAGTGACCCAGATGATTGGTCACCTGATTGAGGCGACTAATCCTGGCTGCTCAAAGGGCAGCATGTGTTTCCTCTACGATCCGCAAACTCGTGTATCTGTACCAGCGGAGGTAGTCGGCTTTCGGGAAGATAAGATCTTGGTGATGCTGCTTGAGCAGATGACCAATGTAGGACCACACTGCCGAATCCTCTACAACCACCGAGATCCAAGCATTCGTGTTGGAGAGGGGCTTTTGGGTCGTGTGATTGATCCGCTGATGAGACCGATTGATGGCCAAGGGGAACTATTCACACACACGGAAACACCCCTCTATCCCCCTTCAATCAATCCTCTCAATCGACCTCGTGTTTTCGAACCACTTGATGTAGGTGTCCGAGTTATCAATGGAACATTGACCTGTGGTCGTGGACAGCGTGTTGGGATTTTAGCAGGTTCTGGAGTTGGTAAGTCTGTGTTGCTTGGAATGATGGCCCGCTACACCGATGCGGATGTAAACGTGATCGCTCTGATTGGGGAACGTGGACGTGAGGTCAAAGATTTCATTGAAGGAATTTTGGGACCAGAGGGCATGGCCCGTTCCATCGTTGTGGTCGCAACATCAGACCAGCCAGCTTTACTGCGACTACGAGGTGCTTTTGTAGCCACTGCAATTGCCGAGTTCTTTCGCGCGCAAGGCAAGAATGTACTCTTGACTATGGATTCTCTGACACGCTTTGCGATGGCTCAAAGAGAAATTGGATTGGCAGCCGGAGAACCACCAACCACCAAGGGCTACCCGCCTTCCGTGTTCGCAATGATGCCGAATCTACTCGAGCGAGCAGGAACCCAAGGAGAACGTGGATCTATCACAGGCTTCTACACCGTATTAGTAGAGGGAGACGATGCGAATGATCCAATTGGTGATGCAGCTCGAGCAATTGTGGATGGTCACATCGTTCTCAGTCGCGATCTTGCTGCGAAGGGAACCTACCCAGCGATTGATCTGTTACTCTCAGCCAGTCGGGTGATGCCAGAAGTGACTTCTGAATTACACCAGAAGATGGCACAACTGTTTCGTGGAACCTTAGCCACCTATCGAGAAGCGGAGGATCTGATCAATATTGGGGCTTATGTTCGAGGGAGTAATCCTGAGATCGACTACGCCATCCAGAAATACCCAATGATGCTGGAGTTTGTTCGTCAGGGAATGCGTGAAAATACTCCTTTCGAAGAATGTGTTTCTCAGTTGCAGAATATTTTTGGTGATCGCCTTTAGTAGACTCTTTTTCCTCTAGCCTAGTATTTTTCCTTGCTGAATTCTCCTGTGTGCAAACGCACAACTCGATTTCTTCCTCCTTCTGAATAGATCAGACTCTGTCCATCAGTTGTTAGACTTTGCGGAGTAATAGCGCTGATGGGAAATGGATTATTGTCTGCAGGACTACCATTTAGATCATAGCGATGGATTTTATGGTCATCAGTTCCTACATAGATGTAGGACCCATCTGTAATTATGCTAATGGGTTGGCTGTTCAAATTAATTATTTTTTCAAGCGTACAGTTGGTCCACTCTGGTTTCTTATTCTTACAATCATTGAGGTCAATTCGTTTGATCGCTGAGTTTTCCTTATCAGCGATATAGAGCTGAGATCCATTAGTAGTTAGATCTGTAGGTGAATTTAACTTATCTGAATCACTTGAGCCGCTACCACATCCAGGTTCTGGCGGTAGCAAAGATGTGACTATGTTTGTATCTAGATCAACCCGGCGGATAGTGTTGTTGCAAGTGTCAGCAACAAAGATGTGCTCTACACCTTCTGAATCTTTGGTATTCGTGATTGCATTGGGTGAGTTGAACTGTGCT
>JACLAD010007863.1_pt1:52500-54869 | contig 54869 bp, 43 predicted proteins | sample 8027901 | NCBI WGS metagenome assembly JACLAD01 (sample SAMN15725071, study PRJNA655200) | protist metagenome | isolation source: fluorescence activated cell sorting (FACS) single amplified genomes of... | place: Spain: Blaines Bay Microbial Observatory, Mediterranean Sea | collected... | reverse complement strand
CATGGCTACCGATAAGGCTAATATCTCTGGCTGAAAGTTCGTTCTTCTCCAGCAGAGAAACCACGGCCTGGACACCGTACTGCGCAATTAATCGGTCGGCATCCATGATCAATTCAGCACTGAGCGTTTCGCTGACCGCTAATGCCTTGAAGAAGTCTGATACTTCATCCGGATAATCAATGCATAACGCATCAATCATGGTTACCTTTTCAGGCGTGATATCAACCAGACAAGCATCCATTCCGTCGGCACTTGTACCCGACATCAGCCCGATACATAACGTCATTGAAATTCTCCGTCCGGGCCTGAAGAAGCACTGAAGTCTGTTAACCAGCTCGTTAGCTTTTCCGACTCTTTCAGGAAGGCCGCTTTTTCAGAAGATTTTATGGACTCTGCTTTAGGCAGTTTTACCCGCAATGAATCTCTGTGGACGCCGTCGACAAGGAACTCGTAATGAAGATGGGGGCCGGTGGAGGCACCGGTCGTACCTACGTAACCAATGATCTGCCCCTGCTTAACGTAGCGGCCCACCCGCACGCCACGCCCGAACTTGCTCATGTGAGCATACTTGGTCTGATAGCGCTGGCCGTGTTGTATGACAACAACGTTGCCATAACCGCCATTGCGGCTGGCGAAGGTTACCTTGCCGTCGCCTGCAGCTTTGATCGGGGTACCCGTCGGTGCAGCATAGTCGGTTCCACGGTGTGCGCGGATGGTGTTCAGAATCGGATGCTTACGGTTGGGATTGAAGCGTGAGCTGATGCGGAAGTAGTCGATCGGGTTGCGCAGGAAGGCCTTACGCATACTCGTGCCTTCCGGAGTATAGTAGTTAGCCTGCCCCTGGCTGTCGACGTAGCGGACGGCAGTTAATTCCCGGTCTCGGTTGTTGAACTGAGCAATCAGGATGTCACCGTAGCCGATCTGTTCGCCATCGAGCTGCACTTCTTCGAAGATGATGCTGAAAGAATCGCCTTTGCGGATATCCAGTGCAAAGTCGATATCCCAACCGAAAATGGCAGCGAGTTGGTACAGTATCTGGTCAGGAACACCGGCTTGTGATCCGTCGTAATACAGAGAATTATCGATCGTGGCCGAGGCAAAGCGAGGGATATAATCTGCTGTCCTTTCAATCAGCTCATAAGACAGCGTGCCGTCGTCTTTGCGTGCAAGAGAGTGCCGCGCCAGGGGCGAGAGAATAATCTCCAGCTGTGAAATTTTATTACCAGCTGTCCGTACCCAGCGCACGGTCTGACCAACTTTGAGGTTGATCACATCTCTCGGAACAGCCTTCGCGATATCGATGACATCGACAGCACTGAGACTCTCCCGATCAAACAGAACTGAGAGGCTGTCACCACTCTTTACTGTTGTCTCCTCCCAGTCGGGTTCAGGCTCCGGCGGGGGAATGTCGGGTTCCGAGACCTCAGGAAGGTCAATCACAAAGGTCTGTTGCTTGGTTGACTCGCCGGAATCCGGGAGAAGAACCAGAATGAGTAGCAGCAGAATACCGAGCCCGGCACCGATAAGGTGACGTAACGGGAAATACTGTAGTTGCCCGGGCAGAGCCATCTTATTATCGAATCCTCGTATGCATTTCGCAGGAAAGTGTAAACAATCACTGGGCATTTTACCCGGTGAACTTGATTTTGCACCTTGATCAGGTATGTTCAGCTCCCTTTCCGACAACCGAAATGTGAAGATAGCTCCCATGACAGCCGCACTTATTGCTGACCTGAAAGAGCGTGGTCTGCTGAATCAGATCACCGCTGAAGACGAATTCAATGAACACCTCAACGGCGGTCCTCGCGTTCTCTATTGCGGCTTCGACCCAACCGCAGACAGCCTTCACCTCGGGCATCTGGTGCCTTTGCTAGTTCTGCGTCGTTTTCAGGATGCCGGACATAAGCCAATCGCATTAGTAGGTGGCGCGACAGGATTGATCGGTGATCCAAGCTTTAAAGCCGCCGAGCGACAGCTTAATACGGCTGACATTGTCGCAGGCTGGGCCGATAAGATTCGCGGTCAGGTCAGCCAGTTTATCGCCTTCGAAGGTGTTGAAAACCCAGCCGTTGTTGTAAATAACCTCGACTGGGCTGGAGAAATGAATGTTCTCGACTTCCTGCGTGATGTCGGCAAGCACTTCTCTGTTAATGCCATGATTAATAAAGAGTCGGTGCAGCAACGCCTGAATCGTGAAGGTGCTGGGATCTCCTTTACCGAGTTCTCGTACGCTCTGCTTCAGGGGATGGACTTTGCCGAACTGAATCGTCGTTACGACTGTACTTTGCAAATAGGTGGTTCAGACCAGTGGGGCAATATTGTCGGTGGTATCGATCTGTCGCGTCGCCAGAATGGCGCTCAGACATTTG
>JACLAD010007863.1_pt1:0-47500 | contig 54869 bp, 43 predicted proteins | sample 8027901 | NCBI WGS metagenome assembly JACLAD01 (sample SAMN15725071, study PRJNA655200) | protist metagenome | isolation source: fluorescence activated cell sorting (FACS) single amplified genomes of... | place: Spain: Blaines Bay Microbial Observatory, Mediterranean Sea | collected... | reverse complement strand
GCCACACTGTCTCCACCCGAGACTCAGTGAAATTGAATTCGCAGTTAAGATGCTGCGTTCCCGCGGCTAGACGGAAAGACCCCGTGAACCTTTACTATAGCTTCACAGTGAACTTTGAATTGGCTTGTGTAGGATAGCTGGGAGGCTTTGAAGCGGTGACGCCAGTTACCGTGGAGCCAACCTTGAAATACCAGCCTGGTCAATTTGGGGTTCTAACTCAGGTCCATTATCTGGATCGAGGACACTGTGTGGTGGGTAGTTTGACTGGGGCGGTCTCCTCCCAAAGAGTAACGGAGGAGCACGAAGGTCGGCTAATCCTGGTCGGACATCAGGAGGTTAGTGCAATGGCATAAGCCGGCTTAACTGCGAGACAGACACGTCGAGCAGGTACGAAAGTAGGTCATAGTGATCCGGTGGTTCTGTATGGAAGGGCCATCGCTCAACGGATAAAAGGTACTCCGGGGATAACAGGCTGATACCGCCCAAGAGTTCACATCGACGGCGGTGTTTGGCACCTCGATGTCGGCTCATCACATCCTGGGGCTGAAGCCGGTCCCAAGGGTATGGCTGTTCGCCATTTAAAGTGGTACGCGAGCTGGGTTTAGAACGTCGTGAGACAGTTCGGTCCCTATCTGCCGTGGGCGTTTGAGATTTGAGAAGAGCTGCTCCTAGTACGAGAGGACCGGAGTGGACGAACCTCTGGTGTTCCGGTTGTCACGCCCGTGGCATTGCCGGGTAGCTACGTTCGGACGGGATAAACGCTGAAAGCATCTAAGCGTGAAGCCTCCTTCAAGATGAGATCTCACTGGAACTTCGAGTTCCCTGTAGGGCCCTGGAAGACTACCAGGTTGATAGGTCAGGTGTGTAAGCGTTGTGAGGCGTTGAGCTAACTGATACTAATTGCCCGTGAGGCTTGACCATATAACACCCAAACTGGTGTATAAACAGTTATGACATACGAACAGGCAGCCGCCGGTTCGCGAGAGAATCTCACTCATGTATCCAACCTAATTTTTTCACTTTGGCACGCTTAAGCGATAAGACCGAAGAAGTGAAAAAGCCAGTTTGCTTGACGACAATAGAGCTGTGGAACCACCTGAATCCATTCCGAACTCAGAAGTGAAACGCAGCATCGCCGATGGTAGTGTGGGGTCTCCCCATGTGAGAGTAGGTCATCGTCAAGCTCTTATTCAAAGCCCCAGCAGGGTAGCCTGCTGGGGTTTTTTCTTATCTAGGGTTTATGCCAGGTTGCCTGCTGGGGTATTGGGTAGAATACGATAATCATTTTTACTACCTATCGGGCAGCGAAGCGTCATGTGAAAGGCGATGCACCGGAGGTGCCAGCCTTGAGCGCCGCAGGCGTGGCGAAGCCAGACAAAGCGTAGCTTTGGACTCCTTGACGATGACCTACCTGCTGCGCAGGTTCAGGTCATGGTGCAGTTGGCTTCGCCGATCAAGCTCTTATCCAAAACCCCTGATCACTAACGTGGTTAGGTGTTTTTCTTGCCCGTAAGAAAGTTAACCGTGTAGGAGCGCTTCAGCCAGCTTGCCTGGCTATGCGCGATGCGGCGCTTCGACAGAAATATGTAGGAGGGGATCCTATCCCCGAAAGCCTCTGCGACCCAGACGCCATCGGGAAGACGCTTTCCTCCTACAGAGTCGCACAAGCATCGCGTTACGATCTTTCGATGGATCTTGTCATACCCGTGTAGGAGCGGTTCAGCCAGCTTGTCTGGCTATGCGCGATTGCGGCTCAGCGTGAGACAAATGGCGTCTATCTATGAGTTTATGCCGCTGATGCTCGAAATCGACGGCTCGTAAACGTCTTCTCACTGTAAAGAGTACGCTCGTACCGCTATTACCTCTTGAAGCAAAATCCCTAACGAATATCCTATAGGTAACGAGTATTCCAATAATAAAAACAAGCTGTCACCGAGTATCTATCTGTCCTGATATAGACTGGTTCTACAGTCGAAACGGTGTCTCTTGACCGACAAATGAGGTCGTGAAGTGAAAAACGTTCTCCGCCATCCGTTAACAATCGCAATGACAGCATTGTCTTTGCCAGTCTGCTCTTTAGAGGCTATCAGCGACCGGGAAATGGCTGATGTGTCTGGCCAGGCATTTATCACTATCGATGCATCATCATACAGTGACGGCACTGGTGAATGGGCAGGGCAGTACGAGTTCACCAAGGTGAATCTAGGCTTAGATATTGAAACCCTGATGACTATCGACACACTTAAGGTCGGTGAGTTTGAACGGACTGTAGGTGAAGACGGTACCGTGCCAATGACGGATGCTCAGGGGAATCCTGTGACTCAAAATGGGAACCTGGTGGCTCATGATGCTGATCTGATCATTGAGAACTTCGGCCTTGGCCGGGTAACCAACTATAAAGATGCAGTAAATGCCAGTATCGAAGAGTTTAAGATCCGTGATCCCTACATTGAACTTGCGTATAAAGTAGAGAACGGTGTTCGGAAGGTTGCGGGAGTACGTATCGGCTTCTCGGAAGCTCAGGGTTGGTTGTCAGGAGATCTTATCTCTTTAACAGGTAATTTGAATGGCCGTATTGAAGGGCCTGCCTCGGTGGTATATGACCAGAACTGTAATGGTCAGGGTACTGCGAGTTGGTTGCAGTGTATTGAACTAGGTTTGGCAGATGCTTTGGGTACGCAGTTGGTAAGTACAATCGGCTTGGTTGATGGTGCTGTAGGTACCGCTGGTTATAGTTATGGCGCTGGTCGCGAGTTAAATGAAGATGGTGAGCTTCAAAACCCCGATAGCCCATATCTGGACGTCCCTTACCTTAAACGAGCTTCCTGGGCGGGTGTTCCGGGGGGTAGGAGCTTCACAGCTCCAGGTTCTGCGCTTGAATTTATTATTCCCGCGCTTACTGGGTCAGAAGACTGTACTGTTACGGGTACTCCCGCTTGTTTCCCTCTAACTAACTTTCAGAGTGTCTATGTCGGCGATGAAAGTGTTGACTTTGAGAATGGCGGCGGAGCTACAGGTGCGTTTGTATCTCTTCAGACTACTTCTGTTCCGTGGGAAGATTTTTCGGGTATCGAAGGCAGTGATCGCGTATTAACTCAGAGAGGAGCGTTTTTGAATATCGCTAAATTCGATTCTGGCTCTGGTGTGAAGTATCCACTCAACCTTGATTTGTTCAGTGCAACGAACGGTACGCCACGTCAGGCTACCTGTGTTGGTAGCCTGAAGGGGTGCTAATTATGAAAATCTTGCGATCTATGTTAATCACCTCGATGGTTGTCTCTGCTGCGGCATTTGCTGACTTGCAGGCTCTTGATGATAGCCAGATGAGTGCGGCAACTGGTGAGGGGCTTGGGTTTGCCCTTGAAGATTTCGTTTTGGACACGGAAGGAGCTGAGCTTTCAGTAACAGGCATACAAAGCTCTGCGGGCGAAGAGATCGATATTAAGTGGACTAGCCTTTATGTTATGGGGGAAGGCAGTGAAGAGGGCTCCATTCGTACTCCAGGGCAGATTGGCAGTTACCTCCATCCGTACGTCATTCGCTCATTACGAGGCAGTGGTGGCCTCGATCCTAATGATCCTCTGTATAACGAAAAGTACGGTCAGATTAACAATGAACTGGCTCTACTTGAACTTGCAGCTGATGAGTACCAATCAGATGTCCAGAATAGCGCAACTTTTGCCACATTCTCGTACTATCAGGGGTGTGTTTGGGGGCAGCCTGGGTGTGACGACTTGGCAACGGTTGGCTCTAACGGAGTCGCAGTGCAGGCGATTACAAATGAAATTGATGCCCTGAATTCGTCCAGAGCGCAAATTGTAGATACCTATTCTCTGGCATTAGGCGCACTAGAAAATCAGATGAATAGTTACTACTTGAGTGAAATTGTTCCAAGGGAGGCCACTGTTGCACAGGAGCAAACGGAATACGACGCCGAGGTTGTTGAGCTCGGTCAGCGTCTGACTACGGCATTCGATGCTTATGAAGCTTTTATGGCAATCAACCCGGGAGCTGATTGTGAATTTGGCCAAGACTGTACCATATTGAATGCTTCCTGTCCCGTAATTGGGGGAGGTGCTTGTCGGGATGCTCGGACCGCATACAACAATTCTTACGACTCCTACGAGGAACAGCAGTCGGTACGCCAGGATGCATATAACGATCTTATTGAAGCACGTATAGATCTGGCTGCTGCTAATAATGATTCTGAGAGTTTTGGGCCAGCAGGCTCTTATATTGAAGCGGTCAATAATGTAGAAGAATTCAAGGTGCTGTGTGGTCTGGATTCGAGTGACTTTGGCTCGTGCGACGGTGGCCTGATCACGCGCAAGGGAGAAACAAAAGATGGTATCGAAAGTGTTTCAATAGCTTTGGCAAGTGGTGTGGAGCGCAGGGATGGCCTGGATGTGGGTGCATCCTTCGAATTCGCAGTGAACTCAGTAAATCCAAATGGCTCAACCAGCCCGCGTACTGACTACATCGATATCAACATGAAAGGGCTGTTTATCGATGGAACTGCGTTCCGTCTTTGGTCTGCTCCGGACGAGCAGGGTGACGATGAGCTGAATGCTGAGATTCGCTTGAATTTATTTATCAAAGAGTTGGATATCAGTGTTTGTGATCCTTCGGTTTGTGACAATGATCCTGTAGCCAAGGAGGCTTCTACTCTAAACTTGGATAACATGTTTGTCAGTCTTAACCTGGGTTACGGCGAGATTCAGCCAATGCGTCTGTCTGCTACGTCGGATGGTAACTTCGAATTTGAGCTGACCAAGCTCCGTCCTGGTGATGATGTCGACACCAGTAGCCAGGAAGACATGCAAGCTTTCTATGATGATTACTATGAAAACTCACCGAAGAGCTTTATATCAATCAGTGACGTGCGGATAGGCAACAGTCCGGACGCTAGCCTCGGTAGAATCACTGTCGATGGTTTGCGTGCTCAGTACCTTAAAGTTACCAGTCGCGACCTGTAATAGGTGGAGGTCAGAATGACAATTAATAAATTAGTACTTTCTCTATCCACATTGATGGTCGCAACTTCGTCAATGGCCGAGATGGAAGCGATTGATGATTTCGATTTGTCCGAAATCTCCGGTAAGGGTGGTGTTTATCTCTCTGGTGAGTTCGCGATCAACAAAGATGGTGGACCCCTTTGGGACGATCCTAATGAGGTCTCAGGCTTCACTCCAGGTACCCGTCCTATATTCGACGGCGCCGGTAATATCGTTGGCTCTGAAGAATGTGAAAACGGGATTTGTGGTTTGCGTCTCGCTATCAAATTGAATGAGAACAGTGAAGGTTGGTACGTTCTGGATGACGTTTCTGGCGGCATGTCCTTTGAAGGACTAACGCTTCAGACGGAAACTTTGGCGACTGCAACAAACTATGACGTTTGGGTTGATGGCGGCTTCGAAGAAAAAGCGGTTGACGATGAGGTTCTGAAAATCGGGCTGCCAGGGACCATTACGTTCAACGATTTTAAGTTTAAGTTCGCTGTGGCTAACAACGGTGAATTCGGTGTGCCTCTTCAGGATGGAACTGCATTTCGTCAAACCGAAATATTTGGTGTCCAGCTGGATGGCAATATCACTGTCGGTGGTAACTTACTCCTGTTTCCGGTGGATTGATTATGAAAAATACTACTTTGACGTTAAGTGCGCTTACACTCGCGATTCAGGCTGTATCAGTATCGGCATTAGAAGCGCTTGATGATGAGACCATGGCGAATGTATCTGGTCAGTCTGGCGTGACGATTGAGCTTGACCCAGGGCAGCTGGATATTGGTGAAATCAGCTACAGCCAGGACGGTGTTGCGGCCAATATGCGTGATATCAATATCAACTCCAGTATTGGCTCTGCCTCGGTAACGACGATAGATATTGACTCTGACGGTACTCTTAATCTGTTCAATCAGCTTGGTGCTCGCGAGTTTACCGTTGGCGGCGTTGGCATGACCGGCACCACTGGTATTACTAATGATTTCTTCAGCCTTCGCGGTGCTACTCAGGCCTACAGTAATGGCGGGACCGCAGACGATTTTTCTGACGATACTGGTGTATTTCGTCTGAATATGGGCGATGACGGTAACGGAAATCTTGCATTTGATGGTTCTCAAGTAGGCGTTTTCTTCGACGGTCTTCACTTTGGTGATGACGGTATGGAGTGGATTATTGATGATCTGGCGATGTCAGCCATCATTAACTACGGTCGCCTCATCGTTAATGAGGGTAATGTCGAGTTCGATTTCGGTACCTTTGATAACCGAGGCTTACGCCTGACTTATGAGGCAGCGGCTATTGGCCTGTCTAGTGATCCTAATCTTGCGGTGGGTGACTACGGTGACCCTGATTCAGCAGGTTATTTGCTTGGTGATACGTTCGGCGCATTGAGTATCGATCTCGAGGCGTACGGTACCTTCACTATCGAAGGTGGTGGTGCAGACATCGGTGAGGGTATTACCTTCATTCCTGCGCTTACGCTTATCAATGACGACGCTGATCGTCCTGCGTTTAAGTACACTGATGACGGTTACGTGATTCTCGCTCGTAACTTTCGTGGCGACTTCAGTACAGAGTCTGGTTTGACTCTCGATTTTGAAGAAGACGATGCTAATAATCCCTATCTGGCACTGCGCTACGAAGATCTGACCTTCTCATTCAGCTTAGATGACCTGGTACTTGGTGATGAAAACGGAGCAGCTTTGGGTAGCTTCCGCGGACAGGTGCTTTTCCAGGATGGCTTAGTTGATGGGATTGAGCGTAAAAACTATCTGCATTTATTCCCAGGCGGCGATATTGCAAGTGCTGATGGTTCAACTCAGCAGGGTGTGACGGCACAAGTGGGTTGGAATATCGTATCTGCAGATCCACTGGCTGACCCAAATGGTGGTGACTTCACGACGCCAGGCAACTTCGCTGGTAAAACTGCCGCGGAGAGTAACACCTACTTCGCAATGAATGATGACGGTAACTGGGTTTACTTCAATGGCTTTAACGGCTGGGGTGAAGGTGAGGTAACACTTGATCTTACCTCTGGTCCAGATATGGCGTCGTTGCCCTCTGACTACTATGCCAACCCTTACAACTCTGCGACTGGTCAGTTCGACGAAAATGTAGGTTACGATCGTGAAAACAAGGTTGGTACGTACGATGGCTTACGTATCGACTTCAAAGATTTGCGCGGTGAGTACAGCTTCTCTGGCGTAACTGTTGGAACTAGTGAGGAAGAAGCAATGGACGCCCCATACATGGGTGGTACTGAGCTGCTTCTGGCGATGGAAGTATTTCCATCATACAGTTTTACCCTCAATGGTAACCTGACGATTGCACCAGGCGGCCAGATTAATAGTGACGGTATCGGTGGCACACAAGGTCTGACACTTAACGGTGACCTGCGAATCACTGATGGCGATGCTGAGATTACAGTGGATGAATTCGGTCGTGGGGTTTGGTTAACAGGTGTAACCTATGACCTCCACATGCGTGGTGCTTCTATCGACGTAACCGAAGATGGTTTGACCTTTAACAAAGGGCTGACGTGGTCGACCATTCAGGTAGGCCAGTACAATAGCGCTACAGGTGAAATCGAGGGTGGTATTATCTTCGGCTCGCGCGAGGATGGCGACAACCTTGGTGCCTTCACGCTCGAACGTCTAGAGGATGGCACTACGATTTCCGTAGCGTCGGGTGGTGCTGGTCAGGTATGTATTGGCGGTTCCGGTAGTGATGCCACGTCTTGTGGTTTGGACGGCGGCCGTTTTGAAGATCGCGGTGATCAGGGTTTGACGATTAAAGTGAAAGCCAAGTTTGCTGAGGCTCCTACTGACGTGAACGACCCTAATTATTATCGCTACCTTGGCAAAGGTAACCGCTTCTCCTGGACTCAGGAAAACGGTACTACTTTAACACTTGATAACTTCAGTACTCAGGATGGTCCTCAGGGTGGCAATGATTACGGTCTTAATATTGACCTTGCTCTGGATGTTGCGAGAACCGCTGTTCGTGATGACGATGGCAATCTTGTTAAGTTGGTTAACGGCGAGTACGTACCTTTCTCTGGCACTGACTCAATTGCTGAAAATGGCCCACTCGGCTTTGCTGTATTCGGTCGGGTTCATTTCAAACAGCTGAACATCGATGGTCTGAAGATTGCAGCGACTCCAGACAGCACGCCTCAGACGCTGATCAGTCAGATTATTGTTCAGAATGCGGATATTCAGGCTAACCTGACGGCCACTCCAATCCGCTAACCTTCCTTTGCTGCGATGTCCGATGATCAGGCGTATACTGTACGACTGAATCATCGGCATCGGAGTCTCTCATGAGCCAGCAGAATCGCCTGGTTATTTTCGACACTACAATGCGTGACGGCGAACAAAGCCCGGGCGCATCAATGACCAAAGAAGAAAAAGTCCGCATCGGCAAAGCGCTCGAAAAAATGCGCGTCGACGTTATGGAGGCTGGCTTTGCTGCCGCCAGCCCCGGAGACTTTGCTGCCATTGAGGCCGTTGCCTCTGCCGTTCGCGAGAGTACTGTCTGTAGTCTTGCCCGGGCAGTTGACCGTGACATAGAGCAAGCTGCAGCGGCATTGAAAAACGCTGAGCGGGCTCGTATTCACACCTTCATTGCTACCTCTCCGATCCATATGCAGTACAAGCTCCGTATGGAGCCAAACGCTGTAATTGAGCAAGCAGTGCGAGCGGTGAAGAAGGCGCGTGGACTGGTCGAAGATGTCGAGTTTTCTTGTGAGGATGCGGGTCGCTCAGAAATCGATTTCTTGTGTCGCATTATTGAGGCCGCTATTGATGCCGGTGCCAGTACGATCAATATTCCTGATACCGTGGGTTATGCGATTCCGGAAGAGTTTGGTAATACCATTCGCACTCTGATTGAGCGTATTCCGAACGCTGACAAAGCGATTTTCTCAGTGCATTGCCACAACGACCTGGGTCTGGCGGTAGCCAACTCTCTCGCCGCAGTGACTAATGGTGCTCGTCAGGTTGAGTGTACGATTAATGGTCTGGGGGAACGCGCCGGTAATGCCTCTCTTGAAGAAGTGGTCATGGCGACCCGAACCCGCCAGGATCTGTTCAACATCGAGACCGGTATTGATACAACTCATATCGTGCCGACGTCACGACTCGTTTCGAGCATTACAGGTTTCCCTGTTCAGCCGAATAAAGCGATTGTTGGCGCTAATGCTTTCGCCCATGAATCCGGTATTCACCAGGACGGCGTACTTAAGCACCGCGAAACCTACGAAATCATGAAAGCTGAAGACGTGGGCTGGGGCGCAAACCGCATGGTGATGGGCAAGCACTCGGGACGTGCCGCCTTCCGCAGTCGTTTGCAGGAGCTGGGAGTTACGTTTGAGACGGACGCAGCTTTGAATGACGCTTTTGCTCGCTTCAAGGATCTTGCTGATAAGAAGCATGAGATCTTCGATGAAGACCTGCAGGCACTGGTCACAGAAAGCCGCTCGGCCTCTCTGCCTGATGTCTATAGCTTGGTATCGCTTGAGAGTCACTCGGCTACCGGTGAAACGCCTGTGAGTGAAATCGTCATCAGCAAAGATGGCGCCGAGCATCGCAGCAAAGCGGAAGGTAGCGGCCCTGTGGATGCAGCTCTGCGTGCTATTGAAGATGTCGCTAAGTCCGGCGCTAACCTCTTGCTGTACTCGGTGAATGCGATTACGGAAGGCACTGACTCTCAGGGTGAGGTGACTGTGCGTCTTGAAAAGGCGGGCCGTATTGTCAACGGCAGCGGTGCGGATACCGACATTGTTGTCGCATCAGCAAAGGCGTACATCCATGCACTGAATCTTCTGGTCAGCACTAACGATCGTACGCACCCTCAGAACGACGGCGTTTAACGGCGTATGTTAGAGCAGCGTCGGGTCGATTATCTCAAGTCGATGGGCATCACAGTGTGGCTGCCCAGACGAGAGCTGCCTCATGCCCCAGCGTCTCGCTGGATGGCCGAGGACTCGCCATCTGAGCGACATGAGCATATTCATATTGAGTCGACGCATGATCATGCCCGCCCGGTAGCCGCAGCAGATTTGTTGCGGGCGGGGCAGCCTATGCCAGCTCACCCTGAGGTGGCAGAGGAAATCGTTAAAGAAACGCCTTCAGAGCCTGTTAAGCCTGCAGCGCCGGTCAGTACGGATTTAGCACCGCCGGCTGAGGATACCGTCGTTGCTTCTGCTGGTGAGCCGCCAAGGTTCGCGCTGGAGTTTATGCAGCTGAGTGGCTCAGGGATCTGGGTTGTCGATGCCAACATACCGCTGGAGCAGGTGACCCCTTTTGCTGGCCGAGTGTTAGCAGCGTTTGGCATGAAGCCCTCGGTTGTACCTCAGCCAGTCTCTTTTCGTTGGCCATTTATCGAGTCCCGCCACCAGGATCAGAGTGAAGCTGTTGCCGTGCAGGCACTAAGGGCCCAATGGCAGTATTTCAGCAGTCAGGGCGCCGGGTACGTCATTACCGTGGGTGAAAACGCTCAGAGCTGGATGAACAAAATAGACGTTAAAGAACACTTTCATATTCCTGATCTGGAAGCATTGATGTCTTCAGCATCGGCCAAGCGTGCTCTGTGGCTGTCATTGTATGCTCTGGCAGAACGGTAGGGGGCTATGAGTAATATCCGGGTAGGTGGGATAGAAGACCTTGATACGGTTATGGAAATTGAACAAGCCGCTCACCAGTATCCATGGTCAGAAAAAATCATGACGCGCTACCTGCGTAAGCCAGACTCCGTTTGGGTATTGGAGGTCAACGGTGAGCATTCCGCACATGCGGTGATCTCTGCCGTGGCCGATGAGGCCGAGTTGTTGATGATCAGTGTCAGGCCTGAAATGCAGGGGCGAGGGTACGGTAAAGCACTGCTTGCCCGTGTAAGTCAGTGGCTGCAGGAGAAAGGTATTATTTCTTTCTTTCTCGAAGTCCGTGAGTCAAATGAGAGTGCCATCGGCCTGTACGAGTCGCTTGGTTTCAATGAGGTCGGCAGGAGGCCTGGATATTATCCTCACCCCGACGGCAGGGAAGATGCTTTGATTTATTCATTGGAGCTCTGTGATTAATGGTCTCTGAACTCAGTAGCCATACTGCGTTAATTCTTTCCTGGCTGATATCGGCCCCCCTCCTTTTTTATACGATCAAAACCATCAACTGGGCTGCATTTTCGCATCATTCCGGCGTACAGCATTTCTTTCTCGGAAGCTTATTGGTCGTATCCGGCTTCTGGTTTATGCGGGCGGGAGTTCGTCCGGGACTCGATTTCCATATTATTGCCGCAACGGCGCTGACGCTCCTGATGGGCTGGCGTCTGGCCTTACTGAATATGGCTCTGGTGCTGGTTGTTATGGTGTTCTTGGGTGTCATTGAGCCAGAAGCCTGGGCGCTCTCTTTTTTGCTGGGGGCTGCAATTCCAATACTGGCGGCTTACCAGTTTTTTCTTCATGTCTATCAACGCATGCCTCATAACCCCTTTATTTATATTCTGGTGGCAGGCTTCCTGAATGCTGGGTTTACTCAGGTTGTATACGCTTGTTCTGTTTCCGGCTGGTTCTGGCTTGAAGGTATTTATACTCTGGATCAGATCTGGCGGGACTACCTGAGAATGCTTCCGTTAATGATGTTTCCGGAAGGGATAACAAACGGTATGTTTATCGCAGGGATGGTGAGCTTCCACCCCCGCTGGCTGAGCACCTTTGATGAAGATTCATATTTTAATTATTGAGCTTTATTAACGGGGAGCATATTTTTGCAGCTTTCGTTGCAGAGTCCGGCGGTGCATATTTAAGGCCCTTGCTGTCGCTGAAATATTCCCATCGTTTTCGTTCAGTACTCGTTGAATGTGTTCCCACTCCATCCTGTCGACGCTCATTACTTCAGCTTGCTGCTGATCCACAGACTTACCTTCGAAGGTCGAAATAAGATCCTGCAATGTTGCAGGCTTGTGCAGATAGTTGTCGGCACCGCGTTTGACCGCTTCTACAGCGGTAGGAATGCTGGCATAGCCTGTAAGTACGATAATAGAAGCTTCAGGCCAGCGCTGTTTTATCGGAGAAATAAGATCGAGACCAGAGCTGTGCTCAAGACGCAGGTCAAGAATAATTCGCTGCGGAGAATCTTCAACGTCTCCCAGTTCTTCCGGACTGCGGATGAAGGTGGCTATTGCGCCACTTCTTTCAAGGCTACGACAAAGTACACGACCGAAATGTTCGTCATCATCAATGATCAGGTAACGTAACGTCATGCGCTTTGTCTCCGCGAGGCTATGGGCAGTTTCAAGTGGCTCAGGCTGCCGCCCGAATTCAGAGCTTTTAAGTGAATGCTGCCACCAAACTGCTCAATGCTGGCGTTGCTCAGGTAAAGTCCGATGCCCATGCCATGTTCTTTCTGGCTTGCGAATACGGCCTCTTCGCTGATGTGACTGGCTGCTTCCGGGTCAGGCTGAATAATATCCAGCTCCCAGAAGTCAGAAGTTACTCGGGAGCGCAGCTGTACAGGTTTCTGTCCGGCTTCTGCGGCGTTATCCAGAAGGTTCAGTAATGCCTGGTCCAGAAGTGGCGAGGCGGGGATGATAGCTGATGCTTTGCAATCAAGCTCATCCCATAAAGCATGCGGTTTACTCAAACGCCAGCGATGGAGTTGGCGCATCAGCCACTCCTCAGCATCGTGTTCTGAATGGGCGCTACTTTGTCGGCCCGCCATCGCCAGCTGCTGAAGCGAATGTCGGCACCGCTCTACCTGCTGGCGCATGACAGAAATATCTTCATCGCTAACCTCGTGCTCGGTGGCTTCGTCGAGCAGCATATCGAGGGTCATCAGAGGCGTGCCCATTTCATGGGCGGTGCCTGCTGCGAGCGTAGCGATACCAATGAGTTGCTCGTTCTTGAGCTGTCGCTCCCGGAGAGACTGGATCTCAACAACATGCCGTTGTCGATCACGTACTAATGCTGGCAGAAACGCAGCGATAATGAGTGTACTGAGAACAAAGGTCAGCCACATGCCACCAAGGTGCCAGTCAAACAAAGAGCCTTTGCCATCCATGCCCATCGCCAGCGGTGTATACCACTGTGTCAGTACGCTGTAATCCAGAATCAGTGTGCCGGCCACTATAAGTGCGCGATACCGGTTAAGGCTGTACGCTGAGACAACCATTAATACCAGAAAGTACGAGATCACAGGGTTTGTCGCCCCTCCACTGAAAAACAGCAGTGCCGTCATCAGCTGGGTTTCCGCGACAATATTGAGTAGCAGAGCATCCTGCCCCATTCGTCTCGAAGCCTGCCAGAATGGCAGGGCGATCAGTGGGATATAACCTGCGAGCACCCACCAGATGATAGGCGGCAGATTAAAGCCCACGAATGCAAGCCAGAATAGCAGTACGAGCCAGATCAGAGCGACCGAAAACCTGAGCAGGCCGAGGCGAGTGAGCGTATTACCAAAATTCAATCCGATGACCCCTGACTTCCGGACAAAGTGGCATTTTCATTGAATTTACAGCATACCACTTACAGGAGGAGTATTCTGAAAATAGGTCATGACCTGAGTCATTCCTGCGCTTCATCAACGTCTCTATGGCGAGAACAGCGCGCAGCAATTGTCCGCCGGAGAGCTGTTGCGAAATATGCACAAGTATCGCGTATCCCGAGTGATGTCGGAGGCAACTATTGATGGCGAAGCGCCAGGGTTTTCGGGATTGTATGGCGTTTCGTTCCTGACGGTTCTCTGATACAGCGTAACGTCGGGACTCGGGCGTTGTTGCGTGCTTCAACCTTGGCGTTAATTTTGCGATAATCCGCCCCCTTCTGAATAACACACTTCTCCGGGCCGGATCTCTATATGAAACCTCAGATTGCCGAGTTACTTAGTGCCGCTGTCAGCGTTCTGAAAGAACAGAATGTACTTCCAGCAGACCTCGAACCGCGAATTCAGGTCGATAATACCCGCGATAAAGCACACGGTGATCTGGCAACGAACCTGGCGATGATGCTGGCAAAGCCTGCTGGTAAGAATCCACGTGAACTCGCTCAGCTGGTGGTCGACGCTCTGCCAGAAAGTAGCCTCGTCGAGAAGACCGAAATTGCAGGCCCAGGGTTTATCAACTTCTATCTGAGTGATGAGTCTACGTCGTCACTGGTCAAAGCTGTTCTGGATCAGAAAAACGAATATGGTCGCTCTGATGTTGGCCAAGGCAAAAAGGTGCAGGTCGAATTTGTGTCGGCCAACCCGACCGGTCCTTTGCATATTGGCCATGGCCGTGGAGCCGCCGTCGGTGATTGCCTGTGTCGCCTCCTCGAAGCGACAGGCTGGGACGTCACCCGTGAGTTTTACTACAACGATGCAGGCCAGCAGATTAATAACCTTGCTTTGTCGGTTCAGGCGCGGTGTAAGGGCCTGACCCCTGACGATGCAAGCTGGCCAGAAGACGGCTACCGCGGCGAGTACATCATTGATCTCGCCGAGAGCTTTATGCGTGGTGACACCGTATCGTCTGAAGATCAGAGCTTCACAGGCACCAAAGACGCTGAGGACCTCGAAGGTATTCGTCACTTTGCAGTCGCTTATCTGCGCAACGAGCAGGATCTTGATCTCAAGGCATTCGGTGTCGATTTTGACGTCTACTTCCTTGAATCCTCGCTCTACACCGAAGGTAAGGTTGAAGAAGCCGTTCAGACACTGATTAAAAATGGTTACACCTACGAAGACGGAGGCGCTCTCTGGTTGCGCACCACTGACTTTGGCGATGATAAAGACCGTGTCATGCGTAAAACAGACGGTGGCTATACCTACTTCGTTCCGGATGTCGCCTACCACCTGAACAAATGGCAGCGTGGTTTTACTCTCGTAATCAACGAACAGGGTGCTGATCACCACTCAACCATTACCCGTGTGCGTGCAGGTTTGCAGGCGCTGAACGCCGGTATTCCAGAAGGCTGGCCGGGTTATGTACTGCATCAGATGGTGACCGTAATGCGTGGCGGTGAAGAAGTTAAGATCTCCAAGCGTGCGGGAAGCTACGTTACTCTGCGTGACTTGATCGACGAAGTCGGTCGCGATGCTACCCGTTACTTCCTTGCAGCCCGTAAGGCCGATGGTCAGCTCACCTTTGATATCGACCTGGCCCGCTCTCAGTCGTCAGACAACCCTGTGTATTACGTTCAGTACGCGCATGCGCGGGTATGTTCGATTTTCCGTAAACTGGCAGAAGCAGGTCAGAGCTGGGATGCTGAAACGGGCCTTGCTGCTTTGGGCGCGCTGACGCTTGAAACTGAAAAAGAAATGATGGTTAAGGTCGGTCGTTTCCCTGAAATCGTTCGCCGCGCCGCCGATGCCAGCGAACCTCATCAGATTGCTAACTTCCTGAGAGAACTGGCGGGTGATTTCCATACCTGGTACAACTCAGAAAAAACCCTGGTAGAGGATGCCGACCTGCGTAACGCGCGCCTGGCTCTGGCTGAGTCTGTGCGTCAGGTTCTGCATAACGGCCTGTATCTTTTGGGCGTCAGTGCACCGGAAGAGATGTAATCGGTCACAGTAATACTGAAAGAGTATGGTAGTGTGATCGCGAACGTATTTCTCTGGGTAAGTTGATGTCTGATAACAGCTCTAAAGTACCGGCCTGGGTGTGGGTAACCACACCCGCTATCGCTATTGGTTTTGTCGGTTTTATTTTTTATCTCTCGACGATTCCGGCGGGCGACGAGCTCGAAGCCGTTCGCGGTGATGCACGTAAAGTACTTGAAGAAAGCGCGGCGAAAGCCCGCGAAGATGCGGCAAAAATTGAGAGTAAGGTGAAACCTTCTTATGATTTTTACCGCCTGCTGGAAAAGCAGACCGTTGAAGTCCCAGACGTTGAAGAGTACAAATCGACGCCTAAGGATGCCGCAGCCAAGTATGAGTATCGTCTTCAGGCTGGCTCTTTCCGCTCAGACAGTGATGCGGACCGGATGCGAGCAGAGCTGATTCTTGAGGGCTTACCTGCCTACCTCGAAAGCAGTGCAGTCAACGGTTCGACATGGCACCGGGTATTTGTCGGGCCGTATACCGACCGCTCCAAACTTAATAAAGCGCAGGACATCCTCGTCAGCCGCAACGTCAGCCCACTCGTGCTGAAACAGAAAGTCAGCGACTGAGATCAATTACAAGCTGGCTTTGCCTTGCCGGGCTCACCGGGCTGTGTAACATTGAATACACCGCCCTCACAGGAGTCGCTCATGGCATTGGAAACCCACACTCACTTCTACGGTGTAGAGACACCCGAAGGTCGCAAGCAACTCGCTTTCCAGATGTGGCAACGGTCTGCCTCCGCTGCAGCACCGATTCTGATCTGTGTCCACGGACTTACCCGTAATCGCCATGATTTTGACCAAATAGCCTCTGCGCTCACCTCACATTATCGTGTGGTCACGGTGGACATGATCGGTCGCGGTGACAGCGACTGGCTGAGTGACCCTACTCACTACGGATATCCTCTCTACATCAGTATTATGCAGCAGCTGATGGCCCACCTTGCGGACATCACCGGCGAAGATCGCTTTGACTGGCTTGGTACCTCTATGGGAGGGCTGATTGGAATGATGATTGCGGCCAGTCCAGCGACTCAGATAGACCGTCTGGTGCTTAATGATATCGGCCCCGAAATCCCGGTGGCTGGGTTAAAAAGATTGGCGGATTATGTTGGGCAAGCGCCTGCCTTTTCATCGCTAGGAGAGGTAGAAGACTATCTGCGTGTCATTGCTGCCGGGTTTGGTCAGTTGACCGATGATCAGTGGCGTACCATGGCGACTCATGCTGCGCGTAAGGACGAATCAGGTAACTGGCGGCTGGCCTACGATCCTGCGATCAGTAATGCGTTTGACGGTCTCAGTGAGGATATCGACCTGACAGGTACCTGGAAGTTGCTATCCTGCCCTGTGCTGGTGATCCGGGGAGAGCAATCAGATCTCCTGACCGAAGAGGGGCTGGCACGTATGTGTGAGCGCCAGAATACCTACCATGTCACTATTCCCAACGCGGGGCATGCGCCGGCCTTATTGTCGGACGAAGAGATCTCAGCAGTGCGCGATTTTTTGACGATGTAACTTAATGTAAGGCCTGTAAACAACAAAAAGCCACAGACTGTTTCTGGAAGAATTAGTGCTCATGGTTCTTACTATAAACAGTCGTTCATGGTTTCAGGGTTGCGGGCAATGGAAGAAACAGAACTCAGCCAACCGGCGTTTTTACATGTTCATATTATCGGTGCGTTCGTGTCAGCCAGCATACTCATGTTGGTGATGTTAGTGGGCTGAAAAGGAGAGGGATATAGCGGCACCTCCTTGTGCCATAGCTTGCGCCGAAACGCTTATTAAGGGTTAGCATCTACCGTTACTGTACCGTCGGTTTCGATGGTAACCACCGCACTTACGAAGCTGAAACCTTCGCCCTGACCAAATTCTTCGTCATCCACTTCCGGATCATCCAACTCAGCCTGACATGTCACAGCCACCGTATAATCACCCGGCGTCAGATAAGACGCTGTGTACGAAAGTTCAGCATCGACTGACGCCGTTGCCACTGGCTCGCCGTCGGTTCCCAGGTCGTCTGGTTCTGTAACCTCACCTTCATAGACATACACCGCTTTCGTGTCTTCGCTGTTGCAAAGCTCAGAAGACAAGGTGCCGGTAATCGAGCCGTAATCGGCCAGATCAATTAAACGGATCGTCGGGCGTAGCTTGTATTCGCCATTGCCTGTCACTGTAATCGCCTTACGCAGGTCGAAGTCCAGCATGAAAGAGACTGACTCATCGGCCGTCACAGTGAAACCACTGACGAGTTTCAGACCCGTCTGCTCGCCGCTTGGAATCTCAAGCTCGAACGAGCCATCGGCAAATGAAATATAAGTATCGCTATTTCCTTCGGTGTCTACCATCAAGCGGATCTGTGAATACTCACCTGCTTCAACTTCAAAGTCAGTAAACAGTTCCACACTGTTGCCGGCTTGATAATCTAACAGGTTGATCTGCTTTGGCTCATCGAACGTCAGTTCTTCTTGTGTTTCATCGTCTTTAATCAGAACTACACCAGAGAACTGTACGTATACGCCAAGTGCTGAATTTACCGGCGCATCAGTCACACTCATGGATACTTTACCGGTCTCGCCATCATCATTACTGCTACCGTCACCACCGCAGCCAGTCAGAATTAAAGCCGACGTCGCGACTGCCAGAAGTGATGGTTTCAGTGAATCAGAAGAAATAAACATACATACTCCAAAATCAATGAGGTTACTCATCTGTACGCGTGTTTATCTAAAGGTTCCTATATTTTTTTACGGAACTTTTCGAACCCGCTCGTTTACACCCGGCAGCGGTGGCGCGCATATCGGGAGGATGATGGACAAATACCTGAGAGCTCAAGAAAGCGCGTCAATAGAGTAACCGGGGCGCATCTGGTACATTTGCGTCAGATAATCATTCAAGTAGCTGGCCAGCAACCGCTTGCCAGCCGAGCGCAAGGAACACAGCCTCATGGCACGTAAGCCAGCCAAAGACAATAAGACAACCAGCAAAGCCAATAGTAAGGCCAAGTCTTTCGAACAGACCCTCTGGGCCACCGCCGACAAGCTGCGCGGCAGCGTAGAATCCTCAGAGTACAAGCACGTGGTGCTGTCGCTGATCTTCTTAAAGTTCATCAGCGACAAGTTTGCCGAGCGCAAACAGCAGCTCGAAGCCGAAGGTAACGGTGCGTACACCGATATCGTCGAGTTCTACACCATGGCCAACACCTTCTACCTGCCGGAAGACGCCCGCTGGGATTTCATCGCCAAAAATGCCAAGCAGGACGACATCGCCGTTAAGATCGACACCGCCCTGCACACCGTCGAGAAAAACAACAAAGCCCTGCGCGGCGCACTGCCAGATAACTACTTTTCACGCTTAGGGCTGGATGCCAGCAAACTCGCCGCCCTGATCGACGCCATCAACAACATCGACACTATCGTTGGTGAAGAAGGCTCAGCCAGCGAAGAGGATATAGTCGGGCGTGTATACGAATACTTCCTCGGTAACTTTGCTGCGACTGAGGGCAAAGGCGGTGGCGAGTTCTACACGCCCAAATGCGTGGTTAACCTGCTGGCCGAAATGATCGAACCCTATCACGGCAAAATCTACGACCCGTGTTGCGGCTCAGGCGGTATGTTCGTGCAGTCGGTCAAGTTTGTTGAAAACCATCAGGGCAACAAAAAAGACATCTCTATCTACGGCCAGGAACAGACCAGCACCACCTATAAGCTGGCCAAGATGAACCTCGCGATCCGCGGCATCAGCGCCAATCTCGGCGACGTACCCGCCGACACCTTCTTCAAAGACCAGCACCCGGATTTAAAAGCCGACTTCATCATCGCCAACCCTCCGTTCAACTTAAAAGAATGGCGCGGCCCGGATGAACTCACCAGCGACCCACGCTGGGCTGGATACGAAACCCCGCCCACCGGCAACGCCAACTACGGCTGGATACTGCACATGATCAGCAAGCTCAGCGACAACGGCGTCGCGGGCTTTGTACTGGCCAACGGCTCCATGAGTACCAACACCAAAGGCGAAGGTGAAATCCGCAAACAAATTATCGAAAACGACCTCGTCGACTGCATGATCGCCCTGCCGGGCCAGCTGTTCTACACCACCCAGATTCCGGTGTGCCTGTGGTTCTTAACCAAAAACAAAAAGGCGCAGACCTTCAGCGACGGCCGCAAACAACACCGCAACCGCCAAGGCGAAACCCTGTTTATCGACGCCCGCAATATGGGCAGCATGATCAGCCGTATTCATAAAGAACTGACCTTTGATGATATTGCCGACATCGCCAACACCTACCATGCGTGGAGAGGTGAGCCTGTTGTTGCAGACGATGGGGAGCAAGGTTATGCAGACGTTGCTGGTTTTTGTAAGAGTGCCACTCTCGACGACATCAAAGCCAACGATTATGTATTAACGCCGGGCCGCTACGTCGGCGCCGCCGAAGTCGAAGACGACGGCGAACTGTTCGAAGAAAAAATGCAGCAACTCACCCAAACCCTGTTCCAGCAGATGGCGGAAGCACAGGAGCTGGATGCGGTAATTAAACAGAACCTAAAGGGGCTGGGTTATGGGGAGTGAGTGGGTTCAACTAAGGGATATTGTCAGCATTAAAGGAGGCAAGCGATTGCCAAAGGGGGAGTCGCTTCAAGTAGATCCAAACTCGCACCCATACATCCGCGTTCGGGATATGGGTTCCAAATACATTCCGAGAGAAGGACTGGAGTTTGTTCCTGATACGGTTTTTCCTAAAATCAAAAATTATATCGTTAACGAAAATGATGTAATTATTTCGATAGTGGGGACCGTTGGACTTGTTGCTGTAATAGATAGTTTTTTTGATAGTGCTTCCCAGACTGAGAATTGCGCTAAGCTTAGCGGACTGGATGCACTAGACGCACAATATCTTTACTACTGCTTAGTTTCTCCCCTTGGCCAGAGAGAAATTGCGGTACAAACCGTTGGTGCGGTACAGCCCAAGCTTCCGCTCTATGGCATCGAAAATATCACAATCCCTTGGCCACTTAGATCAATAAGAGAAAGTATTGTAGGTTGTCTAGGGGGCCTGGACAACAAAATCGCCCTTAACCGCCAGATCAACACCACCCTGGAATCCATGGCGCAGGCATTATTTAAAAGCTGGTTTGTGGATTTTGACCCGGTGATCGACAACGCCCTCGCCGCCGGTAACGAAATTCCGGATGAGCTGGCCGCCCGCGCCGCGAGACGCGAAGCTCTGCGCCAGCAGACCAACAAAACCACCAACAAAACCACGGGGGCCACCGGCGCCGTAAGCGTAGAACAGGCCGCGCCTGAAACTGGTTTATCAGATCAGCGCCTGCCGCCTGAGATACAACAACTCTTCCCGGACCGGTTTGTATTGACCGAAGAAATGGGGTGGGTGCCTGAGGGGTGGGAGGTTGGTGTACTTGAGGATCTGCTTGTTCTTCAGCGTGGATTTGATTTACCCAAAAGTTCTCGGACGGATGGTGTTTATCCTTTAATGGCTGCTTCTGGTCAGGATGGTACTCACAACGAATCAAAGGTTCCTGGGCCAGGCATTACGACAGGGCGCAGTGGGAAATTGGGTGAAGTCTGTTTTGTCGAAAGAGATTTTTGGCCATTGAATACAACTCTTTGGGTTAAAGAATTTCGACGTTCATCTCCTTACCACGCGTTCTATTTACTGAAGTCTATGGACTTAGAAAAGTATAACTCTGGTTCCGCTGTACCAACGCTGAATAGAAACTACGTACACAATGTTAGCGCGTTATTGCCGTCTAAGAACGTCATTGCTGCTTACGATAAGTTTGTTTCAGGCTGCTACTCGAAGAAGTATGCAAATGACGAACAGATAGAGTCATTGGCCAACCTCCGCGACTCCCTGCTCCCTAAACTCCTGTCCGGCCAGATCACCATCCCGGACGCCGAGCAACAACTGGCTGGGGTGTTGTAAGGTGTCGGGCGCGGCGTTACCTCATATTGGCAATGGCTTTAATGATGCTGAGGTAAGCGAGACGACCAATATGCAGAACATGCATATTGGTCGTGTTGAATGTTCTGTTCTCCGCACGACACCGCATTAATTCACCGTAGAGCTGATCATGATCCAGATACACGCCACCAAAAAACTACTCGCCAAAATGCCCGCCCAGACGAAACCTGGGGCAGAGGATATTCTGGCAGCTCCGCAAAGCAAGCTGGGCAGTTGGCACGCCAACCTGCTGACCATTCAGCGCCGCAACTGCCTGCTGTTTGTGCACGACCAGACGCGCTTTCCGGTGTTTATTCCGGCGTTAACCAAACCGGATTTGGCCAATATCGACCGGTTTTTTGACGATGCTCTGATGAATACCCTGCTGAAGTGCGGTGCCACACAAGAACAGCTGGATACCGCCGCAGCCTTACTGCAGCCGCTGGCGTTTGTCGGCGGCACCGATCGCTCGGTGCTGGGTACGCTTAACCAGCTTGGGCAGGACATTGATCACATTATCTATTTTGATTCGCTGAGCGTAGCAGAGATGGCAGGGTATGCTGTAAGTGCGTGGTTGGCCGACCGCCCCTGTAGTGTGAAGGGACAAAAGGACTACATCTGGCCGAAGGATGCGTTTCTCGAGCTGCTCGACCGTTTGAGCGACGAGGTCGACCTGAATACCAACCAGAAAGATGACCAGCGGTCGCTGTCTGAGCCAATAGCCGACAATGTGGTAATGTTAGACCGGTTCAGACAAACGAAGTAAGTAGAAACGTCTTTATAGAAGTAACAGCAACGAAGAAGTAGAGGCAAGGAATGAGCTTTACCGAGGCCAGACTGGAACAGGCGATTATTGATTTACTCGCAGAGCAGGGTTACCCGCATGTATTGGGTAGTACCCTCGACCGCGCCCCGCATGAGGTGCTGATCAAAGACGATCTGCGTGCCTACCTGAACAAGCGCTATCAGGCCGATGGCATTACCGAGGCCGAAATCGTTTCGGTGATCAACCGCCTTGATCGCCTGCCCGCCGCTGACCTGTACGACTCTAACCGCAGCATTCATAAGCTGGTGGCCGATGGCTTTTTGCTGAAGCGCGAAGACCGCTCGAAGAAAGACCTCTATGTTCAACTCATTGACTATGCCGGGCTGCCAGAACAACGACTGCCTGAAGAAGGTGAAGTCGAGTCGATTGATGCCAATGACCCTGAATATCAGGTCGCTAATAACACCGACGCTTACGGCACCGCCAATATCTATAAGGTGGTGAACCAGCTTGAGATTGAAGGCAAAGAGCTGCGCATTCCGGATGCCATTCTGTACATCAACGGCCTGCCGCTGGTGGTGTTTGAGTTTAAGAGCGCCATTCGCGAAGAAGTTAATATTGAAGAAGCGTATAAGCAGCTGACTGTCCGTTATGCCCGTGATATCCCCGAGCTGATGAAGTACAACGCACTGTGCATCATCAGCGATGGCGTGAATTCGCGCATGGGCTCGCTGTTTGCCCCTTACGATTTTTTCTATACCTGGCGCAAGGTCACGGGCGACGAGACCATCGAGCAGGATGGCATTAACTCGCTGCATACCATGATTGAGGGGTTGTTTGATCACACCCGCCTGCGTGAGGTGATCCGCCACTTTATCTACTTCCCGGATACCTCAAAACGGCAGGAAAAAATCGTCTGCCGTTATCCGCAGTTTTATGCGGCCAATAAGCTGTACCAGAATATTCTGCGCCACCGTAAACCTGCGGGCGACGGTAAAGGCGGCACCTACTTTGGGGCAACCGGGTGCGGCAAAAGCTACACTATGATGTTTTTAACCCGGCTGCTGATGAAAAGCGTCGAGTTTGAAAGCCCGACCATTGTGCTGATTACTGACCGTACCGATCTGGATGATCAGCTCTCGGGGCAGTTTACGGGGGCTAAGGGCTATATCGGCGATCAGCATGTGATCAGTGTCGAGAGCCGCTCGCACCTGCGTGAGCTGTTAAAAGGCCGCAACAGTGGCGGGGTGTTCCTGACCACCATTCATAAGTTCACCGAAGATACCGAGTTGCTGACCGAGCGCAGCAACGTGATCTGTATTTCGGACGAAGCGCATCGCAGCCAGATCAACCTTGAGCAGAAAGTACGTATCACCGAGAAGGGCGTAAAGCGCACCTACGGCTTTGCTAAGTATCTGCACGACTCATTACCCAACGCCACCTTTGTGGGCTTCACCGGCACACCGATTGACGCCACGCTGGATGTGTTTGGTGAAGTCGTCGACAGTTACACCATGACAGAGTCGGTAAAAGACGACATTACCGTGCGTATCGTGTATGAGGGCCGTGCCGCCAAAGTCGTGCTGGATAACGACAAGCTGAAAGAGATCGAAGACTATTACAGCGACTGCGCCGATCAGGGGGCCAGCGACTACCAGATTGAAGAGAGCAAAAAAGCCAGTGCCAATATGAATGCGATTCTCGGTGATCCGGATCGCATCCGTGCGCTGGCCATCGACTTTGTGCACCACTACGAACAGCGCGTGGCCGAAGGTGCGACCTTGAAAGGCAAAGCCATGTTCGTATGCAGCAGCCGCGAGATTGCTTACCGCTTCTGGCAGGAGGTTGTTGGGTTACGCCCGCAGTGGAACGAAGTGCTGGTGGCCGAAGAGGGCAGTGAGCTGTCGGAAGAAGAGCTGAAGGCCATCAAGCCGATGGAACGGATCAAGATGATCATGACCCGCGGCAAAGATGACCCGGCCGAACTCTACGATATGCTGGGCACCAAAGAATATCGCAAAACGCTGGATGGCCAATTCAAGAACGAAAAGTCGAACTTCAAGATCGCCATTGTGGTGGATATGTGGCTGACCGGTTTTGATGTGCCGTTTCTGGATACCATCTACATCGACAAGCCGATTCAACGCCATAACCTGATTCAGACCATTTCGCGGGTAAACCGTAAGTTTGAAGGCAAAGAGAAAGGGCTTGTCGTCGATTACATCGGCATCAAAAAGCAGATGAACATGGCGCTGGCGCACTACAACAAAGCCGATCAGCAGAACTTTGAAGAAATCGCCCAGTCAGTGATCGTGGTGAAAGACCACATCGACCTGCTGAACAAACTTTTCCATGGTTTTGATACTACGCCGTATTTCAGCGGCAGCCCCTTGGAGCAGCTGAACTGCCTTAACAGAGCCGCCGAATATGCGCAGGTAACGGATAAGATCGAAAAGCGCTTTATGGCCTTAGTAAAGCGCCTGAAAGCCGCCTTTGATATCTGTAGTGGTTCAGAATCTATTACTCAGGACGACCGCGACCGCATTCACTTTTACCTCGCGGTGCGCTCTATTGTGTTCAAACTCACCAAAGGCAATGCACCCGATACCGCGCAGATGAACGCCCGTGTGCGTGAAATGATCGCCGAAGCCCTGAAAGCCGATGGGGTTGAAGAAATCTTTAAAATGGGCGAAGAAAACGAAGGTGAAGTCGATATCTTCGATGATGACTACCTGGCCCGCATCGAAAAAATCAAACTGCCGAATACCCGTATCAAGCTTTTGCAACAGCTGCTTGCCCGCGCCATTGAAGACTTTAAGAAGATCAACAAAACCAAAGGCCTCGACTTCAGCGAGAAGTTCCGCCGCTTAGTAGACCAGTACAATGAGCGTAAAGAAGACAGCGTATTGGTCAGTGACGTACTCGAAGACTTCTCAGATGAGATCATCGATCTGCTACAGGCATTAAAGAAAGAAAAAGAGTCGTTCGCAGACCTTGGCATCAATATCGAAGAAAAAGCCTTCTACGACATCCTGCTCAAACTGGCGATCAAATACGACTTCACTTACCCGGAAGACAAACTTCTGGATCTCGCGAAGGCAGTGAAAGACCTGGTCGATGACAAGGCCCGATATACGGACTGGAGCCAGCGGGAAGACATTAAAGCGGAACTCAAAGTTGGTTTGATCCTTTTACTGGCACACCATGGTTATCCGCCAGTTGATAAAGACGAAGTGTACAAAGAGATCTTCGAGCAGGCAGAGAATTTTAAGAGGTTCAGGGCTGGTTAAAAGTAATGAACAAACGCAGTAGGGAAATGCTGTGCATGATGCGTATACCAACGGCCTGGCAGCTTTCAGGCTGACCTTCTCGCTGGTATCATCGACAGCACTGTAATGCCGACTGAACTCTCACGGACGACTGATGCTTAAACGACTTTTTGCTACCCGCAAGCACCCCTGTATGCCTGGCCTGAATACGCCAGAGCAGATTACCGTCAACTTGTCGGGGTCAGTGCTGTCACTCAAGCTACCGCCCCACTACAGTTCAGATGGCTTTGAAGCTAACTGTGATCCTATTGAGACGATGAATATCTATGATCCCACAGACTATGCTAGCGACCCTATTGGTACTGCAGTATTCAATAACAAGTGGTTTATCAATCGTGACTGGGAGATATTCGGGCCTCTGACTCGCTTACGGAATATCGGTTCAATATCCTTTGTGGCCGTGGTAGAACGCATCGACGGCCTGCCCGAGGGCATGAGTTGCTTTAACCCCAACCATTTTGAGCAGGTGATTAATCGCCTGATATTTAAAATGGGTCCAGAAAAGCCTCAGATAGCTAAGAAGATTGCGCCGGTCAATTGGCGTATTGAGGAAAAGAGTGGCTGCTTATGGGTGTGCTATGAAATGCGTAAGGCAGACGATGGTGACCCCGAGTCATTTGCCCCTTCTCAGTTCTCAAGCTATGCGGTCACGCCACTGGATGATCATCACTATATCCGCTTGATGTTTCATAATCTGGGGTATAAGCCCGCTGAATATTCCAACCGTTTTGTCAACAGCGTACGAGACAAGGTACTGAACTCTGTCACCCTCAGGCTGAGTGAGTACGCTCAGCAGCGCAAGGCCGAAGTGCAATCTCAGTGGCCGGACGCAACCATATCGCCACAACGCCAACCTTATAACTGGGTATACCCTGAGTGGCGTGATGGAGACACCAATAAGGGCGAGCGCCATGTCGTTATCACCCAATATCACACCCAGCCGCCAAAATTTCATCTGTAATTTTATTAAGTAAAGGACTGCCCCATGAACGGAAGCACAGCAAAGAGCCCCTTGGTTGCCATTATTACTGAACGTGATAGCAGTAATATCTGCCGCCCGGTATATATGGCGGAGAAACAATATGAACAGTGGAAGTTCATTAAGCAAAACCACAACGGCAACTATTACCTGACGAATTTAATGCGGGCACTATATGATCTGGCAGCCTGCCAGGGAGGGCGCACCCATGCCGCCATTCAGCAAAAGATATTTGGCCCCTTTATTATGAAATACAGCCTGGCGCAGGCCGACCGTATTGAATTGATTACCTTTAAAGTGGATGAAAGTCTTATCTCTCCGAAATCCCAATCTCCTGGCTTATATAAATCTGAGTGGGATCTTGAGGAAGGTAATTGGATAGCGCAAGATGGATTAAAAGAAAAAATGGATTTAGCCCATCAATGGGAAGGCGCGCATACGGCGGCGATTCCCGGGAAGTTCGAGGACAAAGAAGAGGCAGGAAAGGTCATAGGAAAACATATCACCGAAGCCTACCCCGAAACGTGCCATTCTTCCTTGGTACAGAAAAAGGGTAATCACTTTTCATTGTACTGGATGAACAATGACTTTAAGGATCGTGCCCATGTCGAGAGCATTGTGTCCTTTATTCAGCAGGCAAAATTGAAAAATACCTCTGTGCGTTGGTTTGTCCACGGTGAAGCCACCGGTGTATTTGTTGAAGCAGTTAAATACCTGAGTACCCAGCCCCAGGCTGGAGTATTAAAAGACACTGCAAACAATCTGGTAAACCATGCGGTCTATTTTTCGAACCCCCGTGGCAATGACTGCCGCGAGGAGCAATTGAAAGCGATGTGTGAAAAAGTCGGCCTGAGGTACGTAGGCACCAAAGTCAACGACTTCGACATTCTGTTCAACGGCGCCGCGTGGGATAATTTCGCTGATAAAGCCATCAGCGCTGGGGCCGTTATGGGCCTGAGTGGCTTCACAGGGTACCTTGGCTATACTGCACTCGCAAATGGCTATGAAGCCGTCATGGCAGGCAGCTCTATCGCTACCACCATGGTTATAGGTACATCGGCATATGTTTTAGCCAAAGATAAAGCGACCACGTTTGGCGGCTACGCACGTAACCTGTCTAAAGTCGTTTCTTCGGCACTGGGTAAGGGTAATCAACAGTGGCACTGACCACGTAACGGATTTAAAAACAGAGACCAGAGGGGGCAGGCCAGCGAGAACAGTCAGTGACAAAGGGCATTTGGCTGGTTAACGTATCGGCTCGATGAATCTGGAGGGGCTATGGCCAAGCGCATTCTGTTCAGGGCTGGTTAACGGCTATAAAAAAGCCTCGCGGTTGCGAGGCTGTTATTGGATAACTTTTATAAGTTAACCGCACGAAGCCTTGGGCTCATCTGGTGAATCAGATGAGCAGATGGCGTCGTCTTCGTCTTGCTGTACGGATTTGCAGGCGGCTTCTTTGAGCAGGCGCTTCTTTTCGGCTTCAACAAATCGACTCAGTATCTGCTTCATAAGTGGCTGATAACCAAGGCCGTGTATCTGGCCGATGTTTTTCAAGTCTTCAATCAGGCTTGTAGGCATCCGCACCGAAATCGATTTTAATCCAGCCGCCTCATCCAGCAGGCTGGCGTCGATTTCTACTCTGGATACAAATTTTTCATCACGCCCCAGCTCGCCACTTTCCCAAGCTTCAGCGTTTCCTTTGATTTTTTTCATAACGTTCACCCTATCGATAATGGGGTCTGTATCAGCTGCCAGAAAGTGATTTCACTTTCTGCGATATTTTTCATAGATGCGAAGCTCTTCGGCATTGGCTTCGTAGCAGGTTTTTATCTGGATCCTGCCTTCATCTTTGAAATGAATAAAAACGACTTTCAGCCGCCTGGAGTTGTTTGTGTTACCAACGAACCACAAAGTAGGTGGATCAGTCTGGTGATCTTCCCGCGTATCTTCCAGCATTCCATCGGAAGGATCGCGGTTTGCAAAGCACTCCATAATATCTTTTCTGGTTATGCCGCCATGCTTAAGCCTTAGCTTGTGTAAGACAGCATCTGATATCTCAATCGCCACTCGTCAGAAGCTCCTCAATTCCATTTTAAGGGAGGAGCATCTTATAGGTGCTTGGATAGTATGTATATACAAAAGTTGCATTAAATGTATATACAAATACAAAGGTAGGGTTAGAAATGCTGCTTAGCAAGTGTTTTGCGCTGAGTTAGCGCGATTGGACACTATTGTCAGTATGAACCAGCTATTACGTCACAGTTCTGTTGGTTGGCTTTGATGAATCGAACGGGGCGCCCAGCTCACCGACACGTGTGGCGGTGTTTCTTTCAGGCAACAAAAAGCCCCGCTATTGCGAGGCTCTTTGTAGAAATAAGTGGTGCCCAGAGGCGGACATCGAACGGGGGCGCCCAGCTCACCGACACGGGTGGCGGTGGTCATATTGCAGATAACAAAAAGCCCCGCAATTGCGAGGCTCTTTGTAGAAATAAGTGGTGCCCAGAGACGGACAAATCTGACGGGATCAGATTTGCACGGCCGCAGGCCGCCCGGAGGGGCAAAGCCAGGGATGGCTTTGATGAATCGAACGGGGGCGCCCAGCTCACCGACACGGGTGGCGGTGGTCATATTGCAGATAACAAAAAGCCCCGCAATTGCGAGGCTCTTTGTAGAAATAAATGGTGCCCAGAGGCGGAATCGAACCACCGACACGCGGATTTTCAATCCGCTGCTCTACCGACTGAGCTATCTGGGCATCTCGTCAGGACTGTGTGTCCGTTGAGTGGCGCGTATTAAACCGCGCTCGTCGCATACTGTCAACAGCTATTCGGCGATTTTTCTTAATTTTCAGGAACATAGCCTTCAGCCTGATCGAAATCCCCACCACTGAGAAACTTCTCGCGCTGCTCGGTCAGGTACTTGCGGGCTTCGGGGTCCATAACGCTCAGGTGCTTCTCGTTAATCAGGCGCTTTTGGTGCTCGATCCATTCTTCCCATGCTTTTGCAGAGACAGTTTCCATGATTTTTTCACCGGCAGGTCCGGGGAAGGGTGGAGTGGTCAGAGCGGGGAGTTCTTCACCGTATTTACGACAGTGTACCGTGTTGGCCATGCTTACTCCTGAGTGATCAATGTAAGTAGTTTTTTCACCGGTGCAGCCAGACCAATGGCGCTGGGTGAGGAGGTATTGTACCAGTGGACGTTGTTTTCATGCACAGTCGCAGCAGGTCGTTTCAGTATTACGTGCACTGGGGTGATATCAAGGTGGTAGTGCGAAAAGGTATGTCTGAAGGTGTTCAGAGTCTGACTTTCAGCCTCTGTGTGGCCAGTCTCGCTCAGAATAATCTGCTCCGTTTCAGCGGTGTTTTCGACTTCGGGAAAGCTCCACAGCCCGCCCCAGATACCACTTTGAGGCCGCTGCTTCAGTAGTAGCTCACCCAGTTCGTTCTCCAGAATTACCATAACGGTACTTCTTACTGGTTTTTCCTTCTTTGGCTTGCTGTTCGGGTATTGCGTTGGATTACCTTCAGCATACCCCTGGCAGTCAGGCTGCAGCGGACAAATGCCGCAAGCCGGCTTTGAGCGTGTGCACAGGGTCGCGCCCAGATCCATCATCGCCTGTGTATATTGCTGGTGGCTGTGTTGGGGCGTCAGCCGTGTCGCAATATTCCAAAGCTCTTTTTCGACTGCTGTGGTACCGGGCCACCCGGAGAGGGTATAAAAGCGGGTAAGTACTCGCTTTACGTTGCCATCGAGAATCGGTGCGCGGATGCCCATACTAATAGAGGCGATAGCCCCAGCGGTTGAACGTCCTATGCCCGGCAAAGCACTCAGGCCCTCTACTGATCTGGGAAACTCTCCGTCGTATTCGCTAACGACTGTCTGAGCGCATTTGTGAAGGTTTCTGCCGCGGGCGTAATAGCCAAGCCCGGTCCAGTGGTGAAGTACGTCATCCTGGGTGGCGTTGGCCAGAGCTTCGACCGTGGGGAAACTTGCCATAAAGCGTTCGTAATAGGGGATAACGGTGGCTACCTGAGTCTGCTGCAGCATGATCTCAGACACCCAGACATGGTATGGGGTGATGTTCTGTTGCCAGGGAAGATGCTTTCGCCCGTGAACCTCATACCAGGCGAGCACAGTTTCACTAAAGGCTGAGTCTTTCATAGTGTCCGGTTTCTGTTAAAACGGCGGGCAGTATGAAGGATATGGCTCAGATTTCGTAGCTGTTGCTGCGTCGCTCGGCTGAGACAATCAGGTACTGGTGTAGCTGTCCGAGGGATAGTGGACGGCTGAACAGGTAGCCCTGACCTTCATCGCAGTTATTCAATCGCAGATACTGGAGCTGTTCATCTGTCTCGACGCCTTCGGCAACCACGTTCAGATCGAGCTTGTGGGCCATTGCGATGACCGCAGCGGTGATTGCCATGTCGTTTTTGTCATCCGGGATGTCCATGACGAAAGAGCGGTCGACTTTAAGCACATCAATCGGGAAGCGCTTGATATAAGACAGCGAAGAATAACCAGTACCGAAGTCGTCGATGGCAATGGATACCCCTGTCGATTTGATTTCCTGCATGATGCGGATGGCTTCTTCAACATCATCCATCAGCGTACTTTCGGTGATTTCCAGTTCCAGGCAGCGCGGTGGAATTTCCGTGATCTCAAGCACATTGCGAATACGGCCTGCGAGATCCGGATCGGTGAACTGCTTGGCTGACAGGTTAACCGCAACCTTGGCATCTGCTGGCATTATGTTCTTGCGGATAAGGCTACTGATCTGGCGGCATGCCTGTTCCAGCACCCAGTTACCTATATCAATAATCTGGCCTGTTTCTTCGGCGACCGGGATAAAGTTATCCGGTGTGATGATACCTTTGTCGGGGTGCTGCCAGCGAATCAGTGTCTCGATGCCTGTGGTACGGTAGTCGAACAGGCTGATCTTAGGCTGATAGAACAGGGTGAACTGATTGCGTTCTATCGCTTCGTTGATCTCTTTCTCGATAGCGAGGTGTTCGAGAATAGAGTGATTCATCTCTTCAGAGAAGAACTGGAAGTTATTCCGTCCCTGCTCTTTTGCCGAATACATGGCCAGGTCTGCGTTCTTCATCAGCACGTTGGTGTCTGTTGAATCATCAGGCGTCATTGTGATGCCAATACTCACCGACGTGAGAATATCCTGACCTTTTACGCGGATAGGTTTTGACATGGCGCGCAGAATTTTTTCTGCGACGGCACGAACGTCCTGCACTGAGCTGATATCTGTCAGCAGGATCGTGAATTCATCACCGCCGATTCTGGATACTGTGTCGTTTTCGCGCACGGTGTTGCTCAGGCGGTTAGATACCTCCTTGAGTAGAATATCACCCGCATCATGTCCCAGGGTGTCGTTCACACGTTTGAACTGGTCCATATCCAGGAACATCAGGGCCATGGATTTTCCTGAGCGGATAGCCCCTTTTACTGAGGTGACCAAACGATTCTTAAACAGGCGCCGGTTCGCCAGCCCCGTCAGTGGGTCGAAGAAAGCGAGGGTTTCCATCTGCACCTGAGCCGCTTTCAGTTCAGAAATATCTGAAATTGCACCTAAGTAGCCGAGTAACTGACCGTCACGATCATGCAGCGCACTGGCCATCAGATGAATCCATGTATGCGCCATATCCGGACGGGTCAGGCGGATTTCCAGCGCAATGCTTTCTTGATCCAGAACCAGGCGGTTCCAAGCCTCCTGAACATTCACCAGATCTTTCGGGTTGATCATTTCAAACCAGTCCTGAAGGTCGGGGTGCTCGCTTGTCAGGCCATGAATGTCGCGCCAGCGCTGGTTAACGTATTGCAGATTCTGGTTCGGATCGACCTGAAAAATACCTACCGGAGATAATGCGGTCAGTTTTCTGAACCTTTCTTCCGATGCTTTTAACGACTGGTTTTCATCATCGATGGTCGTCAGCAGGCGGTTAAAAAGATCAACCAGATCACCGAGTTCATCGTTATTCGTTTTCGTTGCCCGAATCGAATAGACCTTTTTGTTCAGGATCTCCGTCAGCGTATCACTGAGTTCGCGCATCGGTCTGGAGATCACATCTTTAAGCTTATTGGCGAGAAACAGAGCAAGTGCGAATGCCGTCAGCATGATGATGATAGAGAACACCAAAAACTGAAAGAAACGTTCGAGTAGTTGGTCGCGGCTGCTTTCGATGTACAAAGTGCCTATAGGTTCTTCAGCTCGGGTAACGGGGAAGAAGCGTGAAAAATTGTAGGTCTTGAGGGTATCGACTCGTGGCAGGTAATTCGGACAATCAATACGCTCATGTGCCTTCGAGTGGTAGCTGGCCGCAAGTGTCTGATCCTGGCGATAAATACAGCCACGGACTATTGCGCCGTCAGACTGAAGGGTGTTCAGGTTGCTCTCAAGCAGCGCCTTATCGTTGAAGGTCAGTGCGGCAGTGATACGGTCTGAAATAACGTCCCCTAACACCTGTAGCTTGTTCTCTGTATCGCGCTTGGCAAGGTAGTACTCGAGCGAAATATAGGCGAAATTAGCCAGCAGCAGTGTCAGACCCGTTGTAATCAATGAAATAAGAACAAGGCGTCGGCGCAGGGACTGAGTTTTGAAAAGCGTCATGGCACTACTCTCCCAACGGGAGTGTTGTATGGCAGCCAAGGAAGCGCTCCTTCCTGAAGTGTCATTGTGATGTACATTCTGCTGCCAATCATACTGTGCCGGTAATCCGAATAAACGCGCTCTACAGAGTGCTGCGTCAGTTATGTGAATGCAAGACGGCCAATACGGCCTTTTAAAGGTCATCTTTTATTAGATGGCGCATTTTGATGCGCTCTAGTGGAAAACCCAATCAACTCAGTTTAGTACTAATTCGTTGATTTTACCGGTGGCTGGTCACAAAAAAAGCCGCTGTTCAGCGGCTTTTTTGGGAGAGCCAGTGGCTTATGAGCCAGCCTGAAGCTCTTCAGGATCATATGGCTTGACGGGTTCGCTTTCCAGTTCGGCGATAAGTTCGCCAATGCTGATGCTCTGCAAGCGGTCAGAAAGCTGTGTGCGGTAGGTTTTCACCATACTCAGACCAGAAATAACAGCGTCGTAGACCAGCCAGTTGCCTGAATCTTTGTCCTCGTACAGGCGGAAATCCACAGGGACTTTATTGCCATTACTCTGGGTGAACTGGCCTTTCACGATAGCGCGGCCACCGTCTGGGCTGTAGCGGGTGTCTGAGAACTCCAAAGATTCACCGCTGAATGCCTTAAAAGCACCGCCATAGGTGCGCAACTGGCGATCACGGAAAATAGTAATGAAGCGCTGCTGCTCTTCTGGTGTTGCACGGCGCCAGTATTTGCCCAGTGCGCCCATTGCGATCTTTTCCTGGTCGATTGCCGGAAGGATGTATTCTTCTACCAGGCGCTCAACCATCTGAGCATCGCGCTCTTCAGGTTCGGTTTTCTTCAGTTCAGCGATGACACCGTTGGTGGCTTGCTCAACCACTTTCAGTGGCTTGTCGTCACTGGCGAATGCCTGCGTTACCGCAAACATCATCAATGTAAAAAGGGAGAGTATTTTCAGCACGGTTACGTCCTTATCATTTTTCATCAGTATCTAACGATACGTATCAGCTGCCTAGACGGATGTTCACAATTATTTGTTACACCTGTGCAACAGTGGCTGCTTATTTAGTCCTTTTGTAGACCAGAAGGTCACCCTGACGTTCAAAATTTCGTCGCAGGATGGCTTCGGACAGTGAGTCTTCACTATCGTTAAACTCCAGAGTCAGCGATTCTTCATCCGCCCATTTGCACAAAAAGTGCAGCATCTGATGCATAACACCACGGCCTTGAGTGATTCGACGAACGCCTGCCTTCGACAGCCTCACGTGGTCGCCAGTCCGCTCTGCCAGTAACGCGCCAATAATGCGGTCGTTAAATCTACCACCAACGATCCAGCGATTCTCGGTAATCCATTCGCGCAGAGGCTCGTCGACCGCAAGTCCGTGAGGCGCAGTATCATTGCGGATTTTCTCAAAATCGACGAAGTCGTCTTCGGTTGGCTCTGTCAGGTGCTCCAGTTTTACCGGCACATCAGGCTCCTGTTCTTTGGCTTGTTCACGGTGTGGTGCATCAGTCAGGCAGGATTTATTACTTTCACAAGCTTACGGCCTACTTTCTGGTGCGCTTTGCTTTATAATGCTTTCTTTTCTGTTTTGCGAGAGTCCGGAGACAATCTCATTATGGCACGCACGGCGTCAGTAGAGCGTAACACGCTGGAAACCCAGATCACCGTTAAGATTAACCTTGATGGCACGGGTCAGGCCAAATTCGATACAGGTGTTCCGTTCCTTGAGCACATGATGGATCAGATCGCGCGCCATGGCCTGATTGATCTGGACATCACCTGCAAGGGTGATACGCACATCGATGACCACCACACGGTGGAAGATATCGGTATTACGCTCGGACAAGCGTTCGCGCAGGCAATCGGCGATAAAAAAGGCATCGTTCGCTACGGTCATTCATATGTGCCGCTGGACGAAGCTTTATCGCGTGTTGTGATTGATTTCTCCGGGCGTCCTGGTCTTGATATGAAAGTTGATTTCACGCGCGCTGCTATCGGCCGCCTTGATACCCAACTCTTCTGGGAATTCTTCCAGGGGTTTGTAAATCACGCCAAAGTGACACTGCACATCGATAACCTCAAAGGCTTCAATGCGCACCACCAGGCCGAGACGATCTTTAAGGCGTTTGGCAGAGCGCTGCGCATGGCGGTAGAGCAAGATCCGCGGATGGCGGGTGTGACACCATCGACCAAGGGTAGCCTTTAAGTCATGACCAGTAAGATTTGTGCCGTTATAGATTACGGCATGGGCAACCTGCACTCTGCGCATGGTGCACTTCAGAGCGTGGCACCTGATACTCAGGTCCTGGTGACAGGTGACCCTGAAGTCATACTCAAGGCCGATCACGTGGTGCTACCTGGCGTGGGTGCAATCCGTGACTGTATGGCTGAAATACATGCGCAGGGGATAGATGCGGTTGTTCGCGAAGTCGCTGCTACTAAACCATTGCTCGGTATCTGTGTTGGTTTGCAGGCCATGATGGAGCGCAGCGAAGAGAATGGTGGTGTCGATTGCCTTGGCCTGTTCCGCGGCCAGGTTAAGTATTTTGGTGATGACCTGAGAGAAAACGGTGAGCGACTTAAAGTGCCTCACATGGGTTGGAACACTGTCTCTCAGGGTAAACACCCTCTCTGGACAGGCATCGCAGATGATACCCGCTTCTATTTCGTGCATTCCTATCACGTGAAGGCAGAAGATGAGGAGCAGGTGAAAGGCCATGGTCATTATGGGGTCGACTTTGCTGCAGCCATGGGACAGGACAACGTCTTTGCCGTGCAGTTTCACCCTGAAAAAAGCCACAATGCCGGTCTCGCATTGCTCAAGAACTTCCTGAACTGGGATGGCCAGTCCTGATCTGGCTACCCGGTTAACGATTCAAATTTAAGGTTACTCTTTTAAGGTTACTCTCATGCTCGTTATTCCCGCTATTGATCTCAAAGATGGCCAGTGCGTTCGCCTGCGTCAGGGCCGAATGGATGACTCTACCGTGTTTGGTGATGATCCTGTGTCTATGGCGAAGCGTTGGGTCGATGCGGGCTGTCGTCGTCTGCACCTCGTCGATCTGAACGGTGCCTTTGCTGGTGAGCCGGTAAATGGCGAAGCAGTCACCTCAATTGCCAAAGCATTCCCTGACCTGCCGATTCAGATTGGTGGCGGTATCCGCTCACTGGAAACCATTGAGCATTACATCAAAGCGGGTGTGAACTACGTCATCATCGGTACCAAAGCCGTCAAAGAACCTGCGTTCGTAAAAGAAGCCTGTGATGCTTTCCCGGGTCACGTGATTGTCGGTCTGGATGCGCAGGACGGTTTTGTGGCGACAGACGGTTGGGCTGAAGTCTCTGAAGTTAAAGCCGTCGATCTGGCGAAACAGTTCCGTAACGATGGTGTATCAGCCATTGTGTATACCGACATCGCTCGCGACGGCATGATGCAGGGCGTGAACGTTGAAGCGACCGTTCAGCTGGCGGAAGAAGGTGGTATCCCTGTGATTGCTTCAGGCGGTGTTACCAATATCGAAGATATCCGTCAGCTGTCGAAAGTGGCGTCCCGCGGTATTCTGGGTGCGATCACCGGCCGTGCAATTTATGAAGGCACGCTGGATGTTGCTGAAGCTCAGGCTCTTTCAGACGAACTCACAGGTAAATAAACATGGCTCTGGCGAAGCGCATTATTCCGTGTCTGGATGTTGACAAAGGTCGCGTTGTAAAAGGCGTGAATTTCGTTGGTATCCGCGATGCGGGTGACCCGGTCGAAATTGCGAAGCGCTACAACGATCAGGGCGCTGATGAGATTACCTTCCTCGATATTACGGCCAGCCACGAAGAGCGTGAAACCACCGTACACATGGTTGAAGCGATTGCCGAGCAGGTGTTTATACCATTAACGGTCGGCGGCGGAATTCGCGAAATTGCCGATATCCGCAATATGTTGAACGCCGGTGCGGATAAGGTTTCGATTAACTCTGCCGCGGTTTATAACCCGGACTTTGTTCGCGCAGCGGCGGACAAGTTTGGCTCGCAGTGCATTGTGGTCGCGATTGATGCTAAGCAGGTTGATGATCACTGGGAAATTTTTACCCACGGTGGTCGCAAACCAACTGGCATTAATGCGGTGGAATGGGCTGTAAAAATGGCTGATTTTGGTGCCGGTGAAATCCTGCTGACCAGTATGGATCGTGATGGAGTGAAAACCGGCTTTGATCTGGGCGTTACTAAAGCGATCTCTGATGCGGTCAATATCCCTGTCATCGCCTCTGGCGGTGTGGGTAACCTCGATCATCTGGTTGATGGCGTCAAACTGGGCGGTGCAGACGCTGTTCTTGCTGCCAGTATTTTCCATTTTGGCGAATATACCGTTCAGCAGGCGAAAGAGCACATGGCTGAAGCTGGCATCGAAATGCGCCTTTAATTAAGTTTGTCTTTATTTGCCACACCTTGGTGGCCTGACTGGCCACCGAATTCCTGCCAATCCTGATAAAAGCGTCTACTCTGAAGGCAAAGCTGCTTCTTTCTTTATGTGAGAGCGGCACACCTTCTAACTGAACTCTGCCCGCAGGCTGAGAGTGGCGCAATGACTCAATTTCAATCCGTGAAGTGGAAGATACTGACGCCGATGATCCTGGTTTTCCTGCTGATCATGGTGTTTATCAACCTGTATTCCTCACATCAACAGAAAGCGCGTCTTTTAGAGACTACCGAGCAGCATCTTAACCAGGTGCTCGACAATTACCTTGATGGCATCAATATGTTGATGCTGACCGGCAGTATGGCGAGCCGGGATACTCTGAGAGATAAGTTCGCTCAGCAGGATGGGGTTGAAGAGGTCAGGGTACTGCGTGCTGAGGCGGTGAATAAAGTCTTCGGCCCCGGGTTTCCAAGCGAGAAACCTCAGGACGAATACGACCGTCGCGCCTTGAACGGCGAAGCTGTGTCGTTCGTCGAGACCGTGAATGGCGAACGGAAATTAACCGTCATCGAGCCTTACATTGCCGTTGAAAATCGTCATGGTACCAATTGCCTCGGGTGTCATCAGGTTGCAGAAGGCACCGTCTTGGGAGCCGGACGTATTACCTACTCTCTGGCAGCGGAAGACAGTCAGGTGCTGGGTGATCTTATCAACAGTAGCATGATGAATGCTGTGCTTATGATCGCCGGACTCTCCGGGATTTACTTTGTGATTTATCGGATCGTGATTCAACCACTTCGTCGTCTTGAAAAAACGATGGGCCAGATAGGCACTAATTCCGATCTGACATTGCGTGTAAACCTCGGCACCAATGACGAATTCAGCCGGGTAGAAGAAGCCACAAATCGCATGCTGAATAGCTTTCAGCCGGCAATCAGTGATTTGTCTCATACTATGTCTGAACTATCGGGGGTGTCAGGCGAGCTGGCATTGATCACCCGTGAGACACGGGATGGTATGGGTGAGCAGCAGCGCGAAAGTAAAGATCTGCTGGTGGCGGTAGAAGAGTTATCGGACGCTGCAGGGCGCGTGAACGAAAGTGCGGTAAATGCTGAAACAGCGGCCGTATCAGCGAAAGAGAATGCCGAGGGCGGTAGCGAAGTCGTTGTTCAGGTGACAGGTACGATTCAGGAGCTGGCGGCAGAAGTTGAGAACGCCGTGACGGTTGTACGGCAACTCGCTGAAGATACGCAAGGGATTGGCCATGTGGCCAAGTCGATCAATGAAATTGCAGAGCAGACTAACCTGCTTGCCCTGAATGCGGCGATTGAAGCGGCTCGTGCGGGCGAGCAGGGGCGCGGCTTTGCGGTAGTTGCTGATGAAGTGCGAAGTCTGGCAATCCGCACTCAGGATTCGACCAAAGAGATTAATGATATTATCGAACGACTTGTCAAAGTGTCAGAGAAAGCGGTTCAGGTGATGGATGCCAGTAAAGACCGTGCGCAGCAGGGCGTGCAGGATACTGAGCGTGCACGCGAAGCGCTTCATCAGATCGCAACAGGCGTTGAAAATATCCGATCAATGAACAGCAGGATCTCTGCGGCGGCAGATAACCAGAATAATGTGGTGTCGCGAATTAACGAGAATATTCGTGTGATCAGTCAGGCATCAGAGCAAACCCTGAGTGCATCAGGAAGAACCTTTGAGCACAGCAATGATCTTGGTCAGATAGTGCATCGGCTGCGGGAAATTGTTGAGCGTTTCAGGGTGTGATTCATACGTTCTGATAATAAAAATGGCCGCGATTGCGGCCATTTTTATTGTCGACTGTTATTTCTTAACAGCGAGTTCTACACGGCGGTTCTGGGCCCGGCCTTCTGCTGTATCGTTGGACGCAACAGGGTTGGCCTCACCATAACCTTTCGCGCTTAGCTTATCTGCACTAACGCCTTTTTCGACCAGGTAAGTACGCACAGACTGCGCGCGATCTTCACTGATTCGCTGGTTCAGCGCATCGCTACCGCGACTGTCGGTGTACGCCTGAATTTCGATCATCAGATCAGGATAGCGCTTCAGTTCTTTAGCAACATCATCAAGAATGGCTTCACTGTTTTCAGTCAGTTGCGCAGAACCTGTTTCGAAGAAAACACCTTGAAGCTTGCCGTCGAAGTCTGGGCAGCCGTCACCGTCGACCATAGTACCTTGCGGTGTGTCTGAGCACTTATCTTTGCGGTCAGGGACGCCGTCTTTATCAGTATCCAGCTTTGCAGCGATGCGGGCTTTTTCAGCAGCCAGTTCGGCGGCACGGCGAGCATCTTCCTCGGCTTTCGCGCGTTCTGCCGCTGCAGCTGCATGGGCAGCTTCGACGTCGTCGGTCATATTGTTTGCGGCTTCATCGCGTGATGAAGTAACGCTGTTGCTACCAAAGCGCATGCCGGCTTCCAGCACATAATTATTGTGCTCAATGTCTTCATTAACCATATCGTCGTAACGATACTCAGCACGTGCGAAGAAGGTATCGGTCGCCGCCAGTTGAAGGCCTGCGCCGACACTCACCAGAGCGTTCTCCTGAGCAAAATCGTTCAGCTCTGCCTTGCCATAGCCAAGGCCAGCGCTCACGTATGGCTGAATCATATCGTCACCGAAAAAATGAAGACCACTAACGCGAGCCTGCTGAACATCGGCGCGACCATCAATCTGATCTGGAGATGGCTGTACGATGCTAAGTTCGACCGCAGTGTCGTTGTTCAGCATATAGCCAGCGGACAGTTCAAGATCGTAACTGTGCTTGATGTAATCGTCGAAGTATTCGTTAGTCACTTCATGGTCAGTGTGGGCACCGCCGAAAGTCACGTAATAAGGGTTTTCGGCCAGTGCAGTAACGCTGATCGAAGAAATAACTGTAGCGAGTAAAGTGCGTTTCACGGGTAGTCCATCCATATTATAAATTAATACAGCATGTATAGGGTGGCCGTGCTTTAATTGACTGGGCGCTAGTGAAACAGTTCAAAAAAAAATAAAAAATTCATAAAAAACCCGAAAATGAATTTCGGGTTTTCGGTTGTTTTGAAATCTTAATAAAGTTCCTGTTAATTACAGATCCTGAAGGATTTCGGACTTCTTCTGAGAATATTCTTCCCCTGTAATCAGATCGTCATCTCTTAGGTTCTGAAGTATCTCAAGGCGCTCTTTGATGGATTTTTCTTTTTTCTTCTCTTTCTTGCCACTAGAGGTATCCGGTCGCTTGTTCTGCTGCAGGCAATCGTATAACTCAGCCTCGAGAGTGACTTTGTTTACTGTTTTTATGCCACCGGCGAGCGTCGGCTTGCGGAAGCGGGACTCGCTGCTGTCGACAATAAGGATACTGTCGGCCCGAGTTTCAGCAGCCTCTTTTTTTAGCTTTTGGGTGCACTTTTCTTCGGTGCTGCTACTGCAGGATTCTTCTTTTACTAATAAGCACTGTCTCGCTTTTTCATCGTCTATGATGCTGACTTCAGACGCCTGAGTTGCGGTGGCTGCAGATAAGAAAAGTAAGGAAAACAGAAGTGATGATGTCTTCATTGAATTCATTTCTCGTAATCTAATTAAAATCGCCAATAAAAAGGCCGGCATAAGCCGGCCTTTTCTTTATCAGTCGTCGAGCATTGCCTTGTCGCGGACAGCACCTTTGTCGGCGCTGGTCGCGAACTTAGCGTAGGCTTTCAGGGCTGTGGTCACTTTACGTGGACGCTCAGCCGCTGGTTTCCAGCCTTTCTTATCCTGCTCATGGCGACGGTGAGACAGCTCTTCGGCAGTCAGGTCGACATTGATCGAACGGTTAGGGATATCGATGTTGATGATATCGCCGTCTTTCAACAGGCCAATCGCACCACCAGAAGCAGCTTCTGGTGAACAGTGACCAATCGACAGGCCAGAGGTACCGCCAGAGAAGCGTCCGTCAGTCAGCAGGGCGCATTCTTTGCCCAAACCTTTCGATTTAAGGTACGAGGTTGGGTACAGCATTTCCTGCATGCCCGGGCCACCTTTCGGGCCTTCGTAGCGGATGATGACGATATCACCAGCGACGATTTCGTCATTCAGGATGCCGGTGACGGCGTCGTCCTGACTTTCGAAGATGCGCGCACGGCCTTGGAATACATGGATAGACTCATCCACACCGGCGGTTTTTACCACACAGCCATCGAGGGCGATGTTGCCGTACAGTACTGCCAGACCGCCTTCCAGTGAGTAGGCGTTGTCGATGCTGCGGATACAGCCATTTTCGCGGTCGCCATCGAGTGTTGGCCAGCGAGTACTCTGGCTGAACGCCGTCTGAGTCGGAATTCCCGCTGGGCCCGCTTTGTAGAACTGAACCACTTCTTCGCTCGGGCTGCGCATGATGTCCCACTTATCCAGTGCTTCTTTCATGGTGGCGCTGTGAACCGTTGGCAGGTCGTTGTGCAGCAGGCCTGCGCGGTCGATTTCACCCAAAATGCCCATGATGCCACCGGCGCGGTGAACGTCTTCCATATGATATAGCGGTGAGTTCGGTGCCACTTTACAAAGCTGAGGAACCACGCGTGACAGGCGATCAATGTCTTTCAGGTCGAAGTCGACTTCGGCTTCTTGCGCGGCTGCCAGTAAGTGCAGAATAGTATTGGTTGAACCGCCCATGACGATATCGAGGGTCATCGCGTTTTCAAACGCTTTGAAGCTGGCGATTGAACGTGGCAGTACAGACTCGTCGTCTTGCTCGTAGTAACGCTTGGCGTTTTCAACAATCTTACGACCGGCTTCGAGGAACAGTTGCTCGCGGTCAGCGTGCGTTGCCAGTACTGAGCCGTTGCCCGGCAGGGCCAGACCCAGTGCTTCAGTCAGACAGTTCATCGAGTTTGCGGTGAACATGCCAGAGCACGAACCGCAGGTCGGACAGGCGCTGCGCTCGTATTCGGCGACTTTCTCATCAGAGGCAGAATCGTCAGCGGCGATGACCATGGCATCCACCAGGTCGAGCTTGTGCTCAGACAGCTTGGTCTTACCGGCTTCCATCGGGCCACCAGAAACAAAAATCACAGGGATGTTCAGGCGCAGAGCAGCGAGCAGCATTCCTGGGGTGATTTTGTCGCAGTTCGAGATACAGACGATGGCATCTGCGCAGTGCGCGTTAACCATGTATTCCACAGAATCGGCGATGATTTCACGGCTTGGCAGGCTGTAAAGCATACCGTCGTGACCCATAGCAATACCGTCGTCCACTGCGATGGTGTTGAACTCTTTCGCTACGCCACCGGCTTTTTCGATCTCACGAGCAACCAGCTGGCCAAGATCTTTCAGGTGAACGTGACCCGGAACGAACTGAGTAAATGAGTTCGCAACGGCGATGATGGGTTTCTGGAAATCATCGTCTTTCATACCCGTCGCACGCCACAGGGCGCGGGCTCCAGCCATATTACGGCCAGCGGTAGACGTCTTGGAACGATACTGAGGCATGATCTATTGTCTCTTTAAGCGTAAAATAGTGGTGCATTGTATCAATCAGCGAGGTTGTGTGCATGTCTGAACTTACCCTGTATTACGATGGCTACTGCCCTCTGTGTGTGCGCGAAATGGACCACCTGAGAAAGGCAGATCAGGCCGGTCGCCTGACGCTGGTGGATATTCAGCAGGAAGGGTTTACTGAGCGTTATCCGCACATTGATCCGCAGGCGGCGAGCACCATCCTTCACGCCGACACCGTAGAGGGTGAACTCCTGCTGGGTTTAGATGTCACTTATCGTGCCTGGTCGCTAGTTGGACGAGGCTTCTGGATTGCCCCTCTGAGATGGCCCGTTATTCGCTGGTTTGCAGATAAAGCCTATCTCTGGTTTGCGCGCAATCGTTACAAGGTGTCTGGCTGGCTGACAGGTCAACAGCGATGCGACACCTGTGGTCCACAAGGATGTTCAATTGACGGTAAGAAACAAGGTGATAACTAAGCGCGCAATATTTCCCCCTCAGGCTATGGCCTTATCGACAACCGTATTACTCGGTTGGCTGTCGCTGATGTTGGCGGGCTGTTCGTTATCGCCAGTGAAGCCTCTGGATTCTGAGGTTGCCAATCTGCAGTCGCGTTTGTTTCTTGCGCATGGTGGCAGTGCGGGAGATGCGCCTCTGAATTCACTGCAGGCGATTGAAGCTACCCTGCAGCGGGATGACTACGATGGTATCGAGATCGATATTGTGTTGGCTGGCGATAGTGTTCCCCTGCTGGCACATGATCCTTGGATCAGTGAAAAAAATTGTCGCCGATACGATGGCCAGGCATTTGAACCTGTGCATATCCGTGATGTGTATTCAAACGAACTGAATGAATTGTTCGAATGCCACTTCCCTGCTGGAAAGAGCGGTGCTGCAGAAAAGACGTCTGAGTACCATCCGCTGGTAACGCTGGCTGAAGCTCTTTCTGTTGCAGCTAATCATCCTGAAAAAACGATTTATCTCGATCTGAAAATTCAGGACGGAGTCACACTGGATGTTGAAGAGTACGGGGCTGAAATATTTCTGGCGTTGACTGAACAGGAAATAGAAAACCCTGTATTTATTGAGGTGCCTGAAAAATATCAGGTAGAAGAAATAAAAAATTCACTCGAAGATTTTAATGCTCGAATTGCACTCTCTTATCCTGCTTTCTACGCTGGAGAGGACTGGGATTATATCGGAGCGATGGCAGCCATTCGTACTTTTTTCTTCGCTGAAAATCCTGTCGATGCCGCGCAGGAATCAAATGCAGATGTATTGATTGGCCCAACGATAGTTATGTCGCATTCTTCTGTTGAGAAACTACACCAGAGCCAGGTTCTGTTTGGAACCTTTCTGGTCGATGATGCTGAATCTCTGAAGTCAGCCTGTAATCACGGAGCAGATATTATTATTACGGATATTCCTGTTGGGCAGCGTTGCGAGCCTGATTTATGACGCCTTCCAGTTCGGACCTGGTCTTTCTACCCTTAGGCGGTACCGGCGAAATCGGCATGAACATGAACCTCTATGGCCACGACGGCAAGTGGCTGATGGTCGATTGTGGCGTCACCTTCCCTAAGCCCGGACGCGTCAGTGCGGATGGTACACGGCATCATAGCGGCGAACCTGATACTCAAATGCCTGACCCTGAGTTTATTGAGGCGCGCAAAGATGATCTCGCGGGGCTGATTATTACTCATGCTCACGAGGACCATGTCGGCGCTGTGCCGTATCTCTGGCATAAGTTACGCTGCCCGATTTACTGCACCCGGTTTACCGCAGAAGTACTGAAGAAAAAGCTCGCTGAGCACGGCATTCTGCATCAGGTGAAACTTATTATTCCTGAAACTGGCGAGCGCTTACATATCGGCCCGTTTGGCGTGCAGTGGTTGCCGTTAACCCATTCGATTCCTGATCCGAACTGTTTAATGATCCGCACGCCCTTGGGCAATATCTTTCATACCGGTGACTGGAAACTGGACCCAGACCCGGTCGTAGGGCATGGCTATAAAGAAGAGACGTTCCGCAAGCTGGCCGATGAGGGCGTGTTGGCGATGGTGTGCGACTCGACCAATGCCACGACAAAGGGGCACTCAGTATCAGAAGGCGATCTGTACGATGGTTTGCGCCATTACATCGAGAGTGCGAAAGGTCGCGTGGTTGTCACCTGTTTCGGCAGTAATATAGCGCGCTTGCTGACGTTATCTCATATTGCCGAAGACACCGGGCGCTACATGGGCCTGTATGGCCGATCCCTGATTAATATGCATCAGTGTGCTAAACGGGCGGGTGTCTGGCCTTACAGTGCAGGTGCCGTGGATACCGGTCATCTGGGCTATTTACCTCGCAACGAAGTGCTTGCCGTCGCGACCGGCAGTCAGGGGGAACCCCGCACCGCGTTGCGCAGGCTTGCCGCCGGAACACATCCGGATTTTGAACTGGAAGCAGGAGATCGGGTGATCTTCAGTGCCAGAGCGATTCCCGGTAATGAAGAAGCCATTCAGGGCGTGATAGATCAACTCACGGCGCTCGGCGTTGAAGTCATAACGGTCGATAATGCAGAGCATGATATTCATGCCTCAGGCCATCCGGCGCAGGATGAACTGAAGATGTTGTACAACTGGGTGCAGCCTGAGATTGCGATTCCTGTTCATGGTGAAACCGAGCACATGAAAGCCCACGCAGGGCTGGCAAAGGGCTGCGGAATCCAGCGCACCATGACCGGGCGGAACGGTGACCTGTTTATGTTGCGTCCGGTGCCGGGAATGCAACGTCAGAAGGTCAGGACGGGCCGCCTCGGATACGAAAAAGGCGGCCTGGTAAAAGTGGAATAAATTTCAGAGAGAGCGGGTGTCGATCCGCTTTCTGAATTCTTCTGCACTTTCTTTTCGCTCCGAGTAGCGGTCGGTAAAGTAGTCTTTTTTATCCCTGAGCAGCAGGGTGAATTTCATCAGCTCTTCCATAACGTCAACGATGCGGTCGTAATAAGACGACGGCTTCATACGATCGTTGTCATCAAATTCCAGCCAGGCTTTTGGGACCGAAGATTGGTTGGGGATTGTCACCATACGCATCCAGCGCCCCAGAATTCGCATCTGGTTAACGGCGTTGAATGATTGCGAGCCGCCACAGACCTGCATGATGGCCAGAGTTTTCCCCTGAGTTGGTCTAACACCCTGAAGTGCGAGGGGTATCCAATCTATTTGTGCTTTCATTATGCCTGTCATTGCGCCATGGCGTTCCGGGCTGCACCAGACCATTCCCTCGCTCCAGTTAGCCAGCTCGCGCAGTTCTTTCACTTTGGGGTGATCCGCGTCGGCGTCATCGGGCAGCGGCAGACCTGATGGGTTAAAGGTCCGGGTTTCGGCTCCGAGCCATTCGAGAATCCGGGCGGCTTCCTCCGTTGCCAGGCGGCTGAAAGAGCGCTCTCGCAGAGACCCATAGAGCAGCAGAATGCGAGGTTTGTGATCACTTTCTTTTTCGTTAAACAAGATGCTTTCGTCGATCGGGTTCAGGCAGTCATCATCGATGTTTGGCATATTCTGAGTAGCTGGAATGGTGGTATCGCTGTTGTCGGTCATAATTGGCTCGGGATGAATTGATGGGCTCGTGCGTATGCTAACCGGCCTTGTGGGCGTTACACAAAGTGCATTGTTTCTGTGTATGATCCCGGGCACAGCAGTTAAATAATGCTCAGGTAACGATAAAAATAACACCAAACTGATAAGGGTCTGATGTATGGATCTTAATGCTCACGGCGGAACTGAAAATACTACCCATGAAAAGAGCGAGGGCCTCTATCGTTGGTTATCAACATTTCCGGCGTTCCTGATACTACTCGCGGTCGTACTGCTGAATACCAGTCATGCAATTCATGCTCAGCTACTGCTGTTGGGTGAGGCCCAGTGGGAAGGCTATTATCAGTTACGGGTTGATCCCCAAGCACCTGCCTGTAATCCCGATCAGGATATTGAACAAGCCCTGCAGCGAATGATCCGCGAGCAGGAAGAGGCGGATGACGAGTTTGATCTGCTCGCGTCTGATCCCGTTCCGCCAGAGGTCTTGCGTCAGTCGCTTGAAGCGGCAAAAGCAGATTGTGAGTTTAAGTTCGACCGTTATCACGGCATTGTTGAGCGCATTACTCCCACGGTGGAAGTCTATCGGTCGTTAGAGAAGTGGGTCGCTGATCTCGGCGAATTCCGCATGGTCGCTTCCGGGATCATGCTTGCAGTGTTAGTTCTGATCTGCGGCGGAACTGCACTGCTGCGTAAGCATCATATCTCGCTGCGTCCTGCGGCGAGTGTGCTGGATTATCGGGTATCGGCACTGGCCCAGCTTGGGGCGTTCGCCATTCTTTTCTTCTCTATGCTTAGCTTTAAGAATGT
>JACLAD010017165.1_pt1 | contig 54888 bp, 44 predicted proteins | sample 8027901 | NCBI WGS metagenome assembly JACLAD01 (sample SAMN15725071, study PRJNA655200) | protist metagenome | isolation source: fluorescence activated cell sorting (FACS) single amplified genomes of... | place: Spain: Blaines Bay Microbial Observatory, Mediterranean Sea | collected 2016-07-05 | reverse complement strand
TAAAGTCCAGAATAGCCGGATTTTATTACTCCAGCCTCACATGCCTTACTCCTACTTTATGCGCTTCTTTTAATTCGTCTTCATTAAGACCGGGACCAATAGAAAACTGCAGACTTTCTACCTCATTCAAATCAAAAGGAGCAGATATGTTATGATCAAAATAATACGGCAAAAATGACGGATAAGGTCTGGGTAATGTCACTGTTTTTACTTCCTGAAGCTCTGCAAAATCTATAACATGTTCCTTCACCTCCGGCTGTAATTCGATACTTGTACCAAATGATTTTCCGTTTTTCATGATCAGTGCCACCTGGAGGATCTCCTTCTTGTCTTGCAGTCCTCTTCCTTTTAGGATTAACTTGCTTTTTTTGGAAAGATCGTCTATTCTTCCCCCAATTTTATCTCTGAAATAGTACCTGAAGGAATAGTCAAAAATGGGGTTTGCGCCAAGGTTTTCAATATCTTCTTCAAAAAGCTGCTCTACGTGCACCTGATATTCAGCTTCTCCCGGGATTTCTGTTGGAACGATGTTTAAACCCGGTAACCACTGCCCTACCACATAATCTGAATCTTTTGCTGCCTCAAAAAGGTATAACGGCTTATCTTCGGGCACAATTTGCGTGCTGTATCTTTCATTTTTATAAAAATCCCACTCCCCGGGATTTCCTTCTGCACCGGCAGGAAAGGTAAAACTTGTTCCAGGAGTTGATACAATAATATGATACTCCAAAAAGCCATTTTTTAGCAGATTTTCAGGAACTTTTGAAGTCCAGGTGTAACCATTTTTTCGCTGAAGCTCTGCACTTTCATAAGTGTTACCATTCTGGAACCAGACCTCCACCTTTTGAATTTTTTCATCAGAAACTATTTCCGCAGCAATTTCCAAAGCTGAATTTTCTGAAATTTCATTTACAGGCTCATGCAGGAGATAGGTTTTATCCAGGGTGCTTTCAGGAGCTACAAATGAGCCCAGCTTCGCATGCTTCCATTCCTGCTGTGGATCAAAAACGTCATTTTTTTCCGCATTTTTGAGAAGATATGTTCCCGGCCTCACTGTAAACATTCCGTTTATGGCTTTCATGTTTAAAGAATTACCCTCGTTGATTCCTTCAACACTAAAATCTCCCCCCATGTCCTGAAGGTTTACCTGCATTTCCCAGGGCCCGTGGTTGATGACCGCCACCGTCTTCTCCAGGCTGTTATTGCCAAAGGGATTCTCCACCACGATAGCATCGGGCATTACTTCCAGTCGCCAAACTCCAATTCCAAGCTTGTCCAGAAAATAAGCACCTTTTCCTTCATATTTAACCACTTCAGAATTGCCATAACCTGCAATAAGTTCAAGATCATTTTCAGATTTTGGGGAAATATCGTTGCTATTGGTATAGATGAATTTTTCTGCTGAATTTAAAACCGCAAGATCGTCTTTGTAACTGATAGAAAAGTTTCCGAAATCAAGGTTTTCCGGATATTCCCCTATTTCTGAATACATTGGAAGCTGATGAAAAATTTCACCTGAAATCATAAGCCCAAGTGCCTTTTTTGGAGTATATGCCAGGTTCATATAATGCGTGTCGTACTCGGTATTGGCGTAGGCCATATAGGTGGGATCATAAGCGAATTGCGTGGCAATTTGAATCCCGGCTTCCCTGAAGCTGCGCGCCATTGCAGGATACATATACGATTTCATCACATCGGCAGCGTCAAACTCATAAACCAGTTTTGCCGCATTATTTTTCCTGATAACGGAATCAATGGGAATCTCATACTCATTTACGTTTGGCAAAAGATTGCCCTGAAGCTCTTTTCCGAAACCAAGGCCCGTGGGATACCACTGGAAGGTTCCACCCTGAATATCGGCATCAAAATAAGCCCCGGCAAGATGTGTACTGTGGCTAACGTTGTAAAAAATGGGCTTTTTGGTACCTGTAGAGCGCATGGAAGCAGTCATCCTGTCAATGAATTCTGTGACCTCACGAGGTGTTCCTCGATGGTGCGGCTCATTGCTCACCTCAAAAGCAATAATATTTGGTTCATCTTTGTAAGCCACGCCGGTATATGGATTAACGTGGTTAAGGAACTGGGCAAGATAATTTTCCTGCGCCTTTATCGCCTCCGGATTAATGAGGCTGTTTTCTTTGCCATATTTATTAGAAAATCCGGGAGTTTCAGGGTCGGGTTCAGGCCAACCGCTGCCCCAGTAAGCAATGGGTGTGATCATAAAATTAATGTCATGATCTTTTAACTGTTTTAGAAGATAATCAAACATTTTAAGATGCTCGTTCTCCAGCAAATTTCCTTCAGCATCACTAATTTCGGTATCCCAAACATGAATCCTGTAAAGGTCGAAGCCCAAACGTGAAAAATGATACACATCATTATCAATTGCTTTTTTGAGATCAATGTCGAGTTTACCTGCGGTACGATAGGCATGGGCAAAAGGTGCAGAATAATTCACGCCAAAACCCATCACTTCTTCATCATTGTGACCCCAGCGCATTACGCCCTGGGCATCTAAATAAACATCTTCTTTTTCGTCATTTTTGGATGTTTGCGCCACCAATCCTCCTGAAACAAGCATCATCAACAAGACTAAACTAGAGAGTCTAATTTTCATTTTAATCGTTTTCAATAATTATTTCGGTTTCTCCCAATCCTTCAAAAAAGGCTCTTAGAACAATAGGTTCGGTGAATGATTCGGTTCTTAGGAGAACGGTTGCTATGCCGGCTTCTGCGGTAACGGCTTCACCGCCAATAAGGCGTGCAAATTCACCTCCTTCTTCAATAGAAAAACGAATGAGATTCTTTGCTGAGGGAACAACAGTTCCCTTAGCATCACGAATAATGGCGTACACGAAAACCACATCGGGCGTGTTGGTGGCTATGTATCTTCCGGAATGATCTACCGCAAGATCAATTTTTGCAGCCTTGCCGGGAGTTCGCACCGTATAGCTGGCAACTTCTTTATCATTTATAAAACCAACCGCCCTAAGACTCCCGATCTCAAAACTATCTACTTCAAATTCAAAAGGAGGGTACGGTAACTCATCAGAAATGGCATTTAGCCCGGGCTCTTTCCTATCAATCAGTTCATCATTCAGGTAAAGAGCTACTTCCTCGGTATTGCTGAAAACCTTAATATTAGTTTTGGATTGAGGTGTCCAGTGACTCGCAATGAACACCATAGGTTTTGCATATTCATCTGTATATGGTGCCTTCTGGCTCTTATAGAAGTAATAAGCAAACTTCGGAATTCTGAAAATATCTGCAATACCCGATGCTTCCAAATTATTAGCATAACCTCGATTATAATCAAACATAAGCCAGTTCGCCTGCCCCACAGTTTTGATTCCTTCCAGGTTCGAATTAAAAGCCTCCTGGAAATTCAATGCCTGTTGCAGCATTCCTCGCTCCCCTGTCTTTCTCAACTGCCTGCTGGTTCTTTCCTCTTCTTCGAGATCACTAAAATTATCCTGACTAAATCCTGCATTTTGTGCATAATATTCCCAGTCGCCATATTCTGCGATAAAAAGCGGTCCTTCTCCTTCATCGTAATAATTCCAGTAATAAGGCGGTTGTGCATGCTGCCTCGCCGGGATAAACAGGTCATAAGAAGGATGATCTATCCAGCCGGCGCTATAAGTGTCTTCATAAGGAAGTTCGGCTTTTAATACCTCATTAGCTCTTAGCATGAACTCCTCTGTCATCCCCGATTCATTCAATGAGTTCTCCCAGAAAATTACACTGGGATGGTTCCTGTCACGCCGGGCCATATCTTTAATATCCTGGATTGCATTTTCTACAAATTTACCCTCCTCATAATACTGCCACCCCGGAATGGCATTCATGACCATTAAACCCAATTCATCACAGGCTTCTAAAAACGCCGGATCTTGCGGGTAATGCGAAAGCCTGACAAAATCAAAACCTGCCTGCTTTATCTTAAAAGCATCGCGATAATGCGCCTGATCAGAAAGTGCGTAGCCTACATAAGGATATTCCTGGTGCCGGTTTGTTCCATTTATGAACATCCTGTTACCATTTATAAAAAAAGCGTCTTCTGTAAGCTCGATATCCCTGATGCCTGTTTTAAGCCGTTTTAAATCCACTACTTCCCCTTCAGAAACTACTTCTATTTTAAGCTTGTAGAGATAGGGATTGTATGGGGACCATAAAAAGGGTTTTTCAATAGCTATTTCTTCGGAAATTGAAATAGCTTCCCCGGCTTCCACAAAAGCATCACGGGAGGTGAAGTTATGAACCTGCCCAATTCGATCTTCAAAAGTAATTCTTAAACTTACCTGTTTCCGAAGTGGAGAATCATTTTTAATATGCGTTTTTACTATTCCTGTAGCAAATTCTTCTGTAGCTTTGTCGAAATGAACCAGGATTCCGCCGCCATTCACCACATTGGCATGAACGGGATCTGTAATATGAACAGGGCTTGTCTTGATAAGGTAGACATCCCGGTAAATTCCGCCGAACAAATTAAAGTCCAGCATGTCCAAAGGTTTTCCGGGGGGAATTACAGGATTGTCAACGTTTATCACTTCTACTTCAACAACGTTTTCCTGGCCTTCCAGAAGGTAGGGCGTGGCATCTACGGTAAATGGCAGATAGCCGCCCTTATGAGTAGTGACAAGGCTGTCGTTAATTGAAACCCTGGCTTCCTGCATTACACCTTCAAAGTGGAAAAACCATTTCTCATTTCCTACAGCCTCTACAGGAAAATTCTTCCGGTAAACTGCCGTTCCCTGCCACTGGTCGTTTACCACAAGCGGTTCAATGCGGGCAGAATGCGGAATGTTCACGATTTCCCAACTACTTGACTCCATAGAGGAATCATCCAGCCGCTGAAACTGCCACTCCATTCCAAAATTTTCTTTGATTCGCGGACTTTCATTTTCCTCCTGCCCTCTTATCCTGTTGATGGTTTGGCAACCGGATAGAGCTACACTGCTGCAAAGCACTAAAAAGAGCAGTTTGAACTGCATTTTATTTCTGATGATTTCTTTTGATGCCATTATTTTCCTGTTATTCAAAAAGGGTATTCCTGTATTGTTTTCTTTCATTAATAACTGAAAATTCTATAAAAAATTGGGCCTGAAGTTATACATCACATGTTTCAATGGCAGCTTTAAGGGCACCAAGTTTATCGTCATAAGTGGGAATAAATTCCTGTGCCACAAATCCATCAAATCCTGTGTCTGCAATTGCCCTCATAATTGCAGGATAAAACAACTCCTGCGTTTCATCAATTTCATTCCTGCCGGGTACGCCGGCCGTATGGTAATGATTGATGTAAGGGTGATACTTTCCAATGGTCGCAATCACATCGCCTTCCATGATCTGCATATGGTAGATATCATAAAGCAGCTTAAAATTGTCTTTTCCCATTGCTTTTGCAAGCGCCACACCCCATTCGGTATGATCGCACATATAGTCTGGATGGTCTACTTTGCTGTTTAAAAGTTCCATGACAAGATTGACATTCCGCTGCCCGGCATATTCCAAAAGGGGAAGCAAACCCTCGGCACAGTGTTTTATTCCGGTTTGCCCGTCCATCCCATTACGGTTTCCGGAGAAACAAATCACGTTTTTAATGCCTTGTTTGGAAGCCTGTTCAATAAGTGTTCTGTAATTCTTCTGAAGTTCAGCATGATTTTCAGGATTATTGAATCCGTGTTCTATACTGGCAAAATGATCTGTCGCCATAGAACACTTAAGTCCGTATTTTTCAACGATTTCCCATTCTGAAGGGCTTAAAAGATCGATGCCCGAAATTCCCATTTTTGAACATTCAGCAGCAAGTTTTTCCAGTGGCATATCCTGAAAAGTCCAACGACAAACCGAGTGTTTAATATTATTTTTTGAAGCCGAAGTTCTTTTAGGCTCCCTTGTTTCCGAAGTTGAAAAAGAACTTAACACACTTCCAAGACCAATCGCACCGGCACCAAGCGTTATATTTTTTAGGGCTTCCCGCCTGCTGAATTTATTCTTCATTTTCTTTTAATTTAAAAGCATCTGAAAATGCCATTTTGAAATATCAATAGTGAATGTAATTTTTTTCTGCTGAATTGCTTCTGAAGTTTTCTGAACCTAATTAACCTCAAACAATTTTCTCATGAAATCTCGAAATTATAACCAGATTCCTGCAACTTCCGGTAATTCTCGTTATCAAATTTATACAGGTATGCCCCGCGCCGCGAGCTTGTTTTATCCTTTTCATTCAGCTTTACAAGCACATCCAGCGACAATACCTTTTTCCGAAAATTTCTTGCATCCAGTTCTTTTTGATATATAGCTTCATACAACCGCTGTAACTGCGGAATAGTAAACTTCTCTGGCAACAGTTCAAAACCAATTGGTTTGTAACGCGCTTTCCGCTTTAGCCTGTCCAGCGCATCCTGCACCATTTGGTTGTGATCGAGCACCAGCTTTGGTAATTCATCAATATCATACCAGTGTGCTCCATGTTTCTCTACCTGCTCCCTGTCATATTCATTAATTCTTATAAGCGCATATTGCCCAATAGAAATACACCTGAAACCTGGATCCCTGTCTGCGCTGCCGTAGGCTCTCAACTCCTCCATATAAACATTCTCCAGGCCGGTGATCTCTTTTAGCACGCGTTGCGCAGCTTCCTTGACATCTTCATTAAGTTTTACAAAACTTCCAATCAACGACCATTCTCCTGCCAGCGGCTCTACTCTTCTCTTAAAAACAAGAAGCTTGAGCGTACCCGAATCAAATCCAAATATGATACAATCTGTCGCCACATACATTCTGTCCTTCTGAATATAAAAATCCTGTTTGAAATCTGTCATTATCTAGCATCCGTTAAGTTCATAAATATATAGAAAGCTTATAATTTGGTGAAATAAAAATATATGTATATTTTACATTTATTATCTTTATCTTTTAAAATCCAAAACTTTGAAAAACGAATCGTCACCAGAAAACATAAATATGCTGAAGGACTTTAGCAGTGAGCTTTCTGTAGCTTCCCCGGGAAGAATCAATCTCATTGGCGAGCATACAGATTATAATGAGGGATTTGTCCTGCCAACAGCAATAGATAAAAAAATACATTTTCAATTCCGGAGGAATCCTCATTCTGAAAAATGCCGTATTTACAGTGAAACTTTTAAAACCTATGCTGAGTTAGACCCACAAAATCTATCTAAAAGTGAAGATTCGTGGAAGAACTATATTTCCGGAGTCATAAATGAAATTCAGAAGAAAGGAAAGAAAATAGAAGCTTTTGACTGTATCATCAACAGCAAACTTCCGGTTGGTGCGGGTATAAGTTCTTCTGCTGCGCTGGAATGCGGACTCGCTTCAGGACTAAACGAGCTTTTTGATTTACAGTTATCGAAAATGGAACTGGTGCAGCTTTCACAGGCCGCCGAAAATAATTTTGTAGGCTCTAACTGCGGAATTATGGATCAATACGCTTCTGTAATGAGCAAAAAAGATCATTTGATCCTCCTGGATTGTCGCTCTCTGGAAGCTGAATTTATTCCGGCAGACTTTAAAAACTGTAAAATTCTTCTTCTGAATACGAATGTTACGCACAACCTGGCAGAAGGGGAATACAACACGCGTCGCCGCGAATGTGAAGAAGCCGTAAAGATCATCCAAAAAGGGCATCCTGAAGTGACTTCTTTAAGAGACGTGAGTTATGAAATGCTCGAGGATTTTAAAAATGAACTATCTAATAAGCATTACCTGCGCAGCCTGTACGTTCTAAAAGAGAATGAAAGAGTACTTAGGGCTACTGAAGCCATAAAAACAGGTAATTTATTAGAGTTTGGGAAGCTGATGTATGAATCTCATGAAGGATTGCAGCATAATTACGAAGTAAGCTGCCCCGAGCTGGATTTCCTCGTGGAACACACAAGAAACAAACCTTCTGTTTATGGCGCCCGAATGATGGGCGGTGGCTTTGGCGGGTGCACGATCAACCTCATTGAAGCAGATGCGATTTTTGAATATATAAAAGAAGTTTCCGAAGCATATAAAAGGAAATTCCATATAGATCTTGATGCTATTACAGTTTCCCCCAGCGAAGGCACCACTATTAGCAAGTAAGAATTCACTGAAACAGGCCTTAAAATGTCATTTTTGGAACCTGTTTCTTCAAACACTACCCAACATGAGTCAGGATATTAACAACATGCCCCATAGAAGATATAATATTCTTACAGGAGAATGGATACTTGTTTCTCCCCATCGCACCAAACGGCCGTGGCAGGGGAAAACAGAAAAAAGCCCGGGTGCAGAAAGAGAATCTTACGATCCTTACTGTTATCTCTGCCCCGGAAATACACGTTCCAGCGGAGAAAAGAATCCCGATTATAAAGAACCCTATACATTTGTAAATGATTTTTCAGCTTTGCTGCCAGATACTCCGAAAAAGAGAGTCGAAAATGGCCTTTTTAAAGCTGAAACAGAAAGAGGCATCTGCAAAGTCATTTGTTTCTCACCAGATCATTCGGTGACCTTACCACTTATGGAAGTGGAAGAGATCACAAAAGTAGTGCAAATGTGGAAGAAAGAATATAAAGAACTGGGAAGTACAGGGGACATCAACTACGTTCAGATCTTTGAGAATAAAGGAGAAATTATGGGCTGTAGCAATCCGCACCCGCATGGGCAAATCTGGTCTCAGCTTTCTATTCCTACAGAAATTAAAAAGAAAACAAAGCATTTTTCAGAATACTGGGAACAAAATCAAATAAGCCTTTTGGAAGACTACCTCCAACAGGAGCTCGAAGCAAAAGAAAGAATTTTACTGGAAAATGAGCATTTTGTGGCACTCATCCCATACTGGGCCGTTTGGCCGTATGAAGTAATGATCGTGCCAAAAAAACATTACCAAAATATTGGGCAGCTCAATGCTGAAGAGGAAAAAGCTTTTGCTGAAATTATTAAGCGCCAAACCATCATGTATGACAATCTTTTTGGCACTTCCTTTCCTTATTCTTCGGGAATTCACCAGGCACCCACCGATGGAAAAGAGCATCAGGAATGGCATTTTCACATGTCATTTTATCCGCCGCTGTTACGTTCGGCAACCGTCAAGAAATTCATGGTAGGTTATGAAATGTTTGCGGGCCCACAGCGAGACATTACAGCAGAACAGGCCGCAGAAACTTTGCGTCAACTTCCGGAAGTCCATTATTCTAAATCCTGATCGAAATATCAAAAAAGACTATTTCAGAAACTAAAAAAGGCTGTTTGAAAGTTCTTTTCTCCAGTCATTCTGACTTTATTTCAGAATCTTATCCTGGTACATTTCGTACTATAAGAACCTGAAAAAAGTTCAGGTTGACGTTGAAATTCAGCTTTCAAACAACCTTTTTTGTTATACAGTTTTACATCTTCTTCCGAAGATTTTTTCTACCAGAACAACGCGTACAGCAGGGTTACAATCAGTAGAATCACAAAAGCACCAATATTGAAAGCAGGCCCGGTTTTGAACAGGTCTTTGGTAATAATAATAGATTTTTCCTGATTCCTTCCTTTCGCCTCAAGCAGACTAATCACTATCATAACAAGCATCGTTAACAACCAGGTTGCCATCATTTGATGCATGAATGGCCATTCCACAAAAAACGGACTTTCAACCCATCCGTTTGGACCAACTTTAAAGTAAAGCGCAATTGGAATAGAAGCCAGCACTCCCCAAATAGCAGCGTTGTTAGTTGTTTTTCGCCAGAAAAGTCCCAGCATGAACACCGCCAGAATTCCCGGACTCACAACTCCCGTATATTCCTGAATGTACTGGAAAACCTGTCCCAAGTTAGCAAGTTGCGGTGCAATTACAATGGCAATAACCAATGCAACTGTCGCGGTAATTCTCCCTACGGTTACCAGGTTCCTTTCAGAAGCTTTCTTCTGAAAATAAGGCTTATAAATATCCATTGTAAAAATGGTTGCAGTCGAGTTTAGCATAGAAGCTACCGAAGAAACGATCGCGGCCGCAAGCGCAGCTACTACAAGCCCCTTAAGCCCCGCAGGAACAAATTCCTTTATAAGCCAGGGTGCTGCGTTATCATTTATTACCGTCCCGGCTGCGGAAAAGAAAGAACCATCGGCAGAAGCACGGGTGATTTCACCACTTGGATCCATGTTCATTAGAAATGCCACAATTCCGGGAATTACCACGATCAACGGAATAAGCAGTTTTAAAAATCCGGCTAAAATAATCCCTTTTTGAGACTCCCGCAGACTTTTGGCTGCCAGCGTACGCTGGATGATATACTGGTTGAAACCCCAGTAATAGAGGTTGGCAACCCACATTCCCCCAATAAGAACGGCCAGGCCGGGTAGATCCCACCACGCATCTCTGCCGTTAGGCGTAAAGATTTCGCCTTTATCAAGGATCATTGAGAACTTACCGGGAACTTCTTCATAGACCTTCACCATACCTGCAATTGCACCTTCCCCTCCGGAAAGCTCTGAAAGCGCCATATAAGTCGTTACAAAACCACCGATAATTAAAAGTACCACTTGTACCACATCTGTCCAGGCTACAGCCGAAAGTCCGCCGTACAGGGAATATGCAGCAGCAAAAAGTGCCAACCCAAGAATGGAATACATAAAAATGGAACCATCACCGGTTCCTAAAATGGTATCTAAAGCCGTTGCTCCCAAATAAAGCACCGAAGTAAGATTCACGAAGATGAAAAGACAAACCCAAAAAACGGCTAAAATGGTCTTGAGGTTAGTACCATATCTTACTTCCACAAACTCCGGAATCGTGTATAGTTTCTTTTCGATGAAAATTGGCAGGAAGAACTTTCCGACAATTAAAAGTGTGATAGCTGCCATCCACTCGTACGACGCAATTGCCAGTCCTATTGCAAACCCGGAACCTGACATTCCAATAAATTGTTCTGCCGAAATATTGGCGGCGATAAGGGAAGCTCCAATGGCCCACCAGGGAAGACTTTTATCTGCCAGGAAATAACTTTCTGAAGTGTCTCCTTTTCCTTTTGAAACGTACAGCCCAATCCCTAAAATGGTAAGCGCATAAATAATAAAAACGATTTGATCCAGTAATCCGAATTCCATGTTGCGATGAAGTATTAAAAATTCAAATGATGTTTTTGCTGTTTATTCTTGTTAGAAATAATTGCTTTTTTCAGTTTCTGCACGTGTCTTCTTCACCCAGGCAATTATCTATTTCTTAAAATTTTCCTAAATATAAATGAAATTCCGAAGAAAAGCAGGTTGTGCAGGTATTAACTCAAGAGCTTTTTTCAGTATTGGTATTCGTCTTAAGAGCAATCCATTCATCTACCTTTTGCTCTAAAACATTTAAAGGAAGTGCACCATCCAGCAGCACCACATCATGAAACTCACGAATATCAAACTCATCTCCCAGCGTTTTTTGTGCCTTTTCCCTAAGTTCCAGGATCTTGTTCATCCCAATTTTATAAGCCGTGGCCTGCGCCGGCATCACAATGTGACGCTCTACCATTTTTACCGCATCACTCTGCGCATTTGGTGAATTTTGAGTATAATACTCTATGGCTTCTTCACGCGTCCATTTCTTCGCATGAATACCCGTATCTACCACGAGCCTAATCGATCTCCAAAGTTCCATAGCAAGCCGGCCAAAATCTGAATAAGGATCTTTGTAGAACCCTATTTCCTTCGGAAGAAATTCGCTGTACAAGCCCCAGCCTTCCACATAGGCGGTGTAAAAACTCATTTTCCTGAACATGGGCACCTCATCAAGTTCCTGCGCAATGGCAAGCTGCATATGATGTCCCGGGATTCCTTCGTGATACGCCAAAGCTTCCATCTGGTAAATGGGCATAGCTTCCATATCATACAGGTTTGCATAATAAATTCCGGGTCTTGATCCATCAATTGCCGGGGAGGAGTAAAAGGCTTTCCCCGCACTTTTTTCCCTGAAAGGCTCCACAGCTTTCACCTGGATATCTGCTTCGGGTAAGGTAAGAAACAGGTCTGGCAGGCGTTCCTTCATATTATTGATATGCTCCCTCGCTTCAGCAAGATATTTCTGTTTTCCTTCAGGAGTGTTTTCGTAGTAGAACTGCTCATCTGTACGCATGAATTCAAAGAAATCCTGCAAGCTTCCCTCAAAACCTACCTCTTTCATAATCTTTTGCATTTCGCCGTGGATGCGGGCCACTTCACTTAGTCCAATTTCATGAATTTCATCTGCAGTAAGATCTGTCGTGGTGATCCTTTTTAGTGCATTGTTGTAGAACTGCTCCCCTTTTGGAAATTTCCATACGCCGTTTTCATTTGTGGCCCGTTGACGCTGATTTTCAAGCGCAGCTATAAGCCCCTCATAAGCCGGTTGTACAGATTTTATCATCACCTCCTGTGCCCGGTTGATCAACGAATCCTTCTTTTCTGAAGAAATTTCGAGCGCATCCACTTTTTCTTTAAAATCGGCCAGTAAGGCACTGGGTTCTGCAGACTTTTCAAAAGGCTTGCCTGAAATGACATTTTTGGATGCATCTATGGTGTGGTCAAAAACGAACTTTGGCGGCATGATCCCGTTAAATTCCCTTAGCTGCAAAGCGTCCTGTACCTCTGTAAAAACCTGCGGAATTTTGCTCATTCTCGTAATATAAGCTTCGGCATCGGCTACCGAGTCTATTTGATGCATGTTAATGAGAAAAGCAGGCACTTCTGCATGAATCCCAAACATTTGATTTACGGGATAATTGTAAAACCGGTAATCATAATCTGCAATCTCATTTTGCAATTGCTGTCTGTACAGCTCATAACTCAATACTTCCTGTTCTCCCAGGGCATCCACCTCTACAGAATCATTTAAGAAAGCAAGCCGTCTTTTGGCCTTTTCGAGATCTTCGGCATGGCGCAAATGAGAAAAACTGTCCCAGCTGTCATAATTATCCTTGATCCCAAGCCTGGTTTGAAGCATAGGCGAATCTTCAAGGTCTTTATCAAATTCCCGCTCAAAAAAGTTATTTAGCTTCGAAGATTCCGCAAGATTATCTTCAGCAGAAATGTCATTTTTTTCTGAATTTTTACAGCCGGTGAAGCCAAAAATGAGAATAAAGAAAAGTATACTGGTAGAGAGGAGTTTTTTCATAAACTGAAATAATTACAATCGAGAAAACCTGGTGTTTTCAGAATGGGAAAATAAGAAAAAAACACGCAAACCCTTGTTCTTCCTTTAGAAAAATTAAGGACCTGCGTGTATTTGGAAATATTTTGAAAAGTTTATTCCAGGACTGTCAGGATAATTTCAGAATCATGATAAACACTATGCGTCTGCTTCTGAAAACCTTCCTCTTCGGCCTCAAAAATATTGTCCACGTACGTCTGCGGATTCAAATCAATAAGGGGAAACCACGTGCTCTGCACCTGGATTTGAAGTTTATGTCCTTTTTTAAAGGTATGATGCACGCCCTGAAGCGTGAATTCCACCGGCGTTTTTACATTTGGCTTGAAAGGTTCGGGTTGCGAAAAGCTGTTTCTAAACCTCCCGCGTATCACTTCACTTCGCACCATCATGTGGTAATTGCTCATTTTGAGATAATCCTGTGTTTCCTCATAGTCTTCGGCATCTGGAGGAAAGACATCTACCACTTTCACAACCCAGTCTGCAGCTGTTCCTGTAGTGGCAACTTGTAGTTTTGCCAGCACCTCCCCTGCAAGAGTAAGGTCTTCTTCCAGCACTTCGGTTTCATAAATTAATACATCAGGACGCCGTGCAGCAAAGCGTTGATCATCGGTCATGTATTTTCTTGGCGTAAAAACCATCTTGATATCCTCGGAATACGGAACGGGTTTTTCGGGATCGCTGATGAATTCTTCTGCTCCCTCTCCTGCTGAAGTGGTTAATTGCTGATCATCACCCAGGAAAAATGACATTTTTGAGGCTTCTTTTGGAGGCCATGCTTCGTAGGATTTCCAGGTTCTTAGTCCGGTGTCATACATGTAAGCCTCGGGCAGTGCAATGGTTTTGTCACCGCTTCCTTTCAGAAAATGGTTAAAGAAAAGCGTTTCCACGTCCTGCTGAAAGTGTTCAGAAATATGATCTCCAAAATATACATTCCCAATGGCCTGTCTTTCTGTTAAACGTGCCCAGTCGCCGTGGCTCCACGGCCCCATCACAAGCATACTAAAATTATCTCCGGATTCCTCTATGGCTTCGTAGGTGTTGAACGGCCCGTAGAGGTCTTCTGCATCAAATAAACCGCCAACGACCATCACCGCGGGTTTCTCATCGTTAAGATGCTGTATGATCCCTCTTTTCTGCCAGAATTCATCATAATTCGGATGTTCTTTTAACTGCTGCCAGAATACGTTGTCTTCCTTATAATATTCGTCAAGATTACTCAGCGGACCGGCATCAAGAAAAAACTGGTATTGATCTTTTGTTTCGATCTCCGGGAACGAATACCAGGCTTCGGAAGTGGGTTCGTCCTTTTCGTAACCAAAAAGAGCCGTCGCTCTCCAGTAACTCAGCAGGTATGCACCATTGTGGTGAAAATCATCAAAGAAAAAATCGCCTATTGGCGCCTGTGGAGAAACCGCTTTCAGGGCGGGGTGATCGCTTAGCAGGGAATATGTAGAATAAAATCCCGGATACGAAATTCCCCAGACTCCTACCCTGCCGTTATTGTTCTCAACGTTGTTCACCAGCCATTCAATGGTATCATAAGTATCACTGGCTTCATCAATTTCTTCACCCTCTTTCTGCGGAACAAAAGGCCGCATGTTATCATAAACGCCTTCACTCATCCATCTTCCACGCACATCCTGGTAGACGATGATGTTGCCCTGTTTCATTAAAAATTCGTTAGGTCCAATTTTCGACCAGAATTGATCCTCACCATAAGGGCTGGCGCTGTATGGTGTACGGGACATAAGGATGGGATACTCCTGTGAAGTATCTTTTGGAGAGTAAATGGTAGTGTGCAGCTTAATACCATCACGCATAGGGATTTGCACCTCCTTTTTGTTGTAATGTTCAGAAACGTCGTAGGTGGTATCTGCCTGAGAAAAACCTGCGAACCCTGTTACAAAACAGATGATCAAAAAGGCATTTTTGAGTAGTTTCATGCTTGAGATTTTTTAAAAAGTTCCTAAAGATAGGAATTCCATGAAAATGCTCAAGAAATGATTAGAGCCTACTCCCCGAAATTTTCAAGTCCGGTTTCGAGCCAGGCTGCATATTCTTCCGAATTTGGGGTATAGCCTACAGGCTCATTCAGTAAATTCATTTCGCTGTCCAGTAGCACGTAATAAGGCTGAGAATTATTTCTGAAGTTAAGGGTTTGGAAAGTAGCCCATTTGTCTCCTACCGTCTCGATCTTCTTAACTCCGCCGGAAGGTCTTTGGTAGTTGAACTGTGCTTCTTCCGGTAGTTCCTCGCGGTCATCCACATAAAGGGAAATAAGCACATACTCGTCCCTCAGTTTTTCAAAAACTTCAGGGTCGCTCCATACCTGTTCTTCCATTTTCCTGCAGTTAACGCAGGTAAAACCGGTAAAATCAAGCAAAATAGGTTTGTTTTGCGCCTGTGCTGCTGCCACTCCTTCCTCAAAATCTTTGTAGGCTCTCAATCCCAGCGGCCCCTGAGTGTCTTTTTCATAAACGCTGTAATACAACGGCGGCGGGAAACCGCTTAACAACCTCAGGTTCGCATATCTCGTGTTCGTGAGCCCCGGAATCAAATAAACCACAAAAGCAAGGGTGATGATTCCCAGGATCAATCTTCCTTTATTCAGTTTTGTTTTTGGGCCGTCATGAGGAAAACGAATGGCGCCAAAAAGATAAAGCATCAGCCCGATACCTATTACTACCCAAATTCCGAGGAAAATTTCCCTTTTTAAAAGTCCCCAGTGCTGTACAAGATCGGCGTTGGAAAGGAATTTAAATGCCAGCGCAAGCTCAATAAAACCAAGTACCACTTTAACCGTATTCAGCCAGCCGCCGCTCTTCGGAAGTGAATTGAGCCAGTTTGGAAAAAGCGCGAACAGCGCAAAAGGCAGCGCCAGTGCAAGCCCAAAGCCACCCATCCCGAAAGATAATTGCGTGGCGCCACCGTCACTTGTAAGCGAACCTCCAAGCAGAGATCCTAAAATGGGTCCTGTACAGGAAAAAGAAACGATCGCCAGCGTAAGTGCCATGAAGAAAATCCCCAGCACACCTCCAAAACTTGAAGCTTTATCATCCATCTTGCTGCTCCAGGAATGAGGCAGCGTGATCTCGTAGTACCCAAAAAAGGAGAACGCAAAGAAGATAAAAATGACAAAAAAGATAAGGTTTAAAGTCGCATTAGAGGAAATGTTATTCAGTATCTCAGGGTTTACCGAATCAAGTAAATGAAACGGAAGACTGAGCAGGAGATAAATGAGAAATATAAAAAGTCCGTACAAAATGGCATTTACGAGACCTCTTTTGGAAGTCTTTGCGCCTTTAGTGAAAAAGGAAACGGTAAGCGGAATCATGGGAAAAACACAGGGCGTAAGCAATGCAATTAATCCGCCGACAAATCCTAAAAAGAAAATATTCCAGAAACTGTTTTCCCCCTCCTCTTCAATTTCATAGTTGCTCATTCCCTGGAGCTCTACATTAAGAGCTTCTGTAAGCCGCACATCTTTTTCGGCAATATCAAGATCAGAAAAACCTTCTGAAACCTCATTTTTGGAGGGCGAGAAAGTAAAACGTTCGGTTTCGGGAGGAAGGCATTTGGCATCATCACAGACAGAAAAAAAGACTTCAGCAATAATTTCAAGATTCTCCGGCTCAAGCACCTTTATTTTCTGAACAAAAGTCGCTTCTCCTTCAAAATAGGTAATATCTGCTTCAAAAACCTGGTCGTACACAGGTTCGGCATCGGGTTCTTCGGTTTCACCAATTAATTCATAGCCTTGCTCGAAGTTGTTATAGGTAAATTCAGTTGGAATTGGAGCGATATCAATTTCAGCTTCTTTTTGAGAATACAGGTGCCATCCCGGCTCGAGCGAAGCCGTAAATATAAGCTGGTAAATGCTGTCATTTTCCTGCTCCAAAGAAGCTTCCCATTGTATAGGATTTTCGATTTCCGCACTTCCGAAGTTCTCATTGTCAAAGATTTGCCCCGAAGCAGTGAAAAAGGAAAGCCCGAAAAAGGCCAAAAACAATAGTAATCTCATGGTGTAAACGTAATTTTCAATATTCCTGAAGTGATATCTTCCACTCCAAATCTCGCATCTGCCCTTTGACCAATCACCCACACAATCTTATCCCGGGAACAAAGGACACGCGTATTTTCTTTAGCGGGCAAAGATAGTTTATTGTCTTTAAAAAATTTGCTCAGTTTCTTTTTACCTGCCATTCCAAAAGGATGAAAATAATCTCCTTTTTGCCATTTTCTCACCACTAGCGGAAACTCGATCTTGTCTTTATCTACATAAATACAGTCCGGACCCGTTTCATCAATTTCAACGACCTCTTCCAGGTGAAATGTTCCAATGGGAAACATGAGCACCGATTCTTCTTCGGAAATCTCATAAACTTTATCATCGCCGCGGGGAACCGTCGTTAAAAGCAAGTATTCGCGATCTTTTATGAGTCGGTGCGTGCCCGAAAGTACCCTTTTCCCCGGCTGTGCCTCCAAAAGATGCAAAACATCGTCCCATTCTGTAAAGCCAAAAGGCTTAAAAAGCTCGTATAAAACAGCTTTTGTGTTGGGAATGGTCTGGATCAATTTTATATCAAAAGCGTAACCTTCATCGGTTTGATTTGCGATCCTGGAAAACAATGCAGAAACATAATTTTCAACCAGCAGCGAACTTTGTTCTAAATGGTTCCTGGTTTTCTCAAAACTTTCCAGCAACTGCGGATTCAATTCCTCCAGCGCCGGCACTATCTCATGCCGAATCTTATTCCGAAGGTATTTTGTAGAAGCATTGCTGCTGTCTTCTCTCCATTTTAGATGATTCTCCCGGGCATATTTTTCAATTTCCATTCTTGAAAAAGGCAACAAAGGCCGCAGGATAAAACCATTTTTGGCAGGAATTCCTGTTAATCCTTCCAGTCCTGTACCACGAACAAAATTGATGATAAAAGTTTCCAGATTGTCGTTGGAATGGTGCGCGGTAAGCAGGTAATCAAAATGCATCTGCTCCTTCAACTCTGAAAACCAGCGGTAGCGGAGTTCACGGGCCGCCATTTGGACAGAAAGTTTATTCTCTTCGGAATAAGCGGTGGTATCAAAATGCTCCACAAATACCTCCAGCTCGAGCGTATCTGCAAGTTCTATCACAAAATCTTCATCGGCGTCACTTTCTTCGTTCCGAAGGTGGAAATTACAATGCGCCAACGCGATATTTAAACCTGAATTTTTACATAAATGAGCAAGCACCACGCTGTCTACTCCGCCGCTAACGGCAATTAATATTTTCGCATCCTGAAGAAATGGAAACTGCGCCTTTAGATGTTCCTGAAACCTGTGAAGCATAGGGCTCAAATGTACGAAAAATGACCGGCTAAAAAGAGCATTTGAAATGCCCTTTTTGGATGTCTAGCAGGAGGATTTTTTTAAGTGCTTTTCCAGAACTTTCCTCATGGCTCCTGCCTTCACCACGCACTCTTCATACTCTTTCTGCGGAATTGACTTTGCTGTGATTGCACCACCTACCGAAAAGGATGCATATTTGTATTCTTCACTATATAAAATACTGCGGATGATGACGTTGAAATCAAAATCCTGCTGCGGACTAAAATATCCCACTGCACCGCTGTACAAGCCGCGTTTGGTCTCTTCCAGCTCTTCAATAATTTTCATAGCCGAAATTTTTGGCGCTCCCGTCATGCTTCCCATTGGAAAAGTAGATCGCAGCACTTCCACCACGGGTATTCCGGTTTCCAGCTCTGCCTTGACCGTGGAGATCATTTGGTGTACCTGTTCGAAAGTGTACACCTTGCAAAGTTCTTCTACCAGAACAGATCCTTTTTTTGCTATTTTAGAGAGGTCATTCCGTACCAGGTCCACGATCATGATATTTTCTGAACGTTCCTTGGGATCCTGTTCAAGATCTTTGCGCAGTCGTTCATCTTCAGCCAGATCTTTTGAACGTCTTGCCGTTCCTTTTATAGGCTGTGAAATGATATTTTGCCCTTCCTTTTTCAAATATCTTTCAGGAGAAGCTGAAAAAAGGTAATTCCCATTCAGTTTTAAAAAAGTCGCAAATGGCGGATTCGAAATAGTATTCAGGCTTATAAATGTTTGCAGCGGATCCAAAAAAGCGTTTTCAGCATAAAATTCCTGGCAAAAATTGGCTTCATAAATATCTCCCCGCTGTATGTGCCACTGCATTTTCTCGACCTTTTCAAGATACACCTCAGGAGAAAGACGCGCCTTAATTTTCGGCCGAGTTTCAGAAGATGGAGCTTCAAAAATGGCATTTTCAGAAGTATTTCTGATTTCTTCCAAATCGTCTTCCATTTCATCATCTGCCATGCGCAGATAATGAATTTCCAGTTCGTCATCCTTCAGCAGGAACAGCTTTTTCGGCTGAAAAAAATACAGCTCCGGAAAATGGAGTCCGTCATGATTTTCAGAAGAGAGGGCTTCCGTGTCATTTTTGAGATCGTAGGAAAGATACCCAAAAATCCAGTCGGCCGTAAGCTCCTGGTATTCCTGAAGTTGTGAAAAGGCATTTTCATGATCTGTCTGGATCGCCGTGAAAGCTTCTACCGCAAGAATGGCGTCGTAGCGGGAATGACGGTCTTTGTAACTATTGCTGTCCAGCCACACCACCTCCTCAAACTGTTGCACCCACTGCAGCAGTTTATTTTTGAAATCCTCCTTATTTTCTAATGTGATCTTTTTACTCGTCCTCAACTAGCTCTTGATTTCATGAGAGAATCCGCTAACGATATCCTGTATCCCCAGCTCCTGAATTTCGTTCGTAATACTACCTTTTTCAGAATCAAAGTTTTCGTAGAACTTCGGCAGACTGAAACTATTCACGATCTCGCCTCCAAACCTTGGAAATTGATTTTTCACATATTCCAGAGCCGAAGCGCCACCTCTTTGCCCCGGCGAAGCGCTCATAAGAAGTATTTTTTTCTCCTGAAGAAATTTTCGCTCGATCCTGGAAAGCCAGTCAACCACATTTTTAAAGAATCCCGAGACATTCGAGTTGTACTCATTTACCGCAATGATAAGTGCATCTGCCGAAAGAATTTTTTCATACAGCAACTTTATATCCTGGGGAATTCCTTCTTTCTCGCGCACAATACTGTAAATGGGAATGTTCATTTCCCGCAGCTCAAGGAGCTCTACTTTATGTTCGGTAATGCGGGAAGTGACATTTAAAAGTAACTGGTGATTAATAGAGGTAGGACTATTAGAACCTGTAAAGGCCAGAATATTTTTCATGTGAGGGAATTTTTGCCAAAAATACGAAACCCAGGCCATCTTTTGGAAAATCCTTTTTTACACAAAATGAAGTCGTTGCGCTGCAAGAATTAAAAACTACCTTTGCAAAAAAATACGAGGCGTGACTTTTCAGGAATTAAATTTAAATACCCCTTTGTTAAATGCGTTGGAAGATGTGGGATTTTCCGTTGCAACTCCCATCCAGGAACAGGCTTTTCCCGCCATCATGTCCGGGAGGGATGTGGTAGGTATCGCCCAAACGGGAACCGGAAAAACCTTCGCTTATTTACTGCCTCTGCTTAGAATGCTTAAATATTCTGAACAGCAAAATCCGCGCGTGCTCATTCTGGTTCCCACCCGGGAACTCGTAGTACAGGTGGTGGAAGAACTGGAAAAGCTCACAAAGTATATCAATTGCAGGATCCTTGGCGTTTACGGCGGCACCAACATTAACACCCAGAAGCGCCTGGTAGCACAGGGGCAGGACGTGATAGTTGCAACGCCTGGCCGTTTGTATGATCTCACCATTAACAGGGATCTGAAGCTAAAATCTATTCAAAAATTAGTAATTGATGAAGTTGATGTAATGCTTGATCTTGGCTTTAGATTTCAGCTCAACAATATCCTGGAGCTTTTACCTGCAAACCGGCAGAATATCATGTTCTCTGCTACAATGACCGAGGAGGTGGAGAATCTTATCAACACCAACTTTAGGCAGCCCGAAAAAATCTCTGTAGCGGCAAGTGGTACTCCGCTGGAAAATATTGATCAGATTCTTTATGAAGTTCCAAATTTTTACACCAAAGCCAATCTTTTAAAGGAATTATTAGGTGATAAGGATATATATAATAAGGTGTTGATTTTCGTGGATAATAAAAAATCTGCGGACCGACTTTTCCAGGAACTTGAACTTTCGTTCCCCGAAGAATGTACTGTGATCCACTCCAATAAAACCCAGAACTACAGACTAAGAAGCATACGGCAGTTTGGCGATGGTTTCTGCCGCATTCTTGTTGCGACAGATGTCATGGCCAGAGGATTGGATATTGACCAGATAAGCCACGTGATAAGCTTTGACACCCCGAAGTATCCTGAAAATTACATGCACAGGATTGGTCGAACAGGAAGAGCCGAAAAAGAAGGAATTTCTATCTTGCTTTCTACTCCCGCGGAAGAAGAAGGACTTCAAAAGATAGAAGAACTCATGGATATGAAGATCCAAAGAAAACCCCTTCCAGAAGACCTGGAAATTTCCACCAAACTAACTCCCGAAGAACAGCCCATTTCTCCCGAAATTTACAATCCTTCAAAAATTAAGGATGAAGATGCTCCCGGCCCCGCTTTTCATGAGAAGAAAGAGAAGAATAAAAAAGTAAATCTTGGTGGCTCCTACAGACGTGAGATCAAGAAAAAATATAAAAAGCCTAAAACTCGCGGCGATAAAAACTACAACCGAAGAAAGAAAAAGTAACATCTTCTCGCCATTTTTTAAACCTTTATTATTTGCTCAATAAAAAAGGGTACAAATTTTAGACATTATTCCATAAAGAATCCTGCTATAAATTGGGGATCAGCACATAAGTTTTTATTATAAAGGAAGAATTTTACTCACAAAGTTATGTTAATTCTCTATCAAGAGAGTTAATTATTTACCCGTTTCATATACCCTATAAAATTGCATCACAATTTCTACCGCCCTATAACCCGTGCGGCTTCTAAAGCATAAGCCTTTAAATAAACAGGAAATTATTTAAACATGAAACCACTTAAACTTCTGGTTTTTAACGCATAAACAAATTGACAAAGCTTCAAAAATTAACTTTTTTATGTTATTTTTAACTTATCATTTCTCCCCCCAAAGTTTAAAATGGATCCTCCTGTAAACTTGAAATGTTGAACTTGACCAGCCAACCCTATGAAAAGAAACACCAGTAGTGTGGGAGAACATTTAATTAAAGAATCTGGCCGTTCTTTGGTTAAAAGGGACAGTTTAGAAGATCAACAAATCTTGATCTTCGTAACAAACCTTCGTACGCTCCAAATTGTTTACACCAACCTTGCTGCAGATCATTACCTAAATTCCGGTGCAAACAAAACTCCCAAAAAAGAGCAGAATCAGTATAGAAAATTCATTCATCAGGATGATTACCAGGATTTCATTCTGCATTTACAATCCCTGGAAAATATTTCCAAAGATCATGAAGAAGAAATTACCGTAAGAATAAAAAGCGCCTTTCGAAGCGCAAAAAAAGTTTCCTTCAGGCACAGGTATTATTCAGGAGTTGGTGAAAAGGATGAAAAATTTATCCTTGGGATTGCCAGAGAACTAAAAGCCACAGTACCTCAAAGACCCGGCGTAGCCCAGCGTTCTTATGAAAAGGCAATCTTACAAAATAAGAAAAAGCACAGTCTTTTGCTAAATGCCATGAAGGAGGGTTTTTGCATTGTAGACATCCTTTTTGATGCTGATAAAAACCCTGTAGATTACATGTTTCTGGAAAGCAACAGTGCCTTTGAACAGCAAATAAAATTTAGTCACATCTATGAAAAAACCATTAAGGAACTTTCTACAGGACATGAAGAGCACTGGTTGCAAATTCTGGGGAAGGTGGCCCTTAGAGGTGAACCTGTAAAGTTTGAAAGTTTTTCACAAAATCTTGATCAAAGTTGGTTTGATGTGCATGCTTTCCCTATTGGTGAAGATGAAGGTTATCAGGTAGGGCTACTACTTCGGAATATTACACGGGAAAAGATTTGGGAAGAAAAAATTGGCCGGGAGGAAAATCTGGAATTTTCTGACGAAAATAGTCCTACCGAAGAGCTCTTTCAGAATTACCACTTGTATAAATCTATTTTCAACAATACCACCATTGGATTAGGAATATTAAAACCCATTTTTAAAAAGAATGGAGAGCTTGTTGATTTTCAATTTTTACGTGCGAATAAACTTTTACTTGACCACTACCCCGAAAATATTGTAGGACAAAGCTACCTTAGGCTTCATCCTGCCTCCAGCGATAACGGTGTTTTTGAAGCATTAAAAAAGGTAATGTTAACCGGTGATACAGATGATTTTGACGTCAAAAGAACTGAAAAAGGCAGAAGGAGCTGGTACAGAATGACCGGAAGGCGCGAGAATGATTTTCTAATTATTTCTATGGAAAATATTTCCCAAAGAAAAATAAAAGCCAACCGGCTTAAGGAAAATATTCGGTTTAAAAAACAAATTGCAGAGGCCTCTCCCGATATCATCATGATCCTGAATTTACATAAAGAGAATGTACGTTACATCAACCGCGACATGGCAGACCAGCCGGGAATGAGAAAAAAAGATATTGATGGAATGTCTATTTCCTGCATTCTTCCATTCATCCACCCCCATGACCGTGAGAAAGCCATGGATTTTCACAAGAAAATCACAGATGCCGAAAACAGGGAAATATTTGATATAGAATTTAGGTTTGAAACGAGGGACAATCATTGGGAATGGTTTAACGCCCGTGCAAAAGTTTTTATGCGGAATAAGGAAATGAAAGTTTGTGAATATATTCTCCTGCTTAGAAATATTAATCAACAAAAGGAAACGCAGCGAGCTTTGCTCCAGGCAGAAAAATTATCCATTAAAGGCGAAGTGGCCAGGACCCTTGCCCACGAGCTAAGAAATCCTATGGCAAGCATAGGAATGGCAGCAGATATACTCGCCCAAAAAAGCAAACTGGAAAGCAATAAGGAAAGTTCTAATTATATAGCAGTTATTAAAAGGAGTACCAATATCCTGAATAAACTGGTAAATGATCTTTTGACCTCTTCCAATTACACAGCCTTTGCTCCTGTTAAGTGTTGTTTGGCAGAAACACTGGACAAAGCACTCCAGGACGCCGGGGACAGAATCTATCTTACCGGCGTCAAAGTTATTCAGGAATATGAAGGAAGGTACAATGTTCTTGCAGATCCTGAAAAACTGAAAATTGCCCTGCTCAATATTATCGTAAATGCCAGCGAAGCAATGAACCCAGATGAAGGAGTCCTGCATCTAAAAATTGTAAGAAATCCTAATGATCATGTGCTAACTATAGAAGATAACGGCTGCGGAATGGAAAAATCTCAACTAGATAAGCTTTTTGATGCCTTTTACACTCAAAAACCTCACGGAGTGGGAATTGGCTTAAGTTCTGTAAAAAGTATTCTTGAAGAACACGATGCCAAAATATTGGTAGACAGCAAAATTAATGAAGGAACTATCTTCCAGCTCACCTTTCATCGTTATGAAAGTTTTCAAAGAACTTAAACATCTTGTGCATTAGAAGAGTTTAATTATTATCTTCGGCAACAAAAATTGAAGGTGATTTTTGCCATGACTTTTTTTAAAAGATTATCATTGTTATTTATTAACCGAATTACAAACCTATGGGCTTAGTAGACTCAATAGGAAACAGCTTCATGAAGAGGCGACTGGACGAGCTTGACAGGACGATTTACAACCCTCATGAGACCCAGCACGAAGTTCTTCGTAATTTGCTGCACAAGGCAAAGAATACGGTATATGGCAAAGAACATCGTTTTTCGGAAATAACAAATTATCGTCAATTTCAGGAGCAGGTTCCTGTTATTGATTATGAAAACCTGCTGCCATACATTGATAGATTGCTTAAAGGTGAACAAAACATGCTTTGGCCATCCAAAATAAAATTTATGGCCAAATCTTCAGGAACTACCGGTGCAAAAAGCAAAATAGTTCCTGTTTCTTCTGAAGGTTTACACCAGTGTCACTACCAGGGCGGCAGAGATATGCTCGCACTTTATATTCGCAATTATCCTGATGCTAAACTGTTTTCAGGAAAAAACCTCTCTATTGGCGGAAGCCAGGAAAGTAAATTTTCGGGCCAGGACGAGGATTTCTACATTGGGAATATTTCAGCTATTGTAATGAAGAATCTTCCTTTCTGGGCACAATTCGGAAGAACTCCGGGTCTGGAAATTACCATGATGAATAACTGGGAGGAGAAGATGAGAAAGATCGCAGCCATTACCACTCAGGAAAATGTGACTAGTCTTGCCGGTTCTCCCATGTGGATGCTGCTATTGCTACAGCATATTATAAAAGAGCAAAAAATAGAACATATTCAGGATATCTGGCCAAACCTTGAAGTATTCTTTCACGGCGCAGTGTCTTTTATCCCTTACCGTCCTCTTTTTGAAGAACTTGATAAAAATAAAAGTTTGCGGTACCTGGAGATTTACAATGCCACCGAAGGTTTCTTTGGACTTCAGGATTTACCTCATGACCCTTCTTTGCTGCTCATGCTGAACTACGGAATTTTCTATGAGTTTATCCCCGAAAAAGACTATTCCAGTGAAAACCCAACCGTGTTGACCCTCGATCAGGTAGAGATTGGTAAAAAATACTCTATGGTCATTTCCACCAACTCCGGTTTGTGGCGATATAAAATTGGTGATACTGTAAAATTTACGAGTACCAATCCTTACCGGTTCGTAATAAGCGGAAGAACAAAGCATTGTATTAATATTTTTGGAGAAGATCTTTTTATGGAACATGCCGAAAAAGCTCTGGATATCGTGTGCAAAAAAACCGGTGCAATTCTTAAAGATTATACAGCTGCACCTTATTTCTATGATACCCGTAAAAAGGGATATCATGAATGGCTTATTGAATTTGTGAAATCTCCTGAAAATCTCAACGAATTTGCAGAACTTCTGGACAATGCTCTTTGGGACCTCAACGATGATTACGCACAAAAAAGAAAAAATAACGTAGCCATTGAAGCTCCTGTTTTACGGGAAATGCCATCGGGTACCTTTTATGAATGGCTAAGGCAGCATGACAAGCTGGGAGGACAGCACAAAATCCCACGGCTTTCCAACGAGCGTAAACTGGTAGAAGAATTACTTATTATAAGCAGGTCTATTTCCCCGGAAATGAAGAAAAGCTAAGAATTCCTTACAATTCCTCTTGTAAAAGTTCTTCCAGAAGTTGTCTGAACTCTTTAGAATTCCAATCGGCCGCGCCGGTTTTTGCAACAATAACTTCGCCTTCACTTGAAAGCACATAAGTTGTTGGTAAGCTTTCGGCTTTAAGGATTTGAGCAGGTTGAGAAAGTGGTTGATATACGGGCAGGTTATAACCTTTCTTTTTCATAAAGGAGTCTAGCTTCTCCTGCTCTTCTGAAGAAACAAAGAAAAACTGAACCCTGTCACCATAGGAATCAACAATTTTCTGAAAAGAAGGCATTTCTGCAATGCATGGCGGGCACCAGGTGGCCCATATATTAATTACGGCTACTTTACCCTGAGCTTTTTTTAAATTGGAAATATTTCCTTCCAGGTCTTTAAGCCGCCAGTTATAGTCAAGCAATTGCTTACGTTCTGTTTCAGGAATTGTTGACGGACTAAAAGAAATGATCCTGTTTAATTGAACCTGTAGTGGCTTTCTTGTTGCAGGAATAAAAAGCAGGACAATGATCAAAAGAAACAGAATATTGGACCACTGACTTTTTAAAAATTTCATTCAATCAGGTTGAAATATAAAAGTACAAAGATTCTTTTTCTACATCGTTAAAAATGTCATTTTGTTTAGCCTTTTCAGATCACGCGGAGATAAGGAAACCCTCACTTTTTGTATCTTGTAGCAAAAAATAATTTAACATGAAAAAACCGATAAAAGGATATACTACGCTGGCCCTGGGTGTGATCTCTGCCTTTAGTATCACTGCATGTGGTTCGGGGAATGAACAAAAACCTGCACCAGCAAATCCTGTTGTTCAAAATTCACAAGTGAACAAAACTACTATGACAAATGACTTATTACAAGAGTGGGAAGGACCTTATGGAGGAGTTCCCGCATTTGACGAAATGAATCTGGAGAATCTTTATCCCGCCATTACCAAAGGGATTAAGATGCATCTAAAAGAGATTGAGGCAATTGCCAATAATCCCGCGGCTCCTACTTTTGAAAATACCATTGTAGCGATGGAAAAATCTGGTGAGGCTTTAGATCGTGCTTTCACCTTCTACAACATCTGGAGCAGTAATATTTCATCTCCGGAATTTAGAAAAATCCAGGGAGAACTATCTCCAAAGATTTCAGAATATTCTTCAAAGATCTCTCAAAATGAAAAATTATTTCAGCGTATAAAAGCAGTTTACGAAAATTCTCTTCAACATCCGCTTCCCGATGATCAACAACGAACAGTACAGCTGGTATATGAAGATTTTGCTATGGAAGGTGCAGATTTAAATGAAGCAGATAAACAGCGATATGCCGAGATCAACAAAGAACTCTCTAAGCTCTATACCCAATTTTCAAATAATGTACTGGCAGACGAAGAGAATTATGTAGTCTATTTAAAGGAAGATCAATTAAGCGGATTATCTGAATCTTTTATTACAGCAGCTGCCAAAGCTGCGGCCGATCGTGGAAGAGAAGGTGAATATGCCATTTTAAACACCCGTTCTTCAATGGATCCTTTCCTTACGTTCTCTAACGACAGGGAAGCCCGTCGAAAAGTCTGGAACAATTATTACTCCCGCGGAGATAATGATGACGAATTTGACAATAAAGAGATCATCAAACAAATTTTACTGCTGCGTGATGAACGGGTAGAACTTTTGGGCTACGATAATTATGCTCAATGGAGGTTACAAAACCGAATGGCTAAAACCCCCGAAAGAGCTATGGAGTTAATGGAAGCCGTTTGGCCCGCTGCTCTTAAACGGGTTGAAGAGGAAGTTAAAGATATGCAGGCAATCGCCAATGCCGAGGGAAAAGATATCACCATCGCGCCCTGGGATTACCGTTATTACGCAGAAAAGGTGAGAAAGCAAAGATATGACCTCGACTCTGAAGAAGTCAAACAATATTTACAACTTGACAAACTCACTCAAGCCCTGTTTTATACAGCGGGGGAACTCTTCAATTACAGTTTTGAACCCGTACCCCAAGGCACTGTGCCGGTGTTTCATGAAGATGTAAAAGTGTGGGAAGTAACCAACAAAACGACCGGTGAACATATAGGTTTATGGTATCTAGATCCTTATGCGCGAAAGGGAAAACGTTCGGGAGCATGGGCAACGCAGTACAGAAGCCATTCCCATCTTGATGAGGAAGAAACAGTTCTTGCATCCAACAATTCGAACTTTGTAAAACCCGCACCGGGTGAACCTGCGTTGATCTCGTGGGATGATGCTACCACTTTCTTTCATGAGTTTGGACATGCGCTGCATTTCTTCTCTTCAGAAGTTAAATATCCTACTTTAAACAGCGGGGTAAGAGATTATACGGAATTTCAGTCACAACTTTTAGAGCGCTGGTTGTCTACAGATGAAGTGATCAATCAATTTTTGGTACACCACGAAACCGGAGAGCCAATTCCGCAGGAACTTGTCAAAAAGATCAAAAAGGCATCCACTTTTAACCAGGGTTTTGCGACTACAGAGTTCCTTGCGTCTGCTCTAATGGACATGAAATTACACACCACAGATCCTGAAGAAATAGACATGGCTACTTTTGAGGAGGAAACACTTACTGCGCTTAATATGCCTGAAGAGATCGTGATGCGTCACCGTACCCCTCATTTCGGACATGTTTTTTCAGGCGAAGGTTATGCAACCGGTTATTATGGATATTTATGGGCCGATGTTTTAACTTCTGATGCTGCTGAAGCCTTTGCGGAAGCTCCAGGAGGTTTTTATGATGAGACAGTAGCCGAAAAACTGGTAAAATACCTGTTTGCACCAAGAAATTCCATGGATCCCGCGGAAGCATACCGACTTTTTAGAGGTCGTGATGCCAATATTAATGCTTTAATGAGAGATCGTGGCTTCCCGGTACCTTCAGAAGAAGGAAGCGAGGAATAAATAAGTCTAAACTTCCAGGAAGAAGTTTTAAAACCGGTTAAAAAGTAGTTGTCATTCCGGCACACCCGTAAAAGTTTTCTGAAAAAGAATCCAAAAATGACATTTTTGACTACTTTTTAACCGGTTTCCTTTTCTAAATCAATTCTTTAAAATGATCTTTGAGCGCAGCATTTGCAGCGTGAAAGCCACACATTCCATGCACTCCGCCACCCGGTGGCGTTGAAGATGAACAAATATATACCCGCGGATCTGGGGTGCTGTAAGGATTTATTTTTGCTATAGGACGGGTAAAAAGTTGGGTAATATCCTGTCTTCCGCCGTTAATATCGCCACCCACAAGATTAGGATTGAACTGTTGCAGCTGATGGGTATTCTTGGTTGAACGAGCAAGGATCGTGTCCTTAAACCCCGGAGCTGCTTTTTCAATCTGGTCTTCTATTTCTTTTGTGAAATCTTTTGTGCTGCCGTTGGGCACATGGCAATAAGCCCATGCCGTATGTTTTCCTTCAGGAGCACGGGAACTGTCAAAAGGAGTATGTTGAGCCACGAGCACATAAGGTTTGTCTGTAATATTCTTCTCGTGAATCCCCTTTTCTGAAACCTCTATTTCTTCCGAAGAAAAACCGATATGCACGGTACCTGCTTTTCGGCATTTTTCATTGGTAAAGGGAATTGGTTCACTCAGCGCCCAATCGATTTTAAAGACCCCTGCACCGTAATTATAAGTTTCCATTCGTTTTCTATAAAGGGAACTGAAATTCGTTCCTTTTATATTCAACAGCTGTTTTGGAGTTAGGTCGAACAAATAGGCATAGGCATTCGGCAAATCCTGCACATTTTCTACGAATGTGTTCAGAAATAATTCCCCACCTAAAGATTTGTAGTAGCTTAAAAGTGCTTCGGTGAATTTACCTGCACCTCCTTTTGGAAAAGGCCATCCATATTTATGAGCCGTTGTGGTCAATACCAGGCCAAAAGAAGCCGATGCCAAACTGGTCAAAGGCAAAGTAGAATGCGCCGCCGAACCATAAAAAAAGGTCTTGGATTTGTCATTTTTGAAGTAATGGTTTACCAGCAGTTTTGCAGATGGCAAAGCCTTTAAACCAAATTTCATGAACATGAATGGATGAGCAGGAATACCAAGCGGCCCCAGGAGGTCTTTATCCAGCTTGTGCCAGTTCTCTACAAGAGGTTCAAAAATATTGAGGTAACTTTTCTCATCTTCCCCCAGTTGAGCAGCAGTTTTGTATAAATCCTGATAACATGCGTGAGCCGTGCCGTCGCTAAAGGGATGAGCATAGGCAACTTCAGGATAAACCCATTCCAGGCCATGCCTATTCAATGGAAGGCTTCCAAAAAACGGAGAAGCTATCCCCATGGGCAGGATCGCCGAGCCTACATCGTGTTTAAACCCGGGAAGGGTTAGTTCTTTTGTGCGGGTGGCTCCGCCCGGTGTCGAAGCCTGTTCATAAATGGCAGTTTCTAATCCTTTTTGCTGCAGCCGTATGGCAGCTGCGATTCCATTGCTTCCACTTCCAATAACTATGGCATCGTACTTTTCGGGCATTAGGGCAAATCATTTAGATCCAGATCGTCCAGATATTGTTTAAAAGTAATTGATCCTGTTTTTTCCCCAATCATATCATTTGAGGTAATAAATTTGAAGTAACTGAGCTTTGAGGAGATATCATCATTGAGCATTTCGGGAAGGATCATTCCGAAATCAGCTAATTTTTGAGGCACCTTCACTATTTTCCCGCCTATTTTCTCCTGAACCATTTCGGTCATTTCAAGACGTGTATGAACAAGGGGACCTCCTACTTCTATCATCTCAGGTCCATCTTCGAGATAGTTAAGTATGAATTTCGCAAGATCTTTTTGGTGGATACTGTTCGTTTTGGCTTCGCCACTACCAACTATGGGAATCACGTTTCTTTTGGCCATAATTGCAAGATCGTTCAAACCAGAAAAGAATCCTACCGGCCGAATGATCGTATGATCAATTCCTGAAGCGCGTAACGCATCTTCAAACCTTTTGTGGGCTTTGGCTATTCTGAAATCCTTTCCTTCATCTACTCCCTTAATGGAAACGTAAACAAAGCGTTTCACGCCATTCCTTTTGGCATCGTCAAGAATATTATTATTTCCGAAGAAATCAATTTCCATAAAAGAATTGCCATGACTGGAGAAAAGGCTTACACTCTGTCCCATTGTAGAAATAACCAGGCTGATACCTTTAGTGATGTCCTTGATTTCAGAAGTTCCTTCGCTCGCATCGGCTCTCCAGACATCCGAAGTGTAAGGTAAAACTTTCGAGGCACCTTCAGAAGAATGCACCAGTGCCCGCATTGGAATATTTTTCTCTTTTAAAAGTTTAGAAACCTCCAAACCGAGAGCTCCTGAAGCTCCGGCAACCAAAACTTTTTCTTCCATTTTCGCGTTTTTTGATCATCCCAGGGGATCATCTGTTTCAATGGAAATTTAAGGAATAAAACAGGAGATAAACAGTCTCCAAACCGGGATTAACAAAAATTTAGTCTCTCCCAATTTTAGATTCCTGCACTTTTTGCAAGATCACGTTCCATCTCTCTTTTTCGGAAACTTCTTATTTTTTCTTTTGCTTTTGTAAGGGACAGTTTTCGTCGCTTTCCTTTAAAAGATCTCCTTTTCCTAAGACCTCCAATAAGATTGGAAAGGGATTTCTTTTCTTTTGGTTCCATGGTTTCCAGATGTGGTTTTAAAAGTGCGTAAATTGTCTTTGCATCCATAACAAAAGTTTTAAGGCTTTGATAAATTCAAAAGCATTTTCATTTCATACTATTAATATACGAAAAATATATTTTAAAGCTTCCAAAATGAGAATTCCACATAGTTTAAACGGTAATTTGCTCTCATTTTGCATTATCCAAAATAATTCGAAAAAAATCATTTTCAAGGAACTAAAAAAGATGAAACCGAAACTAAATTCAATTCCACCTTTCTTTTAAATCCTTGTATTGAAGTCTATTTTTTAATCCTTACCAATAAATTTAAAAAAACGGCTTTCTCCACCGTCTTTTGACTCCTCCTGGTACAGGAACTGGAGATCATTTTCATCAAAAATCCTGAAAAACTCTTCCCAGGAAACATCTTTCAGGTTATCTTCGGCATAACCGGGAAAGTTTATACGAAGCAATCCTCCGCCTTCTCCATTATTCTGGGTACTTTCAACAACGGCGGGTTTCCCCTTGCGTTCTTCTGCCCATTTCTTAATCGTACTATGATCTGTAGTAGTTTTTGATTCTGATTTATTAGCCATTTTTATATTGTTTAAAGTTAACACAGCTGAATTTCCTCCTTTTCATTGAAATGCTGAAAAAGTTTAACATCAAAACAAACTTTTTGTTAAGGCTATGTAAATCAATAAAAGAATGTAGATCAATGTCTTCCGCGGTAAAGTCGCTTTTTCCAGTAGCCTACTTTATAATAGCCAAAAGCCGCCCCCGCAGCAATAAAGTTGGAAATTGGAAAAGACCACCAGATTCCTTCGTAACCCAGAGAGGTTTTATAGGACAGAATATAAGCTACAGGGAATCTTACGATCCAGAGACTTAGAATAGAAATAAGCATAGATGCTTTCGTAAATCCCGCTCCATTGAAAACCCCATTAAGCACCTGCTGAACGGCCAAAAGGCCAAAGCTGGGTGCCATGATCTTAATGAACAGAGAAGCATCTTCTATAACTTCCGGCTCTTCAGGAATGAAAAATGCAGTAAGAGGTTCAGCCAGCAAAAACATGAGAATTCCAATCCCGGTGAGTCCGAAAAATGCGATTTTATTACTCAGGTTGGCCACCTTTTCTGCACGCTTTATTTTTATGGCTCCAATATTCTGCCCCACCAGGGAAGTGGTTGCAATCGCCAGGCCGAGTGCAGGGATGATGATAAAACTTAGAATCCTGGCGCCAATACCGTAAGCCGCCACGACTTCACTCCCAAAACTGGTGACCAGGATCACCATCATGGTCATTCCCAAGGCCCGGGTAGATTGTTCCACACTTGCAGGAAACCCCAGCCTTACGATTCTTTTTAGAATATCAAAATCGGGCAGCATCAAAGAAAAATCAATCCTGATTCCGCTTTTTCCCCTTAGCAGAATTACCACCCCTATAACCGCAGAAATTCCCTGAGTAAAGACACTCGCTACTGCTGCCCCTGCCACTCCAAAACCTGGGATGAGACCGTAACCGTAAATGAACAATGGATCCAGTACAAGATTAAGAAGCACCGTCCCAAATACGATATATACAGGCAGCATCACATTTCCAATTCCGCGCATGAGCGACTGAAAAGCAAAGAATATAAAAAGAAAGACGAAACCAAGGGAGGAAACTTTAAAGTATGCAATAGATTCCTCCAGAATTTCGGGACCTGCTCCTATAATGTTCATCAAAGGCCCTGCTGCAAAATAGCTGATCCCGGCCAGCAAAGTAGAAATAAAAAAGATGAGAGAGATGGTTTGAGAGGAGCTGAAATTTACCATTCTCTGGTTATCGGCACCTTTGTACTGGGAAACCATCACTGTACCTGCCAGCGTAAGACCTGAGCCCACTGAAAGCACGAGGAACAAAACCGGAAAACTTAAACTCACTGCTGCCACGGCATTTGCTCCCAGGCGTCCCAACCAGAAAGTATCTATAAGCTGATAGGCCGTTTGTAGAATGTTTGCGAAAATGATAGGAACCGCTAAACTGAAAAGAGAATTGAAGATCTTACCTTCGGTGTATTTATTGGTTTTCCTCATATCTGCAAAAGTAAACTTCAGCAGAATGAATTCTGCTAAAATTCTAACAATTCCTTCATTTTCACAGCTACTGGTGAGAAAAAGAAAATTACACTGGTTATTGTAAGTCTCTTCTTACAAAAATTTTTACGTGAAGATCCTTAGCGGTAAAATCAACCATTCGTCTTATTCACAACTAATTGATTGCCAGATACATATTTTTTAATTAAATTAAGGAACAATATATTCCTTCTTTAACATTCAGAAGCGAATTGTATGCATCAATTACTTCAAAATAGTATAATCATGAACGCACTGTTAAACTTATGGAGCAATTATACTGCAGAATTTTCCACCATTCAGAAAGTAATCATCGCGCTGGTTTTGACTTTTATTGTATGCGTGGCAATGCTGGCAATTGTCCTTCTGTTTTTGGAGTTAACTCAATGATCCTCTTAAAACAGTAAATTATTCTGCAATTAACCTCATCCGATTCTTTCTGAGAATTTACCGGATAAGTGACGTTTACGTCCTTTTCTAAAATTATAATTTCCCGTCATTTACTTCTATCCAATACCCGTCTGGATCCTGAAAGTAGATTTGCTTCACCCCATCTGGACGGTCATTCGTAGTATTCTCTTCTCCTTCCCAGTTCTCGAAATGCACATTTTGTTTTCTTAAGTGTTCCATAAATCCCGAAAGATTATCTACATTTAAAGCCATGTGAACTCCTTTGTTTTTCTCAATCTCCTCCCGGCTTTCAATTAAATGAACCTGGACCTTATCATTTAACTGAAACCAGCGAATATGATTAGGCAAACCACCATTGGGAATTTCTTTTAATCCAAGGATATTTTTGTAAAAATCGGCAGAAACAGCAAGATTTTTTACCTGCAAAGCATCATGATCTTTGTTAAAAGTGAAATTTTGTTGAGCTGAAGAGACATGAGCAAAAAGTATAACCACAACAGGAAGACAGGTACGTATCATGTAAAAATGTTTTTAAAAATTGAATTATAACTGACAACAAGATACAAAGTTTTAAATGATGAAATTGAAGCTTTAGTTTTGTCCTTTTGGTTATAATAGAAAAATGCCACAGAAGAATTTCCGTGGCATTTATTCTTTAAGATGGTATAGAAGCTTTCTTTTTCAGAAGTTCCAAAAAAGGGATATTCCTCTACTCTTCATATTTTTCATAAAACTTCTTTTGAATTTTACTTTGGGTACTTTTGGGCATTACCCTTCGAACAAAAGTGGTGATCTTATTTGCAGCGCCGGGAATATAGATACTTTCGCCATCCATAAGTGCTTTATAAGCGCCTTCGGCCACTTCTTCTGGAGGAGCCATTAATTTATCCTTATGGTGCACCACATTGGTATTTTCCATATCTGCGCGTGAGAAGAAATTAGTATCTGTTGGTCCGGGACAAAGGCAGGTTACCGTAACGGCGCTTTCCATATCCTCAAGTTCTGTCGCCAGCGCTTCAGAAAGTGATACCACAAAAGCTTTTGTGGCGTGATAAACTGCCATTAAAGGGCCGGGTTGAAAACCTGCAATAGATCCAAGGTTTAATACCTTTCCTTCATTTCTACCAACCATATCCCGAAGAAACAATCTGGTAAGATGGGTAAGGGACATGACATTAAGGTGAATCAATTCGGAATATTTTTCTGGCGGAATATCAGTAAAATTTCCCCGTTGACCTACTCCGGCATCATTCACCAGAATGTTTACAGGATTCTTCCACTTTTTAACCTGATCATAAATTTCCTGAGCAGCACCGTCCTGTGCAAGATCTTTGACGATATATTTTACAGCCGTTTCATACTTCTCCTCAAATTCTGAAGAAATTTCTTTCAGCTTTTCCTCATTTCTGGCAACCCCAATAAGATTATAGCCATTTGAAGCAAATTGGATCGCCAGTTGTTTTCCAATTCCACTCGTAATACCGGTAATTAAAACCGTTTGATTGTTTTCTTTATTCATAGTTTTCTCTTTTAAGTACTTCAATAAGATAAACATATGAGTTTTACAAAGGTTTTAAAAAAGTCATAAAAAAATACCCTTTTTAGATAGGAAGGATTCCATTGAACCTCAATAATAATGGTTAGCAAAAAATGACATATTAAGAAATTCCTTCCTGCGCTCTTCTCCTGTAACTAAAAAACATTTGAGAAACCGGAATCCACATCAACCCTGAAATTATAAAAAGAATAAAGGAAACCCTAAGATTGAAAAGATGCGCCAGGTATCCTATTATTGGCGGCCCAAGAAGCATTCCAACAATTCCATAAGTGGCGATGATGGAAATGGCCATTCCGGCTGAATACTTCTTTGAAGTTCCCGCCAGGCTAAATGTCATGGGGATAATTGCTGCCACTCCCATTCCTACCAGGCTAAAACCAATGATCGCAGGCCAGAAATAAGGGAAAATAATCATTGATAAGATGCCAACAGAAACAAAAGAAGCACTTAATATGTAGGTTTTTTCCATGCCTATTTTTTCAATAAGACGATCTGAGAAAAAACGGGAAAGCGCCATAAATGTCATAAAGATTAAATAACCCAGGGTAAAAATTTCCTGGTTTACGACATCCCGAAAATACACTCCGCTCCAGTCAAACATACCTCCTTCACAAACTGCTGCAAAAAATACAAGTAAACCAAGGTAAAGAATAAATTTATCAGGTTTTCCCAGCCTTAGCTTATTTCCTTCCGCAGCACGGTCTTTAGTGAGAAGAAATTTATAGCCAGAAACAGCGGCAATCATTCCAACCATTGCTACCCATAGCAGGTGCTGTTCAATTGAAATGTTCATTTTGATCATAAATGTAGAGAAACCAACGCCTGCCAAACCACCTGTACTCCAAATGCCGTGAAACGAACCAATAATTTTCTTGGGAAATGATTTTTGAAGGGTAAGTGACTGGGTGTTCATGGAAATATTCAGGATCCTCATACAAAAAGAAAACAGACTGATCGCCACTATTAACACAAAGATATTCTCTGAAAACCCTATGAGAACCAATCCTGCAGAAAATAAAACGAACGAAATGAGCAAAGGAAAACGACTGTCAAACCGCGAAACAAGCCAACCCGAAATAGGCAACCCAATAAGAGAGCTCACAGGCATAGCTAATAGTAAATTCCCCAATTGGGCTTCATTCAGTTCAAAAATGGCTTTTAAGGTAGGTATTCTTGAAGCCCAGGTAGAAAAGAAGAATCCCGCTAAAAAAAAGTACAGGCTCAGGGCAATCCGTTGTTTCGATTTTTGTTCCATAAGCTTAAATGAGGAGCTGCAAAGATGTCGGTATTTTTTTATAAGCTTAAAACTTTACAACACATTTTTAAGAGGCTTCAAAAATGCGGTTTTAAAACCCATTTTTGGATTAAAGTTGCGTTAAAAACTTTTCATCTGCTAGTGCATTGACTAACTTTAATGGACAACCATCAGAAAATCAATGATATAAAATCAACTGTATGAAAATTGCAAATTTAAAAATGAAAGGAGAAAAATTATGTTAGCAATGAACTTTCGCGGGCCTTTTAGAGTTCGCGCCGACTACGACCAGCCTTATCCTGAAATAGAACATCCCGAAGACGCCATAGTACGTGTATTGCGTTCGTGCATTTGTGGATCTGATCTACACTTGTACCACGGCCTGGTACCAGATACCCGTGTAGGGTCTACCTTTGGGCATGAATTCATAGGTGAAATTGTAGAAGTAGGATCTTCTGTCGAAAACGTCAAAGTTGGAGATAAGGTGATGGTACCCTTCAATATTGCCTGTGGAAAATGTGCTTTTTGCAAGCAGGAATTGTATGGTAACTGCCATGAAGCCAATCCACAAGCTACAGCTGTAGGCGGCATTTTTGGATACTCTCATACTGCCGGAGGCTATAATGGCGGACAGGCTGAATATGTGCGTGTGCCATATGCCAATTTTGGGCCTACCGTCATTCCGGAATGGATGGATCCCGATGATGCGGTATTACTTACAGATGTAGTTCCTACAGGCTACCAGGCAGCAGAAATGGGTGGAATCCAGGAAGGTGATACCGTAGTGGTTTTTGGCGCCGGCCCCATTGGAATTATGGCTGCCAAATGCTCCTGGTTATTTGGTGCCGGACGGGTGATTGTAATTGATCAACTGGATTACAGACTGGAATTCGTCAAGGAATATGCACAATGTGAGGTTTACAACTTTAAATCATTGGAAGATCCTGTCGTTTTCATCAAAAAGATCACAGATTCCCTTGGAGCCGATGTGTGTATTGATGCGGTAGGAGCCGAAGCTGCAGGTTCACCCATGAACTCTTTACTGGGTAGAAAAATGCTAATGCAGGGAGGATCCACCACTGCTTTACAATGGGCTATTAATTCAGTAAAAAAAGGAGGAATCGTTTCCATTGTAGGAGTATATGGCCCTACTGGGGCTTTAGTGCCCATTGGAAATGTGGTGAATAAAGGCATAACTATTCGAGCCAATCAGGCTTCGGTTAAAAAGCAATGGCCAAAGGTGATAGAACACATCAAGAATGGCGTTCTTGATCCTAAAGCTATTATCACGCATCGCATTCCTCTGGAAGAAGTTGCAGAAGGTTATCACCTCATGTCCACTAAACTGGATAACTGTATCAAACCGGTTTTAATACCACCTTCAGCTTAACTTTCCGGAAGCATTGTTAAATCTATAAAATCATAATTATGACAGACGAAACCAATCCCGCCAATTTTCGATATAAAAAAGGCGGTGATCATAGCCATATCAAAGGATGGGGAATTGACGCCGATCCCAAAAATGATCCTACCTATCCTATGAAGAAAAGAACCGATGAAGAAACTGAAGGATATTCCTGGGAAAGACCTCCACAGCAGGAAGTGAATATAGAAGTCCTGAAATCTGTAGAAAGACCGAATATTACAGCTGTTTTTGGCACATCACAGCCCCCAAAAGGATTAAGCGGAATGATTCGCAGAGGTGCCTTCAAGTATAGCGAAAACAGTTATGGTCGCTGGCTCCCACTCATTATGGCAGACAGAATTGCAGAATATGAAGGAATTATTGAAGATCTTAAAAAAGGGCATATTCCAAACTTTTTTAAAGAACATGGCTTGACTGCCGAATGGAAATACAACCGAAAGAACTTCCTTATTAAGACGGCTGCTGTGGCAGGAATTACAGCAGGTATTGCTACCATTTTATTTTCCCGCAAATGCAACAGCTGCGAAACTGATGAAATTTAATACTGTATTCCAAAAGGTTGTTTAAATTTTCTGGTTAAATTCTGAAATAAATTTTTTGGAACGATCAGGATGTTTAAACAACCTCTTTTTATGTATTCTAAAAATAATTCATTTACTGCTTAGGAAGCTTAATGACAGTTTCCACGCCTTCCACTCCTTTCCTGTTACGAACTTCAAAAAAATAATGATTACCATAAAGGTTCTTTAAACGGTCGTTTAAATTTGCCAACCCTACGCCTTTCTTTAGAAGTAGCGCATGTTCTTCTTTTATTTTCTCACCATTATTTTCTACTTTGATTACCACGTATTTTCCCTCTTTATAGACAGAAATATGAATTTCAAGATCTGTGTGCCCGTAAGAATAGCCGTGTTTTATGGAATTTTCTATTAAAGGCTGCAGCAACAGCGCAGGAATGTTCGTCTGCAAAATAGCTTCATCAATGCTTCGGCTAATTTTTAAGTGATCGGAAAACCGAACGTTAAGAATATTCAGGTAGTAATCGAGCGTTTGCAGTTCCTTCTCCAGCGAAATTTCATGGGTTTCACTGCTGTAGAGAATTTCCCGCAAAAAATCACTGAGATCTGCGATGGTATCTTTTGCTTTTGAAGCATCAATATCTGCCAATACAGCGATACTGTTGAGGGTATTAAATAAGAAATGTGGTTGCAATTGAGAAGAAAGCATTTTCATCCGCGTGTTTACTAATTGGGTTTCCAAAATACGCCTCTGGCCTTCGGCTTCCTTTACCTGCTTCACATAATAATAAGTATAAATGATAAACACCATTGCGAAGTAGATAAGGAAATTCAAATCTATCACCGCCATGAACCTGTGAAGGCTGAAGCTTATTTCATATTCAGACCAGGAGATACGTTCAGTCACAATACCAATAAAATCAAAAATCAATCTAATAATCAAACCTATCAAAATTGAAAAGACCGTATGTATACAAATGATCTTTACCCATGAATAGTTTTTATATAAAAACCTCTTAGTGCTCACTGCAATAAGCGACATATAGGTGACTACAGTAAACCAGTCTATGAGGACATTGAATACAAGAAAATCATACCAGGGTATAAAAGTCTCCTGAACGTAATAGGTTCGCATGTAGGCGAATTTGACGATATATACGACATCAAACAAAGCATAAAAACCACCCAGTAGTAGAATTAGCTTCTTATCAATGTAGTTCTTAATAGCTGAAGTTGACATTATTTTTAAATCCCTATTTTTTCCAGGAACTCTTTTTTGTTGGACTTACTTATATGAAGAAGTTTACCGTCAGACATTTTCGCATCCAGTTCTGAATATTCTGAATGTACAATTTCCTTCAGGTGATTAATATTTATAATAGTTGACCTGTGAATTCTACAAAAAACAGCATCGTCCAGTATTTCTTCCAGGCTACTGAGAGATTCCCTTAAGACGTATTTACTTTCTTCTGAATAAATTTCAGCATAGTAACCGGAGGCCAAAATATAAAGAATATCTGCAGGGTTTAGGAGAGCTGTTTTATTCCCTTGCTTCACCGGAATTCTAGCTACAGGAGTTGATTTCTTCTTTTCTTGCGAATACATTAAAAAAAGATCATTGATCCTTTTTTCAAACTGGTTGTCGGCCTCACTTCGGGAGATCTTCAACACCTTGGAAATGGTTTTATGAAATCGTTGATCCTTGAATGGTTTAAGAAGGAAATCAAAGGCATCAACGTCAAAAGCTTTAATAGCATAATTATCATAAGCCGTGACAAACACAATAATCGGTTTTTGCTCTACTTCAATATTTTGAAGGACCTCAAAGCCGTTCATATCTTTCATATTGATATCAAGAAAAACAAGCTCGGGTTCCAGGCTGTTGATGGTCTCAATAGCTGTTTTCCCGTTGGTGCACTCGCCTGCAACCTCAATTTCCGGAACTTCTTCAAGCAAGTTTAAGACACGTTTTCGTGCCAGCTCTTCGTCGTCAACAATGATCGCTCTCATTTACTTCAATTTCTTATGATCTAATTTAACCATATTTACACTTTTTCAACGACACCTGAACATTAAAACATTCATTTTCAAACTTCTGGAATAAAATGGTATAATACCATTTTCCTTTTTACTTAGAGACCAGCATCATATATTAAAATCAAATAATAAACATGCATGACAAAACCATCAGGAATAGAGAACCTGATGGTTTAAAAATGGCATTTATTCAAACATTCTAATTACTTGCTACTTCAGTATTTCTACCGGTAGCATCAAAATCTATTTTAATTCTCTTTTTATTCCCGTCCTTTTCAAGCTTTATTTTATAAAAACTTCTGGCTATCGCACCACTTTCTCCTCTTGCAATATGTACATTTTTAACCATAGTCCATCCTTTGTGATCACGGTACAACTGGTGGCGAAGTTCTTCGGGTAGTAGGATATTCACAAATCTTTGTTTTGTTTTTCCCAGATTTCCATCTTTATCGAAACTGGCACGCAAAGAACCTTTACTACTTTTGAAGCTTACTTCATAGGAATCAAATCCTTTATCTTTTACTTCATCAATAAAGTTATCAATGTTGAAATAATTATCCATAAATGCCAGAGGATCCATTTCAAATTCTCTGTAATACGACTCATTAACAGTAAATGAGTACCTGTCACCATCACCGGTCACTTCTGAAGATATAGGAGCAAAGCCTACTTTAGCCTCATCTAATACGGTAACTTGCTGGGCATTTGTAACTACAGCCCAAAATGTAAGCGCTAAAAAAATTCCAAGATTTTTCATAATAATAAAATTTACAAGATTGTTGTTTTTCGTTTTTTGATGATATAAAATATTTTACAGCACTAAAGTAATGGACAACAACAGTAAAAAGAGGTAAAATGATGTAGACACCGGAAAAGATAGTAACCAATAATTACATTTTTGATACAAAGCATTTTAAGAAGCTTTTAACTTCAGAAGCAGCCTCAAAACCACTTTTACATCAAATTATGAGTCATCTATAAAGGTTAAATGGTTATCTGCCGTATTTATTGGCGAAAATTATACGAATGTGAACTGGAGATTGCTCCTACCCTCTGCTTTTAACCTATATAGTTTTCTTAAAGCGAATCACTTTTTACTATTCATTTCGTATCTTGGTAGGCCAGGCGTTTTCAGAAATTCCATCTGGCTGCTTCCCTACAAACTCCCCATTCTGTTATCCGCTTTTTATGGTTGCCTCCTTTTTTTCAATTTAGGAACAAAAAAAATTGAAGGCATGACAATAGAAGAAAAGTTACAGGTATTTGCGCCTTGTGCAGAAATGATGCCCGGGGTAGTAGTAGTTCATGAATTACCTAACTTCAAAACAGTTTACATGTCCTCCAAAGGACTTAAACAACTGGGAATTAGTTTTAATGAATTGAAAAGGATGGGAAGTGAATATCATTCCAGGTTTTTTAATAATGAAGACATGGAAGATTACATGGGGAAGCTCCGGAAGTTACTAAAGAGAAATGATCCAGAGGAAACATTCACTTTTTTCCAACAGGTAAAACTTAAAGAAAGAGGTGAATGGGTTTGGCACATGGCGTCTAGTAAAATTTTTCATGTAGATGATAAGGGAAATCCCACACACCTCATTACAGTTGCTTTTCCTGTAGATCAAATGAAACATATTCCCAATAAAGCACAACGTTTACTGGCAGAAAGTGAGTTTTACAGAAAAAACGAAGAAAAATTTCAATCTCTCGGAAAAAGGGCAAAACAGGTATTAAAACTCGTTGCCATAGGGAAAAGTTCAGCTGAAATTGCTGAGGAATTATACATCTCAGTTGACACGGTGAATACGCATCGAAAAATTATCAAACAGAAACTTGAAATCTCTACGACCTATGAGTTTACCGAATACGCACACGCTTATGATCTCATATAGACAAAAAAAATCGGGGCCCCCTACTTCCCCGATTTTTTAAGTACCGTTGATCAAGCTGTTGGTTAGTACTTTTAAGTTCTTAAAACCAAAAGATAAGTTCGATCAACTTTACAGGTATAAATATAAGCGAAGGTAAAACGACAGACAATACCTACTTTTAGTGATTTTGCATTATTGGTTCCAAAAATGGCATTTCAGAACAATTTTTAATCTTCAGAAATAAAACCTAATGGGTTCTTACCTGCGCAATTTCAGCTTTAGAAAAAAGTTTGCTTCAGAAACTGCAGGTATAATGAAAACTATCACAAAAAAACCCGGCTGATAGGCCGGGCTGAAAATATAAACAGAATGTCTTGTATTAGATTGCAGGAGTCTCGCTTACTGCATCTTCTACTGGTTGTTCCTGAGTTGAAAGTGAATCTACTTCTACTGCAGGAGTTTCTTCAGGTTGAATTTCTTCTACTTCAGTTTGCTCGATAACCTCCACTTCCTCAGTTGTTTCAGCCGGAGTTTCCTTGCAAGAGGTAAAACTAAAAACTAATGCGATTGCTGCAAAAGTCAAAAATGATTTTTTCATTTAAAGGTATTATTAATTGTTTTTTGGTGATCCAAATGTATATGATTTTGTGTTCCGAAAAACAAAAGGAAAAAAATAATTTTTGACTCCGTATAGTTCTAATTACCAACTAAATAACCACAAGTACAATTCTGTAAATTCTTTAAAAAGGTCAATGAAGGATATCATTTTCCGCCGGAAATAAGAGGTTTAATTCTGTGTACAACATTATTTTCTGTGTCGTTTGAAGGCTCCCACACTTTTCCGTCCCTTATCCCAAAATTGTTTCCTTATTCTAAATCCATTAATCACTCAAAAATTCTTCCGAAGCACCATAAAAGTTTCCTGAAACTGATAAACATCATAGTTTCCGCTAAAAAATGGAAATACCTTTAAATAAAGAATTTACAGAAATAAATTTTCGACCCTATTACTTAGAATGACTTAGACCAACAACCATTTCTATAAATTTAATTCCTGGTAAAATGAGAAAGAATATTCTTATTCCGACAGATTTTTCTAAAAATGCGTGGAATGCCCTAAATTATGCTCTGGAACTTTATAAGGAAGAAAAATGTACTTTCTTTCTCTTAAACGCTTACCAGATATTTCATCTCACTACAGATACACTGCTAAGTCCAGATCCCGGTAACCCAGATTATGAAAAAGCCAAGAGCCAATCTGCGGAAGGATTAAAGGAAATCAAACAAAAAATCTTAGTCGAAAAAGATAATCCGCTGCACCGCTTCCAGGAAATTTCTACCTACAATACTGTAATTGATGCCATTCGTGATACGGCAAAATCTAAAGATGTGGAAATGATTATAATGGGTACAAAAGGAGAAAATAACCCGGCGCACAAAATTTATGGCAGTACCGCCGTAGATGTCATGGAGAAAGTGAGAAAATGTCCGGTTCTCATCATTCCTGAAAACTCCACTTATGTGACAGGCAGTAAGAAGGAAATTGTTTTTGCCACCAATTATCAAACCTTCTACAAAAGACGTGAATTGCGGGAACTGGTGAATACTGCACAGTTATATAAGGCAGCTATACGCGTACTGCATATACAGCACACTCAAAAACTCACTGCAGAACAGGAAGTAAATCAAGGAATGCTCGAGGACATTTTAGAAGATACCGAACACAGCTTCCATTCGCTCGTGCACAAAGACATAGCCGAAGGAATTAATTCTTTCATCGCCAGTAGAGGAAGTCACATGCTCGCTATTCTCAACAAAAAGCACAATTTTTTCTATAATCTATTTCTGCAGCCACTTGTAAAGGAAATAGGTCACGATTCTCTAGTGCCAATCCTTGTTTTGCATCTACGGAATTAATTCTTAGCAATAAAAACGAAACCGGAATGCTATGAAATTGCTTTTCGCCGGCCTGGGTATTAATTCACGGTATTATCCATTTCCTTGGATTTTTCAAAGCGTTTAAGCCATCTGCTGTAAGCGCTTTAAATCCAATATCAAAACCCCTGGGAATCCTGTGGTTCATAACCGGTATTCTTTTCCTAGCGGTTATTGTTCTAATGAATCCTAAAAAAACAACCTGGATAATTCTTATAATACCGGCAGTAGTACTATCTCAGTTTCTCATTTTCACACAATGGGAAGCGGCCAAATTTGGAACTTTACTGAATATTTTGTTATTAGTTATTGCCATTCCTGCTATTGGAAATCTACAATTCCAGAAAAGGGCAAAAAAGGAAACCATTCAGTTATTGTCAGGAATGTCTAATTCCGGTTCTCAAAAGACACCTGAAAATGAATTTCAGCACCTGCCTGCCGTAGTTCAAAAGTGGATACAAACCTCCGGATCTTCGGCAGTACCGGAAATTAAGATGGTCTACCTAAAACAACAGGGGAAAATGCGCACAAAACCTAACGGCCGCTGGATGCATTTTTCTGCGGAACAATATTTCAACATCGAAGATCCCGGTTTTATCTGGACCACAAAAGTGAATGCCGTACCACTTCTCTATCTCGATGGCCGTGACCTCCTAAAAAACGGTGAAGGACATATGTTGATCAAATTCCTTTCACTTTTCCCGGTAGTCAACGAGGGAGGAAATGAACAGATTAATACCGGCAGTATGTTAAGGTTTTTAGGCGAAATTTGCTGGTTTCCTTCAGCAGCAAAAAATGATTATTTACAATGGAAATCCACCGGAGAAAATTCTGCCAGGGCCAACTTTATATGGAAGGGGAAAAAAGTTTCAGGCGAATTTCATTTTAATGATTCCGGAGAACTAGTTTTCTTTGAAGCAATGCGCTACAGAAGTTCTAAAAATTTGAAAAAGGACCTGTGGCGTATCGACGTTCTGGAGAACGCTGAAGTCAATGGTGTTAAAATACCAACAAGGTGCGAAGTTACCTGGAAGCTTCCGGAAGGAGATTTTTCATGGCTGAGGCTTGAAATCACAGCACTGGTATATAACCCGCCACTTCCTTGTTAATTTTAATTAAGATCTATACTGTAGCAATTTTTCAAAGAAAAGTTTTACCTCATCCAGGTCCTCTACACGATAATTGGCATAGGTTTGGCGGCCATGTTCTCCCACCAGAATACCAATTCCGTTTTTTACGTATTCAAAGGCATCTTCATCTGTAACATCATCTCCCACATAAACCGAAAGCGGATTCTCCTTCTTGCCAAGAACAGTTTTTAGAAACTCTACAGCCCTGCCTTTGTGCCAGTCAATTGCCGGCCGAATTTCAATCACCTTTTTTCCGTCTGCTTTCGTTACTTCAGGATAATCCTGTAGCACTTTCGAAACGATGTTGTGCACATTTTCCTCCTCTTCCTCTTGTACCTGCCGGTAATGAATGGCCAGCGTAAATTTCTTCCGTTCAAAATCTGTACCTGCTATGTTTTTAAGCTTTTGCTTGAGTAGCGGTTCAATTTCGTCAAAAACGGGGATTACTTTCACAGCTTCTTCATGATCTTTTGAAAAGCCATTGGGACCGGAAATTTCAAATCCGTGGCTACCTGCATAGTAAAGGTTAGGCAAATTCACCCTTTTTCGAACATCTGCAAGACCACGCCCGCTTACCACCGCCAGTGGAAAATTTTTGGCCAGTTCCTTGACGAGCCCGCGCATTTCTTCGGATATTGCTGCGTCATCATGATGTTCTACTATTGGAGCCAGGGTGCCGTCAAAATCCAGGAACAGCAGAGGATTTTCTTCCTCAAAGCTGCCTGTGATCTCATGAAAACGTTCCAAAGCAGAAGGTAAGTCTGCCGGTTTTTTTTCTGATTTATTTTTCATCATACCTTTCAGTATTAAATTTTCTTGTTCTACTTCTTGAGCCCCGAAAAAAGTGCTTCAACATCCTTTTTCTGCAAAAGCTCAGTTCCGGGTGATTTTATGGTTGCGCTTCCACAGGCTAACCCATATAAAATGGCATTTTCAACCGAGTTTCCGCAGGCAAGACTATAAGTAATGCCAGCCACCATACTGTCTCCTGCCCCTATAGAACTCACATGTTCTACCTGAGGTGCAGGAAAGTGTTCTACCGAAGAATTCCTGACTAAATAAGCCCCTTTTGCGCCCAAAGACACCACAAGCACCTCAATATTATATTTGCGCCTTATTTCCAGAAGCATTTTCTTTTGTTCTTCTTCATTTTCCGGGATGTGACTTGTCAAATCCTGCAGTTCTCTCATATTTGGTTTCATGAGATAAGCACCTTCTTCTAGTGCTGCAGAAAATGCTTTGCCAGATGTATCCAGAATGAATTTAATGTTGTTCTTTTTTGCCCTTTTTGACACCTCAGCATAAAAATTCTCTGGTGCGCCGGGCGGCAAACTTCCGCTGGCCACCAGGAAATCTGCCTGGGGATATTGGTCAATTTTTTTCAGAATATCCTGATATTCCCTTTCTTCAAGAGCTGCGCCTGGCATTCCGAAGCGAAAAAGTTCACCGGTGGAAGTTTCGGTAACTGCAAAATTTTGCCGAAGATCATTTTTGATTTTCACAGGGTCCTGAGCCACACCTTCTTTCCGAAGAAGTTCATGAAATATTTCACCGGTATATCCTCCTTTAGTGTAAATGGCAGTCGAATCTCCTCCCAGCCTTTTAATAACCCGCGAAACATTTACACCGCCACCGCCGGGATCTTTTGTAGGCATTTCGCATCTCAATTTTTCGTTAGATTCAATTCGATCTACAGTAGTGTATAGATCAAGCGCGGGATTCACGGTGAGGGTTAAAATCATAGTTACTCTTCTTTGGATAAAAGGCTTTAGGTACCAGCTGAATTTAAGAAAACTATCATGAAGATTTCCTAATTAAATCTGAAAACCGGAAAAATGAATGTTCAGGAATAAATCTTTGGAAAAATTTCATTGTGCAACTACTGGAAAAAAAGAAGATCCCGGGGAAATCCCGGGATCTTTGCTTTTTTTAAGTGATTGTTATTATTCAACAATAAACTGTCCCTGCATTTGAACGTAATGTCCCGGAAAACTACAAATGAAAGTATAAGTTCCCGGCTCTGTAGGAGCTTCAAACTCAACTGTAGTACTTTCTCCTCCTCCAATCATTTCGGTGTGGGCTATCACATCATCTGTATTTTCAGGAATGTAATCGTTGGCTGCCGCCTGGTTTGCCCTTTGAGCAAAGTCTGTCACGTCTGTCCCCTGTTTTAGGATTACCACGTTATGTCCCATTACATTCTTTGGAAGCTGACCTACATGCTCCAGCGTGAGTCTAATGGTTTCTCCAGCCCCTGCCCTTAGTTCGTTCTTATTGAACTGCATTTGGTCATTTCCTTCAATTGTTAATTGTACAACTCCTTCTTCATTAGATTGCATGGACGCATCATTGGTAGTTTCCTCAACTGTACTTTCGTTTTGATTGTTATTCCCAATGGTTATTTTTTCTTCTTCCTCTTTTTGTCCGTTGCCGCAACTCATCATTGCAAAAACTCCAAAAATGGCTAAAACACGATTTAAATTTTTCATTTCCAATTGTTTAAAATTTTATTAGGTTAGTGTTTACAGACTTTATCACCTGTTGGCTTTGGTCATCCAAATATAATGGAATTCCAACAGATTTCCTCGCTGGCAAAACCTTTCTTTTTACCGAGAAATCGGGCTTCTTACTAGAACAAGATTCACGAAATACAAATTTTCTTCAGCAAAAAATAGATTTTTGGTAGTTAAATACTGCTTAATCGCCATCTTTTTAAGGTTGGAAGGATCTTTTTCAGCCTTTCTGCCTCCTCAAAAGATATCTCATTGTGCATTTCGGCTTTTTCCTGCAGTACAGTGGTGAGCTTCCGCAGGGTGAGAGAATGATCAAGAAATTCACCATTTTTGAAGCATGAGATACAGTAATCTTCATTTGAGGTAAGATCTCTGTTGGTTCCCATGTTCTCTTCCTGTATGGGTTGTCCACAACTTTGACAAACCTGTGACACCATGTGATGAATGTGCAGGAGAGATTTAAGCCTTATGAGCATTAGTACTTCGCTCCTGTTCTTTCCGGGAAATGCGAGGGCAATCCTGTTCACTGTTTTCCATATAAGATCATTTAGGTCTTCATCAAAAAGCCATTCATGATTTTTTTTAAAAGTTTCAAAGCGCTCATAGCCCATTTCTGCAGAAAGGTTATTTTCCTGGTACCAGTCAAAGATCACTTCGATCTGAAAACTGAGATCTGTACCAAATTCATCCATAGAATCTTCTACAGGAAGTCAGTCTTTTTCCACGATTTCGTTGAGCACCTGTACTTCCTGTTTACTAATTACCTTATCTGCAGCAGCAACAGCGTAGAAAAGCTTGCCCAGGTTCTCATATAGCTCTCTTGCTGCATTTGCGTGTATAGAATCGATCATTTTAAGTAGCTTTATGTTAGACTTTCTAAATTTATTGCTTTAGCTGCCGGTTTTATATGATAAATATCAGGTTTACAGCATGATATGAAAGATAGTTCATATTAAATTTACGCCTTATTCAGGAAATTTAATGTAGTATTATCCAATTTTTAAGAATCATTTTTTAAGCTGCTTTCAAGACAAATATGATTTTAATCATAAATTTTAACTCGAAAGAAACGTAATTTTAGAACAGCATTTTTGAGAACTAAGGCGATGAAAACAATTCTCTTACCTACAGATTTTTCAGAAAACTCTGTAAATGCAATTTATTATGCATTTGATATGTACAAATCGGAAGTCTGCCGCTTCATTCTTCTGCATGCCTACAGCGTAAACGGATATGATCCTGAAAGTAAGTTATCTGCAATTCCCGGGGAGGCTACTTTAAAAAAAGCAAAAGCTGAAGCAGATAAGAATCTTCAGGAATTAATCTCAAAAATATATGATGAAATCGAGTGCAAAAAACATCATTTTCAAGCCATTAGCAGCAATGCTATCCTAACCGAAGCTATTAAGGTAGAGGTTGAAAAAAATAATATTGAACTTGTCATTATTGGTACCCAGGGAAGCACGGGCAGTTTTGGGGTACTTTATGGCAGCAACACCAGGAATATCATGGAAGAAGTGCACAACTGTCCGGTGCTGGCTGTACCTTCTCATGTAAAATTTGAGCAAATAAAGGAAATTGTACTCCCCAATGGTTATAAAATGAGGCACCAAAAAGAGGATTTTGCCTTCATCAACCGGCTCTCAAAAAAGTTTAATGCCGCAGTTAGAGTCCTACATATCCTGGAAGATGGTATTTCCCACAAACAGGAAGCAAACCGAAAACATTTAGCGCTTTACCTCAGAAATGTTCCGCATAGTTTTCACACGCTGGAGCACGTAAGCCTTCCTGTGGGAATTTACTGCTTTACAGAAAGCCGCAACAGCGATCTTATTGCTTTTGTCAATAAAAAGCATAATTTTTTGCAAAACCTGCTAATGAATCCACTTTACAAAAACCTTGGACATTATTCAACGATTCCTGTTCTGGTTTTGCATCATACTTCTGGTCGATCCACTTCGGTTTTGCCCTAAAATTTATGTTGAAGCTCCTGAAGTTCCAAAAATGACATTGTCGGGCTTGTTTCTTGACATATGTAAAATCAGCTTCAGGAAAATTAGCAAAAAAAATCCTGCTCTTTATTGAGCAGGATTTTCTGAATTCCGAAGAATTTAATTTTATTACAGATTTTTGAGGCCTTTTGTTTCTGATTTTTCAGCTTCCATGATGCTTATGGCATAACCACCACCCGGCGCAGATTTCTGTCTTAATTGGGATTTGTTGTTCACGACAACCTTCCGGATTTCATATTCCTGCGGATTTGTCTTATAATGGGCACCTTCGGCATCTGAATAAATTGTCGCAACATAGGTTTTGCCTTTATCCAGAAAATCAAATTTGATATTCGATGTCCTTGGTTCTAATCCGTTAACGTTGCCTACAAACCAGTTATTGCTATCCTTTTCCTTCCTGGCGACGGTGACATAATCACCGGGTTCTGCTTCCAGGTAAATGCTTTCATCCCACTCAACTGGTACGTCTTTAATGAATTGAAAAGCATCCATGAATCTTTCGTAGTTCTCGGGAAGATCGGCAGCCATTTGCAACGGACTATACAGCGTAACATAAAGCGCCAGTTGATTTGCAATGGTGCTGTTCACGTGTGAGTTATTATCGGGGTTTAACTTGCTAATGTCCATCTCAAAAATACCCGGAGTATAATCCATTGGGCCACCAATTAATCTCGTAAAAGGAAGTACGGTCACATGGTTTGGTTTTGAACCTCCAAACGCCTGATATTCCTGCCCCCTGGCAGATTCATTGCCAATAAGGTTTGGATAGGTACGGGCAATTCCCGTAGGTCGTACTGCTTCATGCGCATTCACCATGATTTCATAATCTGCCGCTTTTTCTAGGGCGTACTGGTAGTGATCTACCAGCCACTGGCTGTAGTGGTTCTCTCCTCTTGGAAGAATGTCGCCCACATATCCACTTTTTACGGCATCATACCCGTGATCTTTCATGAACTGGTAGGCGGTATCAAGATGTCTTTCATAATTTCTTACAGAAGATGATGTTTCGTGATGCATGATCATTTTTACTCCTTTGCTCTTCGCATAGTCCTCAATTTCTTCCAGGTCAAAATCTGGATATGGGGTTACAAAGTCGAAAACATAATCTTTAGAATGGCCAAACCAGTCTTCCCAGCCTACATTCCATCCTTCCACAAGCACGGCGTCAAAACCATGTTCTGCAGCAAAATCTATGTACCTTTTCACATTTTGAGTAGTTGCACCATGGGTGTCATTTGGAGTTGCTTCACTAAAATCTGTCACTCCCAGTTTTACTGCCGAAAAATCATTGGTATAATTCCAGGAACTCTTTCCGGTGATCATCTCCCACCAAACTCCAATATATTTTGTTGGTTTGATCCAGGAAGGATCTTCAATAGCCAGTGGTTCATTTAAATTGTAGGTCATTTTTGACGCAAGAATATCGCGAGCATCATCACTCACAATAATTGTTCTCCACGGAGTTTTCGCCGGAGTGATCAAAAAAGCTTTATCTCCATTTACATCTGGAGTTAGCCATGACTCAAACACCATGTTTTCATCATCTAAATTCAAGTGCATCGCCGAATAATCTAAAAGCGCGGCTTCATGCAGGTTGATGTAAAGACCATCATCTGTCTTCATCATCAAGGATGTTTGCACTCCCGTGGGTGAAAAAGAAGTCTGGGAAACATTTGCAGTAATAGCGTTTTCCATGTGCTCCCTTATTTCTGAAAGGCGGGACTCGACATAATCATATTCCTGAGTGTCATAATCTCCCGGAATCCAGAAGGCCCTATGATCACCGGTCATAGCGAACTGCGACTTTTCATTTTCCACGACGAAATGCCCAAGATTTTCCTGCTGCGGGAATTCATACCGAAAACCCAGTCCGTCGTTAAATACCCTGAAACGTAGAACCATCATACGATCTGTCCCTCCCTGGCGAAGGGTTACCGCAAGTTCATTATAGTGATTGCGAATCTCTTTTTCCTCTCCCCAAACGGGCTTCCAGGTTTCATCAAATGCTGCTGTTGCTGTCTCTTCTACTTCAAAACCTTGTGTAAGATCTTCTTCCTCTTTGAGTTCAAGACCCAAAGTGCTGTGCTCTACAACAGCTTTGTTTTTATAACTGAGGTAATAAGCCGGCGAACCGTTTTCTGTAAGTTCAAATTTGAGAGTTACGTTATTATCTGGAGAAGATATCTCCTGTGCCTTCACTACTGTGGCAATACACATTAAGAATGTTAGAAATAAGAAGGAATTTGAAAAGGAAATTCCTTTTGCTTTGGAATACATATAAAGATGTTTTTAGGTTCTTAAATGGAGTGTTCACTCCACTCACAAAGATACGCTAAAAACCCCTTTTTTAAAACTCGGGTTACTGCAATACCGCTGTAAATAATAGTTAATATAAAATCCTAAATCTTATAGTATCCTTGATCTCCTTCAGGTCTTTAATAAGACCTTTATCGTATGCCTTATTAATATCTGTGATTACATAACCAATGGTTTCATTGGTCTTTAGATATTGCCCCACAATGTTTATATTATGATTGGCCAGTACTTCATTGATCCTGGCAAGAATTCCCGGTACATTGTGGTGAATGTGAATAAGCCTGTGCGCATTTTCAAGCACCGGTAACTGAAGGTTAGGAAAATTCACGCTATTGGTAGTACTTCCGGTATTAATATACTCCAGGATCTTTCCCGGAACGAAGTTACCAATGTTTTCCTGTGCTTCCTGCGTGCTTCCGCCAATGTGCGGCGTAAGGATCACGTTAGGCAAGTTGCGGAGAGCAGATTGAAATGATTCTTTATTGGTTTTAGGCTCTTCAGGAAAAACGTCAATGCCGGCGCCCTGGATCTTTCCGGAAGAAATATGCTTCTGAAGGGCATCAATATCTACCACATGCCCCCGGCTTAGGTTTAGAAATACAACACCATCTTTCATTTGGCTGAATTCTTTGTCCCCAATAAGATTTTGATTAGATTTTCTACCGTCCACATGAAGTGTCACAATATCAACCGTTTCAAATAATTCCTGAAGAGAATTACATTTTGTAGCATTTCCCATCGCCAACTTTTCTACAATGTCATAGAAATACACGTCAAACCCAATAGATTCTGCGACTACCGATAATTGCGCACCTATGTTTCCATAGCCAACGATCCCCAGTTTTTTACCGCGGGTTTCAAAACTGTTATCTGCAGATTTATTCCAGGTTCCCTCGTGCATGAGTTTCATCTTATCCGGGAGATTTCTCATAAGAAGAATGATCTCCCCAATCGCAAGTTCCACAACAGATCTTGTGTTGCTAAAAGGAGCGTTGAATACCGCAATTCCTTTCTTTAAACATTCTTCAAGATCAATTTGATTGGTGCCAATGCAAAAAGCACCCACGGCAATTAGGCGATTGGCATTTTGAAGAACCTTTTTAGTCAATTGCGTTTTTGAACGAATCCCGATTATTGATACGTCTTTGATCCTCTCGGCAAGCTCTTCTTCATCCATCGCACCGGGATGCGTGGTAATATTATAGCCTTCTTCTTTCATAATCCTGAAAGCATCGGGATGTACATTTTCCAAAAGAAGGACATTTATACGGTTTTTTGGATAAGAAATGGCTTTGTTCATATTGTGCAAAAACAAAAATTCATCAAGACTTGGAGTAATATGATCGGCTTTATCAAGAATGTTTTCACGCTCCACATTTTCAGTAAACGCGTAAAATTTATTTGCCAGCCCGGCGGCTTTAATCTCATAATCTGTATAACCATCACCAATCACGTAGACATCGCCTTTAAGGTCCAGTTTTTTAAGCTGTTCTACCTTGCCGTTGTTAAATGAAAGCCCGTTTTTGGTATCAAAACCTGTTATATTTCCATTTTCATCAAATTCAAAAGTATTGGCGAAAACATTTTCTTCTTTAACCCCATACTCCTGCACAATGGGAACTATGAATTCCTTAAATCCATTAGAAATAATAAAAATATTGTCGTTGTTTTCCTGAAAGAAAGATTTATTCCGAATAAAGGAAGATGATATTCTTTTGCTTAGGTTTTCAACTAGAGGCTGCAAATGCTCTTTTTTAGCTTTCAATAATTCCAGCCTTTTTTCGAGCGATTCCCTAAAAGAAAGGTCTCCTTT
>JACLAD010003987.1_pt1 | contig 55207 bp, 53 predicted proteins | sample 8027901 | NCBI WGS metagenome assembly JACLAD01 (sample SAMN15725071, study PRJNA655200) | protist metagenome | isolation source: fluorescence activated cell sorting (FACS) single amplified genomes of... | place: Spain: Blaines Bay Microbial Observatory, Mediterranean Sea | collected 2016-07-05 | reverse complement strand
AGTTCTTTTGCGCGACGGTCCTGTTCGGAGAGCGGTTCACACCGTGGCACGCTGCTGCGTTCGGAGCGATCTGGATCGCGCTCGCCATCTATTCAGGCGAGGCGATTGTCAGGCGCCGTCGGGTTCGAGCAGCGCCGCCAGCGCCGTGAGCGCCGCCTCGGCATCCGGCACCTTGGTGATGAAGCCCAGGAGGCTCTCGGCCGCAAACCCGGTCGAGACGACGCTGTCGAGCATCGCGTGGAGCGGGTCCCAATAGTCGGCGACGTTCACCAGCACGATCGGCTTGTCGTGCAGCCCAAGCTGGCGCCACGTGAGCGCCTCGAAGAATTCATCGAGAGAACCCGCGCCGCCCGGCAGCATCACCACCGCATCGGCATTCATCAGCATCACCTTCTTGCGTTCGTGCATGGTCTCGGTGATGACAAAGCGAGACAGGTCGCGCTTGCCGACCTCGAGGTCGAGAAGGTGCCGCGGGATGACGCCGAACGTGTCTGCGCCGCCCGCCTGTGCCGCCCGCGCGACCCGGCCCATCAGGCCGACATCGCCCGCGCCGTAGACCAGCCGCCAGTTCCGCGCGGCGATTCCCGCACCCAAGGCGTCGGCGGCGGCACCAAAACGGCTGTCATTGCCGTCCCGCGATCCGCAATAGACGCAAATCGATCGGCTCGGCGTGGTTTTCTGGGGCATGGACTCGCCTTCTCCGTTGTTTTTCCGCAATGCTTTGGAACGGATGGGGCGGCCCTGCAAGGGCGCGTACGGCAAGGAGAACGCGATGACCCGGGTGTTCGGCATGCTATTTGGCTGCGCGATCGCGGCCGGTCTGCTGGCGGTGGGTCTGTGGCTGGCGCCGGGCGTCAAGATCCCGGACGAGGCTACGACGCGGGCTGCGGTCGCGCCGGACGCAACCATTCCCGAACCCGCGCTCCAGCCTGCGCCGCCGCCGCCCGCTGCGGAGGTTGAAGAGGCCGAGGGGCCCGAGGTCGACATTCTTCGGGTCGAGCGGGACGGCGCGACGCTGGTCTCGGGTCGCGCGACGCCGGGGGCCGAGGTCGAGATCCTCTTGGGCGAGGGAACGGCGGGCGTGGCTGCGGCCGATGCGCAGGGGAATTTCGTCGCGTTTCTCACCCTTCCTGAAAGCGACGCGCCGCAATCGCTGAACGTGAGAGAGCGTGACGCAGAGGGCACGGCTCGACCTGGAACGCGGAACTTCGTGGTCGAGACCCGACGTCCTGCGCCCAATGGTCTTCAACGTGAAGCGGCCGCGAGCAATGCCGAGATCGCCGCGGCTCGCCCAAAAGATGAGGCCGCGGCCGTTTCGGCGGCAGACGTTCCCACGGATACTCCGTCAGTGCCAACGCCCGAGGTTGCACCGGCCGACGACGCGCGCAACCCATCGCGGGTCAGCCTCGCTGGTGACGCCGCTGCCCCGCAGCCCATAGCGCCTCTCGGTCGGTCTACTACGGAAACGCAGCCGCCGAACTCGCCGCGCGCAGCTCGGGACATCGTGGCCGGGGACCGACCCGATGCGCCCGATCCGAGCACCGAAATTGCGGCGGCATCCCCTGTACCGCATGCCGAGGACGCCCCTGTCTCGACAGATAGGCCAGATCCGCCGCGGGCGGGCGACAAGAGCCGCAGGCCGGCCGAGATAGGCATTCCGCCCGTTCAAGTCGCTCTGCCTCAGGCCGAGGGCGCGCCTGCGAACGTGCCAGCGGACGGCGAGATGCTCATGACGCGAACGAACTCGCCCACGGTGGTCGATGCGCCGGTGCAGCCCGAGGCGCCGAGGGTCCTGCGGGTCGAGAACGGCAGCCTCAGCGTGGTGCAGGACGGCGCGCCGCAGCCTGCGCTCAGCATCGACACCATTCGCTATGCGCCCGGCGGCACCGTAGTCCTCGGTGGTCGCGCGCCGCAGACGTCGTCGGTGCGCGCCTATCTCGACAATCGACCGCTCGACGCCGTGCGGAGCGGTTCGGACGGGCAATGGCGGCTCGATCTTCCGACACTGGAGGAACGGACCTACAGCCTGCGCGTGGATCAGCTAAACGCGGAGGGTGAAGTAGTCGCGCGCGCCGAAACGCCGTTCCGCCCGGAATCGGCTGCCTCCCTCGATGCCCTGCGCGGCTTGGTCGAGGACGGCGTCCGCCGCGTGACCGTGCAGCCCGGCTTTACCCTCTGGGCCATTGCCGAGCGCAACTACGGTGATGGGCTGTCCTTCGTCCGGGTGTTCGAGGCGAACGCCGACAAGATTCGCAACCCTGACCTGATCTATCCGGGCCAGATCTTCGCGGTGCCGGACTGACCGGCGCGGCCCTTCTGGTCAAACCGACGAGCGCCGGGTAATCGAAGGGGCATGTCCCCCAGGTCAACAGACTTCACGGAAGCGGACCGCGAGGCGAGAGGCCTTGGCATCGTCACGCGCGTCCTGCCGTACCTGTGGCCCAAGGATGCGCCGGCCCTGCGGCTTCGCGTGGTGTTGTCCATGGCGGCGCTTGTCGTCGCCAAGCTCGTCGCCGTAACGGTCCCGTTCTTCTTCAAGGCGGCGGTGGACACGTTGGCGGGCGAGGCGGGGGCGAACCCTTCCTGGGCACTTGGCGCCGGGGCGATCGGGCTGACGATCGCCTACGGCGTGGCGCGGGCGATGAACACCGGTTTTCAGCAGTTGCGCGATGTGCTTTTCGCGGCGGTCGGGCAGCGGGCGCTGCGGACGCTCGCGCTCGAGACGTTCGAGCATATCCACCGCCTGTCCCTACGCTACCACGTGCAGCGGCGGACAGGATCGCTCCAGCGGATCATGGAGCGGGGCGTCAAGGGCGTCGAGTTCCTGCTGCGCTTCCTGCTGTTCTCGATCGGGCCGCTGGTGCTCGAGCTTGCGATGGTGGGCGTGATTCTCGCCGTGGTGTTCGACTGGCGGTACCTGGCCGTGGTGGCGGCGACGATCGTGGCCTACGTCGCCTTCACCTTCTCGGTGACGGAATGGCGGGTGCGCATCCGGCGCGAGATGATCCGGCAGGACAACGATGCCGCGCAGAAATCCATGGATGCGCTGCTGAACTTCGAGACGGTCAAGTATTTCGGTGCCGAACGGCGCGAGGCGAACCGCTACGACACCGCGATGGAAGGCTACGTGACCGCCGCCCTGCGGACCTCGTATTCGCTGGCGGCGCTCAATTTCGGGCAGGCGCTGATCATCACGGTGGGCCTCGTCGGGGTCATGGCCATGGCGGCGGCGGGCGTTTCCTCGGGGGATCTGACCACGGGCGACTTCGTCATGGTCAATGCCTACATGATCCAGATCACCGTGCCGCTGGGGTTCCTCGGCACGGTCTATCGCGAGATTCGGCAGGCGCTTGTCGACATGGGGCAGATGTTCGCGCTGCTCGAACAACCGGCCGAAGTGCGGGATGCACCGGATGCGCGCCCGTTGCAGGTCCGCGGCGGCGAGATCGTCTTGGACGACGTGACCTTCGGCTATGGCGGGGATCGAAAGGTGCTGGACGGTGTGTCCTTCACCATTCCGCCGGGACGCACGCTGGCGCTTGTGGGGACATCGGGCGGTGGGAAGTCGACCATCGGGCGGCTGCTCTTTCGCTTCTACGATGTCGGCGGCGGCGCGATCCGGATCGACGGACAAGACCTGCGGGCGGTGACCCAGGAGAGCCTTCATGCCGCGATCGGGGTCGTCCCGCAGGACACGGTGCTGTTCAACGACACGATCCGCTACAACATCGCCTACGGTCGCCCCGACGCGAGTCAGGCCGAGATCGAGGCGGCGGCGCGTGCGGCATCCATCCACGACTTCGTCGCCAGCCTGCCCGAGGGTTACGACACCCAAGTGGGTGAGCGCGGCCTGAAACTGTCGGGCGGCGAAAAGCAGCGCGTGGGGATTGCCCGAACGCTACTGAAGGACCCGCCGATCCTGCTGCTGGACGAGGCGACTTCGGCTTTGGATACCGAAACGGAAACCGGCATTCAGACCGAACTACGCGCCATGGGGCAAGGGCGGACAGTGCTGGTGATCGCGCACCGACTGTCGACGGTGGTAGACGCCGACGAGATCGCGGTCCTCGAAGGCGGCCGGATCGTCGAGCGCGGATCGCACGTGGCGCTCCTGGCGCGGGGCGGCCGCTATGCCCAGCTCTGGAGCCGCCAGGCGAACGAGGACGAGGTCGCCTGACCCCGTGAGGCCTGCGCATTTTCGTCACGCGAATGGTCGAAAGGCGGTTTCCGGCCCTGTGGTGTTTCGCGTATTGCCGCGCTAAGACGCAGTCGACAGCGGCGGAAGAGGTCCAGGGTGAGCAACACCGACAGTTTCATCGACGAGGTCTCGGAAGAGGTTCGGCGCGACCGGCTGTTCGCCATTCTGCGCCGCTATGGCTGGATCGCGATCCTGGCTGTCGTGCTGCTTGTCGCGGCGGCGGCCTATGTCGAATGGAGGCGCAGCGCCGAACGGACTGAGGCGCGCGCCTTCGGGGATGCGATCGTCGCTGCCCTGGACGCTGAAACGCCCGAAGCGCGACGTGAGGCTCTGCTGGCAATCGACGCCGAGGGGACGCGGCAGGCGCTTCTGGCGATGCTGGCGGCCGACACGCTCGAAACGGACGAGGCCGAGGCGCAGACGCTCGACGTGCTGATGCAGATCAGCGACGACGCGTCGATCCCTGCGCTCTACCGCGAGCTTGCGACGCTGAAGGCCGCGATGCTGCGGCAGGATCGTGCCGAGCCGCAGGAGCTTATCGACATGGTCGAGCCCTTGACGATTCCCGGCGCGCCTTACCGCCTTCTGGCGCTTGAACAGCAGGCAATTGCCGAAATGCGCGCGGGCGAGACGTCCGACGCGATCGAAACGCTGCGCGGTATCCTCGAAGACGGTGCCGCGACGCGAGACTTGCAAGCCCGAGCCCGGCAGTTGATTGTCGCGCTCGGCGGGTCGCTCGAGACGGCCGAGGGATAAGGGGACTTTGATGATGACGCGGATCGGGCTGACACTCGGCGCGGCGCTTCTGGTGCTGCAGGGCTGCGGCGACCGCGAAGAGATCCTTCTGGGCGAACGGATGGACCTGCGCGAGGACGAAACGTCGGTCGCGGTCGATCGTGCGGTGCCGCTGTCGCTGCCGGCGGCGGTGGCGGCGCAGGACTGGACGCACAAGGCTTATGCCCCGGACCACGATCTGCCCCACGCGGCACTCGCACCGAATCCGAGCCTGCGCTTTGCCGCCTCGATCGGCAGCGCCGAGGATCGCCGCCACCGGATCTTTGCCGATCCGGTCGTGGCTGACGGGCGCATCTTCACCATCGACAGCCGCGCCCGCGTGATGGCGCACTCGCTGACCGGCCAGCCATTGTGGTCCGCCAGCGTCATCCCCGTCGGCGAGGCTGATGGCGGCGCGACGGGCACGGGCCTCGCGGTCTCCGACGGGACGCTCTACGTCTCGACCGCCTATGGCGAACTTCTGGCGCTCGATGCTGCCACCGGTCAGCGTATTTGGGTGCAGGACCTGGGAGCTGCGGCGGCGGGGGCCCCCACGGTCAGCGGCGGCACCGTCTACATTGTCGGGCGGGACGCGACGGGTTGGGCCATCGACGCGGCGACCGGCCGCGTTCAGTGGACCGAGACCGGCACGCCTGCGCCGACGGGTGTCGCGGGCGGCGCGGCGCCGGCCGTCTCGGACGGTATGGTCGTCTTCCCCTATGCCAGCCGCGAACTGCGCGGCGTATTGTCGGGCGGCACAAGCCGCTGGACCACCAGCGTCGCAGGCTCGCGGGCGGGCAGGGTGTATGCCGGGATCACGGACATCTCGGGTGATCCGGTGATTGACGGGCAGACGGTCTATGCAGGCTCGCCTTCGGGCCGGATCAATGCCTTCGCCCTGACCTCGGGAGAGCGTCTGTGGAGCGCGGAGGACGGCGCGATGTCGCCCGTCGTCGTCACCGGCGGCTCGGTCTTCGCCGTCAGCGACCAAAACGAGTTGATCCGCCTCGACGCCTCGACCGGAGAGCGGATCTGGGATACGCCCCTGCCGCTTTTCGAGCGCAACCTCGTCGGCCGCCGCAAGGCCGTGTTCAAGCATTACGGCCCCGTGCTGGCCGGTGGCCGCCTGTGGGTCGCGTCGTCCGATGCCCGGCTTCGCGCCTTCGACCCGGTGACGGGCGTACAGGTGGCCGAGGTAGAGATGCCTGGCGGAGCGACGACGAACCCGGTTGTCGCGGGTCAGACGCTCTATGTCGTGAGCGAGGAGGGCCAGCTTCTGGCCTTCCGCTGAGCCGTCCGGTAAAGGGCGGCCTCTGATCAAACGGAGCGCCCGCCCATGAGCTTCACTCTTGCCATCGTCGGACGGCCCAACGTTGGCAAGTCCACCCTCTTCAACCGGCTCGTCGGGCGGCGCCTGGCGCTGGTCGACGACCAACCCGGCGTCACCCGCGACCTGCGCGAGGGTGACGCCAAGCTCGGCGACCTTCGATTCACCGTGGTCGACACGGCCGGGCTTGAGGACGCGACGGACGACTCCCTCCAAGGCCGGATGCGGCGCCTGACCGAACGCGCGGTCGAGATGGCGGACGCCTGTCTCTTCGTGATTGACGCCCGCGTTGGGGTGACTGCGGTGGACGAAGTGTTCGCCGAGATCCTGCGCCGCAAGGCCGGGACGGTCATCCTTGCCGCCAACAAGTGCGAGGGTCGCGCGGCCGAGGCGGGGCTGCTCGAGGCCTACGCGCTCGGGCTGGGCGAGCCGCTGAGGCTGTCGGCCGAGCACGGCGAAGGCATGCCGGAATTGTACAGCATCCTCAGGCCTCTGGCTGCGGAAGCCGAAGAGCGGGTGGCCGAGACCGCGCCTGAGACGGACGTGGATGTTTCGGACGACGAGCCCGACGAAGGTCCGCGGGTCCCGACGCTCGAAAAGCCGCTCCAGGTGGCCGTGGTCGGGCGGCCGAATGCCGGGAAATCCACGCTTATCAACAGGTTGCTCGGCGAAGATCGTCTGCTGACTGGCCCGGAGGCGGGGATCACGCGTGATGCGATCTCGGTCCGGCTGGATTGGGACGGGTTGCCGGTGCGGATCTTCGACACGGCGGGTATGCGCAAGAAGGCGAAGGTCCAGGAGAAGCTGGAAAAACTTAGCGTTTCCGATGGGTTGCGGGCCGTGAAGTTCGCCGAGGTGGTGGTGGTTCTGCTGGACGCCGCCATACCGTTCGAGCAGCAGGATCTGCGGATTGCGGACCTTGCGGAACGGGAAGGCCGGGCGGTCGTGATTGCGGTCAACAAGTGGGACGCGGAATCGGAGAAAAACGAGAAAATTCTGGCGCTTAGAGAGGCTTGTGAACGTCTTTTGCCGCAGCTGCGGGGGGTCAAGCTTGTGACCGTGTCGGCGAAGACCGGGAAGGGGCTGGATCGGCTGAAGGATGCGGTGCTGGAAGCGCATGACGTGTGGAACCGGCGCGTGACAACTTCCAAGCTGAATCAATGGCTTGGGGCGATGGTCGAGGCGCATCCACCCCCGGCTCCGGGGGGGCGGCGGATCAAGCTGCGGTACATGACGCAGGCGAAGACGCGGCCGCCGGGATTCGTGGTCATGTGCTCGAATCCCAAAGAGATGTCAGAGGCTTACAGCCGATACCTCGTAAACGGGTTGAGGGTGGATTTCGATATGCCGGGGACTCCGATCCGGCTTTGGATGCGGTCTCAGGCCGATCAGAACCCGTACAAGGGGAAGACGAAATCGACGCCGTCGCGGCTTCGCAAGCACTTGAAATAAGTGTGCGAAACGCGTGGGAGTCATGTGCGAGTCCTGTGAGAGGATCGTAGGACCCCTGCGCACGCAAGAACGCCCGCCGCGGCAACGGCTGCGAGGGCGGTGAGGGTCGTCGAATCGCCCCAGTTGCGGACGGCGACGCCGATGAAGGCCCAGGCGAGGGCGGCGGCGTAGGCGAGGCCGGGGCGGGTGCGGAGGGTTGCCAGACCCACGGCGAGGGCGAGGGCCAGTGCGACGAGGGCGGCGGCGGTGCCGCCCACCAGCCCGTATCCTGCGGCGAGGAGGCCGAGGCTGACGGCGCTCGCCGCCGTGAGCCAGCCGGCATAGAGGCCGAGCGGGGTGGACAGTGCCCACGGGTCGGACGGGCCTGCGCGGCGCAGGGCGACGAGGGCGCCCGTCAGCATGATCAGGATCAGGAATGTCGCCCAGACGGGCGAGGCCTTGGCGACGAGGATCCAGATGGCGCCGACGGCGAGGCTGATTGCGAGGGGTGCTCGGGTTCGGGTCCAGTCGGAGTCATCGCCGCGGCGCAGGCCGATGATGCCGTGGCGACCAGCGCCAGGTAGATCAGCCCCCAGATCGAGAAGGCATAGCCGCTGGGGTGACGGGCGGTTCCTGTTGCGGGACGGGGTAGGCGTTCGGGCCGAACCCGCCGAAGCTGCCGGTCAGCAGCGGCGATGCGGCGAAGGCGAGGAGGGGGATTGCAGGAGTCATAAATTGGACGCGGATGGCGGTCGAAAAACTGCGTCCACAACTTCATGCGTTATTTCATAACCTGTTTCCTGAGCTATCACGGATATCCGATCATATATAGAGTTTAAGCGCATTACATCAGATTCATTGAAGGCAATTATGAGAAATCGTCCTGCCTTAACTTCTTCTGCTGCTAGGTACTTCGGTAGCTGCTTCTTGAGGCCCGACCAGAATTTTGAGTTGTTGGCCAACTTCAGCTCAATCAGGGCGCAAAATTTGCTGCCCCGACTCGTCTTAAAGTCCACTGGCCCTCTGCCAATATTAACCTCTGCAGAAAGATCTATGTTGTTGGCGATGCAGTATTGACGTACAATACCCAGAAAGAGTCGCTGGCAAGCGCTTTCACTCTTCGGACGACCGTCGTCATTGAATAGGAGCTCCCATCCGCCCTGATTTTCAACGTAGTTTTTGAAAATGGATATCAAGTTGTCAATAAACGAGTGGAACTCTTTCTCATCTGCGAATGACAGCGCGACTGGGTTTTTAGCCGCGAAATCTCGCGAAGCATAGTACCACTGGATTAGCCCCTTCGGGTCTTTCTCGATGTCGTACGGAGCGCCGCCAATGCGTTCTATCGCAGCGACAAAATCTTCTACCGTTCCATACTGCTCAAGAGCCAGCTCTAAAATTACATCCTTGTTGACGTGCCGGCCAATCTCCTCGCCCAGTTCCATTCTCATCTCTTCGGCCTTTTGCTGATAACAAAACCCCCAATATGAATCCGGGTTTAATGTTGGCATTGGCCTTAGGTACTCTTTGGGTACCAAGAGGATCTGCTTTCCGTTGTGAGGATTTACCGGCGCTTGGACGTCGATTTTCTCCCAGCGGTTCCTATCGGAGTTGAATCTACCGCGATGGTGCGGCACAGTTACGGTCTCTATCTCGTAGTCTTCACATATCTTTTGGGTGTAGGAAGCAAAACGGTGGCGCAGGATGTTTCCTACAGCATCCGAGATTGTATCTTCGGCGATACCTTCCTGAAAAAGCTGAAGAGTCTCAAAGTGTTTTGGTTGAGCAAGGCCGTGTAATACTGCTTTTCTAATCGCTTCAGCAATCAGCCTAGCCTTGCCACTTCCTGCCCCGGCACCTCTTGTGCCGGCAGCGGTCACTCCCAAACAAAGTTCTTCAACCTCCGGAGTGCCAAGTATGGAAATTGCTTTATTCCAATATGGCTGTTCCTTGGCTTCTCCGGCGCGGGCAACCAGCCTAAAGGCGGTGTCGTAAAAATCCACGATCTCTTGGTGTGCGCCATCGAATGGGCCGAACTCATTTTGAAATATGAGGAACGGATCAATGTATAGCTTTGTGTCGAGAATCAGCAAGGGATCGAACCACGGTTCATCGCCCCTAACATCGATTTCGAAGCATTCGGAGAATAGCATAATAGCACCTCCCTTTGATACTACAGCGCATAAGAGAAGCTGATTGGAGCTATGGCAAGAGAAGTTTGCTACAGCGTCTCAACACCTCCCATATACCCCCGCAGCACCTCCGGCACCACGATGGACCCGTCCGGCTGCTGGCCGTTCTCTAGCACGGCGATGAGGGCGCGGCCGACGGCTACTCCGCTGCCGTTCAGGGTGTGGACGAATTGGGGTTTGCCCCCCGCTTCGGGCTTGAAGCGGGCGTTCATGCGGCGGGCCTGGAAGTCCCAGCAGTTCGAGACCGAGCTGATTTCGCGGTAGCGGTTCTGGCCCGGCAGCCAGACCTCGATGTCGAAGGTGCGGCGGGCGCCGAAGCCGGTGTCTCCGGTGCAGAGCTTGATCGTGCGGTAGGGCAGGCCCAGCGCCTCGAGGATGCCCTCGGCGCAGGCAAGCATCCGCAGCTGCTCTTCGTCGGAGGTGTCGGGGTGGGTGATCGAGACCATCTCGACCTTTTCGAACTGGTGCTGGCGGAGCATGCCGGCGGTGTCCTTGCCCGCGCTGCCGGCCTCGGACCGGAAGCAGAGGGTGTGGGCGGTGAAGCGTTTGGGGAGGTCGGATTCCGCGAGGGTCTGATCGGCGACGATGTTGGTCAGGGGCACCTCGGAGGTGGGGATCAGCCACCAGCCGTTGGTGGTCTGGTAGCTGTCCTCGGCGAATTTCGGAAGCTGGCCGGTGCCGCGCATCGCCTCGTCCTTGACGAGGACGGGGGGGATGATCTCGGTCAGGCCGTTCTGGTCGACGTGGGTGTCGAGCATGAACTGCGCCAGCGCCCGGTGGAGGCGGGCGATCTGGCCGCGCATCAGCGCAAAGCGGGAGCCGGAGAGGCGGGCGGCGGTCTCGAAGTCGATGTCGGCGGTGAGGTCGTAATGTTCCTTGGCGCCGGGGATCGGGGTGGGTTCGCCGTGGCGCTTGATCTCGACATTTTCGTCCTCGGACGTGCCCTCGGGGACGTCGGGGGCCATGACGTTGGGGAGGGTCATGAGCTGGGCGATCAGCTCGGCGTCCTTTTCGCGGGCGGCTTGTTCCTGGTCGGCGACCTCGGCCTTCTTTTGGGCGACCTCGGCGCGGAGGCGTTCGAACTCGGCGTCGTCGCCGCTGGCCTTTGCGGCGCCGACCTGCTTGGAGGCGGCGTTCTGCTGGGCCTTGGCCGTCTCTGACGCGTGGATGGCGGCGCGGCGGGCTTCGTCCAGGGCCAGGAGGGGGGCGGAGGCGTTCGGGACCCCGCGCAGGGCCATCGCGGCATCAAAGGCGTCGGGATTGTCGCGGATCGTGCGGATGTCGTGCATGGGGTCCCTCGTGTGCTTTGGGTCGGGTATGGCGCAGATGGGGGCGGTGGTGAAGAGGGCGGTCTTTTCTTCCACGCCCGCGGCGCATATCAGGGCAGGATCAGCCCCGCGGAGGTCCGTTTGATCACGATTACCGACACAGCGTCGCTTGCGGCCTTTTGCGATGCCGCCCGTAGCGCCCCCTACATCACCGTCGATACCGAGTTCCTGCGCGAGCGGACGTATTATTCCAAGCTGTGCCTGATCCAGTTGGCCGTTCCGGGCGAGGGCGAAGAGGGCGCGGTGCTGGTCGATCCGCTGGTGGGGGACCTGTCGCTGGAGCCGCTTTATGAGCTGTTCCGGGACGAGAGCGTGGTGAAGGTGTTCCATGCGGCGCGGCAGGACCTCGAAATCTTCTGGCACGACGGCAACGTGATCCCGGCGCCGCTGTTCGACACGCAGGTGGCGGCGATGGTGTGCGGGTTCGGCGAGCAGGTGGGCTACGAGACGCTGGTCAGGAAGATCGCGAAGGCGCAGATCGACAAGTCCTCGCGCTTTACCGACTGGTCGCGGCGCCCGCTGACGGAGGCGCAGAAGGCCTACGCGCTGGCCGACGTGACGCATCTGCGCGACGTGTACGAATACCTGGCGGCCGAGCTGAAGAAGACCGGGCGGACGCCCTGGGTCGAGGAAGAGCTGGCCATCCTGACCGATCCCAAGACCTACGAGGTCCACCCCGAAGAGGCGTGGAAGCGGATCAAGACGCGCACGAACTCGGGCAAGTTCCTGGCGATCGTCAAGGAGCTTGCGGCATTCCGCGAGGGCTATGCGCAGGCGCGCAACGTGCCGCGGAGCCGGGTGTTCAAGGACGATGCGCTGGTCGAGCTGGCCTCGACCAAGCCGCAATCCGAGGCGGACCTTGGCCGCTCGCGCCTTCTTCTGCGCGAGGCGCGCAAGGGCGAGATCGCGGACGGCATCCTTGCCGCCGTCAAGCGGGGGCTCGAGTCCGATCCCAAGGACCATCCGGCCACCGACCGGGGACGCGACCAGCTTCAGGTAAACCCGGCGCTGGCCGACCTGCTGCGGGTGCTATTGAAGGCGAAATCCGAGGATGCGGGCGTCGCGCAGAAGCTGATCGCGACATCGGCCGAGCTGGACCAGATCGCCGCGGGCGAACGCGACGTGCCGGCGCTGCGGGGCTGGCGGAACGTCGTGTTCGGGCGCGATGCGCTGCGGCTGATCGACGGCGAAGTCGGGCTGCGGGCCGATGGCCGCGAGGTCGTGGTCTTCGACATCTGAGGCTTGCGCGGCAGACGCCCCGGCGCGAGCGAGGCGCGGTGCCGACAGGAGCTTCGTGCTTCCTTCGCCGGTCGTACGACGACAGGCGTTCACGCAGTCCAGTTTGCGCCGACGCGTGGATCGCTTCTTGTCGGAGCCGGGTTGGGCGCTGCTGCTTTTCGTGTCCAAGGGTTTCTTGCAGGCGGCGTCGGCATGATCTTGATCTCTTTCAGCCCGGTGGTGCCGGCGGTGTGCATCCGCAGCGTGGTCAGCCGCCCGTTCACCGCATGAATCGGCTGCACCAAGGTGCAGTTCCGGGCGTCACGACCCGAGCCTTTCGTGTCGGGCCTCTTCGGGTTGCGATCGAAGAGGTCTTTCAGCCGGATCAGGACCGAAGCGAGGCTGCGTCAGAGCGGTTTCTTGAAGCCTGCGTGGCTCTGCGCATAGCCCAGCCGGACGTAGAAGCGGTGCGCGTCGGGGCGGCGCGCGTCAGATGTCAATTGCATCAGCGTGGCGTCGGCGGCGCGTGCGTGTGCTTCGGCATCCTCCATCAAGAGGGCTCCTATGCCCTGGCCGCGCAGGGGCGAGGCCACGCGGACCGCCTCGATCTGTGCGCGAAGGGCGGCGCGCGAGGACAGGCCGCGGATCAGGATCAACTGGTAGGTCGCGACGATCCTGGAACCCTGTTCGCCGACATAGAGGCGGGTGGAACTGCCGGCGATTGCATCGAAGGCGGCCTCGAACCTTGCCGGATCGGTGATCTCGCGCCCGGCCCAGAAGTCGTCCTCGGCCAGGAGCGCGACGATGGCGGGAAGGTCGGGGCGGGTGGCTTCGCGGAAGCCGATCGGGGGGAGGTCCTGCATGGCGTCAGGATGCGCGGCACCGGCGACGCGTGCAAGGTGAGCGGCGTTGACGCCCCTCGGGGGCGGGTTTAGACCGCGCACGTTCACCCTGGAGGCCCTCATGAACCTTTTCGCCGATATGCGCGCCCACGTCATCTCTGCCTTGGACGAGATGGTCCGCGCGGGCGAGCTGCCGGAGGGGCTGTCCTTCGACAACGTGGCGGTCGAACCGCCGCGCGATCCGGCGCATGGCGACATGGCGACCAATGCCGCGATGGTGCTGGCCAAGCCTGCTGGCGCCAAGCCGCGCGACATTGCCGACAAGCTGGCCGTGCGGCTGGGGGCGCTGGACAGCGTCGAAAGTGCTGGGGTGGCGGGGCCGGGTTTCCTGAACCTGCGGCTGTCGGGTGCGCTGTGGTCGGACGTGGTCGTGCGCGCGCAGGAGGTCGGTTTCGGCACCTCGAAGCTGGGCGCCGGGCAGAAGGTCAATGTCGAATACGTCTCGGCCAACCCGACCGGCCCCTTGCATGTGGGGCACACGCGGGGGGCCGTGTTCGGCGACGCGCTGTGCAACCTGCTGGCCTTCGCGGGCTTCGACGTGACGCGGGAATACTACATCAACGACGGCGGCGCGCAGGTCGATGTACTCGCCCGCAGTGTCTATCTGCGTTACCTCGAGGCGCACGGGCAGGAGGTCGAGTTCGCGGACGGCACCTATCCGGGGGACTATCTTGTAGCTGTCGGTGAGGCGCTGAAGGGCGAGGTGGGCGACGCCTATGTGGGCGAGCCCGAAGAGGTCTGGCTGGAAGAGGTGCGGGGCTTCGCGACCAAGGCGATGATGGCGCTGATCGAGGCGGACCTTGCGTCGCTTGGCGTGAAGATGGACAGCTTCTTCAGCGAGAAGTCGCTTTACGGGACGGGCCGGATCGAGGATGCGCTGAAGGCGCTCGACGGGAAGGGCCTGATCTACAAGGGCACGCTGGAGCCGCCCAAGGGCAAGCTGCCCGAGGATTGGGAGCCGCGCGAGCAGACGCTGTTCAAATCGACCGAGCATGGCGACGACGTGGACCGGCCGGTGATGAAGTCGGACGGGGCCTGGACCTATTTCGCGCCCGACATCGCCTATCACTGGGACAAGATCGAACGCGGCTACGATCAGCTGATCGACGTGTTCGGCGCGGATCACGGCGGTTACGTCAAGCGGATGAAGGCGGCCGTGTCGGCGCTGTCGGACGGGCGGGTGCCGCTGGACGTCAAGCTGTGCCAGCTGGTGAAGCTTTACGAGAACGGGCAGCCCTTCAAGATGTCCAAGCGGGCGGGGACGTTCGTGACCCTGCGCGACGTGGTCGATCGGGTGGGGCCGGACGTGGTGCGGTTTTTGATGCTGACGCGCAAGAACGACGCTCCGCTGGATTTCGATTTCGCCAAGGCGGTCGAGGAAAGCCGCGAGAATCCGGTGTGGTACGTGCAGTACACGCACGCCCGGATCCGGTCAGTGATGCGCAAGGCGGATGCCATGGGCGTCGCACCCGGCGCGCCGCGTCTGACCGACCCGGCCGAGGTCGCCGTGGCCCAGAAGCTGGCCGAATGGCCGCGCCTGGTGGAGATCGCGGCGACGGGGCACGAGCCCCATCGAATCGCCTTCTATCTTGGCGAGCTGGCGCAGGTCTTCAACTCGCTCTGGAACAAGGGCGATGACGATCACTCGTTGCGGTTCCTGCAGGATAGTGACCCAGAGGCGACAGCGGGCAAGATTTCTCTGCCGCTGGCCGTTTCCGTTGTGATTGCGGCCGGCCTTGGTATTCTTGGCGTGACGCCCGTCGAAGAGATGCGCTGACAACGCGCACGCTGCGGGCGACCGAGGCAGGACAAAAAGGACGCGGTGCCCCATGTGCGGTGCCGCGGCGCGAGGCAGTATGACGGATTACGTGTATGACGAGCCGGCAGAGCTCGGGCGTTCCATGGGTCGCGGTGCGAAGGCGCAGAAGCTGGTGAATGCAGCCGGTGCGATGGTGTCGCTGGGGCTGGTCGCCGGCATGTGCGTCTGGGGCTATCAGCTGTTGGTGCGCGACGTCAGCGGCGTTCCGGTGATCGAGGCGCTGGAAGGCGCCTTTCGCGTCGCCCCCGAAGAGCCGGGCGGGATGACCGCGCCGCACCAGGGTTTGCAGGTGAACGAGATCGCGGCCGTGGGGTCGGCCTCTGGTCCCGTGGACCAGGTGCGGCTGGCGCCGGGGGCCGAGCCTCTGACGGAGGAGGATCGCCCGTGGGGCGAGCTGATGTCGAACCCGGCTGGCGCGACCGAGGCGCGCGTGGATGAGGCGCCGGTTCAAGAGCTGGAGGCCGCGACGACCCAGATGGCGCTGCTGGACGAGGGCGACGTGCCGCTGCCGGCGCAGGGCCCCGAGGACGAGGCTGCCGTCCAGCGGATCGAAGACACGCCCGAGGATGCCGACCCGGTGGAAATGGCCATTGCCGAGGCGCTGTCCGGGACGCTCGAGGAACTGACCGCCTCGGCTCCCTTGCGTCCGCGGGAGCGGCCCGAGGATGCCGGCGCGGGGCTTGAGATCGCCTCGGTCGAGACGGTGCGCGCCGCGGCGCCGGGCTCGGGCGAGGTCAACATCGCCGATCTGCCCAAGGGCACACGCCTGGTGCAACTCGGCGCCTTTGCCAGCCCCGACGTCGCCCGCAGCGAGTGGGGCAAGCTGACCGGGCGCTTCGGCGAGTTCTTCGGCGGCAAGCGGATGGTCGTGCAAGAGGCGATCTCGGGCGGGAAGACCTTCTTCCGCCTGCGGGCCGAAGGGTTCGACGATCTGGCCGATGCGCGGCGCTTCTGCTCGGCCCTGACGGCCAAGCGCGCGGATTGCATCCCGGTGGAGGTGCGGTGAGCCGCGCCTGCATCCTTGGCTGCGCGGGCGAGACGCTGACGACCGACGAAGCCGCCTTTTTCGCAGAGGCCGATCCGTGGGGCTTCATCCTGTTCGGGCGCAACGTGCGCGACCCGGAGCAGGTGCTGGCGCTGACAGATAGTCTGCGCGCGGCCGTGGGCTGGCACGCGCCCATCCTCGTCGACCAGGAGGGCGGGCGGGTCCAGCGCCTGCGCGCGCCGCACTGGCGCCGGTGGCTGTCGCCGCTTCAGCACATGGAGCAAGCCTCGGACCCGATAAGGGCGATGTGGCTGAGGGCGCGGCTGATGGCCCACGAGCTTTACGCCGTCGGCATCGACGTGAACTGCGCGCCGACCGCCGACGTGGCGCGGCCCGAGACGCATGACTTCCTGCGCAACCGCTGCTACGGCACCGATCCCGAGACGGTGACGAAGGCCGCCCGCGCGACTGCCGAGGGGCTGATGGCGGGCGGCGTTCTGCCGGTGATGAAGCACATGCCGGGTCACGGACGCGCACAGGCAGACAGCCACTACGCGCTACCGGTGGTGCGGGCAGACAAGGCGCAACTGGAGGCGGATTTCGCCCCGTTCCGCGCGCTGAAGGACCTGCCGATGGGCATGACTGCACATATCGAATACACGGCGATCGGCGACCGGCCGGCGACGCAGGACCCCGCGCTGATCTGGCTGATCCGCGAAGAGATCGGCTTTGACGGCTTGCTGATGACCGACGACATCTCGATGGAGGCGCTTGGCGGCACGGTGGCCGAGCGCACGGCGCTTTCCATCGCCGCGGGTTGCGACGTGGTCCTGCATTGCAACGGCGACATGGCCGAGATGGCGGGCTGCGTGGCCGAGGCGGGCGACCTGGCCGAGGCCGCCGCGCGCCGGGCCGAGGCGGCGCTGGCGCGGCGGCACCTGCCTGAACTCGCCGACCCCGACGCGCTGGCCTTTGAGTTGAGCGAACTGGACGGCAACCTGCATGGCTGAGGTCCAGAGCCTGTCGGCCCATGTAGCCGAGCGCGTCGCGGCCGAGGCGCTCGTCGTCGACGTGGGTGGATTCGAGGGGCCGCTCGACCTGTTGCTGACCCTGTCACGCACGCAGAAGGTGGACCTGCGCAAGATCAGCGTGCTGGACCTCGCGCGGCAATACCTTGCCTTCGTCGAGCGGGCGAAGGAGCTGCGGATCGAACTTGCGGCCGACTACCTCGTGATGGCAGCATGGCTCGCGTTCCTGAAGTCGCGGCTGTTGCTGCCGCCCGATCCCACCGAAGAAGGCCCGTCGGGCGAGGAACTGGCCGCGCATCTGGCATTCCAGCTGGAACGGCTCGAAGCGATGCGCGAAGCGGCGGCGAAGCTGATGGCGCGCGACCAGAAGGGGCGCGACTTCTTCGTGCGCGGCGTTCCGGAGACGATCGAGCGGGTGCGCCATGTGCGCCATACGGCGACGCTGATGGACCTGATGCAGGCCTATGCGCGGGTCCGGACCAAGGACGAATTCCGCCCCTTCGTGATGGATCGCGACCGGGTGATGACGATGGAGCAGGCGCTGGATCGGATGCGCGACCTGATCGGCTTTGCCGGCGACTGGATCGACCTGGTAAGCTGGATGCCCGAGGGTTGGGGGGATGATCCGGTGAAACGACGTTCGGCCACCGCCAGCCATTTTGCGGCCTCGCTGGAGCTGGTGAAAGCCGGGCGGCTCGAGATCCGGCAGGGCGAGACCTTTTCCCCTATCGAGGTGCGCCGCCGTGATGGCTGAGGAACAGCAGCTCTTTGACGCCCCGCCCCTGCACGAGCAGGAGCGGATGGTCGAGGCGATCCTTTTCGCCACAACGGCGCCCGTGTCGGTGGCCGAGCTGAACGCGCGGTTGCCCCACGGCTGCGACGCGGTGGCGGCGCTGGAGGCGTTGCGGGCGCGCTACGAGGGGCGGGGCGTGCAGCTTGTGCGCGTGGGCGAGGCCTGGGCGATGCGCACGGCGCCCGACCTTGGCTTCCTGATGAGCCGTGAGACGGTGGAGACGCGCAAGCTGTCCCGCGCCGCGGTCGAAACGCTGGCCATCGTCGCCTATCACCAGCCCTGCACCCGCGCCGAGATCGAGGAGATCCGGGGCGTGGCCGTATCGCGCGGGACGCTGGACCAGCTGCTCGAGATGGAGTGGATCCGGTTCGGGCGGCGGCGCGAGACTCCGGGGCGGCCGGTGACGTTCGTGGTCACGCAGGAGTTCCTGGATCATTTCGGGCTGGAAAGCTCGCGTGACCTGCCGGGGCTGAAGGACCTGCGGGCCGCGGGTCTGCTTGACTCGCGCCCGCCCCCCGATGTGCCTGCGCCGGAGGACGAGCAGGACGACATGTTCGAGGACGAGTGAGGAACAGATGATCAACATGGTGGTGCGCATGTTCATGCGCCAGCTCATCAATCGCGGCGTCAGCGCCGGGATCGACCGAGCGTTCGGGTCGCGGAAGGACCCGCGCCAGATGACTGCCGAAGAGCGTCGGCAGCACGAACAGGCGCAGGCGAACGCGAAGCGGTCGAAACGGGCGCTTCGCACGCTGCGCCGGTTCGGCCGTTTCTAGGGTTCAAGGATCACACCCTCGTCCGGGCGAAGCTCGTCCACCGCGGCGAGGTCACGGTCGTGGATCGTGGACAGAAGGACCTTGCCGCGGACGGGCAGGGGCTGCGGCGCGTCGGTGAAGTTCAGCGCGACGGCCAGCCGCTTGCCCTCGGCCGTGCGGGCGTAGGCCAGGACGCCGTTGTCGGCATGGAGCCGCTCATAGCTGCCGAAGGACAGGGCGGGCTCGGCCCGGCGCAGGGCGATCAGGGCGCGCACGAAGCTCAGCATCGAGGCGGGGTCGCCGTCCTGCTCGGCCACCGATGGGACCGTGGAGAGCGGCAGGAACGGTTGACCGGTGGTGAAGCCGCGGCCGTGGGTGTCGTCCCAGGGCAGGGGCACGCGCACCGGGTCGCGGCCGATGCCGGTGCCGGGGTTATTGATGGCCCAAGGGTCCTGGAGCATGTGATCGGGCACCGCCTCGTTCAGCATGCCGATCTCGTCGCCCTGCCACATGGTGGGCGTGCCGCGCAGCGTCAACAGCAGCATCTTGGCGACGCGGGACTGTCCGTTGCCGACGCGCGTGGCGATCCGATCGCGGTCGTGGTTCCCGAGCACCCAGTTCGGCCAGCCGCCGGGGGGGATCACCGCCTCGTAGCGGTCGATGAAGTCGGCGATGCCGCGCGGGTGCCACGGCGCGTTGATGAGCTCGAAATTGAAGGGCAACTGGAAGCCGTCGAGGTTGGCGCCGTAATAGAGCATGACCTCGTCGAGGTTGCCGTAGGCCTCGCCGACCAGCAGCTTTCTGCCGTGCTTTTCGGCGACGCTGCGCATGGCGCGGACATGGGCGAAGAGGTCGGCCTGGTGCGAGGTGAAGGTGCGAAAGAGCGACCGCGCGGGGCCGTCCTTGGGGTGCCAGTCGGGGTTTGTCGGGTTGTCGCGCAGGCGGGCATCGGGGGTCAGGTGCTCGACCGCGTCGACGCGGAAGCCGTCGACGCCGCGTTCGTACCACGTCTCCATCGCCTTCAGCATCGCGTCGGCGACGTCTGGGTTGCGCCAGTTGAGGGCGGGCTGCTCGCGGGCGTAGATGTGCAGGTAGTATTGGCCGGTGGTGTCGTCCCAGGTCCAGGCGGGGCCGCCGAATTCGCTGATCCAGTTGTTGGGCGGACCGCCGTCGGGTGCGGCGTCGTGCCAGATATACCAGTCGCGCTTGCCGCTGTCGCGCGCGCTGCGGCTGTCCTGGAACCAGGGATGCTCGTCCGAGCTATGGGCGGGCACGAAATCCAGCAGGACCTTCAGGCCGAGGCGGTGCGCCTCGTCCGTCAGGCGGTCGAAATCGTCAAGCGTGCCAAAGAGCGGCTCGATCCCGGTATAGTCCGAGATGTCGTATCCGCCGTCCTTCATCGGCGAGGGGTAGATTGGCGAGATCCAGATCGCATCCGCCCCCAGATCGGCCACGTGCGGCAGGCGGCTGGTGATCCCGTTCAGATCGCCCATCCCCGAACCGGTGGAATCCTGGAACGAACGCGGGTAGATCTGGTAGATGATGCCGGATTTCCACCAGGGCGCATCTTGGGTCATGGCCGGGCCTTCGCATCTGCAACACGGGTTTGCGCTAGCAGGGCGGGGAACCAGCCGCAAGCGCCGTGCTTTTCATTGGGAATGAGCGGGGACAGCCCCCCGCCGGGACCATCTTTCGGAGAGACGAATGGCAGTCGAAACGGCAGCGGGGTCCATGGACCCGGTGGCGGCGGTGGCGCTTGTCGGCGCCCTGGGCGTGGGCGCGCAATGGATCGCGTGGCAGTTGCGGATGCCGGCCATCGTGCTGATGCTCGCGGCGGGGCTGCTGGTGGGCCCGGTCTTCGGCCTGTTCGAACCCGCGCGCGACATCGGGCCGTTCTACCTGCCGATGATCTCGATCGCGGTGGCGATCATCCTGTTCGAAGGGGGGCTGACGCTGAACTTCTCGACGCTGCGCGACGCGGCATCGGGGGTGAAGCGGCTGGTCTTCATCGGCGCGCCGCTGGGGTGGCTCTTGTCCACGCTGGCGCTGCGCTGGGGCGCAGGGACGAGCTGGGAAAGCGCAGCGGTGTTCGGCGGCATCATGATCGTCACCGGGCCGACCGTGATCGCGCCCTTGCTGCGCAACGCGCGGCTGGCGCGGCGCCCGGCGGCGCTGCTGCAATGGGAGGCGATCCTGAACGACCCGGTGGGGGCACTGGCCGCGGTGCTGGCGCTGGAAGTCGTGATCGTCCTGCGCACCTCGGAGCAGCTGGGCAGCGCGTTCTGGACGCTGGGCTTCGGGATCGTCGCGGCGACCGCGCTTGGGATCGCGGCGGGCTACCTGCTCAGCTGGGCGTTTCGGCGGGCAAAGGTGCCCGAGTACATGAAGGTTCCGGTGCTGTTCGCGACGGTGCTGGCGGTCTTTGCCGTGGCCGATGCAATCCTGCACGAGTCCGGGCTGCTGGCGGTGACGGTGATGGGCATCGTGATCGCCAACGCAAACCTCGCCTCGTATGAGGAGATGCGCCGCTTCAAGGAGCATGCGACGGTGCTGCTGGTGTCGGGCGTGTTCATCCTGCTTGCGGCGTCTCTCGACTTTTCGGCGCTGTCGCAGCTGACATGGCGGTCGATCTTCTTCGTGGTGGTGGTGCTGTCTGTGGTGCGGCCCGTCACCGTGTTCCTGGCGCTGGCGTTCACCGACCTGCCGATGCGCGAGAAGGTCCTTGTTGCGACCACCGGCCCGCGCGGCGTGGTGCTGGTCGCGGTTGCGGGGCTTTTCGGCGAGCGGCTGGTGGAGCTTGGGGTGCGGGACGGGGCGTTGGTCGGTCCGCTGGCCTTCATCCTCGTCGCGGCTTCGGTGGTGGTGCACGGCTTCACGCTGGCGCCGGTGGCGCGGCTTTTGAAGGTCACTGCATCGCGCACGCCCGGCGTCATCCTGGTGGGCGGGTCCTACTGGACCACAGGGCTGGCCGAGCACCTGAAGGAGGCCGGCATCCCCGTCCTCATAACCGACCCGAACCGCGGCCACCTGCGGCGCGCGCGCGAGCTGGGGATCGACACCTTCTTCGGCGACATCCTGTCCGAGGGGGCCGAGCTGCGCGTGGACATGAATGGCTACAAGATCATCGTCGCAGCGACGGACAACGACGCCTACAACACGCTGGTCGCCACCGATCTGGGTCCGGAATTCGGGCGCGAGAACGTCTATCAGCTTGCGCGCGAGAAGGCGGCGAACGCACGCCATGCGTTGCCCTCGTCCTTGGGCGGCCGGACCTTTGCGCAGAACGCGACCTACAACGAGTTGAACCGCCTGATGTGGAGCGGCTGGACATTCCGCGTCACGCCCCTGACCGAGGAATACGATCTGGGCGACTGGCGCGCACGGCGGCCCGAGGCGCGGCTGCTCGCGTTTATCGACACGGCCGGAGAGATCCACTTCATCGGCGGTCCCGAAGAGGTCGCGGCAAGCCCCGGCGTGCGGTTGGTGTCGATGCTGCCCCCCCAAGAGGCGCAGCACGAGGGCCGCGCTAAAAGTTGACCGCGTGCGTGCTGTCGGCACCCTGAACGGTGATCTGGTCGACGCCGGCAAGCTCGCGCAGGGAGAGGTAGGTGGCAACGGCAATCTCGCGCGAGCGTTCGGTCAGGACCGGCGCGGGTCCCGGCGGCGGGGTGGCCGCGAAGGTGAAGGCCAGACGGCCGGGCAGGTCGGACTCTTGCGGGACGAGCGCGGCGTTCCAGTAGCCTTGCGTGGGCGCTACGGCGCGCGCGGTCAGCAGGGCTCCGGTGCTGGTGGATGCGAGGTCGACCGCGCGGATCTTGGCTGCGGGGGTGGGGGCGATCGCCACGGGGACAGTGCCCCCGCCGCCCCGTCCGCAGCCGGTGGCAACCAGTGTCGCCGCTAGGGCAAGCCATACCAGTCTTGTCATGTCGTCCGTCCGTCGTCTGTCCCCTCACGCAAGCGTTATCCCAGTTCCGCCCACAGGGAAAGTTGCGCCGTCGCTTGCGCCCGGCGGTAGGGCGATCTACCTCGGAGGCGACCGCAAGACCGGAGGACTGACATGGCCACCCCCGCCTTCGAGGAGATCGCCGAGACCTTCGAGTTCCTCGACGACTGGGAGGACCGCTATCGCCACGTCATCGAGATGGGCCGCACGCTCGAGCCTCTTGAGGACGCGCTGAAGGTGCCGGCCACCAAGGTCGAGGGCTGCGCCAGCCAGGTCTGGCTGATGCCCCGGATCGAAGACGGGCGCTTCGACTTCCGCGGCGACTCCGACGCCATCATCGTGAAGGGGCTGATCGCCATCCTGCACGCGCTGTATTCCGGGCTGAGGGTTTCGGAGGTGACGGGTGTGGACGCGCAGGCCGAGCTTCGCCGGCTGGGGCTGGAAGAGCATCTGTCCTCCCAGCGGTCGAACGGGGTCCGGGCGATGATCGAACGCATCCGTTCGACCGCCGCATCCGCGGGCTAGGCGCGGGCGAGGGCGGCGGCGAGGTCGCCGTAGCCGGTGAAGCGCCTTTCGAAGGCGAGGCCAAGCGCCTGTGCCGCCTGTTCGGCACGCGTGGTCAGGGCCGCGTCGTCGGTTTGGGCCAGATAGACGAGCGTCTCGTAGTTGCCGAAATAGGCGTCCCGGAGCTCGGGGTGGCGGTCGAGTCCGAGGGGCTTAGTGACGAAGGTATCGAATTGGCGGGCAAGGAAGTCCGTCAGGAAGAACGAGGTCACCTCGTCCCGTGCCTCGAATGCCGCCGTGCCGCTGAAGAAGGCGTAACAATGGGGTCCGGGCAGGCGCTCGAGGCCGAACTCGGCGCAAAGCGCATCGACCGCGCCGCCGGTGCCGCAATCGCCGTAGCCGATGAGGATGCGGTCGTAGTGGGGGCGGTGACGCTCGATCGCGTCGCGCAGGGCGGGGGCGATGCGCTCGGGGCGGTTGTGCAGGATGGCCGGCAGGCAGGCGAGGTCGATGTGCCCCCATCCGTTCAGCCGCGTCAGCGCCAGGATTTCGCGCGCGAGGGCGCCGCAGGCCAGCACCAGCACCCGTCCGCCACCGCGGGGCGCCAGGCCGTCCTGGGTCAGGGTGGTGTCGTCGGCGGACAAGCTCACCGCGGGCCGCGTCGTGACGTGATGAGGCGCACGAGGCCCCAAGCCAACAATGCAGGCAGCGCAAGGGCGCCGAAACCCGCGCCGCCGAACGTGCCGGTGGCGGCCGATGCGATCCAGACGGTGACGCCGGCGGCAAGGATCACGAGGACGAGGATGAGCGCGAAGATGCGACGAGGCATGGTCTTTCCTTTTCCGCTCATATGGGGTCGGCCCACGGCGCCCGAAAGGCCGTCCCCCTGGCGCGTCAGGCGTTCACCCGGTTGTGCCGTCGCTGGATGAACTCCTTGGCCGTATCGACCGCCACCGCAGCGTCGCGGCAATAGGCGTCGGCGCCGATGGCCTTGCCGAACTCTTCGTTCAGGGGGGCGCCGCCGACGAGGACGATGTAGTCGTCGCGGATACCCTTTTCCTTCATCGCGTCGATGACGGTCTTCATGTAGGGCATCGTCGTCGTCAGCAGGGCGGACATGCCGAGGATGTCCGCCTGCTCGGCTTCGAGCGCATCAAGGTACTTCTCGACGGGATTGTTGATGCCAAGGTCGACGACCTCGAACCCGGCGCCTTCCATCATCATCCCGACGAGGTTCTTGCCGATGTCGTGGATGTCGCCCTTGACGGTGCCGATGACCATCTTGCCCATCTTCGGCGCCCCCGTCTCGACCAGCAGGGGCTTGAGGATGGCCATGCCCGCCTTCATGGCGTTCGCGGCCAAAAGCACTTCGGGGACGAACAGGATGCCGTCGCGGAAGTCCTTGCCCACGATGGTCATGCCGGCCACGAGTGCTTCGGTGAGGATGCGGTACGGCCCCCAGCCGCGCTCCAGCAGGATGTTCACGCCCTCGACGATCTCGTCCTTGAGACCGTCGTAGAGGTCGTCCATCATCTGCTCGACGAGTTCCTCGTCGCTCAGCTCGGACAGGATGATGTCGTCTTCGTCGGCCATGTGTCACGTGCCTCGCTGTTTTCCAGCCACCTGCGCCCAGGTGGAGGCAAAGGTCTGATCGGATTGCGACAGGACGTGCGCCTTTGACGACCTTCCGTCAAATGCGGATGTTGCATCATGATCGTGAGGTTGGCGGGGCTTTCCTGTGTTCGTGGTACGTTCTATGTAACGGGTATGGTCAAAACGCCACCGCCCCGCGTCCGGACCCGCGCCCGCGGCACGGATGCCAACCCCGAGACCCGGTTCGACGCCCATGCGCGCGAGGCGGTGGACGACGGCTGGACGCCCGACGAGCCTCCGCTCGCCCGGACTGAGGTGCGTGACGAGGCGGTAAAGGCGATCATCGCACGCAACACGTCGCCCGATATCGGGTTCGACCGGTCGATCAATCCGTACCGGGGCTGCGAGCATGGCTGCATCTATTGTTTCGCGCGGCCCTCGCACGGGTATCTGGGCCTGTCGCCGGGTCTCGATTTCGAGACGAAGCTGATCGCGCGTCCGGGTGCGGCGGCTGCGTTGGAAAAGCAGTTGCGCGCCAAGAGTTACCGTTGCGACGTGATCGCGCTGGGGACGAACACCGACCCATACCAGCCGATCGAGCGCGAGCGGCGGATCATGCGCGGGGTGCTCGAGGTGCTCCAGCGCTTCCGCCATCCGCTGACCATCGCGACCAAGGGGGCGATGGTCGAGCGCGATGTGGACATCCTGGGCGAGATGAGCGGCGCCGGGCTGGCGCGCGTGGGGATCAGCGTGACGACGTTGGATGCGGGGATCGCGCGGACGATGGAGCCGCGCGTGCCCTCGCCTGCGCGGCGGCTGAAGGCGATCGAGACGCTGGCCAAGGCGGGGGTCGAGGTGCGGGTTATGGTGTCCCCGGTCGTGCCGGGGCTGACGGATCACGAGATCGACGCAATCCTGTCCTCAGCCCGCGATGCCGGAGCGGTCGCCGCGTCCTGGGTCATGCTGCGGTTGCCCTACGAAGTGTCGGGCCTGTTCGAGGACTGGCTCGACCGCAATGCGCCGGGGCGGAAGGCCAAAGTGCTGGCGCGGCTGCGCGAGATGCATGGCGGAGAACTGTATTCCGCCGATTGGGGCCGCCGGATGCGGGGCGAGGGGCTTTATGCCGAGCTGACGGCCAGGCGGTTCGACCTGGCGGCGCGGCGGCTGGGGCTGGATGCCAAGCTGCCGCCGCTCAGGCGCGACCTGTTCGAGGTGCCGCTGGGGGACGAGCGGCAGCTGTCGCTGTTCTGACGGCTGCGGAAGTGGGACGGCCGGTCGCCCGGCAGGCCATCAGCCGCGACGGCGGCCGCGGCGCTCGCGCTTGAGGGGGGCGCCGTCGCCGGTGCCGTCGGAGGCCGACGAATAGCCACCGAGCTTCGCCTCGATCTCTTCCAGTGAGGGCTTGCCGCCCTTGGGACGCGTCTCGAGCGCCTCGCGCATGGCGCGCAGGTGCTGGGGCGTGGTGCCGCAGCAGCCGCCGATGATGCGCGCGCCGCAGTCGCGGGCAAGGGCGGCGTAATCGGCCATCACCTCGGGCGTGCCGTCATAGTGGATGTGGCCCTCGACGTATTTCGGGATGCCGGCATTGCCCTTGGCGATCACGGGGCGGGAGGGGCCGGCCTCGGTCAGGCCCAGAACGGTGCGCAAGAGGTCCGAGGCGCCGACGCCGCAATTGGCGCCGAAGGCGACGGGGTGGGGATCGAGCTTGCCCACGAGCTTGACCATGTCGGCAGAGGTCGTGCCCATCATCGTGCGCCCGGCGGTGTCGAAGGACATGGTCCCGCACCACGGCATGCCGACGCGCGCCGCAGCCTCGGCGGCGGCCTTGTATTCTTCGGGGGCCGAGATCGTCTCGACCCACAGCACGTCGGCGCCGCCCTCCTTGAGGGCCTGCGCCTGCTCTTCGAACATCTCGACCGCGATCTCGTGGGTCAGGGCGCCCAGGGGGGCCATGACCTCGCCCGTGGGGCCCATCGAGCCCGCGACGATTACCTTGCGGGACTGCTTGTCGGCGACCTCGCGGCCCAGCTCGGCGCCGGCACGGTTCAATTCGGCGACGCGGTGCTGGGCGTTGTGCAGCTTGAGCCGCGAGGCGTTGCCGCCGAAGGTGTTGGTCAGGAACAGGTCCGAGCCGGCCTCGACCGGGCCGAGGTAGAGGGCGCGGATGTTGTCCGGCTGCTCGACATTCCACATCTCGGGCGAGTCGCCCGAGCTCAGGCCCATGTTGAACAGGTTGGTGCCCGTCGCGCCGTCGGCGAGGATCCAGTCGCGGGCGGCGAGCATGTCGGTCAGGGCGTCGGGCATCGGGCGTCTCCGGTCAAAGGGCGTGGCGCGTCCTTTGCAGATCGCGCGGGGCAGGGCAAATGACGATCGCGCATGATGATGTGCGCCGGACGCGGGATTGAGGTCAGCTTCGCGAGGCTTCTGCCTCTGCCTCGGCGGCGGCTTCGCCGGCGTAGTCTTCGAGGCGCCGTCCAAGGTCCACGGGGTCGGCGCCCGTCTCGGCCGCGACGGCGCGCAGGAATGCGGCCTCGCCCTCGGGTGCGAAGCCGGCCTTGAGCAGGCGGCGCACGGTGCCCCGAGTGTCTTCGGCGGGTTCATCCGAGGCTGCGATGGCCCATTCGGCAAGCCGGCGCTGCGCGCGAGCGCGGATGGAAAGGCGGATGTCGGCCTCGCGTGCCCAAGGCTCTCCCAATGCCTGAAAACGGTCGTCCAAGAGGGAAGTCATCGTGGGTCTCCTGCCGGTCGGATGCCCGCCAGCCGCTGTGGGGGCGCCGTTCTTGCCGCATGGCGGCGATTGCCATATAGGCGGGGCCTGTCACCGCGAAAGGTTTTTCTCATGGCGCGCCGCAAGAAGATCTACGAAGGCAAGGCCAAGATCCTCTACGAGGGCCCCGAGCCGGGGACCATCGTGCAGTATTTCAAGGATGATGCCACCGCGTTCAACGCCGAGAAGAAGGCGACGATCGAAGGCAAGGGGGTCCTGAACAACCGCCTGAGCGAGTTCTTCATGAAGGGCCTCGCGCAGATCGGCGTGCCGACGCACTTCATCAAGCGGCTGAACATGCGCGAGCAGCTTTGCCGCCAGGTCGAGATCATTCCGCTGGAGGTCATCGTGCGCAACTTCGCCGCCGGATCGCTGTCGACGCGCCTCGGCATGGCGGAAGGCACGGCGCTGCCTCGGCCGATCGTGGAATTCTGCCTCAAGGACGACAAGCTGGGCGACCCGTTCGTGTCGGAAGAGCACATCATGGCCTTCGGCTGGGCCACCCAGCAGGACCTGGACGACATGGTTGCGCTGGCGCTGCGGGTGAATGACTTCATGTCGGGCGTGATGCTGGCCGTCGGCATCAAGCTGGTCGACTTCAAGATCGAGATCGGTCGCGTCTGGGACAACGACTACCAGCGCCTTGTCGTGGCGGACGAGATCAGCCCCGACAGCTGCCGCCTGTGGGACATGGAAACGGGTCGCAAGCTCGACAAGGACGTGTTCCGCCGCGACTTGGGCAACCTTGCCGACGCCTATACCGAGGTTGCGCGCCGTCTGGGCGTGCTGCCGTCGAACGTGACGCACGCGTCGAAGCCGACGCTGATCAACTGACGCCGTGGCGCCGGGTGGCGCCACGCGAATTGCGGAAGACAGGAACAGGGGGCGTCGGCGGTTGTCGGCGCCCCCGCTTCGCGCTATCCGCGCGGGAAATGCCAAGCGCCGGAGGGTAGGGTCATGAAGACACGGGTCCACGTGATGCTGAAGGACGGGGTGCTCGACCCCCAGGGCGAGGCGATCCGCCATGCGCTCGGCGCCATGGGCTTCGACAGCGTCGAGGGCGTCCGCCAGGGCAAGGTGATCGAGTTGGAGCTGGCCGACGGCACCTCGCAGGACGAGGTCACCCAGATGTGCGAGCGGCTTTTGGCGAACACCGTGATCGAGAGCTACAGGATCGAGATGTGATGCGCATCGCCATCGATATCGACGAGGTCCTGGGCGACACGCACACCGCGAAATACGCGCTGTTCTCGGCCCGCGGCTTCTCACCGTCGGACGATGAGCTGACCGGCCGCGAACTGGCCGACATCGCCCCGGCCGAGGTTGCGGCCGCGATCGAGCTGGAACTGCACAAGGGCTTCTTCTTCGCCGGGATCGAGCCGATGGAGGGGGCCGTTGAGGCCGTGAAGCAGCTGGCCGAGCGGCACGAGATCTTCGTTGCGACGGCGGCGATGGATTACCCGGCCTCGGTCCCGCACAAGGTTGCCTGGCTGGCGCGACACTTTCCGTTCATCGACCCGCAGAACTACGTGTTCTGTGGTGACAAGAGCATTTTGCGGGCCGACATCCTGATCGACGACTCGCCCCGCCATTTCGACGGGTTCGGGGGGCAGGGGGTCTGCTTCAGAGCGCTGCACAACCACAGTGCGGACGTGTCCATCTGCCTGGACCGCTGGGCGGATGCGCCCGCGCTGATCGCTGAACTGGAGGGTCGTGCATGAAGGCTGCCGTCATCGTCTTTCCCGGGTCGAACTGCGACCGGGACCTCGCGCGAGCCTTCGAGGCCGCGGGTTTCGAAACCGCAATGGTCTGGCACAAGGACGCGACCCTGCCCGAGGGCGTGGACATCATGGGCGTGCCGGGCGGATTTTCGTACGGGGACTACCTGCGGTCGGGCGCGATCGCGGCGCAGTCGCCGATCTGCCGGGCCGTCGCCGACCACGCGGTGCGGGGCGGCTACGTACTGGGCATCTGCAACGGCTTCCAGGTCCTGACCGAGATGCAGCTTCTGCCGGGCGCGCTGATGCGCAACCAGCGGATCAAGTACATCTGCCGCACCGTCCCCCTGATCGTGGGCGAGTCCGAGAGCGTCTTTACCGCCGGTTACCGGGCGGGGCAGGAAATACGCATCCCGATTGCCCACCACGACGGCAATTACACCGCCGATCCGGCCGAGCTGGAGAAGCTGCGCGGCGAGGGGCGGGTGGCCTTCACCTATGCCGAGAACCCCAACGGCTCGCGCCACGACATCGCCGGCATCGTCAGCGAGAACGGCCGCGTGCTGGGAATGATGCCGCACCCCGAACGCGCAGCGGACCCGGCGCTCGGGAACACCGACGGGCGCGCGCTGTTCGCGGGGCTCGTGGACGCGCTTGCCGCCGCGTGAGGTTGTGAGAGCGCCCGGCGCGTTGTAACCACGGCGGATGGACGGGGTCTCAGATATCATCGCCCGGCGCGAGATGCGCCGGCGTTGGCTGCTGCGGGGTGCGGTTGCGCTCGTTTTCGTCGTGGCCGTGGGGACTGTCTGGGTCAGCAACAGGTTCCTGACCGAGCGCTTCACCGAAAGCACCCGCAACCGGGCCGAGGTCCGGCTGGCACTTTATTCCGGCAACTTGATGAGCGCGCTACAGCGGGCCAGCGTGGTGCCGCTGCTGCTGAGCCGCGATCCCGCGCTGATCGGCGCGCTGAACAGCAGCGACTTCACGCAGACGACGCAGCGGCTGATCTCGTACCTGGACGAGATCGGGGCGGCTTCGTTGATGTTGCTGGACGAAAGCGGCCGGGTCGTCGCGGCGACCGACCGCAACCTGCTTGGCGCGACACGGTCGTCCGAAGCGTTCTTCGTCGATGCGCAGCGCTCGCCCGACACGGTGTTCAGCACGACGCGGGCGGAAAGCGGGGCGTTCAACTTCTCGTATTCGCGCCGCGTCGAAGTCGAGGGCGAGCTGATCGGCGTGATCGTCGTCGGCGTGGCGCTCAAGCAGTTCGAACAGAGCTGGGCGGGCTTTTCGGACGCGGTGATGGTCACCGACAGCGAGGGGCAGATCATCCTTGCCACCGAAAGCCGCTGGCGGGGCCTGACCGAGGAAGAGGCGCTCGCCCGCCGCTCGGCCACAGGCGCGATCCAGCGGGCAATCCGTGCGACGGCCGATTGGTCCGTCGTGCCCGTGGACGCCTACCTGGCCGGTGAAGCGGTGATGCGGCAATCGACCCGCATCCCCTTCCAGGGCTGGCGGATGACATCCTTCACCACCTATTCGAGCGTGCGCGAGAAGGTGAACGGGGTCCTCGCGCTCGAGATCATGGGCTTTGCGCTGCTGCTGGCCGGGGGCTCGTTCCTCGTCAGCCGAAAGGCGCTGAGCCGGGTCACCTTTTTCCAGCGAGAAAGTGCAGAGCTGCGCCGGCTGAACGCCGCGCTGCAACGGGCCGTGGCCGAGCGGGAGCGGGCCGAGAAGCACCTGCAGGTCGCCGAGCAGACCGTGGCGCAGACCTCGAAGCTGGCGGTTCTGGGCGAGATGTCGGCCTCGGTCAGTCACGAGTTGAACCAGCCGCTCGCGGCGATGAAGACCTACCTCGCCGGCGCGCGCCTGCTGGTGCAGCGCAAACGGTCCGAAGAGGCGCTGGCCTCGTTCCACCGCATCGACGACCTGATCGAGCGGATGGGCGCGATCACCCGACAGCTGAAATCCTATGCCCGCAAGGGCGGCACGGCGTTCGAGCCGGTGGACCTGCGCGACTGCCTGTCCGGCGCGCTTGCGCTGATGGAACCGCAGCTGAAGACGCGCGATATCAAGATCGAGCGGACCGTTCCGCCCGAGCCCGTCCTTGTGCTGGCCGACCGGATCCGGATCGAGCAGGTGATCGTGAACCTCATGAAGAACGCCGTGGACGCCACGGAGGGTGTCGAGAAGCCGTCGATCGAGCTTCTGCTCTCGGCCGGTCGTAACGCTTATATGACGGTGCGCGACAACGGGCACGGGATCACCGACCTCGAACAGTTGTTCGAGCCGTTCTATACCACGAAGGCTCCGGGCGACGGGACCGGCCTTGGTCTGGCGATCTCTTCGGGGATCATCGCCGACCTCGGTGGCCGCCTCACGGCGCGGAACAGCCCCGACGGCGGAGCCGTTTTCGAAATCGAGATGCCCTTGTGGCAGAACGCACAGGCAGCGGAGTAGACGATGGCCCATGCCATGAAGATTGCGATCGTTGACGACGAAAAGGACATGCGCCAGTCCGTCAGCCAGTGGCTGGCCCTCTCGGGGTACGACACCGAGACCTTCGCCAACGCCGAGGACGCGCTGAAGGCGATCGGCCCCGAATATCAGGGCATCGTGATCTCGGACATCAAGATGCCGGGGATGGACGGGATGGCCTTCCTCAAGCGGCTCATGTCGGTGGACAGCGCGCTGCCGGTCATCATGATTACCGGCCACGGCGACGTGCCAATGGCGGTCGAAGCGATGCGTGTTGGCGCGTTCGACTTCCTCGAAAAGCCTTTCAACCCCGAGCGGATGACCGAGCTTGCCAAGAAGGCGGCGCATGCACGTCGGCTGACGCTGGATAACCGAGAGCTGCGCCGTGAGCTGGGCGATCCGTCGGGCATCATGAAGAAGCTGATCGGTGCGTCCCCGGTGATGGAGCGGCTGCGCGAGGATATCCTCGACCTTGGCCAAGCGGACGGCCACGTGCTGATCGATGGCGAGACGGGAACGGGCAAGACGCTGACTGCTCATGCGCTTCATGCGGTGGGGGCGAAGGCCAAGCAGAAATTCGTGCTGTTCTCGTGCGCGGGCCAGGATGAGGCGACGCTGTCGGCGCGCCTTTTTGGGCCCAGCGAAACCGAGGTGCCGCTGATCGAGCAGGCTCGTGGCGGGACGCTGGTACTCGAGGATATCGACGCGCTGCCGCCGGGGCTTCAGGCGCGGCTGCTGATCTGGATGAACGAGCAGGGCAGTCCCGCCGAAACGCGTGTAATTGCAATCTCGAACCTGTCCGAGCAGGGCAAGACCTGCGAGGACGTGCTGCGGCCCGATCTCTACTACCGCCTTGCCGCGATGAAGATCACGCTGCCGCCGCTGCGGGCCCGGGGCGAGGATATTCTGACGCTTTTCACCCGCTTCGCCGAGCAGGCGGCCGAGGATTACGGCGGCGAGGCGCCCGAGCTTTCGGCGCAGGAGGCCGCGCAGCTTCTGCAGGCCCCGTGGCCCGGCAACATTCGCCAGCTCGTCAACGTGGCCGAGCGGGCGGCAATGCAGAATCGGCGTGGGACGGGCACGATCTCGTCGCTGCTGATGGTGGGTGAGGACGAGGGTGACCCCGGTATGACGACCGAGGGGAAGCCCCTGAAGGAGTATGTCGAGGCGTTCGAGCGGATGCTGATCGACAACACGATGCGCCGCCACAAAGGCTCCATTGTCGCCGTCATGGACGAGCTTTGCCTGCCCCGACGCACGCTAAACGAGAAAATGGCCAAGTACGGCCTGAGCCGTTCGGACTATCTGAGCAGCTGACCGGCAGGCGCGGCGCTGCAGATGCAGCGCCCGTCGCACCGCGCCGGTCCAAGTTCCCATTGTGTTTCCTATCTATTCGGGCATATGATGCGCTATCAGGACGTGCATGCCGCAGGGTAGCGTCGTTTCTGGATTGATTTCGCTGGCGGCGACCCGTGTACCGGGGCCGGTCAGGCAGATCGCCGCCCCGACCGCGCGAGAAGCGTGCGAGGGGCCCCCGTTCATTGGCGCGGTTTCGTTCGCGCCGGAGTAGTATTGCGATGCGCCGCGCGACGACGACAACCGAGCCGCACCGTCTGCCAATGGCAGGGCGGAGGCTTTCGGAGCGCGCGCACCTCGCCCCACCTGAACGCGCAGGCCGATCACGTGCGACGCCCCTTCCGGGGCGCCCGTCCGCCTGCGCGCGGATAATGTTCATATGGCAAAGAAGATGCTCATCGACGCCACCCACGCGGAAGAGACCCGCGTCGTGGTGGTGGACGGTAACAAGGTCGAGGAATTCGACTTCGAATCCGAGAACAAGCGGCAGCTCGCCGGCAATATCTATCTAGCGAAAGTCACCCGCGTGGAGCCGTCGCTCCAGGCGGCCTTCGTGGATTACGGCGGCAACCGTCACGGTTTCCTGGCCTTCTCGGAAATCCACCCCGATTACTACCAGATCCCGATCGCCGACCGTCAGGCGCTGATCGAGGAAGAGCAGGCTGAGGCTGACGCCGAGGCCGCGCGCAACGACCGAGACGACGATCGTCGCGAGATGGCCGAGGCCACGGCCTCTTCCGATGCGGTCGAGTCCACCGATCCCGATGGCGATGACCTCGCCGAGGCGCGGACGGCCAGCATCGCCGAGGGCATCCCCGGCATGGATGTGGTCGATGTCGCTGACAGTGAAGGCGCGACCGCGCCCGAGGGCGATCCCCGCGACGAAGGCGACAACGACACGCGCGATGCGTCCCGGCACGACACCTCGATCGAGTCGGTTGCCGACGACGACGTTCAGGACGAGGTCCGTCCCCCGCGCAAGCCGCGGGCCAAACGCTACAAGATTCAGGAAGTCATCAAGGTTCGCCAGATCCTGCTGGTGCAGGTCGTCAAGGAAGAGCGTGGCAACAAGGGCGCCGCGCTGACGACGTACCTGTCGCTTGCCGGACGTTACTGCGTGCTGATGCCGAACACTGCCCGTGGTGGCGGGATCAGCCGCAAGATCACCAGCGCGGCGGATCGCAAGAAGCTGAAAGAGATCGCGACCTCGTTCAACGTGCCGCGCGGTGCGGGTCTGATCATCCGGACCGCCGGGGCCAAGCGCACGAAGACCGAGATCAAGCGTGACTACGAGTACCTGCAGCGCATGTGGGAGCAGATCCGCGAGCTGACGCTCAAATCTGTCGCGCCCGCGCCGATCTACGAGGAAGGCAATCTCATCAAGCGCTCGATCCGCGACCTGTATAACCGCGAGATCGACGAGGTCTGGGTCGAGGGTGAGCTTGGCTATCGGACCGCCAAGGACTTCATGAAGATGATCATGCCGTCCCACGCGCGCAACGTGAAGCATTACGTGGATCAGCTGCCGCTTTTCGCGCGGCACCAGGTCGAAAGCTACCTCAGCGCCATGTACAACCCGACCGTGCAACTGCCGTCGGGCGGCTACATCGTGATTGGCGTGACCGAAGCGCTCGTCGCCATCGACGTGAACTCGGGGCGCGCGACGAAGGAAGGCTCCATCGAGGAGACCGCCTACAAGACCAACATGGAAGCGGCGGAAGAAGTCGCGCGCCAGCTGCGTCTTCGCGACCTTGCGGGCCTGATCGTGATCGACTTCATCGACATGGACGAGCGCAAGCACAACGCGAATGTCGAGAAGCACTTCAAGGACAAGCTCAAGACCGATCGCGCCCGCATCCAGGTGGGCAAGATCTCGGGCTTCGGTCTTCTCGAGATGTCGCGCCAGCGTCTGCGTCCCGGCATGATCGAGGCGACGACCCAGCCTTGTCCGCATTGCCACGGCACGGGCCTGCTGCGGTCGGACGAGAACGTCGCGCTGGCCATCCTGCGGCAGCTCGAGGAAGAGGGGACGCGCAAGAAGACCAAGGAGGTCTGCGTCACCGTTCCCGTGGTCATCTGCAACTACCTGATGAACCACAAGCGCGAGCATATCGCGATGATCGAGGCGCGCTACGGCATGGCGGTCCGGCTCGAGGCCGATCCGGACCTGGTGAGCCCCGATTACAGGATCGAGAAGCTGAAGCACCAGACCATCCGGGTGGTCGAGCAGACTGCCGCGATCACCTCGGACATGGCCGCCGCAGCCGTGGAAGAGCCCGAGGAGGAGCCGATCGAGGTCGACGAATCCGAAGCGCCTCCTGCGCCCGAAGCACCCGAAGTGCCCGAGGAGTCTCAAGCACCCGAGGCGTCTGAGGACGATAAGCCTAAGAAGAAGCGGCGTCGCCGCCGGCGTCGTCGGAACGGCAAGGGCAATGGCGATAACGGCAACGGCGGTGACGAGAACGGCGAGCAGGACGACGAAGCCGATCAGGATCAGGATCAGGATGATTCCGAGGACCAGGCATCCGGGGATACGCCGGACGAGGCCGAGGAAAAGGATGAAAGGCCCAAGCGTCGGCGCAGCCGGTCGCGGTCGCGCAAAAAGACCGATACCGAGGAGACTCCGCGGGTCGACAACCCGGTAAGCGCCGCCGTCTCGGAAGAGATCGCCGAGGCCACGCCCGTCGCGCCGGCCGATCCGCAGGAGCCTTCGACCGAGGGTGGCAGCGGGGGCGGGAGCGCGGATCCTGTAACCGCACCGGCCGAGGCTGCCGCACCGCAGCCCGAACCGGAAGCGGAGCAGCCCGAGCCCGCGCCCGCTCCGCCGGTTGAGACGGGTGCCGAGCAGGCGGACATCGCGTCTCCGGTGGATGAGGAGGTCGCGCAAGTGATCACTGAGGACACTCCGATCGCGCCGCCCGCGCCCGAGCGTGAGCCCGAGCCCGAGATGGCCAACGGCGACAGCGACGAAGGCGACAAGCCGAAGCGTCGCGGCTGGTGGTCGCTCCGGAAATAGGGAAAAGGGCCGCGGTGATGCCGCGGCCCTTCTTCTATGTGGCGGACGCAGGCGAGCGGCCTTGTCGTCAGCCCTTGCGGATGAGGTAGGCCTGAGTTGCGCCCTCGTTCGTCTGCGACAGCAGCGTATGGCCACCTTCGACACAGAAATGGGGGATATCCACCACTGCCGCGGGATCGTCGGCCAGCACGCGCAGGACCGCGCCCGAGGGCATCGCCTGCAGCCGCTTGCGTGCCTTCAGAACGGGCAGGGGACACAAAAGCCCCAGCGCATCGAGTTCGTCGTCATGTTCCATGCGCCGTGTATCTCACCTAGCGGCGTGGTTGTCTCGGCCCTTCTGCCACGCCACGTGCATGTGACGGAACGCCCCCGTGACGCGCCGCCAAGAGCGAGCTAGAGGAGGGACATGATCGGCTTCGAAATCATCGATGCGGCCCTCGTGCCGGCCATGCTAATCGCCTTGATGGCGGGGCTTCTGTCTTTCCTGTCGCCTTGCGTCCTGCCCATCGTGCCGCCGTACCTGGCCTATATGGGCGGTGTGACGCTGAACGATCCGTCGGCGCGGGCGGGGCGGGCGGTTTTGCCGGCGCTGTTCTTTGTCTTGGGCCTGTCAACGGTGTTCCTGCTGCTGGGCTTCACCGCTTCAGTCTTCGGCGCGTTCTTCCTTGAATATCAGACGCTGTTCGCCCGGATCTCGGGGCTCGTGGTGATCGTGTTCGGCCTGCATTTCCTTGGCGTGTTCCGCATCCCCCTGCTCGACCGCGAGGCGCGGCTTGACGTCGGCGACCGCGGAGGGTCCGCGCTGGGGGCTTTTGTGCTCGGCCTCGCCTTCGCCTTCGGCTGGACACCCTGCATCGGTCCGCAACTCGGCGCGATCCTTTCGATGGCGGCCTCCGAGGCGAATGTGGCGCGGGGCACGACGCTGCTTGCCGTCTATGCCGCGGGCCTCGGCATCCCATTCCTGATGGCCGCAATCTTCCTGCAGAAAGCGACGAGCGTGATGAACCGGCTGAAGCAGCACATGGGCCTGATCGAGAAGACTATGGGTGTTCTGTTGCTTCTCGTGGGGCTGGCGCTCGTGACGGGTGCGTTCTCGGCGATCTCATACTGGCTTCTAGAGACATTTCCGGCCCTCGCACGCCTTGGCTGAGGCTTAATCTCGCCCGATTGTCGTAGTACCTTCGATCTGGTGATCGCATGGGGGCTTGCATGGCTGCAGCGCAAGTGCGCCGGCGGCGCGTGTTCTACATCCCGGGCTACGACCCGATCCCCCCGCGCCGATACCGCGAGCTCTACCGGGCTGAAAGCGCCATTCAGGGAGCGTTACGCGGGCATGAAATTGCGCTGCGGCCCCGCCGCAAGGGCGAGCGGTTTGGTTGGGGCGTGGACGCCCGGATCGAGGGAGAGACGGTCGAGATCGAGTTCGAGGTTCTCGTCTGGTCCGACATCGTCCGCAGCAGCATGGGCCCTGGGATCGCTTCGACCTACTGGCAAATGTGCCGCACGGCTTGGGTCTATGCGTCGACCGGGGCGCTTTGGCGGTTGATGGGGTTGCGCAAAGGGCCGGTAATCGCCGCCTTGTACCCGGTGGCGATGCTGTTGGCGCAGCTCTTGGCCGCATTGCTCGTCGCCTTGGGGCTCGCCTGGGGGGTGGGCGCAGTTGCGCCGAACCCCTTGGGCGTGCTCGTCGGCATTGCCGGCTTCGTCGTCGTCCTGCGGTGGTTTCGCAAGAAGGACGGCAAATTCTTTGCCTACTACCTGATGCACGACTACGGCTTCTCTGCCCGCTTCAAGGGGGCGAACCCGCCTGCGCTGGAGGCGCGGATGGCTGATTTCGCTGGCATCGTCGCCACAGCCTTGGCCGACGATATCGACGAGGTGCTGGTCGTCGGCCATTCCTCGGGGGCGCATATTGCGGTGTCGGTTCTGGCCGATCTCATTCGAGCGGGGAAGGTCCCGCCCACCGGGCCGTGCCTGTCTTTTCTGTCGCTGGGGCAGGTTGTGCCGATGGTTTCGTTCCTGCCCGATGCACATCGCTTGCGGGCTGACTTGGGGGTTCTTGGCTCTACCCGCGCGCTTGCTTGGGTTGATGTCTCGGCGCCCGGAGACGGTTGCGCGTTTGCGCTATGTGATCCAGTGGCGGTCTCTGGCGTCGCGGTTTGCCCGCGTACCGGACCGCTGATCCTGTCCGCGGCGTTCACCCAGACGCTACAGCCCGAGACGTGGGCGCGGCTCCGGCGGCGCTATTTCCGCCTGCATTTCCAGTATCTCTGCGCCTTCGACAACCTGCCCAAGAGGCGCGACGCATACGACTATTTTGCCGTAACGGCGGGGCCCCTTACGCTGGCGGAGCGGTTCGCCACGCGCACGCCCTCGCGGTCGCTGATCGACCGGCCGGCCTCGCGCTATACCTCGACCGCCGCATGAGTCCGCCGAAACCGCCCGCACGGGCCGACAGGGTCCCTCTCTGGCGCTACCTGTGTCTCTTCCGGACCGATATTCTGTCGGCCCAGCCCGCGCGGCTATATCGCGCCTGGATGGCCGAATTCCGGACGCCGTTCTTCCGCTCGTTCATGGTGAACGACCCGAAACTGGTCGCGCGGGTGCTGCGCGAGCGGCCGATGGATTTCCCCAAGTCCAACAGGATAAGCGAGGGGCTGCGGCCGCTTCTGGGACGTTCCGTTTTTCTGACGAACGGAGACGTCTGGCGCCGCCAGCGCCGCCTGATCGATCCGGCATTCGAAGGGGGGCGCCTGCGTGACACCTTTCCGGCCATGTTGGATGCCGCGCGGGCCATGGGCGAGCGCCTTCCCGAGGGTGACGTCGAGATAGAGGCCGAGGCGAGTCACGCCGCCGCCGACGTGATCTTCCGCACGCTGTTTTCGATCCCGATCGAGCACAACACGGCGCGCGACGTCTTTGACGAGTTCCGTGCCTATCAGCGCACTCAACCGATCCTGAACCTTGCCGCTTTCGTGCCGCTGCCGCGGTGGGTGCCGCGCTTCCATCGACGCAAGACCCTGCGATCGGCGCGGCGTATCCGGGCGCTGATCGAGGGGCTGGTGACCGAGCGGCAACGCGAGATCGCTGAAGGCACTGCGCCCGACGATCTGGCCACGAAGATCTTGACGGCAGTCGATCCCGACACTGGCGACCGGTTTGGCCGGGATGAGATGGTCGACCAAGTGGCCATCTTCTTTCTGGCGGGGCACGAGACGTCAGCCTCGGCGCTCGGCTGGACCTTCTATCTGCTCGCGACGCATCCCGAATGGCAGGAGCGCGTTGCGGCAGAAGCGCGGGCGTTCATGGCGGCGCCGGATTTCTCGGGGCTGTCGCGGCTCAAGGTGACGCGGGACGTGTTCCGCGAGGCGCTGCGGCTCTATCCCCCCGTGCCGATGATGGTGCGCGAGACTGTGCAGCCCGAGGGGCTGCGGGATCGCACGGCGCACAAGGGAGACCTTGTTGTGCTCAGCCCGTGGCACCTGCATCGGCAGTCGCGGCTTTGGGATAATCCGGACGGCTTCGACCCGGCGCGCTGGACCACCGAGAATGGTCGCCGCTGCGCGCGGGAGGCGTTCATCCCGTTTTCGTCCGGGCCGCGGGTCTGCACCGGCGCCGGGTTTGCCATGGTCGAGGGCGTGGTTCTGCTGGCGGCGGTGCTGGCGCAGGTCCGGGTGCTGCCGGTTGAGGGCCGGGTGCCCGAGCCGGTTGCTCATCTGACCGTACGCGCGCGCGACGGGATTTGGATGCGGGTGGCGAAGCGGGACGAGCTGCCCGATCGCGGCTAGGACGGCCTCTCGCGCACCTGGTCGAGCACGAAGACCCGAATGGCGGAGGCGAGGCCGACAGCCGTTCCGCGTCCTTCGTCGATCTCGGCCGCGAGTTCGTTCACGGCGCGCCCCTGCTCACGGGCGATGCGCCGGAATTCATGCCAGAACTCATCTTCGAGCGAGACCGACGTGCGGTGGCCCCGCAGCGTGAGAGAGTGCTTCCGGGGGCGACCGCTCATTCCTCGCGCTTGTGCCCTTCGAGGATCGCCGCCTCGCGCGCGGCGCGGGCAGCCTCGGTCAGCCGCTCGGCTTTGGTCCGGCTGAATTTGGCCGCGTTTGCGTCCGCCTCGCGCCGCTTTTCGGCCCGGGCGCGATCCTTTCGCGCCCGGTTTAGGTTCACGATCCCGCTCACTTCGGCCCGATCATCTTCTCGGGGCGGACGACCTCGTCGAACTCGGTCTCCGTCACGTATCCCAGGTTCACAGCCTCTTCCTTCAGCGTCGTGTCGTTCTTGTGCGCCGTCTTGGCGACCGTCGTGGCATTGTCGTACCCGATCTTCGGGGCCAACGCCGTCACGAGCATGAGCGACTCGCGCATCAGCTTTTCGATCCGCGCCTCGTTCGCCTCGATGCCCGACACGCAATTGTCGGTAAAGGCCACCGCCGCGTCGCCCAGAAGCTGGATGGATTGCAGCACGTTGTAGGCGATCATCGGCTTGAACACGTTCAGCTCGAACTGGCCTTGCGAGCCGGCGAAGCCGACGGCGGCATCATTGCCCATCACGTGGGCGCAGACCTGCGTCATTGCCTCGACCTGGGTCGGGTTCACCTTCCCCGGCATGATGGACGAGCCGGGCTCGTTCTCGGGCAACATCAGCTCGCCGAGGCCGCAGCGGGGCCCCGAGCCCAGAAGGCGGATGTCGTTGGCGATTTTGTAGCAGGACGCCGCGATCACCTTCAGCGCACCCGAGATTTCGACCATTGCGTCGTGGCTCGCCAGCGCCTCGAACTTGTTCGGCGCGGTAACGAAGGGCAAGCCGGTGATCTCGGCCATGTTGGCGGCGACCTGTTCGCCCCAGCCCGGCGTCGTGTTGAGGCCGGTGCCGACTGCCGTGCCGCCCTGGGCCAGTTCATGGATGCGGGGCAGGGCGCCCTTCACCCGCTCAATCCCCATACGGATCTGGTGCGCGTAGCCGCCGAACTCCTGCCCGAGGGTCAGGGGCGTCGCGTCCATCGTGTGGGTGCGACCGATCTTGATGATCTCGGCGAAGTCCTCGGATTTGGCTTCCAGCGCCGCCGCAAGCTTCTCGAGCCCCGGTAGAAGCACGTCGCGAACGGTCATCGCGGTGGCGATGTGCATGGCCGTCGGGAACGTATCGTTCGAGGACTGGCCCATGTTGCAGTGATCGTTCGGGTGGACCGGGTCCTTCGATCCGATCTTGCCGCCCAAAATCTCGATCGCGCGGTTCGCGATGACCTCGTTGGCATTCATGTTCGACTGCGTGCCCGAACCGGTCTGCCAAACGACGAGGGGGAAGTTGTCGTCGAGCCGACCCTCGATCACCTCGTCGGCGGCGCGAACGATGGCATCGGCGATGCGCCCGTCAAGCTTGCCGTTTTCCTTGTTCGCCTGCGCGCAGGCCTTCTTGATGACGCCGAGGGCGCGGACGATCGCGACCGGCTGCTTCTCCCAGCCGATCGGGAAGTTCAGGATCGAGCGCTGGGTCTGCGCGCCCCAGTATTTGTCGGCTGGAACTTCGAGCGGGCCGAAGCTGTCGGTCTCGGTGCGGGTGTCGGTCATCGTCTGCCTCTTCGCGTCCTTGTCGCATGGGCTTCAAGCATGCGAGGGCGCCTCAGGCAATATCGTGAACGCTCGCGGTCCGCGCTATTTGCGAAACTTGTCGAGGCTGACGATTTCCGCTTCCTTCGGGCGCTCGTCTTTCTCGGGCGTCTCGTCATCCTCGTCGATCTCGATCATGTCGGCGGGCGGTTCGTCGCCCTCTTCCTGCGTTTCGAAGCGCAGGCCGAATTCGACCGAGGGGTCGACGAAGGTGCGGATCGACTCGTACGGAATATAGAGCGGCTCGGGGCTGTCGCCGAAGTTGAGCGTCACGGAAAAGCCGTCCTCTCCGACGTCCAGGCCGTCATACCAGTGCTGCATGACCACGGTCATGTCGCCCGGGTAGCGATCGGACAGCCAGTCGGCAATTTCGACGTCCGGGTGCAGCGTGTTGAAGGTGATGAAGAAGTGGTGGTCGCCCGGCAGGCCGTTTTCCTCGACGTCGAGCAGCACGTTTCGGATCAGGCCACGCATGGCCGCATGCATCAGGTTTCCGTATTCGATGGTGCGCGATGACATTGTGGCCCTGCCTTTCCTGTACTTCGAACCATAACTTGTCTGTCCGGGATGGAAAGCCCCGCGCGGGGAGTTTCGCGAACGGAAACGGAACCGCGCAGGGCAGGATTCCGGGGTTTTCTTTCGGCAAAACCCGTGAAATAGGGACGTGCCAACCGAAGCCTCCCAAGGAGACCCCCATGGAGATTCGCGAGGCCCTCACCTTTGATGATGTGCTCCTGCAGCCTGCCGCATCGAGCGTTCTGCCGTCGACCGCCGATACCCGCACCCGCGCGACACGCGAGATCACCCTCAACATCCCGCTCCTGAGCTCGGCCATGGACACGGTGACCGAGGCGCGCATGGCCATCGCCATGGCGCAGTCGGGCGGGATCGGCGTGGTCCATCGCAACCTGACGGTGCAGGAGCAGTCCGACGAGATCCGCCGCGTGAAGCGCTTCGAAAGCGGCGTGGTCTACAAGCCGATCACACTGCGCCCCGAACAGACGCTGGCCGACGCGAAAGAGCTGCAGGACCGGTTCCGCGTCACCGGCTTTCCGGTGGTCGACGCCGGCAATCGTGTGGTGGGCATCGTCACGAACCGCGACATGCGATTTGCGAGCGATGATGCGACGCCGGTCTCTGCGATGATGACGAAGGACAACCTCGCCATCCTGACGGAGCCCGCGGATCTCGAGGAAGCAAAGAAGCTGATGAAGGCGCGCCGGATCGAGAAGCTTCTCGTGACGGACGGGCAGGGCAAGCTGACGGGCTTGCTGACGCTGAAGGACACCGAGCAAGCGGTGCTGAACCCCGCGGCCTGCAAGGATCGCCTGGGTCGCCTGCGCGTCGCGGCCGCGACCACAGTCGGCGACGCGGGCTTCGAGCGGACCGAGGCGCTCGTCGATGCAGGCTGCGACATCATCGTGATCGACACGGCGCACGGCCACTCCGAGGGCGTTGCGCATGCCGTGCGGCGCGCAAAGCAGCTGTCGAACGAAGTGCAGATCATGGCCGGCAACGTTGCCACCGCCGAAGGTGCGCGTGCGCTGATCGACGCGGGCGCCGACGCGGTCAAAGTGGGAATCGGGCCAGGCTCGATCTGCACGACGCGCATGGTGGCCGGGGTCGGCGTGCCGCAGTTGACGGCGATCATCGATGCCGCGAGCGCCGCGGGCAACGTGCCGGTGATCGCGGACGGCGGCATCAAGTTCTCGGGCGACTTCGCCAAAGCGATCGCAGCCGGGGCGTCTTGTGCGATGGTGGGCTCGATGCTCGCCGGGACCGATGAAAGCCCGGGTGAAGCGATCCTGTACCAGGGGCGCTCGTTCAAGTCGTACCGCGGGATGGGCTCGCTTGGTGCTATGGCCCGAGGGTCGGCCGACCGATATTTCCAGAAGGACGCGGCCAGCGACAAGCTGGTGCCGGAGGGGATCGAGGGGCAGGTCCCATACAAGGGCGCGGCAAGCGCGGTGATCCACCAGCTCGTCGGCGGTCTGCGCGCTGCCATGGGTTACACGGGATGCGCGACCGTGGACGAGATGCGCCGGAATTGCCGATTTGTCCGCATCACCGGCGCCGGGCTGAAGGAGAGCCATGTCCATGACGTCCAGATCGTGCGCGAATCTCCGAATTATCGTTTGGGATGAAGGTACTGCAGGTAGAAGATAGGGTGACACATTAAGTGACCCCGGCAGCAAGAGTTCAGACGGCGATCGAATGTATCGATCGGGTGCTAGCCGGCGAGCCGGCCGAGCGGGTGCTGATGTCCTGGGCCCGCGGCTCTCGTCACGCGGGGTCTAAGGATCGGGCGGCTGTCCGCGATCTTGTCTTCGGCGTGCTGCGGCGGTGGTGGTCTTCGGCAGCGCTTGGTGGGGGTGCGGATGGCCGGTCACGCATGATCGGCTTTCTTCGCGCCACCGGCACGGCGCCTGAGACGGTGTTCACCGGCGACCGGTACGCCCCCGCGCCGCTCGATGAGCGTGAGACGGAGGAACATGCGGCTCCGGACTGGGCGACCGCTCTGGACTGCCCGGCGTGGCTGGCGCCTAAGTTAGAAAGGTCGCTCGGCCCTTCGTTCGCGCCCGTGATGGAAGCGCTCCAGGATCGCGCGCCGGTTTTTCTCAGGGTAAACATTGCGCGCACGGACATTGAAGCGGCGCGTGGCGTGTTGGCGGAGGAGGGGATCTTAACTCGCCCCGGCCCTCTTTCGCCGACCGCGCTGGAAGTCACCGAGAATGCACGTCGGGTCCAGATCTCGGCAGCCTATCGCGACGGTCTCGTTGAGCTTCAGGACGCTGCGAGCCAAGCCGTCGTCGATATGCTGCCACTCGATGGGGTGTCCAGTATCCTGGACTTCTGCGCCGGAGGTGGCGGCAAATCTCTGGCGCTTGCGGCGCGGACCGGGGCGCAGATCGACGCGCACGATGCAGATCCGCGCCGTCTGATGGATCTTCCAACACGCAGCGCTCGCGCGGGTGCGGCCATCAATGTGGTGCCTCCGGCGGATCTGCCTGACGACGCGCTTTACGATCTCGTCCTGGTCGATGCGCCCTGCTCGGGCAGCGGTGCGTGGAGGCGAAGTCCCGAGGGGAAGATACGCTTCTCCGATGCGAGGCTGGTCGAGCTGATCGGGTTGCAGGACCGGATATTGGATAACGCCCTGCACCACGTCGCGCCCGAAGGTATCCTCGCCTATGCAACCTGCTCGCTGCTTGATGATGAGAATGGGCAGCGCGTCGAGGCTCTCGCGGCCCGCGCTCCTGTCGATCATCTTGAGTCTCGCCACTTCACGCCTTTGGATGGCGGAGACGGGTTCTATTGTGCGCTGCTCCGCAAGTCGTCGGACACGCGTTAACGAGTTGTTAAGGATTTCGCGCGATCCTGAACGACGGAACGAATAGGGGGCGCCGGTTACGTGTCCGATATCAGGCTGCCGCTTGCGGACGAAGCCGCTCGTCTCGGGACCAGGGCGACGTGGCTCTTGGCGCTGTCCGTCGGCGTGATCTTCTCCGCTTGGGCGGCGCCGTCTAACGAGTATGCCATCCCGTTGCTGGCGTTCGGTGTCACGCTGGCCGCCGTCTCCGCATTCCTGATTTTACTTGGCGGGCCGGTGGCGCTGCGTCGGCGCCGCAGAGCCGAGCTGCTGCGCGATCTTTTCTGCAACGACCGCCGGCCGACCTACGTCACCGACGCAGCCGGGCGTCTGGTATGGTCGAATGACGCGGGCGATCTCGATCGCCTGCTTGCTGCGGACCTCGCCGATCCCTCGGAAGTCATCGCCGAGCTGCGCGCTCGGGCCTTGGCTGAAGGGAGCGCCGAACGCCGTTTGCCGCGCGTTCCGTCTCGTCGCCTCTCGGTCCAGAAGGTGTCAGGCGGCGACCTGCTGTGGCGGCTGGATGAGGCGACCGTCACAGAGGGCGATGCGCTTGTCGATTTTGAGGGACTGCCGCTCCCCATGATCGAGATCGACCGGGAGGGCATGGTCGTTTCTGCCAATTCGAGGGCGCGAACACTTCTGAGGATTGGAGACGCCGGGAAAGTCGGGCTCTATGAACTCGTGGACGGGCTTGGCCGCTCGGTGCCGAAGTGGGTGGCTGACGCGTTCTCCGGGGTCGCCATTGCTCGACCAGAAGTCGTACGCGCGTCGCGCCGCACGGAAGACATGTACGTGCAGATCATCCTGGACCGTGCGCCTGGATCGGGCGGCGAACGGCTGATGGCGGTTCTGCAAGACGCCACGCACTTGAAGACCCTCGAAGCGCAGATGGTTCAGTCGCAGAAGATGCAAGCGATCGGGCAGCTTGCGGGTGGCGTCGCACACGATTTCAACAACCTGCTGACAGCGATTCGGGGTCATTGCGACCTTCTTCTCTTGCGTCGCGACGCGTCCGATCCCGACTTTGCGGATCTCGAGCAGATCAACCAGAATGCCAACCGCGCCGCGAGCCTCGTGGGACAGCTACTGGCGTTTTCGCGAAAGCAGAACCTGAAGCTCGAAACGGTGGCGTTGCGTGATCTGCTTTCAGACCTGACGCATCTACTGGACCGGCTCGTGGGCGCCCGCGTAACGCTCGCGCTGAACCATGCGGTCGACCTTCCTCTGGTGCGCGCGGATCGCAGACAGCTTGAGCAGGTCATCATGAACCTCGTGGTGAACGCCCGGGACGCGATGCCCACGGGCGGCCGCATCGATATCTCAACAAGGGCAATGCGCCTTGAGGCGCCGTTGACCCGCGATCGAGTCACCGTGCCGGTGGGTGAGTATGTCGAGGTCAGCGTTGTGGACGAGGGAACCGGTATTCCTCCCGAGGTGCGAAAGAAGATCTTTGAGCCGTTCTTCACGACGAAGAAGACGGGGGAAGGCACGGGACTGGGGCTCTCAACTGCTTACGGGATCGTGAAGCAGACCGGCGGGTATATCTTCGTCGACAGTCGCCAAGGCCAGGGCACCACATTCACGCTGCTGTTTCCTGCGCACACGGGTCCCTTGATCACGGAAGCCGCTGCGCCGAGGCCGGCGCCGGCGACCAAGGACGCCGATGGTGCAGTGATCCTGCTGGTCGAGGACGAAGCGCCGGTGCGCGCCTTTGCCGCCCGAGCACTTCGCTTGCGCGGCTACGAGGTGATTGAAGCCGAGGATGGTGAGAGCGCCCTAGAAGCCGTGCTTGACGATGCCGCAAAGATCGATCTGTTCGTCAGCGATGTTGTCATGCCCGGGATGGATGGTCCAACTTGGGTTCAGCGGGCGCGAGAGAGGCGACCGGACGTTCCGGTGGTCTTCATGTCGGGCTATGCCGAGGAGAGTTTCTCCGGCACCCAAGCCCGAATTGCGCGGTCGGCATTCATCCAGAAACCGTTCTCGCTGTCGGATCTGACGAGCGTGGTCAGTCGGCAGTTGGACACGGGCAGCGAAAGCGTCGGCGCAGTCTGATATAATATTCGCCTGGGTGATCCCGCTGATCATGCGGTGGTTAACGTGAAAACAACCAAAGCCAGCCAGAGTGACGGAAGGACTTGAAACGTTCCCCTTTTGATCGCATGTTGAGCGGAACATGCAGGGAACAAAGCGGACATTGCCGCCCCCCGGCGGACATGCCACAAGGAGCGCGAACAATGGGCACGGCGAATATTCTCGACATGGCTGACAAGAAGAACGCGGACAAGCAGAAGGCGCTCGACTCGGCGCTCGCGCAGATCGAGCGGCAGTTCGGCAAGGGCTCCATCATGAAGCTCGGGGGTGAAAATCCCATCCCGGACATCGAATCCACCTCCACTGGCTCTCTCGGGCTCGACATTGCACTGGGAATCGGCGGCATTCCGAAAGGACGGATCGTCGAAATCTATGGTCCGGAAAGTTCGGGCAAGACGACCCTGACGCTACATTGCGTGGCCGAAGAGCAGAAGAAGGGCGGCGTCTGCGCCTTCGTGGATGCGGAGCATGCGCTGGACCCGCAATACGCCAGGAAGCTGGGCGTCAATCTTGACGAGTTGCTGATCTCGCAGCCGGACACAGGTGAGCAGGCACTGGAGATCACCGACACCCTCGTCCGTTCGGGCGCGGTCAGCATGGTGGTCGTCGACTCCGTCGCGGCGCTGACGCCGAAATCTGAACTAGAGGGCGACATGGGAGACAGCTCGGTCGGAGTTCATGCACGCCTGATGTCACAGGCGATGCGCAAGCTGACCGGTTCTATCCACCGCTCGGGCTGCACGGTGATCTTCATCAACCAGATCCGCATGAAGATCGGCGTCATGTTCGGCTCGCCCGAGACCACTACGGGCGGCAACGCTCTGAAATTCTACTCCTCCGTGCGCCTCGATATCCGACGGATTGGCTCGATCAAAGACCGGGACGAAGTCGTGGGCAACCAGACCCGCGTGAAGGTCGTAAAGAACAAGGTCAGCCCGCCGTTCAAGCAGGTAGAATTCGACATCATGTATGGCGAAGGCATCTCAAAGACAGGCGAGCTTCTTGATCTCGGCGTGAAAGCCGGCGTGGTCGATAAGTCCGGCGCCTGGTTCAGCTACGGCGACGAGCGGATCGGCCAGGGTCGAGAAAACGCGAAGAACTTCCTCAAAGAAAATCCGGCCATCGCGCTTTCCATCGAAGACAAGATCCGCGCTAGCCACGGCCTTGAGTTCGACGGCATGACCGAAGACGACGACGCGCTGACCGACGACTGACCGATCTAGCCTCTTCGGGAGATCGCTTTGGTCGATCTCCCGAAATCGGTCAGAATGATCTCGTTCCTTGTCCCTAGGCGGCGGGCCGGGTACATCGGCCGGGATACATTCCGAAAGCCGTGCCATGCCCAGTCTGAACGATATCCGCTCCACCTTCCTGCGCTACTTCGAAAAGCACGGCCACACGATCGTGCCATCGTCGCCACTTATTCCACGCAACGATCCCACGCTGATGTTCACTGCGGCGGGAATGGTGCAGTTCAAGAACCTGTTCACCGGCGTCGAGACGCGTGACTATACCCGGGCGACAACGGCGCAGAAATGCGTCCGCGCCGGGGGAAAGCACAACGACCTCGACAATGTGGGCTACACCGCGCGGCACCATACTTTCTTTGAGATGCTGGGGAATTTCTCCTTTGGCGACTACTTCAAGGAGGAAGCGATCACGCTCGCTTGGGGCCTGCTCACCGAGGAGTTCGGCATCGACCGGGATCGCCTGCTGGTCACCGTCTTCCATACTGATGAAGAGGCTGTCGGGATCTGGAAGAAGGTCGCCGACCTGCCTGACGACCGCATCATACGGATCGCAACAGACGACAATTTCTGGTCCGCTGGTCCGACTGGCCCTTGCGGTCCCTGCACCGAGATTTTCTATGATCACGGCCCGGAGATCTGGGGCGGCCCGCCGGGCAGCCCGGAAGAGGATGGTGATCGGTTCATCGAAATCTGGAACCTCGTCTTCATGCAGTACGAGCAGTTTTCGGATGGCACGCGCCGGGATCTTGATACGCAGTCGATCGATACTGGGATGGGTCTGGAGCGGATCGGCGCGCTGCTTCAGGGCAAGCACGACAACTACGATACCGATCTATTCCGCGCTCTGATCGAAGCCTCGGCGCAGGTCACGGGAACGGAGCCTGACGGTGACGGCAACGTCCATCATCGCGTGATTGCCGATCATCTCCGCTCGACCTCATTCCTGATCGCCGACGGGGTGCTGCCGGGAAACGAAGGGCGGGGCTACGTCTTGCGCCGCATCATGCGGCGCGCCATGCGCCATGCGCATCTTCTCGGTGCTGCCGACCCGGTCATGCATCGTCTTGTTCCTGCGCTGGTTCAAGAGATGGGTCAGGCTTATCCCGAGCTCGTGCAGGCGCAGAGCGTCATCGAAGACACGCTTCTGCAAGAAGAGACGCGCTTCCGCCGTACGCTGGAGCGGGGCCTGAAGCTGTTGGACGAAGAGGTTGCGAGGCTCCCCGACGGGCAGGATCTTCCGGGCGAGACAGCATTCAAGCTGTATGATACGTTCGGCTTTCCACTGGATTTGACGCAGGACGCGCTTCGGGAAAAGGGGCGCGGGGTGAATACCGAAACTTTCGATAGCGCAATGGCCGAGCAGAAGGCCAAGGCGCGCGCCTCGTGGGTGGGGTCGGGCGAGCAGGCCGATGCCGCCATTTGGTTCGACGTGGCCGACACGCACGGCCTGACGGAGTTCCTGGGCTATGAGAATCTCGCTGCCGAGGGCGAGGTGTTGGCGGTGGTCGCTGGAACCGATCGTGCAGCCGAGGCCGAAGCCGGGACAGAAGTGCAGGTTGTGATCAACCAGACCCCCTTCTACGCCGAAGCGGGCGGCCAGGTCGGTGACACCGGAACGATCGAGACGCAGGATGCGTCGGTCGAGGTCACGGACACAAAGAAAGTGGCGGGTGTCTTCATTCATTTCGGCACGGTGCGGCACGGCACGCTGCGGGAGGGCGCTCCGGCGAAGCTGTCGGTGGATGCTGATCGGCGCCAGAAGATCCGCGCGAACCACTCGGCCACGCACCTTCTGAACGAGGCGCTGCGCGAGGTTCTGGGAACGCATGTGGCTCAGCGGGGATCGCTGAATAATGCTGAACGGCTGCGCTTTGACTTCTCTCATCAAAAGGCGCTGACCGAAGACGAGGTCGCGTCGGTGCAGGAGCGGATCAACCATTTCATTCGACAAAACGCCGAAGTCTCAACCCGTATCATGGATCCCGATACGGCGCGCGAACTGGGCGCGCAGGCCTTGTTCGGCGAGAAGTATGGCGATGAGGTTCGCGTGGTCTCGATGGGTGTTGCTGCGACCGGTAAAGGCCCGGATCAGAACACGTGGTCCATCGAACTATGTGGCGGCACGCATGTGGCTCGTACGGGCGAGATCGGGCTGTGTGTGATCACCGGCGACAGTGCATCTTCGTCTGGCGTGCGCAGGGTCGAGGCATTGACTGGAGCGGCGGCGCTGGAGCATCTGGCGCGGCAGGGGCGTCAGCTGTCCGCGGCCGCGGCGGTTCTGAAGGCTGCGCCGTCCGATCTGATAGAACGGGTGCGGCAGCTATCGGCTGAACGGCGTCGTCTCGAGGACGAAGTTGCGCAGCTGCGTCGCGATCTGGCGATGGGTGGTGGCTCTGCCGGTGGTGCCGAGACGCACGAGGTGAATGGCATCGTGTTCGTGGCCCAGGTGGTGGAGGGCGTGACGGGCAAGGATTTGCCGGCGCTCATCGACGCGCAGAAGGGTCGGCTCGGCTCGGGCGCGGTGCTTCTGATTGCCGATGCCGGCGACAAGGCTGCGGTCGCTGCGGGTGTGACCGACGACCTGACGGGCCGTCTGTCGGCCGTGGATCTCGTTAAGGCCGCTGTCGAGGCGCTTGGCGGCAAGGGCGGCGGCGGTCGCCCGGATATGGCACAGGGCGGGGCCAAGACCGCCGAGAACTCTGAGGCGGCGATTGTCGCGGCTGAAAACGTTTTGAAGGAGGCGAATTGATGCCCGCACTATGGATCGCCCACGTATCGGTCGCTAATGAAGATGCCTATGGCCGGTACGCAAATCTGGCTGGGCCGGCCATCAAGGCCCATGGCGGCGTCTTCATCGCTCGAGGCGGGCGATACGTGACGCTCGAGGGGCCGGAGAGGCCGCGAAATGTAGTTGCGCGTTTCCCGAGTGTCGAGGATGCGGAGGCGTGCTATCGCTCCGACGCATATCAGGAGGCGCTGAGCCACGCCGTCGGCGCCGCTGAGCGCGAGCTTGTGATCGTAGAGATCGACGAGGGCTGAAGACCCCGGGGGCGAGCGCCCCCCTTGCCGTCAGGGCAGCAGCTGCTTCACGTAGCCCGGCAGCGCAAACGCCGCTTTGTGAACCTCAGGCGTATAGTAGCCGAAGCTCGAACCCATGTTGTTCACGCGCGCGGACAGGGTAGCGATGTCCACATCGCGCACGTGGCTGTCGGTGCCCCAGCCAAACGCCATGAAGCCGCCCTGGTATGTCGGCACAGGGGCGAGATAAGCATACGCGTCACTGAAAAGGCTGCCGAACGCACGTAGCGTACCAGTCAGCTCTTGGCCTTGCATGAAAGGCACCCCGTTCTGCGTGACGAGGATGCCGCCAGGGGTGAGGGCGCGCTTGGCGTGGCCATAGAAATGGTCGGTGAACAACACCTCACCAGGGCCGACGGGGTCGGTGGAGTCCACAATAATCACGTCGTAGCCGCCTGCGGTGTCGCGCATGAAGCCTGCACCGTCGGCGATTTGCAGATCGAGCCGAGGGTCCTCGAAAGCTCCGTCCGAAATCGTGGGCAGGTACTCCTTGCAAAAGTCGACGACGCCCCCGTCGATCTCGACCATTGTCACCTGATCTACTGGATGACGGAGCACTTCGCGCGCCATGCCGCCATCACCGCCGCCGATGATGAGCACGCGCTTCGCCGATCCGTGCGCGAAGAGCGGGACGTGGGTCATCATCTCGTGATAGATGAAATTATCCCGCTCGGTGACCTGCACGACCCCATCAAGTGTCATCACGCGTCCGAACTGTGCGCTCTCGAACACTACGATCCGCTGATGCTTTGTTTTGCTGTCGTAGAGCACGCGGTCCATTCGATGGGCTTGGGCAAAGCCATCGTGCAGCGTCTCCACGGTCCACCCGGTGAGGTTTTGCATGCGGTGCCTCCAGTCATGAGAATGTTGCCGATTCACTGCCGGCTGAAGGGAGGCGTGATCGAGAGTCCAACCGCCTCTCACTGACCTGCGCGTCCAACGCGTGGGAGGAAATCGGGACGCCCCGGAGGGCGCCCCTGATGTCACGCCGCGATCGTCTCGGAGACGACGCCGTCGCCGCGCAGAAGCTCTTTGACGCGCACGTCAGCCGTGCCGAAGGCGCGCTTCAGCACGTCAACCGCGAGCCACGGCTTCGCGTCTCCGCACATGAAGACGTCGAAGGCGCCGTAGCCAATTTCGGGCCATGTGTGGACCGAGATGTGCGATTCCGCTAAAACAGCCACGCCTGACACGCCCTGAGGCGAGAACTTGTGCGTGTGGATATGCAACAGGGTCGCGCCACAGGTTTCGACGCAATCTCGGAACGCCTGCTGTATACGGAACTCGTCATCGAGTCCGTGGCCGTTCACCACCTCAATGATGAGGTGTCGGCCAGCGAAGACGCGACCGTCGTCGTCGCGAATAAAGTGATCGTCCCGCGATTCGTCAAAAACGTTGCGGGCGGTGAGGTCTTCCGCTTGGGCGCCTGTCTCCAGACCGATCCCCAGTTGGAAGAGGTCGGCTCCGTCCATGGAGGTCCCCCTTTCAGCCAGTAGATAGATGTGGTGGGTCCTTAGCGCCCCCCCAGGTCGTATCGAATACCGTCGCCTGAAGTTGGGATCGTCCCCGTCGTGAAGGGCCATCTAAGACCACGCGTTCTTTCGCGCAAGAGAAATCTCAACGTTTTTCTGGTTCGGCACGTGCGTGCACGACTGGCAGTCCCCCGCACCGGTGGAAGGGCGGGCGCATCGCGAACTAACCGGTATTTCGGCGGCTCCAGGGTGGGGTATCCTAATACCATATTTGTAGAACATTGTTTTCGCTAGGTAATTACCGGAAAGTCGCAGTTGACTGTAACGCTGCCATCGTTAAAAACCGCCTATCCGAATGTCACCGGGTGTGCGCCCCTTGCGCATCCGCGAACGAACAGGACCGATCATGAAGACCTACACCGCGAAACCGGCGGATATCGAGAAGAAGTGGATCGTCGTCGATGCCGAAGGCGTCGTTCTCGGCCGCCTCGCCTCGATCATCGCCATGCGCTTGCGCGGCAAGCACAAGCCGACCTTCACGCCGTCCATGGACATGGGCGACAACGTCATCGTCATCAACGCCGATAAGGTGCAGCTGACGGGGCGCAAGCGTGAGAAACCGCATTACTGGCACACCGGCTACCCCGGCGGGATCAAATCCGTTACGCAGGGCCAGATGCTCGAAGGCGCGCACCCCGAGCGCGTGGTGACGAAGGCCGTCAAGCGGATGCTGCCCAGCGGCCCGTTGTCGCGTCAGGTGATGACCAACCTGCGCGTCTATGCCGGCTCCGAACACCCGCATGAGGCGCAGCAGCCCGAAGTTCTGGACGTGAAGTCCATGAACAAGAAGAACACCCGGGAGGCCTACTGATGGCTGAGCAAGTGAATTCGCTGGAAGAGCTGAACCAAGCTGTCGCCGGCACCACGGCCGAGCTTGAGTCCGATGCGCCCCGAGAGCCGGTCCGTGACGATCTGGGCCGCTCTTACGCCACCGGCAAGCGCAAGGACGCAGTCGCTCGCGTCTGGATCAAGCCGGGCACCGGCAAGGTGACCGTGAATGGCAAGGACGTGAATGCGTATTTCGCACGTCCTGTTCTTCAGATGATCCTGAAGCAGCCGTTCCAGATCGCCAATGTCGAAGGCCAATTCGACGTGATGTGCACCGTCAAGGGTGGCGGCCTTTCCGGACAGGCTGGTGCTGTGAAGCACGGCGTCTCGAAGGCGCTGCAGCTTTACGACCCGTCGCTGCGTGGTGCGCTGAAGGCCGCCGGCTTCCTGACGCGTGACAGCCGCGTGGTCGAGCGGAAGAAGTACGGCAAGGCGAAGGCCCGTCGGAGCTTCCAGTTCTCCAAGCGCTGATCTTTCGGATCGAGATACGACAAGAGGCCGGGGCAGTCGCCCCGGCTTTCCTCGTTCAGGCGAGGAGCGGTGCTGCGGCTTCGCCCTCGTGCCCAGATCTAATCGGTCGCTGACGCCATGCCATGTAGCTGATCTGGGACTGGAGGCCCTGGCCTTGCCGTCACTATACCGAGGACGAACCAGCTGGCCTTCGTCGCGCGGGCTCGCCGTGTCACGGTGGCAACATCCGTACCTGCCGTCCTCGACCGCCCGGGAACGCTCCCGACTTCGCTCTCGAAAATTCAGGACCCATTGTTGCGGGCGTTAGTCTAGGTTCACGCTTCCGCGAGGAGACCACGTGCACGAGCAACCTGTTAGGGCTGAGCGAAGTGCGGACGGCGCGGCTGCACTGTAATTTCGTTGAGCCAAGCTGTCCCCGGTTCGATGACAGACAGATCCTGAGTGGCATAATCTTCATCAATGGGCTGAGCTGGTGCAACGAAGTACAGTCTACCGAAGAACACTCTGCAACCGGTGGAAGCGGTGGAGGTGAACAGCGCAGCTGCGAACGGTGTGTGTTTGCCAGGATGATGGGCGGCTTGGCGGCCGTGGGCACGGAGCGGAAGACGATCATGATCGCTCTCATGGTTTGCCACAAACCACTGCCGGGCAGCGGATGAGACCGACCTCAAAGGCACACGGCACGGCCTCCAGTCTACGGTTGAAAAAGAGGGGGCGTGGCAGCCTGATCGGACGGATGGAAGGCGGGGTGAACACGACGCTTCATGCTGTCATCGACGGTATCGGGCGCCCGACCCGCTTTTTTCGGGGCCTACATACTTAACTAGCCAAATTTTCCTTGCGCCGA
>JACLAD010016056.1_pt1:52500-55930 | contig 55930 bp, 42 predicted proteins | sample 8027901 | NCBI WGS metagenome assembly JACLAD01 (sample SAMN15725071, study PRJNA655200) | protist metagenome | isolation source: fluorescence activated cell sorting (FACS) single amplified genomes of... | place: Spain: Blaines Bay Microbial Observatory, Mediterranean Sea | collected... | reverse complement strand
TCCCGGATTGATGTGTTGACTAAATTTTTACAAAAAATTGAAGAACCATTGACAAATTTTCTTAAAAAGCTTGCTCAGCAGGAAGATCTCAATTTTTTGCTGACTAATCGAATTCCCAGAATCACTCTAACTCGTTTTATGGGTTGGTGGAGTAAGCTAGAGCATCCCTGGATTGTAAAAAGTTCCATTGCGCTCTGGCAAACCTTCAGCGATTTAGATCTTTCTGAGTCCAATACCAAGACTTTCAAGAGCCTGCATGACTGTTTTACAAGGGAGTTGAAACCGGGTCTGCGACCGATTCATCCCAATCCAAACATCCTAACCTCGCCGTGTGATGCGATTGTTGGCTGTTCAGGAAAAATTGAAGAGAATCAGATTTTCCAAGCTAAGGGCTTTCCCTACAGTCTACAAAGCTTGCTGGGAGAGAGTCCATTTAGCCGGGGTTGGGATGAAAAGTTGGAGGGTGGCTATTATCTCACACTGCGCTTGACCTCCAGCATGTACCATCGGTTTCATGCTCCCTGTGATGTGCAGCTAAAACATGTGACTTATATCAGTGGCGACACTTGGAATGTAAACCCAATTGCCTTGAAGCGCGTGGAAAGGCTTTTCTGCAAGAACGAGAGAATCGTTATGCACTTGCAGACTGCGGCAGCAGTTGATTTTTTAATGGTTCCCGTTGCAGCCGTATTGGTTGCTAGCATGAGACTGCATGCGCTGGATGTTTTGTTGAATCTTCGTTATCAAGGCCCGAACGAGGTTCCCTGCCAATCCAACTATCTCAAAGGTCAGGAAATGGGCTGGTTTGAGCACGGCTCTACAATAGTTTTGCTATTCAACAAAGATGTTGAGCCTCTCCCTGAATTACAATTTGGACAACAGGTACAAATGGGGCAACCCCTCCTGAAATGGACTGCAACCAACTAGTCTGAAGTAGGCAAGATGGTTGGGGAATCAAATTTGTTGAACTGATACCCGAATTTATCACTATCAATAGGAGCCAGATGGGACAGAAAGGTCTGGAAGCAGGCATCCCAGTCCCAATCCATCGAGCTTTGATGAACAACATCTCTATCCAATCCTAAAGCACTAAGGCAGGCCTCTTTCAGATTTTCTGATAATATTCCATCCACTCCTGGCTTCAGGACATCTTGAGGGCCAGGAACTGGGAAGGCTGCTACTGGTGTTCCTGAAGCGATTGACTCCAGTAGCACATTCCCAAAGGTGTCTGTCTTGGAAGGAAACACAAAAACATCGCTATCAGCATAGAGTTTAGCCAATTCCTCTCCAAATTTATATCCGAGCCATACAGCCTCAGAATACTTTCTCTGCATTGATTCTCGAGCGGGGCCATCACCCACAATGATTTTAGTGCCCGGCAAATCAAGCCTGAGGAAAGCCTCAATATTTTTTTCGACAGCGACGCGGCCTGTGCAGAGCCAATAAGGACGCGGACCGTAGGACTCTTCCTGGGGACGTGGTCGGAAGAGTTCATGGTTGACTCCTCTGTTCCAGATAACCGTCTTTTGGTGAACCCTGTGCTGATTGAGAAGCTGCCCCATCGTAGGAGTTGGTACCATTACTCTTTCCGCAGCCCCATGAAACCACTTTAAGAAGCTGTATCCCCAGGACAGTGGGATGGGCAGCCGTTCTTGAACATACTCAGGAAAGCGAGTGTGGTAGCTTGTGGTGAATGAAATCCTCAAGTGAGCCAACCAAATTCTAGCGAATATCCCCAAAGATCCTTCGGTAGCAATGTGAACTGCATCAGGAGAAAATTCCCTCAATGTCTTCATCATTTTCCAAGGCGTTGCTGCCAGGCGTATTTCAGGATAACTTGGAAGTGGGAATGTCGAGTAATCTTGCGGTTGAATCACAAGAACCTCATGATTTTTGGCTCTGCCAATTTCAACTATTGTCGATAGAGAACGGACAACTCCGTTGACCTGGGGGTGCCAGGCGTCGGTCACTAGGGCGAAACGCATGGGGTGTATGCCTTTCCTTTAAAATGAATAGCTTAACGAACCTCACTGAGGAACGGCTTCTCGACTCATTTTCTTTTCTCTTTCCTGGTTCTTCAGATTTGTCATCGCTTCGGAAATGAAATCATCATCATGATGGTGCCAATCAATAATTCTAAACTCTCCATCTTGAGTTTCTACCAACGCTGTACACGATTCCACCCAGTCACCATCGTTCATATAAACCACGTTGCCAATTTTACGAATTTCAGGTGTATGGATATGCCCGCAAATCACCCCATCGTAACCTTGCTTTTCGCAGTAGGTGGCAACATTCGATTCGAACTTGAAGACAAAGTTAGTTGCCCGCTTAACTTGTGCCTTTAAGATTCTACTAAGTGGCCAATACGCAAAGCCAATCGACCGACGGATGATGTTGACCCAGCGGTTCAGAAACAGAGCGACATCGTATGCTCGGTCGCCTAATGCGTAAAGCCAGGTGTTGAAAGACTCAATTCCATCGAAAAGATCTCCGTGGATTACCAAGTATCGCTGTCCGCTTTTGCTTTGATGTATACATTCATTTGACAGCTCTATATTACCAAACCTCATATCGAAACTGAGCCAGTTACGTAAAGCTTCATCATGATTCCCAAGGATGTAGTGTACCTTGGTACCACGTTTGGCCATTGTTAGAATACGGCGAATGACGTTAGAATGTTCCTGTGGCCAGTAAACCTTGCGCTTCAGCTTCCAGACATCAATGATGTCTCCAACAAGATAGAGTTGATCACACTCATTGTGCTTCAAGAAATGGCAGAGTTGGTTGGCTTGCGTACCCTTGGTCCCAAGATGAATATCTGAGATAAAAATAGCTCTGTAATAGTCCTTCATCAGCCATGACTCCTTCATGGAAAGTTTGCACTACCAGCAATTTAGGGGAGTAATGTTTAGAAACGATAAGTGTTTTGTTAATTTCCAAAACCTCAGAGCAGACTAGCAAATGGACAGGGAAATCTGATGTCAGAAGTAGTTGTCGTTGGCGGTGGCCCAGCAGGTCTATCGGCAGCATTGATTTGTGCGAGAAGAGGCCTTGACACAACTATTGTGGAGAAGCGCACCTTTCCTGTGATCAAAGCCTGTGGAGAAGGGTTGATGCCAGGCGGAGTTGATGCACTGAAGCACTTGGTTCCTCAGGAATTGATCAACAAAATGGAATACCAGAAGTTTTCAGGCATTCGATATATTGCTCCAAACGGTGAGTGCACATCAGGCTATTTTGGCAAAGGCAATGGGTGGGGAATTGAACGCTCTGAACTTTCAAAACTACTCAGTCAGGCCGCTGAACAAGAGCCAAAAATCAAAATCCTTGAAAACACGGTTGCTACAGTGAAAGGCTCACCAGAGCAACCTATCGTCCATTTCAATCACCAAACCCTGAGGCCAAATCTTCTGATCGCTGCAGACGG
>JACLAD010016056.1_pt1:0-45000 | contig 55930 bp, 42 predicted proteins | sample 8027901 | NCBI WGS metagenome assembly JACLAD01 (sample SAMN15725071, study PRJNA655200) | protist metagenome | isolation source: fluorescence activated cell sorting (FACS) single amplified genomes of... | place: Spain: Blaines Bay Microbial Observatory, Mediterranean Sea | collected... | reverse complement strand
ATGCTGCTGCCCAGGCATCACCAGAGAATCTTGGAGATATTTGAGGAGATCTTCCTCATCTTCAATAGACTCATCCAGCATTACGACTTCGATTTTCGTACCTGTTGAAACTTCACTCAGAGGTAATAGCGATGTATGAGGGTGTTCGATCCCGGGCATTGGAGACCCATGAGGACAAAATTTTGGGTGCCCAAGATATTCTTCTAGACGGGCAGCAACCAAAGGAGTGATCGCATGCTCTAAACTGTGCGCGTGTGTGTGGACTAGATACCATGGGATTTTTAACTCATGCCAAAGAAAATATTCTGCGAGATTATGGCGATGGGCAATACTCGCGGCACTTTCTTTTCCCTTTTCAGTCAGTTCAATTTCTTTACGATCATTGAGATTCACTAATCCGTCACGTTCCAACCGACGTAGTGTTGCATGAACAGTAGACGGACTGCTATCTAGTCTTTGAACGAGCGTAGAAGCTTTCACCACCCGACCCATTCCTTTAATTCGGTAGATCAGGTGAAGATATTCACCAACAACAACGGACTGACGGCCTTCCATGATCTTACAAAGCTCTTCAAATTCCTGAGATCATTTCTTTTCCACACGTATTACGTATCGAAAACTTTGGTACCCACCAACGGAAAACTTAATATAGCCAATCTCGTCTGAAATCCTTAGAAATAATTTTCCATTTTCTGGTATATTTTCGTAATTAATTGTAATTGCTTTCTTTTTCATCATCAATTGCTGGTTTATGCGCTTGCGTTTGGAGTCGAGAAGGAAAATTTCTGGCTGTAGTTTTGTACTTCCAAGCACATCCCAAGATATTTGCCAATTTGCTTTGACCTCTTTGGGCAACTCAAGAAAAAACCAGTGGCTGCTTCCACGGTTAGACAGTTCTGCATAAACTGAGGACTGTATCGGCAAATAAAAGATTCCCTGCTGGTTTTCGGGTAAGCTCCAGTCAATGAGAGGCTTCGTCTCTGGCCAATCAGGTGGGTTTTCAAGCGATTTATTTAAAGATTGCAGAGATTCGTTCCAATCAAGACGCCAAAAGATAGTAGATTGTTCCCGGCCAAGCTCTCTTGAACGAAATCGAGACTCTTGGAACTCCTGTAGAGACTCAAAAATTGCTGAGTGTTGTTGTTCTGGCCTCCCTTGGAAAACAACACTATAGGGTGTGAGCATGTGTAAAGTTGGTTGATTCCAACCGATTTGCCTCCCCACTGATCTAAAGAGTTCATCTTCCATTTCTGCAGAAGGGGCATTCAACACTTCAAGTCGTAGCTGTCCATCATCTTTCCGTTGCAATTGGCGAAGATCTCGAATGAGGGGAGCCCAATCCAACATCAGTTGATCCAACAAAACAGCAATCACAAAGCCAGCATTTCGATTGCTGATCAAGCGTTGTGCGTAAACCTCTCCAAGTGTTTGACCTTGGTTTTTTAGCAACAATTGAATGCCGATGGTGGCAGAATTAAAATTCTTATTCAAAAGTTGTTGTGCAGCTTTACTGAAGCGCAGATCGAAGACTGGAACATCAGGATTTTCCTGTTCTTCACCGAGAAAAATCCGATAGGGAGCAAGTCGGCGTTGCAGCATGCTCTTCAGCAATTTCTCTTGATCTGCCTTAACAAACCACTCGCTCTCATCAAAACGTAACCGAATAGAAATTGGTTGTGTGAGATCATTTTGCAGTGGGATTGCCAGTAGTTGTAGACCTCCTATGATTCTGGAGCGATAAAGGCGAGCTTCCATGACAACAAAGAATTCCTGAGCCTTATCATCAGCAAATTCTTCGATCACTCTGGTTGACTCGATAAAAGAGTCAGGTTCGTTGAGTAACCGATTCTCCAAGACAGGATAAAGCTGTTCCACGTCTTCGGGTTTCAGAAATTGGGTCATCGTTCGGGTCAGAATATCTTTCTTGGCGATTGCAATCGCCGATTCGCGAGCTCGTACATAATTTTCATTGTAAACCCGAACAGCAGCCTGACCTCGCTCTGAAACAACACCCTGAGCCTGTAATCCTTGAGACCAAAGTCCTAGCGCAATCAGCAAAAAGAGGAAGAGTCTCATGTGCTGAGTCCCAGTGAGGCTTCGAGTTGGGCCAACCGCTCTTGCAGTTCTTGTCTCTCTCCACTCAAATTGAAATAGTATTTTACCTTCGGCTCTGTACCTGATGGACGAACGATTACTCGTGCGTTCTGCTCCAGTTCCAGAATTATCACATTAGACCTTGGTAAGCCGGGTCCGACCTGAATCTCAGGGCTTCCAGGAATACGCACTTGGTCAGTGAGTAGATCGATGATCCGTTCGACTTTCAAACCTGCCAGCCGCTCGGGTGGATTCTCACGAAGTTGTGAAAGTGTCACTTCCATTTGTTGCTTGCCCTCAAGACCACGAAAATTTCGATTGTGCAGAGAGTCCAGATGAAAGCTATATTGCTGATACAACTCTTCTAATCGCTGGATTGGACCACTGCCCTGAGCCTTGAGTGAGGCCACCATTTCTGCAAAGGCCATCGCAGCCCAGACACCATCCTTATCCCCTGTATGATTTCCCATTAAATAGCCATGACTCTCCTCCATTCCGAAGAGGAATTTTTGGCCTTCCGATTCTGCCTGGAGAGCCACAGACCAAATCCATTTGAAACCTGTGAGAACTTCTTTCACAGCCAAACCATAGTGTTCAGCAATCCGCTTACCCAGAGGGGATGTGACGATTGATCCAATGTAGAGGCTATTCTCTGGCAGCTTTCCACTCTCTTGCAGAACTCCGAGTACAAAATCTAGTAAGAGAGCACCGATCTGATTCCCATTCAACCGAACCCATTCCTGTTGATTATTCCGAACCATCACACCAAGGCGATCAGCATCGGGATCGTTGGCAAGAATCAGTTGATGTTCTGCCTGAGCTTCCGCCAATGGTAGTTCGTAGGCCGCCGCATCCTCAGGGTTTGGAGAAACTACTGTTGAGAACTTTCCATCGGGAACCATTTGACTGGCAACGCAGTGCACGTTAGTGAAACCACGTTCCTTCAGCAAGCGTGGAACAAGCCGGCCTCCAGTTCCATGAAGCGGGGTGTAGATTACTCCCAACTGCTCATTTTGAGACGGCTTACCGAAACTCAGTGGAAGCAAATTTTCTAGATATTCCAGATCAATGTCATCTTCAATCCACTCAATACGACCTTGTTGCAAGGCATCCTCAAAATCCATCTGAGGAATCTCCGCAATGTCGTCTACACTACGGACTTCATCGATAATCATCTCATCATCTGGTGGGATAATCTGACCTCCATGTTTCCAGTACACTTTGTAGCCATTGTATTCTGGTGGGTTATGACTGGCGGTCAGGATGATCGCTGCTACTGCTTTTTTTTGCAGCAAGGCATAAGAGACCATCGGTGTAGGAACGATGTCACGAAATAGATAAACTGGGATACCGTGCTTAGCCAAAACCTCAGCCGCAGCATGGGCGAACACCTCTGAGTTGTTTCGAGAATCAAAGCCAATCACAACTCCTGATGCATCTGTCTCCTGGCGCTTCTCAATGTAGCGAGCCAAACCTTCTGTAGCCTGCATGACGGTGTAACGATTCATTCTGTTCAGACCAACTCCCATCACTCCACGCAGACCACCTGTACCAAACTCCAAGGTGGTCCCGAAACGATCCACCAATTCTTCTTCTGTTGCTGTTCCCAGTAACAGTTTTGCTTCTTCACGAGTGGTTTCATCAAAGCAATTGGTCTCTGCCCAATACTGAGCAATCTCACGAACATTCGACATACTACCTCAAGGGGTGTTTAGTGGCTTAGTTCTTCCTCAGCAGGAAGATGAAGAAGCATTTTTTCATCTGATGCCAACAGGCAAATTGGTTGATTTGTTTGGGGATGAATGAAATCAATCTGGTAGGCGTGCAAGAGTTGACGATTTGGCAATTTCCTAGCTTTCAGAAAAGATTCTCCTTCTTCCAACCAACGCAAAAAATCTTTCTCTGAAAGTCCATAGAGCTTGTCTCCAACAATCGGGAATCCACTAGCTGCCGCATGTACACGAATCTGGTGAGTCCGCCCGTTCATCGGATGGATTTGCAGGTAAGCAAACCCTCCAATGGTTTTTAATTGGCGAAAGCGTGTCTCACTTGGTTTGCCATCTTCACAAATCGACTGCTTAATCCGAATGGAACTAGATGAATCTGGCCCAATGGGTTTCGAGATCAGCATTTCTTCCTCGGGTAACGAACCGGTGATGACTGCACGGTACTCCTTGCGGATTTGCTTATCACGGAACAAAGCCGCCATCTGTTGAGCCATTTGATGAGTCTTGGCAAATAGTACGACTCCGCTGGTCTCACGATCTAGACGATGGATCGTGTAGAGTTTCTGCCAACCAAAGCGCTCGCGAACAAGATGCATGAGTGTATTCTTGAAGTACCTACCTGACGGGCTGGTTGGAAGGTCTCCAGACTTGTTCAAACCGATTAGCCACTCGTCTTCAAAGAGCACCTCATAATCGGCATCCACAGAAGGTTCAAGTGAATCAGGGCGCAGATAGACCACCCGTTGGTTGTTTCGCAGCTTTTGTCCTGCCTTCCCTTGCTGACCATCCACCAATAGATGGCCAGATCTAATATGGTCCCCCCACTCCTTTGGACCATAGTAACGAAAGCGCCGGAGCAAAAATTCTAACAGCGTCTCTTCTTGACCATTGACTCGAGCGTATTGGAAGCTCAGCTCCGTATGGCCCTCTATCATCTGCAGTGACACTACTTCTGCTCCAACAAAGCAGAGCGATCTTTCAACAAAGCTTGAATCGAATAGGCAGAGATTGCAAAAATCCATGGCTCCGTCTGCTGATTCAGCAGCTCTATTTCCTGATTCATCGTTTGATTATCGCTGTTGCTCCTCAAGACAAGACTGATCCAATGCTGTTCAGCAACCTCTGTTGCACCTATCGACATCTTCAGAACTCTACCATCGCTAGCAGTTGCTGTGACTTGAAAGACTTCATTGCGGCCAACTTCTTCAGGAGGAGTTTTATTGGACTTCAAGGCATCAAACTCTAGACTGCGCAAAGCACGAGCCATCTGTTCTATCTTAGAAGTGTTGAGTTGCTCGACAGCTTGCTGATCTGAAAGCTTCCACTTATCAGTAGCTTCTGTGTTATGTTCCAAGCTGTATTCAACACCCCCTGATGTTTCGATTTTTAGAGCTTGAATGGAAGCATCGCCCAGAGAGAAGAGGTTTTTCTGCATCCAGCCGACTTCAGAATCCTCAAGGGGGAGTTGCTCCGCAATCAGAAAAGCCGTTTCTTCACCAAAAAACCGGATGTATTGTCCGTCCCCTTGTTCCCTTGGCTTGCCAATCAAAAGTTGCAGCACAGGTCGTTGCTGCTGGTCTATCAAATCCAGACGCTTTGCAGTGCCGTCACCCCCAGCTTCCGGATCAACTAATTCCAGTCGAGGATGTCGATCAGGATTACTGGTCACTACGTCACCGACTTTGGTTTCCAGCAGGGCTAATAGTAAATTGCGAACCTGTTGACTATCAGCAGGCCAGTCTGACTCCCCAACTCGCCATGCCCCATCGACTTGCTTCAATTCAAAGTCTTGATCCGCAGTGCTGACCCGCAGTGTCGCCAACTCCTCAACCTTCAGTTCATCTAGCAAGGTTTTTGGGCCATTTATTTGGTAAGCGGCTCGCGACGAGCCTTGTTCCTGCCAAACCAGAAAAAAACCAGTTGCCGATAAAACCAGTGTTAGCGCAAACAATATTTTCCACATACCAACTCCTTAGATTCTTCCGTGTGAGAGCCGATATTTTTAAGACAAATTATAAGATCACAAAATTAGTAAGCTATGAGAACACCCTTCAAATTCAAGATCATTTCGTTCCCGAAGAGATTCAAGGGGGTGGCTTCACCCTTCCTTCCAAGCTCAGAATTGGTTCATACAGGTCTGGTCTGCGGTCACGAAAAACACCCCAGCTTTGCCGTTGTATTCGAAGCGCTTCCAGATCAAATGACTGCAGCAAAATGGCTTCCTCATCTCTGGGTGCGGTTTGTAGAAGTTCACCCATTGGGCCTGCAATGAATGAAGAACCATAAAAACTAAGAGTGTACTCTTCGCCAGTCTCCACCCCTACTCGATTTGCTGCGATCACGGGGACCATATTGGCGGCTGCATGGCCCTGCATAACTCGCATCCAGTGCGCTTGAGAGTCCCATTCCGGAGCTAAGGGTTCAGAACCAATCGCTGTTGGATAGAGCAAGATCTCAGCTCCTTTGAGCACCATGCAGCGCGCAGTTTCTGGAAACCACTGATCCCAACAAATACCGACCCCCACACATCCATATCTGGTCATCCAGATTCGAAAACCTGTATCCCCAGGTGAGAAGTAGAACTTTTCTTGGTATCCAGGGCCATCAGGAATATGTGACTTTCGATAAAGACCCAACAACTCACCATCGGCATCAATCATCGCCAAGGAATTGAAAAATACAGGTCCGGCCTTTTCAAAAAAACTAACGGGCAGAACCACGACTAATTCACGAGCAAGCTGCTGCATCCTGATCAGTGTTGGATGATTGGTCGCAGGGTGCGCTCGGTCAAAATGTACAGGGCGCTGTTCTTTGCAGAAGTACGGTGACTCAAAAAGTTCAGGCAATAAAATGAGATGAGCTCCTTTTGCTGCTGCAATCCTGATCCAATCTTCTGCTCGCTGGACATTTTCTTCAGTATTCCCTGACCAAGATCGCTGTAGTGCCGCAATCGTCACTGTTTTCATGAATTTCCTTGAAAATAGGGCATTGAATTCGCTGGGAGGATCGGCTTTGACAGAGCTAGCGACGGCATGGCTTTACTTTTTGCTGATGCTCCCGTAGAGGTAAATGATTTTCTCGCTTTGATGCCATGTTCCGTATCCGTTTTCTCTGGATTGGCCGAACGCAAGAGGCCTATCTGCGGGAGGGGCTGAAAATCTATCAGCAGCGCCTCCAGCACTATGCCCACATTGTTACGGAAGAAATCAAGCCACAACGACGTTGGCAATCGTTACCAGAGATCACACGGAAACAAGCAGAAACCAAGGTGCTACAAGAGCGCCTACTCCCAGGTGAGCAGTGCATTTTACTGGACGAGCAAGGTCAACAACTTGACTCGATTGGTCTCTCACACTGGCTGGAAAATTTCCATCTGCAATCCGTACCACAGATTACTTTCATGGTGGGCGGTCCCTATGGTGTTGAGCGGGAGGCTTTTCCACAGCAGACAAAACAACTAAGCTTATCCCCGATGACTTTCAGTCATCAAATGGTTCGTCTGATTTTACTGGAACAGGTTTATCGGGCTTTTACTATTCTCAACGGCGAGCCTTACCACCACCGTTGACAAAATATCTCCACAAGAGAATTTATGCGAATCTTGATCTTGTTGGCAGTCGCACTGTTTGCGCTCAGTGGACTGGGCTACTTTGCCATTCTTAATAGTGACACAATTTTCTTATACCTGTCGCCGTCCCTTTCGCTAAATATTCCTCTGTGGGCCGTAATGCTCGTTTTCTCTGTCCTCGGATTCCTAGCCTCTGAGCTGCGGTCCTTGGTATTGCACCCAGACCGCTTCTTCCAGCGCTTTCGAGTGTCTTTGGAAAAAGCTCGGCAACAGCGCAGAATTGAAACCTATCGTGATTTTCACCGTGCTGTTTTGTCCTGTGACCTGAGAAGAGTAAAGCGTCTCTTTGCTCGAATCACTCCACGAAGAGCTCCGCTAGATATTCGAGTGAAAAATTTAGTTAGCAAGCGCTACATCTGGGATACTCCACGTATGCTACAGGGATTCTTTCAGCTACGGCAGGAATTCCCAAATGAGTTGGAAGTCTTGCTACCTTATCAGCAGTTCACCTTGGAAGTTGGCGAGTGGGGGATTGCAGAGCAGTTGAGCCATGAAATTGACCGATTGGCTCATAATCATCCAGAGGCCTTGATGGGATTACGCGAAGTCTTTGTCCAACGTGGAGACTGGCCCGCCTGTGTGCGACAGGAGCGACATATTCTGGAGCTATATCCAGACGGTGTGATTGGTGATCAATTGCGGTCCCGACATGAGCAAAGGCTCCACCTTGCTGCAGAGCAAGAACCTGAGCTACTCAACAACTGGAGTATGAAGTACCTACCGGGCGGTAAAAAAGCGATCAAGCACCTTTACTCCGTTTCAGCCGCAATCAGTGAGGCCAATCATCTTCACCAGAACGGTCAGTCGATCAAGGCAGCTGAATTGCTGCGCACAAGCTTCGAACAGAATGGGACACCTCGCCTGCTCGATGAGTTGGAACGACTCTACACTGACACCGGCAACAACCAGACGATCTACGATATGCTGGAGCGCCTGGAGAATTCTTCCAAGACTTCGCTTTATGTCGCTTTGACGCTTGCTCGCATCAATCTACGCAGTGGAAACACAGAGGAAGCCCAGCGCCGCCTTCAGCAAATGCAACCCGAATCTTCCAATGCTGCGGCCTCCCTCTATCACGCACTGCGCTATCAACTCGCTTTGAAACTAAAGAAACCAGAAGCTGCCTTGGAAGCTGCTAGTCAACTCACTCCAGTAAATTCTCCAAATTGATTGGCTAGCAGTTTTGCGTGCAATCACCCCCACAACACCGATCTCTGTTCAATCCTTGTAGCAAAGCGGGGGTTTAGTGTCCTAGCCTACGCATAAACTAAATTTTGGAAAAATCGTATTCTTCAAAATACAGCTTTCACAAACAGCTTTTCATTGAAGAGTTACAAACAAAATACAATTGATTTAATTCATCCCACCCTGCTTGACAGTTGTTTGGGCCGATATCTTTGAAATGGGTAAACAAGCAGCTGAAGTTCTCCTAAATCAAATTGAGGGGCAAGAGCAACCTTCCCGTCCAATAATAAGTTTCAGTCACGAACTCATTAGAGGAGAATCCACTTAGCTTTCAAAATAATTTTTTTGTTGACTTTAAAAAAATGTTATTATCCAGATATTGAATCAATTAAAAGTCCATCTTCGGGTTTCCTGGACTCTAAACACCTGAGCCTAAAGTTGATTGTGTTGGTCCGATGTGCTACGTGGGATTTGACGATTGTCAACCTTTTAGGCAAAACGGAAAAATGGGAAACATGATTTTTTTGTTACTCGTAGGAAGTATAATTTTTCTGGGCAGTTGCGGACTGATTCCGGAAGAGTCTGAGACTACAACAGATAGTACTTTTCCGAGTGATCCTACCCCTCCCCCAAGTGATCCTACCCCCTCCCTGAGTGTATCTGTTGAGCAAAATGTAGCTTTCCGTCTGCTAACTCAGGCAACTTTTGGTTCAGATAATCAGAGTTTGGCAGAAGTGGGAACCATGGGTATAGAAGGTTGGATTGGTCATCAACTTAACATGGGCTCGGCGTACGATAGTACTTCAGACAATTGGCCAACTCATCTGGAGCGGACCATCGAAATTGCTCAGCAAGCTGAACCAAGTGTGGGTTGGTATGATGCAGATGACGATGGTACAGCATACTTCAACGAGGCCAACGGAGATATCCAAGTCACGCTCTACCAGATGGCTGCTTGGTGGGACAATGTACTTGGGAACCCAAAATATCCAGCCTTGGGACAGGATCAACTCCGTCAGCGAGTGGCGTATGCGCTAAGTCAGTTGCTTGTGACCTCTAACAGTGCTTTCCCTTTAAATCGGCGTGGTGAAGGATTGGCATACTACTACGACCTGCTCGCCAAGCAAGCTTTCGGGAACTACCGTGATCTGCTCAGTGATGTGGCCCGCAGCCCAACCATGGGGGCCTACCTTTCTCACCAGGGGAATCGCAAAGCGAGCCAATCCGAAGGGATCCGTCCAGATGAAAACTTTGCTCGTGAGGTAATGCAACTCTTCACCATCGGACTGTATGAATTGAATCTTGATGGTTCTCCCAATCGCGATGGGAATCCCAACACCTATCCGGATAGTGGCAGTAATCTCTTACCCACCTACACTCAACAAGATATCGAGGAACTGGCTAAGGTCTTTACAGGCTGGGATCTTGTTGGAAACAAAGAATATGGGCGTTTGGTCAACACAGACGGGGACTTCACACAGGCGATGGAGTTCTCCCCAGAATTTCACGAAGAAGAAGCAGACGACTACTACACAAATAAAGATGGGAAGGTCACAATTTTTGGAAAGACCATTGCGCTCAACGCAACGGACCGACTTGGCAACGCAAGTGGCCTCGATGCAGCTCTCGATGTGTTATTTGCTCACGACAACATCGCCCCCTATGTGAGCAAGCATCTGATCAAGAGCTTCGTTACTTCAAATCCTTCCTCTGAATACATCGCTGACGTCGCCACTGTCTTTAACGATGATGGGAACGGGACAAAGGGGAATTTGAAAGCCGTTGTCCGAGCGATACTTACTCACCAGCAAGCCAGAGATACTGACGCCAAGAACGATCCAGCTTTTGGCAAAATCAAAGAACCCTTGCTGATGGCAACACACCTTCTCAGAGCTACTGACACCGAACCTCTGGACGGATGGACCAGTCACGGAGGTGTATCCATGAACGATGTGTACTGGCTACCGAAACCAGAAAAATTTTTCGGGTATGGACCAATGCGTTCTCCATCCGTTTTCAATTTTTTCAGTCCTGACTTTGTTCCCAGTGACAACACCTTTTCCACTAGCAACTGGGTTGCTCCCGAACTACAGGTACAGACTGATCAAACTCTGGCCAACATGAACAATTTTACCAAAAATGTACTGCACTCCTACGAGCAAAACCGAATTGAGATGTCTTCGACGCTTACTGCCTTTGGAAACAGTAAGACTCGCACCAATTATCCCTTACTTCTATTGAACTTCGATAAGGAATTGGAATTGATGCGAAAGGCCATCTATGGAAATAGCGGTAATTTTTCTGAACAGACAGGGCTGAATCTCAAAGAAAAATTAGCCAACTGGAGTGACGACAAGAAACAAACGGCCATCAAAGCTCTGCTGGATCACTTGGAGGGGGTGTTACTTGGAGAATCAATGACCAATGAAATGCGAGAGGCCTTCGAAGCTTTCCTAGGGGACTATACCTTTGGTGGTAGTGAAAAAGAAATCGTACTGAACATGATCAAGGACTCCTATCGCTTCCTAGTGACTTCTGCCCATTTCATGGTCCAAAACTGAGGAGAGCTAGATGACAAGAACAATCCGCAGAAGACAACTTCTTAAAGCAACACTTGGGCTGGGTGGGTTGGCCTGTGCTAGTCCATTCGGTTGGTCAATGGCTCCTAAGGTAATGGCATCGACTCCGAGTTTTACAGACTACAAGGCAATGGTTTGTGTGTTCTTGTACGGAGGAAATGACAGTTTCAACATGCTGATTCCTGCAGACAACACATCATTCGGAGATTACCGGTCGATTCGGGGGAACCTGGCTGTGGATAACACGAAAACCATCCCAATTCCTGATTTGAACAGTACTCTAACAAATCCCTATGCAACTGACAGCAACGATAGTGCTTATCGTCAGGATGGGATTTACCGGCCAAAAGGACTCGATCTCGGGGTCAACCCGGTGATGCCTGAATTGGCTAGATTGATTGCTAACAACAAGGCCTCGGTTGTCGCAAACATAGGTCCCTTGGTAAAACCCGTTAGCAAAGCCGACATCAGTGGCTTCACCACTTCGCAGGCGCAGCAGAATCTTCCGTTGTTTCTCTTCTCACACAACCACCAACAGAGAATTCTTCAAACAGGGAAAGCCAATAGCTTGGATGATACTGGTTGGGCTGGCAGAATTGCTGATCAATGGCAGGGCATCAACAGTCCAGTCGGGTTGAACATCTCTTACTTCGGCAATGACCGAATGTTGATTGGTGAGACCACATCACCCTTGGTTCTCAACCCAGGGCAGCCCACCCGCTTCAGCGAAATGCAGAATGACAGCTTGAACAGCCATCTTCACCGTAAAGCGCTGTTTCAGGCTCTTGCCGGCTCAACGAATGAGAAAAACTTTGCTACTTATCGAACCGACAATCCTTGGCAAAAGCTTTATGGGAATATTCTGCAAAAATCTCATACAACGATCGATGAGCTCTATCAAAAATGGCAAAGTGTGAGCGCTGAAAATTTCTTCAGCACTGTCGATCCCTATAACCAGAGTTTGTTCTATCCCTATGCGGACTCATCAGACACAAGCTTCCTTGGTCTGGAAGACTCCCTCTCTGGCAAGCTGATTCCACAGTTGGATGCCGTTGCACGAATGATTCATCTGGGGAAAACAGACTACGGTTTCAAACGACAAATTTTCTTTGTCCTACACGGAGGATTTGACACTCATGGAAGTCAAACAGATGTTCATCCTGTGCTCTTGAGGGAGCTCAGCCTTGGACTGTGGAAATTTCAGAAAGCTCTTGAGGAACTGGGATTGGAAAACAATGTGACGACTTTCACGATGTCTGACTTTGGACGTACCATGAGCAACAATGGAGATGGAACTGATCACGCGTGGGGTGGGCATCACATTGTGATGGGTGGCGATGGCAGCAACACTGCTGGGCATCTCAAGGGTGGACAATTATTGGGCACAGTACCCAATGTCACCCTAGGTGGGAACGATGACTATTCTGACAAAGGCCGTATCATCCCAACTACTTCCCAAGATCAACTCAATGCTACTATCTGCCAGTGGTTTGGGGTACCTACGGCTGATATAGAAACAGCACTTTTCCCTAATCTCACGAATTTTCCTACAAAGTACCTCAACCTGTTTTCCTCTTAAATTCATGAAACTCACCACAATCAACACGCAGTTGGTCTTCTGACTGATTGCTGAGCACAACCAGTTCTTACTAGATTCAGTTGCTGAATCCACCGATCTCAAATCCCTACCACGCATTAAACTCACTATGGATTCCCAGAAATCCTTGCGTTCCCATCCGATTTAAGCCTAAAATCACAATATAAATTAATACCTTCAAATCCTTGATTCAGGTGCCTTCTCTATGAACTGGAAGAACGAAAACATTCTGATCATTCTCAGTATTCTGATCCTAGCGATTTTCATGGTGAACACCTTTGGTGGTGATTCACGACGTGAGCAGAACATGAACGAGATGATCTATTCTGATTTCATTGCTCGAGCCAATATGGGTGATATCGCCAGCGCTCAATTTATTGGGGATACAGTTGTCGAAGGATTTACCAACGATGGCATGGCCTATCGCACCTTTGTTCCTCCTAATGATGTTGGCTTGACCGAGCTACTGCGCGAGAAAGATGTTCAACTGAACTACCTGCCAGAGCCGGAAACTCCCTGGTATCTCAACGTCCTCATTCACTGGGGGCCTTTCATCCTCATCTTTGCGATCTGGATCTTCCTGATGCGCCGAATGCAAGGGGGAGCTGGGAAGCTGTTCTCTCTGGGGCGTAGTCGAGCACAGCGAATCGAACCAGATCAACACCAGGTGACCTTTCAAGATGTCGCAGGGGCTGATGAAGCCAAGGAAGAATTGAAAGAGACCATCGACTTTCTTAAAGACCCTGCCAAGTTCAGGCGCTTGGGTGGACGGATACCTAAGGGGGTACTGATGTCGGGACCTCCAGGAACTGGTAAAACACTGTTAGCGAAAGCCGTAGCAGGTGAAGCAGGAGCACCATTTTACAGCATCAGTGGATCAGACTTTGTAGAAATGTTTGTCGGTGTTGGGGCAAGTAGAGTCCGTGATTTGTTTGAAGAAGGTCGCCGCAATGCACCCTGTATCCTCTTCATCGACGAGATTGATGCTGTCGGGCGCAGTCGTGGAGCTGGAATGGGAAGTGGTAATGATGAACGAGAACAGACTCTGAACCAACTCCTCGTTGAGATGGATGGCTTTGATGCGACTGAAGGAATCATCGTGATTGCCTCTACCAATCGGCCTGATGTTTTAGATCCTGCCCTCATGCGACCAGGACGATTCGACCGACAGGTCTATGTATCTCTACCTGACGTTCGTGGTCGGGAAGCGATTCTTGGGGTACATGCGGCGAAAGTCCGGATGGCACCCGATGTTGAACTCAGTATTATTGCCCGAGGGACACCAGGATTTTCTGGTGCTGATCTGCGGAATCTGATTAATGAAGCCGCTCTCTTCGCTGCTCGCTCCAACCGGAAAGAGATTACATTGGCTGAATTAGAGTGGGCACGAGACAAAGTAATGATGGGTCCTGAGCGCAAGAGTATGGTTATGTCGGAAGATGAGCGCAAAACCACGGCCTATCACGAAGCAGGGCATGCCTTGGTATCTGCCCTCTTGCCTAATGCAGATCCAATCCACAAGGTGACGATCATTCCACGTGGACGGGCTTTGGGAGTGACAGCCTACCTTCCAGAGAATGATAATCGTTCCTACGATGTCGAATATCTGAGCAACCGGATCACGATCGCAATGGGTGGGCGGGCAGCTGAGGAAGTGATTTTTGACCAATTGACGACAGGAGCCAGCAACGATATTCAGCAAGCTACGGAGACTGTTCGCAACATGATTTGCCGATGGGGCATGAACAACAAATTTGGACCCATTGTCCTGGGAAGTGATGATCAGCAAAGTGTGATGGGCCAAGCTCTGGGTAAAGAGAGGGAGTACAGCGAAGACACAGCGGAGCAGATCGACACAGAAATGAGAAACATGGTGGAGTCTCATTACGAGCAAGCTTGCCAGCTACTGAGAGAAAACCTCGATACATTGCATCAGATTGCCCATACTCTTCTGGAGGAAGAAACCATTGAGGGAAGCCGCATCATGGAGATGTTAGGCAAGCCTCAACTTCCAAAAGTCGAGATTTCCCTGAACTAAAACGATATGGAATCGAATTGGTGGCAGCGCCTACGCTTCCTGAGCCTGGCGTCGCTTCCCAAAAAATACTTTAGCCGACTTTGTGGCTGGATTGCTGACCAATGCTGGCCTTCCTACCTGCTGCACCAAATCCTGATCCGCTCCTTCGTTCGTTACTTTAATGTTGATCTCAGCGAGTGTCCTCAGAAGCTAGAAGAATTCCAGACTTTTAACGAGTTCTTCACACGATCGCTCAAGCCGGAAGCACGCCCGATCTCATCAGAAAAAAATGACCTGATCTGTCCGGTTGATGGGACGATTGGGTTCTTTGGAACAATCACTCAGGAAACCCTTTTACAAGCCAAGGGCAAAGAGTATCTACTAACTGATCTGCTTCAAGATTCCTTTGTTGCCTATGAATACGAGGGAGGAATCTACCTAACAATTTACCTGGCTCCTTACAACTACCACCGTATTCACAGTATGGTGGAAGGCTCTATCACACGATTTGCCTACATACCTGGTGAATTATGGACCGTCAGCCCACTGGGATTGGCTTTTGTCCCCAGGCTCTTTGCCCGGAATGAACGCTGGATTTCATACATTGATACAGAACATGGCGAGTGCGCCCTGGTCAAGGTTGGTGCTACTGTAGTCGGGAGAATCCGAACCGTCTACCACACAGCCTACTCCAACCGACCTGGCGCCAGGCCCCTCAAGGAATCCCTACCCACAGCTTACCCCATTAAAGCGGGTGCAGAGATCGGTCGCTTTGAGCTTGGATCAACCGTGGTGCTTCTTTTCCAAAAAGACCAAGTCGAGTTAAATTCGCTTGAATTAGGACAAACAGTTCGTCTCGGAGAAACTCTTGGACGTTTCCGCTCACCTAAATCTCCTTGATTTTTCCCACGAGAGCTTTAGCGTTTGAACACATTTGCTGCTGGGCTCCTGGCTCATCTAGCAGATCTAAAAATTCCCTTGGAATGGATGAAAACAGATGATTGATTTTTCTGGAAAAAGAGGCCTAGTACTCGGTGTGGGCAACCAGCGCAGTATCGCTTGGGCTGTCGTAGAACGACTACACCAACAGGGTGCTGAATTGGGATTAACCTTCCTGCGTGACCCCAAAGGCCGTTTTGAAGCTAATGTTCGTAAATTGGGAGAGCAAACCAACGCTACGCTGATCGCTGAATGTGACGTAGCCTCTGACGAGTCGATTGAGGCGCTAATCAAGCAGGTGGATGAGCAGTGGGGGGAATTAGACTTTTTGGTACACAGTCTCGCCTATGCAGACACCCAAGACCTCAGCAAGCCCTTCTCTGAAACCTTGCGGGACGGATTCAACAAGGCAATGGAAATCAGCGCGTACTCTTTGCTTCCTCTTGCGAAGGGAGTCATTCCAATGATGCTTAAGCGTGGTGGAGGAAGCATCGTCAGCATGAGTTTTATTGGTTCCACCCTGGCCGTTCCAAATTACAACGTGATGGGGCCTGCCAAAGCAGCTCTCGAATCCTGTACGCGTTATCTGGCAAGGGAGTTGGGCCCCGAAAACATACGAATCAACTCTCTTTCTCCTGGTGCGATACGCACTCTATCATCAGCAGGCATCAAGGACATCTCTGAAATGATCCGAGTTGCTGGGGAACACTCTGCCATGAAACGAACCGCCACCCAAGCCGAAGTGGCAAACACTGCTGCGTTTTTACTAAGTGATGCTGCCAGTGGAATCACGGGGCAACTGATCTACGTAGATTGTGGTTACTCGATCATGGCCAACTGAGGAAAGCTTCATGGCAACTCAATTCGATTCCACTCAAAAGATTGGAAAACTCTCGGTTGCTAGACATCCCCAGACCGAGCAGTTACTGGATCTCCCACTGGAGACAAGGTTGATCCTGGGAGAGTGCATGATGAATATCAGTGAAGTACTCCGCTTGGGACAAGGCTCCGTCATCGAACTAGACTCCAAACCGAAAGAACCTCTGGAAGTTTGGGTTAATGACCGTCAGATCGCTAGAGCGCAAACGGTTGTTGTCGAAGAAAAGGTTGGAGCCCGGATCGTGCAGATTGAATCACCCGAAACTCGACTTAAATCCATGTCACGTGTTCACCATGATCCATCCCGTTCCTGAGTTTCTTACACGGCAACTTGACCTTGTAGATCGTTGGCACCAAGCCCCTTACGAAGTCTCAGAAGACAGAGACTTCGAGAGCTTGCTCGATCGTCAGCATTGGGCCAATTTCTCGCTTTGGCACGAAGAAGACCTCGCTAGAGATCCTGATGCAACAGACCGTATCATCGCTCAGGTAAAACGAAACATAGACAAGCTCAATCAGCAACGGAACGACTTGATTGAACAGTTGGATGAGTACCTGCTAGGGCATCTACAGGAAATTGCCAAGCCATCTACCAATACACCCATCAACAGCGAAACCCCAGGCAGCATTATTGATCGGCTGTCCATCAGTGCACTAAAAATCTTCCACATGGAGGAACAGGTAAACAGGGCAGATGCGGCTGAGGATCACCGACAACGATGCCAGGCAAAGCTGTTGGTGCTCAAGGAGCAGCGTTCTGATCTTGGCAATTCTCTCAGCCAACTTTGGGAGGATTTGCTACATGGACGAAAACAAATGAAGATCTATCGGCAGATGAAAATGTATAATGACGCTACCCTCAACCCTGTGTTGTATCGACGATCCAGGGGCTAGCAGGTCTTCGTTTTTGGAAACTTTTGGTTATCTTTGATTCCAGCCCAGTTTTCGCATATCCTTGTTTCCACTAACGATTTTCTAAAGATTTATTTTTTCAATAGATAAATCAGTAACTTACTCTAAATAAAAAAAATTATTTAGCGATATCGCCAACTTAGCTCTGTGAGGTCAGTTGGGGCGTTGCTTTCTCTTGGAAGATTGGCTACCGTAAAAATCCGCTTTCATCTCATGGATGAGAACGGTGACCGTTCAGGGGCACCGGAGACGTCTCTCATTATACGCTCCCCCGCATCCCTCATTTGCACGTTTCTGCATCGCTCCCTTTCTGTCTGCAAAACACCATTGAGTCCACAACGCTGTTCCCAGGTAAGGCTATGAAGATTGATCGATTGTTCACTCAAGCTGCAAAAAACCCCTATGCTTCTCTGGAGTTTGAATCCCGCAGTTCGGTCATCCGCAACCCCGACGGATCGGTTGTCGCCGAATGGAAAGACGTACAGGTCCCTAAAACCTGGTCCCAGGTGGCTTCTGACATCATGGCCCAAAAGTACTTCCGAAAAGCTGGCATCCCCAAACATCGTCGTAAACGATCGGAAGAAGGTATTCCAAGTTGGTTACAGGCCTCAGTACCTGATCAAACCAAGCAAACTAAGCTGCCAGCAGATGAGAAAATGGTTGCAGAGAATGATGCTCGTCAGGTCTTTGATCGTTTGTCTGGATGTTGGACGTATTGGGGACACAAGTATGGCTACTTCAATGATGAGTCTTCGAGTCAGGCTTTCTATGACGAGCTTCGCTACATGCTCGCCAACCAAATGGTGGCACCTAACTCTCCACAGTGGTTCAACACTGGCTTGAACTGGGCCTATGGGATCACAGGGCCCGCCCAGGGACATTATTACGTCGATGCAAAGTCTCAGGAGATCAAAAAATCTGAAGATGCATACAGTCATCCCCAACCACATGCCTGCTTCATCCAATCCGTCAAGGACGATCTGGTCCAAGAGGGAGGGATTATGGACCTCTGGGTCAGAGAAGCTCGCTTGTTCAAATATGGCTCTGGAACGGGATCCAACTTCTCGGATCTTCGTGGTGGCAAAGAGCCCCTGTCTGGCGGAGGCGTCTCTTCGGGATTGATGTCTTTCCTAAGAATCGGAGATACAGCCGCTGGTTCGATCAAATCAGGTGGGACCACGCGTCGAGCTGCAAAAATGGTCTGCCTGGATGTTGATCACCCAGACATTGAGCAGTTCGTCAACTGGAAAGTGAAAGAAGAGCAAAAGGTTGCTGCTCTGGTTGCCGGCTCCAAGCAGATTAAATCACTGATCAATGAGCTTTTCCAGGCCTGTCACTCCTGGCCTGAGATTTCTGAACGATTTGACCGTCGGAAAAACAAGCACTTGCGCAAGGTTCTCCTAAAAATTCGTGCTTCCAGTATGCCCTTGAACTATGTAGAGCGAATCATTCACCTCGCTAAACAGGGATATACTGGCGTCGAGTTTGATGAGTACGATACCGATTGGAACTCAGAAGCCTACAGCACAGTGGCTGGGCAGAATGCAAACAACTCTGTTCGCATTACCAACGATTTCATGACTGCTGTTGAGCAAGATCAAGACTGGTCGTTGTACTGGAGAACAGAGTTGGTCAAGTCTCGTAAGGAAGAGCGTGAACCGAAAGCCTGCCAGACATTAAGAGCCAGCGAACTTTGGGAACAGATTGCTTATGCGGCATGGGCCTCTGCCGATCCAGGCTTACAATTCGATTCAACTATTAACGAATGGCATACCTGCGAAGTAGACGGTCCCATCCGAGCATCGAACCCCTGCAGTGAATACATGTTTCTGGATGATACTGCCTGCAATCTAGCGTCCCTAAATCTCCTTCGTTTCCAAAATGAGAATGGAGAACTGGACATTGAGCGCTTCCGGCACGCCGTTCGACTTTGGACCATTGTTCTCGAAATCAGCGTCCTGATGGCTCAATTCCCAAGTCGCCGCATTGCAGAGTTGTCTTACGAGTTCCGAACTCTCGGTCTTGGCTACGCAAACCTGGGAACATTCCTGATGGTCAATGGCATTCCTTATGATTCAGACAAGGCCCGAGCAATCTGTGGGGCAATCACCTGTATCATGCACATGAGTGCTTACGCAGCTTCTGCAGAAATGGCGTCCGAGTTGGGTCCATTCCCAGGCTATGAAAGAAATAAAGATGGAATGCTGCGTGTTCTGAGAAATCATCGTAGAGCCGCTTACCGTGCCTCAGATCGTGAATATGAAGGGCTGACCATCAAACCAGTGGCTATTGACAGTCAGCATTGTCCCCCTGAGTTGTTGCAAGCAGCACAGGCCGATGCAGATCGAGCCGTAGAATTCGGCGAGCAGCATGGATTCCGTAATGCTCAAGTGACCGTCATTGCGCCGACGGGGACTATTGGATTACTGATGGACTGCGACACTACTGGAATTGAGCCTGACTTTGCGTTGGTCAAGTTCAAGAAACTCGCTGGTGGGGGATATTTCAAGATCATCAACCAGTCGATCCCACCTGCCCTCGTCAAATTGGGTTATAACGAGCAACAGGTTCAGGACATCGTCAATTACACCAAAGGACGTGGTTCTCTCAGTGGCAGTCCCTGTATCAATCCAGAGGTGCTTCGTCAGAAGGGTTTCACCGAAGAATTGCTACAAATTATCGAAGGGCAATTGCCCGCAGCCTTTGACATCCGATTTGTCTTTAACCGCTGGGTACTCGGCGATGATTTCTGTATAAAGACCTTGGGAATCAGTGAAGATCAACTGAATCATCCAGAATTCAGCATTCTTCAACACCTGGGTTTCCGAGAATCAGAAATCGATGCCGCCAACGACTATGTCTGCGGTACCATGACTGTTGAGGACGCGCCTCATCTGAAGCGATCCGACTACGATGTGTTTGATTGTGCCAACAAGTGCGGTAAGAAAGGAAAACGCTACCTATCTGCCGAATCCCATGTACGCATGATGGCCGTTGCACAGCCTTTTATCTCAGGTTCCATTTCAAAAACCATCAATTTACCTGGTCAAGCCTCTGTTGAGGACATCAAAGACGTCTACCATCACTCCTGGCAACTTGGACTCAAGTGCAATGCTCTCTATCGAGACGGCTCAAAGCTCAGCCAACCACTGAATACGAGTGCCGTTGAGGATATTGGTGATTTTGATGAAGAGTTGGATGAAGAGCTACTTCCTGCACAACCCCGCGAAGTACGTATCGCTGAGAAAGTCATTCATCGCTACATTGCCAAACGTAGAAGACTGCCCGGCAGACGCAAGGGCTATACACAGAAAGCGACTATCGGTGGACACAAGCTCTACCTGCGAACTGGAGAGTATGAAGATGGACAACTAGGTGAAGTCTTCCTGGATATGCATAAGGAAGGAGCTGCATTCCGAAGTATGATGAACTGCTTTGCAATTGCGGTTTCTCTTGGATTACAGCATGGTGTACCCTTAGAAGAATATGTTGAAGCCTTCGTCTTCACTCGCTTTGAACCAAACGGCATGGTTCAGGGTAATGATGCGATCAAGGTCAGCACTTCAATCATTGATTATATCTTCCGCGAACTAGCCATCACTTACCTGGACCGAACGGATTTAGCCCACGTCGCTCCAGAAGACTTACGCTCCAGTTCGCTGCACTCTTATGGTAAGCAAATCAGTCCACCAGAGTATCATGACGAGAAAGTTATTTCTGAGCGAACACTGACTTTGGAAGAAAGTCAGGCCTACCTTGCTCGAACAACTGATAAAGAGGTTGCTGTCGGAGATATGGAAGCTGCGCAAGGCAGCTACAATGGAAACGGTTTGGCACCAGAAACCAGTGATAGCGATCTCTCAAATCATGGAATGCTCTCTCTGCTGGGTGACTGGAACATGGAAGGACGCAGCCGCAATGAATTGATTCGTGAAGCTCGTACCAAGGGCTACGAAGGTGAGAACTGCGGAAATTGTGGTCAATTCACCATGGTCAGGAATGGAGCTTGTTTAAAGTGTGTTTCCTGTGGTCACACCAGCGGCTGCTCCTGAGTTTCCTTACGATTGAAGGGCATCTTGTTTGCCAAAACGAGATGCCTACCCCTTCCTAAATTCATCACTTTCCTCCGTTTTCAATTACAAATCGCTAAATCATTCCCATTTACTTAAAAAGCAATTATTCTTGTAATTTAATAGCAAGCCCACTATTGTAGCAGCTTAATGCCTGCTTAAAGGCACAGTATTCCCAACGTTTTTCAGATCTTGTCGTATCTTTTTCGATGGAGAATTGATGTTTCCAGCTTGGCAAGTACTGCATCGCAATTTTGATGAGAACCTAGCCACTATCGAAGCCTGGCAAAAGGCACTGGCTCGGCTACCCATTGGAATGTGGGGAGCAATCTTGCCCTCATCCCAATCGACTCAGGCACTGGCGCAGTTACAATTGAACGCTATTGGGAATGTCTACGAACGAATTCGACAGTATCAGCAACCAGGATTGGGAATCGTATCAAATCAGGGTAACTTCTGGCAGGGTAAGTAATGAATAGTCGTGCGTCAGAAGCCTTAGATGTCTCCAAGATCAAAGAAGAGTTGCGTGCTACTCTTGCAAAGAACATCATCTCCGCACGCAAAGCAAAAGCAAAGGTTCTCGGACGCACCTACACCCAAGAGCAGCTGGCAGAAGATTCAGGACACTCGACCACTGCCATCGCTCAAATCGAGAGAGGTGAAGTTGATCCAAGACTTTCCACGATTGCAGGAATTGCCTTGGCTCTTAACGTCAATCCCGTATTTCTACTGTTTGGACGTAGTGAGATTGAACTGCTCTATCAGATGATCCGTGAATTGGACGAAGATTCATTGAGTGATCTGTCCGAACGTCTTTTCAGCGAAAACCTAAGTGAGATTGAAAAGCTCGCCAATTCCAGTCTGCCCAAACATCGTGTCAAAGCCTCTCAAGTGAGTGCAGCAACGATGGCCCTTCAGATCAACAAGCAGCTTGCCCAAAACGCTATTGAAGCCGCAGAAGCTAGCCAGCAACTTGCCGAATCGGCATTGGACATGATGGACGAGTCAATGAAACTGGGAGTGAGCACTAGTGTAGGAATCGGCGCAGCGATGGCAGGCATCATGGGAGCCACCGTTGGGGCCTTCATGGGAATGTCAGAAAAGGGAGTTTCGGATCTGCTACGGGATACTCGAACATCTCCTCAATCTCCATCTGAAAAAAACTCTGCGAAATAAAGTAAAGACTGGGCTGTGGCTGAACGCTCGTGAGGAAGCAGCCACAAGCCTCCCACCTCTGCTACTTCTACCTCCTGCTGCTCCCAATTCCGCAAGTCTTCTACTACAAAAGAAATTCGTTTCCCTTCCGGCGTAATCAAAATCATTTCATCACCCCGCGCAAAACTACGCCGACTAGCAACCGCCATATATTCTCGACTCGCCACTTCCAAAACATATCCGACCACTTCTCCATCCAAATAACGCAGGTTGGGATTTTTCAATTTTTCAATCGGACGTTCGGTTCGGTTTGCTCTGAAAAATCCCTGCGTTGTCTGCCTTGGCCAACTAGATCTGATTTGTTTACCATCTGAGTCCAGACCGTCCCTAACCACTTGCTGTAGCTGAGGTAACCAGATCCGCGGTTCCATGTGTTGTATGTCAAAACGTAAATAGCGCAGCCCACTCGTTCGAAGATCTTCAATCCGGTCCAGTAAGAAAAGATCCCGATGGTGGAACATCAGGGTTCCATGCTGGTGCTCCAAAACTGGAAATTCGTGATGGTGCTGATCTGTCAAAGTCACTGTGGCCAGAGTCATCTCAGTTGGAGGACCGAGGACCGGAGAAAGTAGTTTTCTAGGACTATAAAACAGTAGAATACGCCCCACAGCCAACAACTCACAGGAGACAGATAGTTCTCTGCAGTACTCGCTTAGAATTGGGAGGGGTAATTCTGTCGAAAGAACAATTCGTTCTAACGCTAATCCCACATAGGCAACCCAGCGCTGCAGGCTGGGAAGATTATGGTGGCCTGTCTCAGCAATCCAGTGGATTTTAGGCTTGGCAGGATGTTGTCTCAACCACTCCAAGGCGCCAACATCTTGAACTCGGATTGCGTCAAATGAACTTAAGGGGATCTGCTCCAGAACCTCCTTTAACATTCGTCGAAAGTCATTTTCTGTTGCCAGCAGATCCCACTGCAGATAGACCCTAAGTCCTCTTTTATGAGCCTGTTCAGCAAGTTCTAGCAACTGCTCTGTTTCCAATTTTCCAAGGCGACTCAATCGCTTGTGTACGAGAATCACCTCGGAAACAGAATCGGGTGGAAGCTGCTCTAGTTGCTCTACAGAATCAATTTGGGTGAGAATTTGGATCATGACTGACTGAGCCATTGCTGGCATTCGGTGAGATTCATCGTGGAGGCGGATTGATCTTTTATAATCTTGCGGTGACTGAGTAGAAGTACCCGGGTAGCCAACTCCAATCCAAGTTCTAGTTGATGGGTAACAAGCAACAAGGTCCCTCCCTGGTTCCTAAAATCAAGGAGATATTCCTGAAACCATCGAACTGAATTCTGATCCAATCCTGTATAGGGTTCATCCAGCAATAAGAGCTTCGGTTGCTGCAACAACAGCCGCGCAATTGCCGTCCGTTTGGTCATTCCACTGCTAAAGGTTTTGACGGGGAGGTCGATAGCATGGCTAAGTTGAACCTCCTGCAGTGCTTGAGGAATTCGCTGTGGCAAATCCTTCAATTCATAGAGAACACCAAAGAGGTGAAGGTTTTCTCTTGGGGTAAGATCTCCGTAGAGGCGGCTTTCGTGGGCAATGCTACCCATATCTCTCAGGTAGCGATGCTTATGTTCATCAATGGGCATTCCCTCATACAGGATCTGCCCCTGCTGCGGCTTGAGCAGAGTCGCACAGAGCCGTAACAGCGTAGACTTGCCAGCCCCGTTGTTACCTAGCAGGAGAACACATTCTCCCGCTTGAATATCCAGATTCAGTTCCTGGAGAATTGTGCGATAACCAAAGCGTTTGCTCAGGTTACGCAGTCCAAGAAGAGCAGTCATGGAGAGATCATCGCTAGCAGAACAACAGGCGGAGAAGTACCAAACTCAGAACTGCTGCAGAAATTGTAGGTTGTTACCGTAGAAGTATCTGATATCACGGATGCCGTGCTTGAGCATCGCTGGACGCTCCACTCCCATACCGAAAGCAAAGCCACTCCAAACATCGGGATCGTAGCCCCCATTTTTCAAGACAACTGGATGAACCATCCCAGCCCCAGCAACCTCCAGCCAAGATGTGTACTTGCAAACCCGGCAGCCCTCTCCTGCGCAAAGGATGCAGTCCATATCAATCTCAATGCTCGGTTCTGTGAATGGGAAGTAACTACCACGAATCCGCGTCTTGCGCTCGCTACCATACATCTTGCGCGCAAACTCATTCATCACCCCGATTAGATCTGTCATCCGAATCTTGTGACCTAACACCAAACCTTCGACCTGATAGAACTGATGTTCAGACCGAGGAGTGATCTGCTCATATCGATAGCATTTACCCGGCAGGATCACCCGAATGGGCTCTGGTCCAAATTCCTTCATCGCTCGGATCTGGCCTGGAGAAGTGTGGGTTCGCAAAACCACTTCCTTATTGACCCAGAAGGTATCCCACATGTCTCTTGCAGGGTGGTACTCAGGAATGTTGAGTGCCTGGAAATTATAGGCATCTGTTTCCACATCCGGAGCCTCGTACACCTGAAAGCCCATCTCAGCAAAGATTTGATAGATTTTGCGCAACGTCTGTGTAGTCAGATGGAGATGTCCGGTCGGAAAGGGTCGTCCAGGTAGTGTGACATCAATTGAATCCGAAGCGATCTCCTTTTCCATCTTTTGCTGGAGCAACCGCTCCTGTAAAGAATCGAAGGAATCCTGCAATTCTGTTTTCAAATCATTGATAGCTTTGCCAACTTGGGGGCGTTCTTCAGCAGCAACGGTTCCGAGTTGTTTGAGCAGCGCTGTCACCGCTCCCTTCTTCCCCAAATAATCACGAAACCAACCAGGTAGGGATTCCGTGTTGTCCACTTGCTGAAGATCGTTTAAAGCCTGTTGTTTGAGGATGCGAATTTGGTCTTGCATTCAGATTTTTTTGTAAGGATTCGAATCAATAGTGAGAAGCATTCACCTTGCAGGGAAACCTGCAATTGCGCAAGGAAGAAGTCAGACGCGGTTGTCAGTAAAGCCTGATTCTCCAGGCTCCGAACCAAACCTGTTCTCTCCGTTTTCTCCCGCCAGAAAGAAGAGTTCCACCATCGGCCAGAACTGAAAGACAGGAACAATACCAAGGAGGAGAAACCAGCCAGAATATCCTCGATCGTGACAACGCTTGATAGCAAGATTGATGTGCGCCAACCAGCAAATCAAGGCAAGTATACCCAATACTGGATAGCTGACAGTTGAGGCAGCGATCAGCGAATGAACAACGAAAACACCCAATTCTGCCAACCAGAAGTCACCACGCGAGAGTCTCCCTTTGACAGTGAACAACAACTGCTTGATGGATGGCCAACTGCCATAACGATGCTGGATTCGTTGCTGCCCTGACGCTTGTTCTGCAGCGTACTCTGATTCAACTTCCTGCTGGAGTTTCTGGAGTTCCGCCTCACTCAGGCCGTAGACCTCCCGCAAGGCTTGCAAAGAATCCTCATTTTGGAGCTTTTCTTCGCGAACCCTTTCCCTTTCTTCAGCCTTAATTCTCAGACGACGAAGCTTTTCTTCGTTATCCATGGCAAACTAGATGACGGACTTTAGGTAGCGGTTTTGCGGTCAAACTCTGCTCCAGGCGGGACTCTATCGAGTATTTAATCCAGTTGCTCCCGAAAGCTTCCCACTTCAATACACTTTCGTTCTGAATCACAGAGGCTTACAAACAGCTGATCAGCCACAATCCAGTAGATGGCATGCTGGCGAAAGCAAAGACCCAAGGTGCAGGCCTCATCAAAATTCAGTTCCACTGCCCAGCCAGGTTCAGCATGTCCGTCAGCTGGGGAATAGCCGGTTAATTCCACACGCCATACATTACGCTGCTCCAAGACCTCTTGTAGACACTTTGCCTGAATCTGAATTTCTTCTTCAGACCAAATCTCGCCCGTAGTAGGCCAAGCCGTGATAATCGCAAAAGCTTTTGGCCATTGAAGAACTTTAACGCTAGAGCAGAATCGGGTCTGAAAGTAAATATCCGGCAGGCATGCCATTTTTACACAACATCCATTAATTCTGTCCGAGATTAAATCCTACTGTTCACAAGCGAACCGTTCCGTATCAACCTCTGACATTCCTAGGGCTGGATAACGAAAACCATGAATCTTCTCAGGCTGAAACAGGTCGTCCAACTTGGACAAAATTTCGGCTGAAAGCGTTACGGAAGCAGCTCCAAGATCGTCTTCCAAGTGATCAATCTTGACTGTCCCCGGAATCGGCAGCACATGTTCACCTTGAGCAAGCAGCCATGCAATTGCGATCTGTGCGAGAGAACAATTGATTTCAGCACAGACTTGACTGAGCTTTTTGATGAGTTCACGATTTTGAGAAATATTTGGCTCCTGAAAGCGTGGCATCGTCAGACGCATATCACCTTCTGCAAACTTACTAAGACCCAGTTCGGGAGCACAAAGGAAACCTCTGCCCAGCGGAGAGAAGGCAACCAACTTCACCCCAAGTTCTTGGCAGGCTGCACTCAAGCCAATTTCAGGGTTACGGGTCCAAAGTGAATACTCATTTTGGACGGCAGTGATCGGGTGCACTGCATGAGCTTTGCGCAAGGTCGCTGCAGAAACCTCTGACAGGCCAATTCCACCAATCTTGCCTTCCTGAACCATCTCGGCCAGCGCCACCACACTCTCTTCAATCGCCACATTGTTCTTGTCCCAACGGTGGAGGTAGTAGACATCAATAAAATCTGTGTTGAGCCTTCTCAAAGAATCTTCCAAGGTGGCTTTCAGGGTAGCAGCTCGACCGTCTATTACGCGTTTCCCATCAATTCCCTGCATCCCACACTTACTGGCCAAGTGAATCTCACTGCGGTAAGGCTGCATCCACTCACCCACCAGTTCCTCATTGCGACCAAAACCATAGAGAGCTGCGGTATCGTAGTGTCGCACTCCCAGGTCGTAAGCTCGCTGCAGTAGTGCAAAGGAGTCCTCCTTACTGGGATAGCCACCGTAGCCGTGGCTCAGGTTCATACAACCCAGACCAATTTCTGGGACCTCTGTGTTTCCAATTTTTCGTAATTTCATGACAAAGTCGGCTGTGTGTTGAGTTGTTGTTCAAGTTGGTGCATCACCCGATACGTGGGCAATACCTTGGCCACACTGGCACGGGGTTCACGTCCCTCACGGATAGAAGCAATGAATTCTCGATCCTGCAACTCGATCCCGTTCATGGAAACATCCACCTGTGAAACATCAATTGCTTCATCCTTAGCTGTGACCAGATCATCATAGCGAGCGATGTAGGTGCCGTTGTCACAGATGTAGCGGAAGAACGTTCCTAATGGACCATCGTTGTTGAAACTGAGAGACAATGTGCAGACTGAGCCTGATTCAGAAAGCAACTGGATCGACATGTCCATGGCAATCCCCAATTCTGGATGCATCGGTCCCCGAACCGCATTGGCCCTAACAACCTCCTCTCCTGTTTGGAATTGAAAGAGATCGATCGTGTGAGCCGCATGATGCCAGAGTAGGTGATCCGTCCAGGTTCTCGGTTCTCCAGCTGCGTTGATGTTCTTGCGTCGAAAAAAGTAGGTCTGCGCATCGAGTTGCTGGATCTTCAACTCACCAGCCTGAATTTTCTTGTAAATCCACTGATGCGATGGATTAAAGCGGCGGGTGTGACCGACCATACAGACCAAACCAGTCTCTTGTTGCAGATCCATCACAGCTTGAGCATCCGACCAGTTATCAGCCAAGGGAATTTCGACCTCCACATGCACACCGGCTTTCAGACACTGCAGCGCCTGGGCAGCATGGATTGGGGTAGGGGTAGCCAGGATCGCGGCCTCAACTCCTGGAAGGGCTAGCGCCTGATCTAAATCTGTCATCGCATGAGGAATTCCATACTGCGCTGCAACAGCTTGTGTTGGCTCCAAAGGTTGTCCTACCAGCGCAACAACATCAACTCCCTCGATATTCTTGAGTCCATCCAGGTGTTTTTTGCCAAAAGCACCTGGTCCCGCCAAAATGATTTTCATTCGCTATCTCCAGTTCAACAACATGCCCTCAAGTCTGGACAATTTATTCGAGTAATTTTTCAGAATTCATCGTTACTCAGCAAACAACTCAAGTAAGCAACTGATCACTTTCTTTTGGATAGATGCTTCCAGAATCCCCATTTTTTCCAGCAAACGATTCTTATCTACCGCACGCATCTGATCCAAGAGAATCAGCACCTGTTTCCGATCAAATTCACAGGAGATTCGCGAAGGGAACTCAATACCTTGAGAAGTCATTGGGGCAACGATGACGGTCTTCAGAGCGGCTAATTCATCAGGGGAGATAATCACACATGGTCGTGTCTTTCGGATTTCCGAACCTTTGGTAGGCTCCAGATTCACCCACCAGACCTCAAAGCGGTGAATTGTCTTCACCATTCCCAATCATTCTCTTCGGTCAGTTTCGCATCCAACCAATCATGATCAAACTTCTCCGACTGCCCATTTTTTTCTAGAGACAATCGAATCTTTTCCGGCCAGTTCTGTCGTGGTCTCTTGGTAGGTCGGATGAGTAGCCCCTCGCTGGTCACTTCTAGAGATAATTCTCGATTTTCCAACTGAGCCTGCTCAATCAGCAGCTTAGGGATTCGAACTCCCTGAGAGTTACCAATCTTGATCAAACCAGCCATGTGCTTCTCCAAAATTTTTGTAATTACAAAATAACTACAAAAAACCCACTGTCAATGCTTTGTAAACCTGTTACTCAAGTTACCGACTCAGCAACCATTCTCCAGAATCAAGTGTCCCACCGCAGTGTTGGAAGCTGGCACATGATAGAAGCGATGACGCACAGTCGGCTTGGAACCACCGGCAGCATCACTCATTGCTCCCCGTGCAATCAACCACATCACTAACTCAATCCCCTCACTACCCGCTTCCCGAACATATTCGATGTGTGGAATCGCAGCGGCAGCTTCCGGATCATCGATCAACTTGTCCAAAAACTTGCTGTCCCATTGCTTATTGATCAGCCCTGCACGTGGTCCCTGCAACTGGTGGGTCATGCCGCCCGTGCCCCAAATCTGGACATTCAGGTCTTCGTCATACTCATCCAATGCTCGACGAATTGCTTGCCCCAGTTGGAAACAACGCTGCCCTCTTGGTACAGGGTACTGAACCACATTGACTGCAAAGGGAATCACAGGGCAGGGCCAAGCTGTTGGTTGGCCACACATCAACGAGAGAGGAACGGTCAAGCCATGATCCACATCCATCTCGTTGACAATTGTCAGATCAAAGTCCTGTAGAATCACAGACTGTGCGATATGAGAAGCTAACTCTGGATGACCCTGAACCATTGGCACAGGCCGAGTTCCCCAGCCTTCATCGGCGGGTCGAAACTCAGCAGCCGTACCAATCGCAAAGGTTGGAATCATCTGAAGACTGAAAGCTGTCGCATGGTCGTTGTAGACCAGGATGATTACATCTGGCTTGGCTTCCTGCATCCACTGCTTGGAAAATTCATATCCAGCAAAGAGTGGTTGCCAGTAAGGTTCCTGGGTCTTGCCCTGATCCAAGGCAGCACCAATTGCAGGGACATGCGAAGTATAGACAGAAGCGGAAACATAGGCCATGTCACATCTCCTTGGCTTGGGCATGATGAGAATTCCCCTGGGGCTGACGATGAACTTGGGCGTCACCGTCTTCACCGAGATAACGGTTGCCCTCGGGAGAACGCCCCCCCTTGATCATCATCTCTCGATACTCCTCTTCGGTCATGCCGGTCATACTACCAGCCATTTGTTGGAAACTCTTGCCATCCGTGGCACCGATCTTAGCCAGAAAATAGATATTCCCACCAGTACGAATGCACCAGTTGAGGTCACGAACCAGCACGGCCTGTTTCTGTTCTTCAGTCATTGGCCATTCATCCAGGTAGGCTCGCTCATCCGCCTTGAAGCGTTCCCGATTCGCTACCTTCATCAGCGACATGCAAAACTGGTTGAGATGGTAGCCCTTGCGAGCCTGCTCTGCATCGAAAACGATGGTTCCAGGAATATCGAGATAAGGTTTGTCGAGTGCCATTTTCCTCTTTAGGCGGCCCAATACAGGCGCATGGGGTTGTCAATCAACAGTTTGTGCTGGAGCTCTGCTGTTGGGGCAATATGAGGAATCACATCGACCAGATGTCCATCATCCGGCATGTGTGATTTCATGTTCGGATGCGGCCAGTCGGTTCCCCACAAAACGCGATCTGGGAAGGTTTCTACAACCTTTCTTGCAAAGGGAATCACGTCGGAGTAGCTCGGTAGCCCTTGCTGAGAGAGTCGCTCCGGACAGCTGACCTTTGACCAGAAATTCGGATGTTCCTCCAACAGTTTCAAAAACAACCCAAACTCCGGACCATCCACTGGTTTACTTACATCTGGTCGTCCCATGTGGTCGACCACCACGGTGGTGGGTAACGAGGTGAAAAAATCGAACAGCTCAGGAAGCTCGACAGCCTCAAAGTAGATCACAATGTGCCAGCCCAGAGGCTGAATCTTCGCGACAATCTCACCAAGAGCATCAAAGGGTAGAGCATCTACCAGGCGTTTAACAAAGTTGAAACGCACCCCGCGCACTCCTGCCTGATGCAGATCCTGAAGTTCTTGCTCTGTAATGGTACGTTTGATAGTGGCAACCCCCCGGGCCATGCCTCCAGAATGATCCAGGGCATCAACCAGCGCACGGTTGTCCGCTCCATGGCAGGTAGCCTGAACAATCACGTTTCGGCTAAAACCCAGAAAATCCCGCAGTTGCCAGAGTTGATCCTTGGAAGCATCACAAGGGGTGTACTTGCGCTCCGGAGCAAAGGGGAACTGATCCCCCGGGCCAAAGACATGGCAGTGTGCGTCCACAGCTCCGGCAGGTGGCTGGAACCTCGGCTTGGATGGGTTCTGATGCCAGTGCAACCAATCCGCATCCATCGTGAAGGCACTCATCTTCCCAGCTCCTGCAAACGAGTATCGAGTCGTGGGTAGACTCGACGGGCGTTACCTTCGAAGACCTTCTGTTGATCCACTTCCGCGAGATTCAGGGCATCCACATAACGCTTGGTATCATCAAAGAATTGTCCAGTTTCCGGATCAATTCCGCGTACAGCCCCAACCATCTCTGAACCAAAAAGAATGTTGTCGATGTCAACCACCCGAAACAGCAGATCAATCCCTGGCTGGTGGTAGACACAGGTGTCAAAGAAGACGTTCTTCATCACATGATCAGCTAGCAGCGGGCGTTTGAGCATATCGGCCAGGCCGCGGTAGCGCCCCCAGTGATAGGGCACTGCTCCCCCACCGTGTGGAATGATAAACCGTAAATTCGGAAAATCACTGAACAAGTCTCCTTGGATGAACTGCATGAAGGCGGTAGTGTCCGCGTTGATGTAGTGTGCTCCGGTCGCATGGAAGTTTTCGTTACAGGAACCAGAGACATGAATCATCGCAGGCACATCCAGCTCGACCATCTTTTCAAAGAATGGATACCAACTCTTGTCAGTCAGCGGCTTGGAAGTCCAGTGTCCACCTGAAGGATCCGGATTGAGGTTGCAGCCGACAAAGCCCAATTCCAGGACGCAGCGTTCCAGTTCAGCAATGGAATTCGCAATCGACACACCGGGGGATTGAGGCAACTGGCAAACCCCCACAAAGGTCTCTGGAAAGAGATCAACCACTCGTTTGATCATGTCGTTACAGGCTCGAGTCCAGCTTTGGGAAACTGCTTCATCTCCCAGGTGATGGGCCATCGCCGAGGCTCGGGGCGAGAAGATCGTCATGTCAGCCCCACGTTCCCGAATCAGCCGCAGTTGGTTCTGCTCGATGCTCTCCCGAATCTGATCGTCTGAAATCTCTCCAAGTACCGGAAGTGGCTGGGAAGCATCCTTGTAGGCAGCCAACTGTGCATCACGAAATTGCTGCAAGGGCGCAGGTGCCGTCGTGTAGTGTCCGTGGCAATCAATGATCAGCATCTGGGTTTCTCTGCTTGAGAGTAAAGTTGAGCCAGCATCTGGTCCAGCAGTGGGAGCAACTCATCCTGTTCCAGCGCCTTGGCAAACCGGGGAGCCCAGGCCTGCCTCTCTACCGTTGCCTGGCTCATTTGTGGGTCCAAACCAGCAGCCTGCACCGCCAAGACGACCTCGCGCATCTCCTCTGCTCGGCGGACACCGTGTTCCAGGGTCCGTGAGATCATGTAGTGCGCATGGCGCGGCCAATTTTCCATCGGGAAGAGTTTGTTGAGCGAATCCAGCACTTCCTGTTCAACCCCGTAGTGTCGGGCGGAGAGCAGTGACTCTGAGATCAGTGCTTCGAGGCCCTTGATCATCACGCTGCGGCACATCTTGGTCGCCGAAGCCTTGCCAATATTGGCATCACAGAAACTCATTCCTGCAAAGCCCAAGGTCTGACCCATCTCTACGAATGTCAATGCATGTGGACCACCCAGTAGCATCGGGGATTTGCTACGCAGGGGATGGATCGGAGACATCACCGCGGCTTCAACGTATCGACCTCCAGCCCCCTCGATCAGTTGGGCAGCATGGCGCTTGGTCTCTGGAGCGACTGAGTTCAGATCAAGGAACCAGCAGTCCTTAGGCAAAGCCTCTGTGATCGACTGAGCAGCTCTCAAGTCCTGAGCAGCCGTAACTGCACTGATCACGAGCTGTGCTTCCACCAAAGCTTCTTGGGCCTGCTGATAGCCAACCACGTGAGGACAAGCCAGCAGATTTTTACTGGCCGAGCTTTCTTTCTCAGCAAATAGCAGATCAAAGGCAGTCAGTTGAAGCCCGGAAAGCTTACCCAGATCCTCGGCCAGGGTCCGGCCCACTTCCCCAAAACCTAGTAAACAAATGCGCTGAATGGGTCTCACTGGCCACTCCACACAGACGAGGGGATCATCACTTCTCCACGCATTAGCATTCTCGCTGTTCGTAAGAGACCCGCACGGTGAAGCAAGACCTCGCTTCCCTGCACTTCAACTTCCAAACCGACCATGAAAAAACCTGTTGGGTGTTCCACTTCCAGAGTCACTCTACCAGATTCGGCCAGCAGTCTGGTAACAGCCTGCGCCACGGATCCGGGCAGCACACACGCCGAGGCCACACTGACTGCTCCCAGCACTCCAATCGCGTCATGCACCCGGTGTGGAATGAAAGTCCGAGTGGCGATCACTCCCTCATGTTGAGCGGGAGCCACCAGTGACATCTTGGGGACCGTCTTCTTGCTGACATCTCCTAGATTCATCAGCAAACCAGCCTGCAAACGAATGGATTCAACCCGGCTCTTCAGTTGCGAGTCTGCTTCCAATTCCTCCGGAGTTTCATAGCCTGTCTTGCCCAAATCCTGAGCTGCGATCAGCACGACAGGCATGCCGTTGTCGATGCAGGTGACATGCACTCCACCAATTTGATCGCAGGCCCTGCCTGTCGGTAGCAGGGCCCCACAGCTCGAACCAGCGGTGTCCAGAAAATCCAGAAGGACTGGGGCAGCGGTACCAGGAACCCCATCGATCCGGGCTGTCCCTTCGTAGTTGACTTTCCCTTGTAGAGTCTGAACCTGGGCAATAGCCAGGTTGGCCGTATTGACCATGTAGATGCGAATTTCGGTGAGATCACCCTGCGGTTTGACGAGTCCTTTCTCAATGGCAAAGGGACCGACTGCTGCCAGGATATTGCCGCAGTTCTGACTGTCACCGACCTCGGCCTTGTCGATGACGACTTGTAGGAAGAGATAGTCGATATCCGCATCGGAGCGAGCGGACTTGGAGACCACCCCCACCTTGCTAGTGAGCGGATGAGTCCCACCCACCCCATCAATCTGAAGCAGATCTGGGGAACCCATGGCAGCAAGCAGCACCTGGTCACGTAGTTGGGTATCGTTTGGCAGATCGTCAGCCAGAAAAATCAGGCCCTTGGAGGTTCCACCACGCATCAGGCAGGCAGGAATTGCGGTCTGCATTTCAGCCCTGCTCAGCATACTTGACGTATTTCAACCCCTTCTCTGCGAGTCGTTCGCGCATCTTGTAGAGATCCAGTCCCAGCACACCAGCCTGGAGTTGGGCACGCTTGTCTTCTTCATTGGCTAGCCGAGCCTGTGCTTTTTGCAGAACCTCGGCGGCCTCAGCCTGTCGGACCACGACCACGCCGTCGTCATCTGCGAGGATCAGGTCCCCCGGATGCACCAGCGCACCAGCACAAACCAGTGGTGTATTGACGTTTCCCAGCGTCTCCTTGACCGTGCCCTGGGCGAAGATCGCCTTGGACCAGACGGGAAACTTCATTTCAGTCAAGGTTGCGGCGTCACGCACCCCGGCATCAATGACCAAGCCAAGTACTCCTCGCGCCTGTAGCGAGTTCGCCAACAGATCCCCGAAGTAGCCATCCTCACACGAGCTCGTGGGAGCTACCACAAGGATGTCTCCAGCCTGACACTGCTCGACAGCCACATGAATCATCCAATTGTCTCCAGGGGCCACCTCACAGGTGACGGCTGTGCCCACAATCTTGGCAGGAAGGTAGATCGGGCGCAGGTAGGACGCCAGCAGACCCTTGCGACCTTGTGCTTCGTGAACTGTGGCAACGTCCAACTCCTGATAGGCCTGCACCAATGCTTCAGGTGGACGCGGAATGTCTGTGATGACAACGGGCATCAGAATATACTCCAGCAAATGAAAAACAGCGAAGAGCGCGATCCAAGCAGCTAAAGAGTTAACTACAACTGATTAAGAATCCACCCGTAGCAGAAAGTTCTCAAGCAAATTTCTGGAAAATTTCGGTATGAATTAAGATCAGAACTAGGCGAGAAGAGAGGATTCTAAGAGAGATCAATCCTCCCGAATCAGGAAATTTGAGAAGATGTCAGAGGGGAAAAAATCCTGAAGTCTCAGAGCGCTAGGAAACGGTCTAAACATTAGGAAAGCCAGGGTCTGCGTTCAAATCAGGGGGAACAGCATTGTGCGCTGACTTCACTGTTGGGCGAGACCTGCCCGCTTCCCCGTCCGTTTCGAGCGGCGATCCGATAGTAGTAGTATTTGTTGTTTGTCAAACCTGTCACATCGTATGAACAGGACCCTGATGTACAGGAAGTGATGCCTGAAATTGCAGATAAATCTGGATCCGTAGAAGTATCAAGGTTGGGATTGGTGAAAGTAATCACATTCGTGAGGCCACTGCTGGATTTCTCTGCTTGAAAGATCGTGTAGTCAATTGCTCCATCAACTTCGTCCCAAGTTAGTCGAAGAGTTGAGCCTCCTTGACCCGAAACATTGATGCTCTCTACCGCCGGAGGCAACGTAAAATTATAGAGATTGGCTACTTCTGAGGCAGTAAAGGCCCTGCCATAGATTTTAAACTCATCAATGTATCCCTTGTAATTGGCATCCCGATAACGATTTTGACCAATCTTGATCTTGTCCCACTGTAAGTTACCACCAGAGGTATACGGCCAACTTGTTTTCGTAGCTTTCAACACATTGTTCACATACAACTCGACGGAGTCGTTCGCATGGTGAACCGCCACCACATGATACCAAGTAGATTGTCGTAACTGTTGCCCCTTCAAATTATCACTCATTTTATTGAAGAGGCGGATTCTACCAATTGGCTCATACTGATCATCAACATCCAATTGCAACTCTGGACCTTTGTTGTTGTCACCGGTGGAGAAGACACTTGTAAATTTTTCAAGATCTCCATCGGGTGACGTCCAAACCGAAACCGTCCAATTTCCGTCATTTGCTGGAAAATCAGCATTTGAAAAATTATTATTGACTCCCCAAGTTCCATTGCCTCGAGTGCCATCATACGCGCCAGCACCGCTCATATAACCAGAATTGCCATAAGCGCATCCTTCCCCAAAGTCAATATCGCTGTCGCTGCTACCTTCTGCCAAGTGATAGGGCCAACCTTCTGCCCCCGTCCTGGTTCCCTGTGGACTGTAGTCCTGTAAATCATTATTTAGCGGATAATAAACCAACAAATCTGGATCATTATCTGTAATCTCCGAAGTTCCTCCTGTGGAGGTACACTCAACGGGTAGCGGGGAGGCTCCGAGTTCATTTATTGAAAACTTCCAGGCCCCGGTGCTCGTATCGTAGACTGCTAAACGATAGTAGTAGTAAGTTGCCGAATTCAGTCCTCCATGAACAAACAGAATGCGGTCCGCATCAATTGTTCTGGTTGCGTTATCGGTCTGGTCAATATCCCGATTTGCCGGGGTTCTTGCTCCTGGAGCAACCGTTGTCCAATAGACTCGATAGTAGTCATCACTCCCACCAGCTGAAGTGGTATCACCGTCCTTGACAATTCCCGTGGGTGCTGTCCAGTTCAGAGTCAGCCTGCCATAGTCACGATCGATACTATCGATTGTGAAGTCAGCAATTCCCGAGGTGTCGTCATCAATGATGGAGACCGTTTTGTTCTTGCTGGATAAGCCATCGTAATTGGAATCTGCTGTGAGTCCTGCATTGACTGAGATCGTCACCGTGGAGGTATGGTTCCCATCGATGAAGTCATCATCAATCGCTCTCAGCGTGATCACTCGTACGTTCATGTAATTTGTAGGCGTGAAGGTCAGTTGTAGAGAAGAGGGTGTTGTGACTTCCACCTGATCTTGCTGAGTGTAGCTGATGTCCACAACCACATTCCCCGTAGGCTCAGACCCCAGATAAAGGGTCAGTGAATCTGTTGAACCGCCTTCTGTGACTGAGGTTGAACCACCAATATGGGAGTACTTCAACTCTGCAGTATCATCATTCGTGATCGTCAATGTCACTGATTGAGTGCCATCCTCAATTACCCCATCTGCACTAGAAACTGCGGTAATTTCAATGATTGCTGTTTCGTCTGCTTCAACTCTGCTATCACGATCTGGTGTAAATGTGGTCGATCCCGTGGTGTCACCAGCTAGAATCGTGATCGTCCCAACCGAATAATCACTACCGCTTGCTGTCCCTCCCGTTCCTGTCAGAGTCACCGTTGTATCACTGGCTGTCGCAAAGGTTTGTGTCGCCGTGAGTGTGATTGTTCCCGAATCTTCGGTGACCGTTGTTGAACTTGCGGATAAAGTCACTAGCGGGGCCACTTCATCATCCACCACCGTCACATTTGTACTCTGACTTGCTAACGTATCATAGAGAACATCCAGCGTTGAGGTTGTGTTGATGGCGACGGTGATGGAAACCGTCTGATCGTTGTCATCAAGAGGATCGTCCACACCAGTAATCGTGACACTCTGAGGTGTATTCCAATTTGCTGATGTGAATGTAAGAGATGAAGAAACGGTGGCTTCTGCTGTATTTTCGCTGGTGATCTCAAAAACAACATCTGCAGTCGGTTCTGTATCCAGCACCACGGTGAAAGTATCCGTCGTTCCAGATTCGCTAACGCTCAACCCAGCGGTACTACCTAAAGAAAAGCCAGCATCATCATCATCCAATGTTGTGACACCAACATTGATGTCTGACAAAGCAGCATAATTTAGATCTGATGTACTGTTGTCTACGTTGACAATTATGTTTGAATTTTGATCACCGTCACTAATATTATCATTAATACCAGTAACAATAACTGTTTGAGCAATGCTCCAGTTTCCTGTTGAGAAAGACAAACTTGCTGGAGAAACTGTAACTTCACCAGTATCAGAAGAGGAAATATCAACTACTACTGCTGAAGTTGGTCCTGTATTGAGAACAATGGTGAAATTATCGAATGATCCTATTTCCGTGACAGAACCTAGGGAACTAACTGTCAGTCCAGCTTGATCAGTGTCAGCAACAGTTACATTGAAGTTCTGATCGGCAAGACCTTGATAGACTGTATCTGCGGTTGCATTATCTCTGACAGAGGCTGTAATGGAGACAGTTTGATCTCCATCAGCAGCAGAATCTGGTTGACCGGTTAACGTAATGACTTGGGCTGTGCTCCAGTTTCCCGAACCAAAACTAAGGGAAGCTGGCGAAACCGTCACCTCTGCTAGATCTGTTGAAGTCAAATCAATCACCACGTTGCCTGATCTGGGTTTCGTCAACAGAGCCACTTCAAAAGTGTCTGTTGTTCCAGATTCACTTACGCTCGAAATTCCACCAGATTCGGTGACCGTAAAAGCTGCCGTGTCGACGTCAGAAATCGTTACTGCAACCGTATGAACCGTTGTGTAGTTATCGTAGAATTGATCAGAGGTTGAATCATTGTCTACAGCAATTGAGACATTGACTGTCTGGTCACCATCATCAATATCGTCTGAAACACCGGTGATGGTAACAGTTCTGGTGAAACCAAATGGATAGGAAGAATGATATGCCAAAGAAGATGGCGAAACCGTCACTTCGCTGGTGTTATCACTCGTGACGGTCAAATGAGTTTGATAGAGCGGGACGGTATCGAGACCAACTGTGAAAGTATCTGTAGATCCTGCCCCTGATTCATTGATCGTTGATGTTGTTTTCGAAACAGTCACACCAACTGTGTCTGTGTCCACAAAAATATAATTCCGGACGTCTGGCGAAAGTGCAGCGTAGTATGGATCTGTTGAACTCGCACTTGGATTTATGTAGGTGTATTTTCGCTGGTCAGATCTCTTTATGTTATCATCTTTTGCGAGAGTCACCACCGATTGGGCTATGTTCCAGTTAGTTTCATCAAAAGTCAGAATCTGTGAGCCATCTGCCAAGGCATAACAATCATAATAAGCATCACTACCACAAGCTCCACCTCCAATTGTTGTGATGTCAAAATAAACCGTTCCTTGCGGTTGTGTATTCAACACAATTGTGAAGGTCTCGTTGTCCCCCTCATTGAGATAGAGCGGATTCCCATAGTACACACCGACTGGATCTGTTGGACCAACTTGTGTGAACCCTGCCACATCATTGTCCAGAATCATTGCAGTCACGCTTTGCGTCCCACTCTCAGATGCGCCATTCCCACCAGTTACTGAGCTGATTTCTAATGTGAAAGTTTCATTATCTCCCTCATCAATCACATCATTTGTAATATCGATGGTTGTTGTCCCTGTCGTGGTTTCACCAGCAATCGTGATGGAAGAGCTGTTCAGCGTGTAGTCTGTCCCCGAAGCCAGAGCATCTCCTGAAACACCTAAATTGACAATGGTGTCAGCTTGGGCTTGCCCTGATTGCGTTGCCGTAATCGTAATCGCTCCACTTCCAGCATTCTCATTCACTAAAGCCGTATCAAATCCAAGCGTCACTGTTCGCAATGGCTCATCATCTGTGATGGTGACTTCCGCTATCTGGACACCGTCTTCAGAGGCGTTGTCACCACCTGACACAGAAGCAATACTAATCAATACCGTTTCATTGTCTTCTGTAATGGAATCCGTAGCAGGTGTGAGGGTGAGGTTGTCTTGCAGGGACCCAGCAGCGATCGTGGCGGTGGTAGAAGATAAATTATAGTCCGTAGTGTTCGTAGCAGTTCCTGTCAGGGTAAGGGTCACCGTAGTGGCAATGCTGGCAACCACATCCTGTTCGACAGTGATTGTGATCGTTCCACCACTATCCTCAGTGATGCTATCTGCCGATGCCAAGATAGAAACAACGGGGGGAGTCACTGCAGGTGGCAGCTCGTCATCACTGAAGATAATCGTTTTCTGCTGGGTTCCGCTTTCAACCGCGCTATCACCACCAGACACTGATGAAATATCAACAACAATAGTTTCTCCATCGTCATAGATCCCATCATCCAAGCTGGTGATCGTGATCGAGTTCGAGGTTGTGCTGCCTGCCAGGATCGTTAGATTGTCTGAACTTGCTGTATAATCTGAACCTGAACCTGAACCTCTTGTGGCTGTGCCGCCATAGCTAATGTTGACAATTATATTTGTTGTCGAGGTTGCATCGGAGGTTGCTGAAATAGTGAGCGTATCGGAACCTAACTCGTTGAGAGTCGTTTTCGAAGCGTTCAGGATGATGTTCTGAGGTGGTATGGAGCTACCTGAGCCACTACCTGAGCCGGAACTGCCCCCTGATCCAGAACTACCACCATCGCAACTACCAGTGGATTCACATGCATCAGCACGAGGAAAGTCTACATCATAAACAATGGTCCCTTCTTCTGGGATCTGACCACAGCCCCACTGCATCAAGGCCAGAGAGAATAAAATAATCGAACAAAATATCAGTGTTTTAAGGCTATATTTTGATTTTTCATCCATGTGTTATCGTCGAAAGCGAAACTAGTGATGTGATTCGTGATTGAGATGGAATTTTGGTAAACTATTGTTAAATTTGGAGACTATTCAAAACCCTCATGACCTGCAAAATATTTTTATGTCATATTTTGTCACAAATGCTGAATTCATCTCCTCTGTTTCACTAAAGTTTATTGGAAAATACTAAGCAAAGTCCTTTTCTATCTTAAAGGAATGGCCGCCGAGAAAGCATAATTTGAAGATCAGATTAACTCATTTACCAATTCTTATCTCCTTGTAGTACTTGCATTAGTGCTCAAGGAGCTGTGCTACAGAAATCATCTGACATATTGCCTCGCCCATTGACACTCCTCGATAAAACTCGATAACAGTACGTTTGACCAGAAACTAAAGAAGTGTCTGAGTAACCACTAACTGTTCCATCATAGATGGGAGTGTCACTAGAAATATTTACATAGAAATCACTACTTGTATCTCGATAGACTCTATAGTTACCAATATGGCCTTTCACGTCATTCCAGTCCAGTACCAATGTTCCAGGACTTCCAGTATTGTCTAGATTTATGCTCTTGGCTGAAGGTACTAAGGATTTTAGATAAAGATTTTCTACTTCAGGACTATCCATTGTTCTTTTGTAAATTTTTACTTCATCAATATAGCCTTTCCACTGAATTGCACCAGCCCGATTTCTTCCAATTCGTAGTTTCCTCCAGTTATGAACAGCTGCAGGAGGAGGTAGTGTTCCCATTGAAACTCCATCAACAAAGTATTCTGCATGGCCATTTGCCTTACTATGCGTCATGACTAGATGATACCACTCACCCAAAACCATTAAAGGACCATTTATAGCACCTGATTTATTACCAGTTTTACGCAACCTCCATCTAAGTGATCCATCATCATCATAGCTTACCTGCGACTTTTCATCCCAATCACTGCCTATTTTTTCACCACTGGCCAAAACTGAAGCATTTCGCTCGTTGTCTTTATCAGCAATTACCCACATTGATACGGTGAAATTATCTTCTATCTCAGTAATGTTATCTAGATTAAAATCTTCATTTTCCATATAAGTATTTCCATTTAGATAGATAGATTTTCCCATGACACAACTATCTGCATAAGTTACTGACCCTGTCTGTACTGACAAGTGATAAGGACTACCAGTTTTTGAAATACTTAGTACATCATTTGTGTTGCCTTCAAAAGGATAGTAAGCAACTAAATCAGGATCATTATCTACTGGATATCCCGTTGTAACGTCACACATCGGTGCTAACGGTTGACAAGAAACTTCGTTACTCAAGCTTTGAACCATCCCACTATTCACCACTGCAACTCGGTAATAGTAAGTATAATTGTCACTCAAACCGCCGTGATAGTAAGCATTTGGCGGATCCGTCATTGCTCTCTCGTTGATATTGGTCACAGAATTGTCCAATTCGTCGATACCAGCAGAGGTATCCCAATACATTATGTAGCTGTCAACTGGACCAGCTCCATCGGAAGAATAGATATCACTCCAGGTTAACTTGACTTGACCAATTTCTGTAGCGCACGCCAATACTGGGACTGTTAATGTGCTTGTATCATCATCAACCGTAGTCACGGTTACTGTTTGACTTCCCAATAAATCATACTTGGAATCTGCAGTACTGCTTGTATTGATGGAAACTGTAACCGTACTGTTGAAATCCCCATCATCTATCAATTCATCAGCAGCTGTGACGGTCACGGTTTGTGGTGAATTTGCTGCAGAAAAGGTAAGACTGCTAGGGGAAATAGTGGCCTCCGTCGCATCGTTGTGACTCAAGTCAAAAACAACATTTCCCGCAGGTTCGGTATCCAACACAACGGTGAAGGTTTGTGAGGTTGTCCCCGATTCGTTCACACTGACTGCCGTGGTTGAAAGGGTGAAACCTGCCGTGTCGTCATCATTGATCGTCATCGAGACCTGCTGTGGCGTGCCTGCCTGGGCGCCTTGTCCCCCACTCACCGACGAGATTTGAATTGTCAGGGTTTCATCATCTTCATCAATCCCATCATTCACTGGGGCAAAGTTGATGGAACCACTTGTAGTACCAGCTGTGATCGTGATGGCACCGGGAGCTGTATAATCTCCCCCAACGGTGGTTCCATTGGTTGTGCTGAGATTGACCGTTGTATCCGTTGCGGCTGTTCGATTCTGAGTTGCCGTAATCTGCACGGTTCCACTCTCGGCAACCGTTGTTGCTGCAGCAGAGAGCGTCACAATCGGCATTTCCTCATCATCAATCGTCAACACGTTGATCGTTTGCACGCCAACGCTGTCGTAAACACTGTCCAAAGTGTTTGGCTGATCAATCGAGACACTGGTTGTGCTCGTCACATTGTCATCGTCATCACTATCATCCCAGCCAGTGATCGTAACAGTCTGGCTGATCGTCCAATTGCCTGTTGAGAAGGTCAGGCTACCTGGTGATACTCTTGCTTCACTCAAGTCATCCGAAGTGATGTCGAACTCAACGATGTTGGTGGGTTCGGTATTCAGTACCACGGTGAAGATCACAGAGGTCCCGTTCTCACTGACATCTGCCGTAGTGCGTGAAATGGTGAAGCCGGCGGTGTCGTTGTCCGTTGTAGTTGCGGTGACAGTCTGGGCAGATAAGGTTGGTGAGTCGTAGTTGCCGTCTCCACTACTCGGAGTCAACGTCAATAACGTCGTCTGGTTGCCATCATCGACATAATCATCCTTCCCTGTCAGGGTTACGGTCTGGGCTGTCGACCAGTTACCAGTACTGAAGACCACACTTGATGGATAAAGCACTTCAGTGCCGCTGTCGTTATCATTCAACGTCAGGGTCACATTGGCTGTTGGTTCACTTGTCAGTTGGACAGTAAAGGTATCCGTGGTTCCGGTTTCAGCTACCGAAGCAGTCGTTTTAGAGAGTGTGAAGCCAGCGCTGTCATCATCGTTAATCGTTACTGAGGCGTTGTCGCTGACATCCACGGAAGCATTGCTGCTGTTAGATAGAATAATCCATAAGCGTTCATCCCCTTCAACGGCTTGGTCTTCGGTCGTGGCCAACGTCACGCTCTGTGTTTCTCCAGCGGTACCACTGAAGCTCACGCTCTGTGAGCTGATCGCTGTGTAATCCGTACCCGAGGTCGCGTTATCTGCCAGTGTCGACACATCCAGCTTGAAACCTCCCGAGACCACATTGTTCAAGGTCAGCGTTAGCGTTTTGTTGTCACCTTCATTAACAGCGTCATCAGCGATCGTCACGGCAGCGCTGTCATCATTGGTAATCGTACCAGTAGCGTTGTCCGAAATATCAACCAGTGATGGACTGATTCCGTAGAGTTGGTCCAGAACAATCCAGAAGGTCTCATCTGGTTCTACTTGATCATCAGCGCCCAGGAGCACGGTGATGGTCTGAGTCTCACCCGCATTTCCGGCAAAGCTGACATTGTCTGGGTTGGGAGAAGCTGTGTAATCGCTGCCTCCCACGGCAGTGATATCCACCTTGGAATACTCCACTGTGAAACCACTGGCTGTGGCTGCATTCAAGGTCAGCGTAAACTTCAGGGACCCGCTATTTTCTGAAGTCGAGTTATCGTCAATTGTCACAACGGCTGAGCCCTCATCATCTGTGATCGTCACCGTCGCGTTGTCACTGATCGTCACCGGCAAACTCGTCAAGGCCAGGTTGTTCATCCGTACATAGAACTCCTCATTGCCCTCTGCACTAGCATCATTGTTCAGCGTGATACTCACTGTCTGGTTCTCACTGGCAGTCCCGGCAAAGCTCACTGTCTGACCACTGAGTGCCGTATAGTCACTGCCAACTGTCGCCGTCCCGTTACTCGTAGCAACATCTAACCGGAAGCCTCCCTGCACCGCGTTGTCCAAACTCAGCGTCACCGTCGCCGTTCCACCAGCCACATTCTCGGCCACACTCACATCAGCAATCGTCACGGCTGCGCTGTCATCGTTGGTGATTGTTACCGTTGCATTGTCCATGATCGTGATCCCCGAACGACTCACG